>Ga0224497_10002116_pt1 | contig 11948 bp, 10 predicted proteins | sample SF_Jul11_sed_USG_4_FD_167970 | JGI IMG/M metagenome (GOLD analysis project Ga0224497, IMG submission 167970) | Sediment microbial communities from San Francisco Bay, California, United States - SF_Jul11_sed_USGS_13 | ecosystem: Environmental > Aquatic > Marine > Sediment | place: USA...
CACGGGCGTGACTTTGCCCGACTGCATGAGGTCGCCCAGGATGGTCAAATCCTCCTGGCTAAATTGCGCCAGCATCATGCCTAATTCCTGATCCACGAACGGTGATAACACAAATGCCTTTATCGGCCCCATCAAAGGCCTGAGCCAATTGCCTTTTGGTCCGCCGACTATGACCAAAATGCCGTCGGTATCCAGCACTCGCCGGTTCGCCAGCAGCGAGTGATTGCCGACATTGTCGACAATCACGTCGTATTGCGTCCCGCCATCGGTATAGTCTTCTTTGGTGTAGTCGATAACGTGATCGGCGCCGATCGATCGAACCATCTCGACATTTCGTGTGCTGCATACGCCGGTCACCTCCGCGCCGAAATACTTTGCAATCTGCACAGCGAATGTCCCGACGCCGCCTGACGCACCGTTGATCAGAACCTTTTGACCTGCCTCCAGCTTGCTCTTGTCGCGAAGAGCCTGAAGTGCGGTGATTGCCGCTATCGGCACGGAAGCCGCTTGCTCGAATGTCACGTTGGCCGGCTTCAGGGCCAGTGCCCGGTCCTCACGAACAGTGACGTACTCGGCGAAAGCCCCGGTTCGCCCGCCAAATACTTCGTCTCCGGGCTTGAACCGCTGGACGTTGCTGCCGACCGCCTCGACCGTTCCCGCAAAGTCCACTCCCAGCCTCGGGTCATTGGGCGCGCCCAAACCAGACCCCAAGCGCATCAGGTACGGCGAGCCGCGCATGTAATGCCAGTCAAGCGGATTGACGGCAGCTGCGTGAACCTTGACCAGGACCTCGTCGTTCGCAGGCACCGGCTTTTCGATATCTTCAAGCCGAAGGACATCGGGAGGGCCATAGCAACGATACACAATAGCTTTCATGAGCTCCGTTTCAGCCGAGACCGTGGGCGCCGGTTCGCAGTCGGAGTTGTGGCTCAGAACCAGCGCCAGCGATGCTATCGCGACCGCCACGAAAATCAGGATACCGTTTGCGACTTTGTAACGTAGCTTCATTGATCTGTCCCCAGCAGCCCAATAGATGCGTCAATTCTCCGCTATGATTGGCGATTCTCGATCTTTCAAAGAGCCAATGCCACGGGAAGAAAAAAAACTCGACCATCGCGAGCATATAGTACTCGGTATGGCCGCGGGCATGGGCGCATTCTTGATGTTCACGGTTATGAACATGTTTGCCAAGGTGCTGAGCGACAACCACTCGGTTATCGAGATCGCGTTCTATCGCAACCTGATCGCGAGTGTGCCGTTTCTCATTATGATATTCGCGTTCGGCCGTCGCGAGATTCTCGTACTCCGCACCAAGCCCACTTTGGTCGGTCTTCGAGCGGTCATCGGCACGGTCAGCCTCACCGTCACCTTTGCCGCCTATTCATTAATGCCGATGGCCGACACAACCGCGCTGCTGTTCACATCGTCATTATTCGTCCCGATATTGAGCGTCATTTTCCTGAGAGAGTCAGTCGGCCCGTATCGATGGTCCGCCGTTGCCGTCGGCTTTGCCGGAGTGGTTATCATGTCGCGCCCATCCGGTGACGTTTACACATTGGGCATCGCAGTCGCACTATGTGCTGCGCTCATGCACGCGATCCTGCAGATTATCCTGCGCTACCTCGGCCGATACGAGAGTCCCGAGACCGTGAGTTTCTACTTCTTTGTCATCGGCACGTTTGTCACCGCGCTGGCGCTGCCGTTCGTGGCCGTAACGCCAACGATGGCCGAGGTTCCGCTGCTATTCGGCTGTGGCTTATCGGGTGCTGCAGCGCAGTGGCTGCTTTCGGTCGCATTCAAGAACGCGCCGGCCGCCATTGTCACGGTGTTCAATTACAGTGGCATCGTGTGGGCAACGCTGTTCGGCTGGCTGATCTGGAATGACTGGCCGCTGCCGGCCGTGATGGCGGGCGCTGCCGTTGTTATCGCCTCGAATATCCTGATCATCTGGCGGGAAAGCCGCTTGGGAAGAATTTCAGACGCCCGCGTCCGCGCGAAGTTATAGTCGGCTTTGCCTCGTACTTTTTGGCATGAACCCTGCGCTGAGTATTGGCCGAGCGACGGGCCGACCACTGACAATTGTGCTCATACTGAGCCACGGGCGCCTTGTTCCGAGCTAGGAATGCTCCCTCTCGGTCACTTTCCTACAAAAGCCCCTCCAACCCATCGAGGTCGTTAATCACACGCCACTGGCCACCGGTTTTCTCGACCCTGCCCTGCCACTCTTCGAGCCTTGCCAGGTATTCGCGCGGGTCGATGTTGTCGGAGCGCAGCTTGGTAACGTTCAGAGCGATGACCTCGAAACCTCCGAGTTCGACATCGAAGTCGCGGATATAGCCGGCTTCGAGATCCTCTTTGAGGTCCGAGAAGATCAGAATGGTCTTTTTCCCGGTGCCTTTCTCATTGAGAAATTCCACGGCCTGCAATAGACCGCCCGTGATATCGGTGTAAGGCGACGGGTCAGCATTCGTCACGAACTCGTTCACTTGCTGCGCGAACAATCGCTTTTGCCGATTGACGGCGCTCGGCCGGTCGTCAAATGAGGTCTTAGCGACGATGTCCTTTTCGCTGAAGCTGCCGGTATCGATGCGGGCCACGGCGAATGAATCCGTCGCATCCAATCTGGAGAGCGTATAACGAATTATCTGCTCGGCCTTGGTCAGTTCCTCCGTGTACGTGCCGGAAGTATCGACCAACATGAACACACCGGTGTTCCTCGGCTTCGTTTCGCTGCCGCACGCGGCCAGCAGCACGCATAAGGTAGTAAGGATTGCGTGCTTCATTGTCCCACCCTCCCGAGTAATCCATCGTCCTCGGCGCCCCGTGTCATGCGTTCTTCGAGCCACAACGGCACAAACAGTGGCAGGTCGTAGACCTGTTTCAACAGAACACCGAGATAGAGAAAGACGTTGCCCAGCAGGCGCAACATTAGTGACAGCGCCCGCATCAGCGAAATCGCGATGAGTCCTATTACCGTGCGCAGTGAATGCACGAAAGTCTCTAGCGGGATCGCGACGAACGTCAGGGCAAACGGCAGAATGAAGCCCATGCCCATCTGCGCGGCCGTCGTTATCCACATGTATTCACCGGTTGCTGTGGCACCGGCGTCACCACGCAAGAGAGCGCTGGTTGCAAGCTCGTCATGCAGCAATACCTCACGCATGTAGGCCAAACCGGCCTCGACGCTTGCAAGCAGGAACAAAATAGAGAACGTGATCCAGATCATGCGTACGCGCGTCTTGTCAGGCAACGCGCCGATCACCGGGAACAAGCGCGTAATACGCAACGACTCCATCAGGAACAGGCCCATCGAGATTTCGACGAGGATGATGACAAGTGCCGCGATATCTGCGGTGCGGAAATTGCCGATCAGACTCGTGCCGCCGACCATTTCCGCCATGGGTCTTGCAATGAGCGAGAAGTTAATCGTCGCGCCGCCAATCGCAATGCACAGCACAAACGCCGAAACGAAGAAATTCACGAGCGACGACGACGACAGCACCGATATTGCACGGTCCTGGCCATGCACGATGTCCTCGTATTCCTGCATCAGTCGATCGATCGTAATGGAACGGTCCAACAGACTATCGACGCTCTTGCCGACGGCGGCCAGCTTCTGCTGAATCTGTCGCCAGTCGGGTCGCATGTGACGCAGTAGTTTGTGACGCTTGGCGCTCGCCTCATGATAGGCGGCCATTGCTTCCTTGTGCGCCCTGAGCAGCGACTTGTGAATATCGCTCAGTATGTTGCCCACACTGAAGCGATCTTCCTGCGCACTCATCTTGGCCACGGCTTCAACCGCTTTGACCCAGCCAGGCGGATCCGGCGGCACATCGACCGCCTCCTGATGGTCTTTCTCGATGCGACCGATGGATTCACTCAATTTGCGGTGCAACGCCGAGTAGTTGGCGAGATCCTTGCGCACGGTCTCGTTAATGCGATCGAATTCGCGCTCGAGGATGCGTTCCTTAGCCTCCCGGCCTGCCGCAAGCAGCACGTCGCGATTGCGCGCAGCAAGCCTTTTCTCTGAGCGACTGACGGCTTTGGACGCAATCTTAAAGCTGCGGTGCAACCCTCGTGCTGCCGCATGGATGGTCTTGTGAGCCGTGCTGCGTATGAGGTACAGCGCCGCAACGATCAAAATGATCCAGAGTATTGCTGACGCGACTGGCCAAGGCGTAATGCCAAGCATAAAACTCATGATGGTAACTCCGCTGTCTCAGTAGGAACCGTAGACCGGTGGCTTTGCGAAGCGCCCTTTCGGACGCCGTGCCTTTTTCATCGTTGCGCGAGGGTTTCACAGTGGGTAATGTCGTGTCAACGACGCAGTACCGGCACGCACAACTCCTTAAGTTGCGTAGAGAAAATCGCCGTGGACGCTTCCGCCGCATGCGACATAAGAGCCCTCGGCGTTAGCAGACCGGCAAGCGCGATCACTCCGCATTGCGCATGCGGGCAATAAATGCGTCGGCCTCATCGATGGCGAGCTGCATATCTCGAATCAGCGCATCCACCTGCACTTCGAGGGTAGTCGCCTGCCCGCGTAGCGCATCCAGGGCCTGCGCGTTCAGGCTGTGTTTGAGATACAGGACGTTATCGCTGAGCACAACCATGACCGGATCCACGCGATCTCGTGCCTTTTGCATGCGGTCGCGCATTGTCGCGAACTGCCTGCGTGCCTGGGCGAGTTTCTTTGCCTGGTCCGCACGCAGCGCAGCACTGCTGTAAAGGTCAAGTTCGGTTTTCCATTCGTCAAACAGTGCTTCGCTGACCCGATCGATATCCGCCAGGTTGTCGTCGAGATCCTCGATCGAATCTCTGGAACGATCAACCTCTTTGCTCAGGCGCTTGTATTTCACCTCGAGTTCACCGCCGTCGTGGCCGATCAACGCACTGAGCTCCTCGTAGGCCGTTACCAGTTGCTCGCGAGTTTCGGACTGCGCATCTCGTGCATCCTCGACGCCATCGACCAACAAGTCCCGTTTGTGGATACCGACCTTCTCGAGCGCCGAATACTTCGCCGAGGCACAACCGGATAGCGCAATCAGCAAAATCGCAATGATCCCGATCCGGGCGGTTCTCGTGTCTCTTTGCAGCAATGCCATGTTTGAAGACTACCTAGCGCCTGAAGAACTTGGAAGCCAGACCGGTCAATCCGGCACGGCCGCCCAACGACCCCAGCAGCTCGCCGCCCTGGCTGCTCTTGTCCACCAGCTCGGGCAGTATTTGCGCAAGGCTGCTGGCAGCCTCGTCCTGACCGATGCCGAGTTTCGATGCAAAGGCCTTGACCTTGTCAGGACCAAGTGCGTCCTGAAGCTGCGCCGGTGAAATCGAGTCGTTGGACCCATCGCCGAGCCAGGATCGGGCCATTTTTGCCAGGTCGCCGCCGGAGCCGCTGAGCTTGCCGACAACATCGCCAAGATCAAAACCAGTTTTGCCGCCGACCAGCTTGTCGAGTGCTGCTTCGGCCGCACTGGAATTATTCACGCTCCCGATTTTGTCCATTACGATTTGAGTCGCCAGTTTCTTGAAATCCATGTTTTTCTCCTCCGAGCTGAGCGGTAATCGCTGCGTTATTCTAGGAAAAATCCGGCTGCAGGATTGTGAACAATTGTTTCATCGTCTGCGGTTGGTGCCGAACGAATATAGACTTTTCATCGTTCGAGATATTTCCGATTAACCGTCAGCGGCCAGACAGACAAAGAGCCGCAGAAACTGGAGTCAGGGGCAAATGTCGAAACAATCAACGTTGTCGAGCACTTCGACTCGCCGATCGACCACACGCCGTTATTGGCGGCGCACCGATGCCCGGCGGCCGTGGTGGCCGTGGGGTTTGCTGCCGCTCGTTGGACTGGTGGTGCTGTTCTTGTTTGGAGCGCTGGTAACCGCTCCGCATATCCAGGCCGAAGTGCGAACACAGGTCGCCGATCGATATAGTGGCGCAGGCGTAATGGCTACCGATGTGCGGAGTGATGGTCAGGGCATCAGCGTGCAAGCGGTCGCACAGACAAGAGATGAGATTTATCTGCACGCCCTCGCCAAGGCGACGCAGTGTGACACCTGGGCGGGAAAACTGACCTGTCCAACCACGGTCACCGTCAGCCTCAGCGAGCCGGCGAAGCCCCCAGTGGTTCCGGCGCGCGAACAACTGGCCGCGCCCACAAGTGCCTCGTCAGCCGAAAAAGTCGATGTTCTCGCACTCAGCGACCAGCAAAGATGCGACGCCGGCTTCGATGAGATCCTGAGCAGCGCGAACATTCGCTTCCGCACCGGCAGCGCGAATATCGATCGCGGCAATGAAGACCTGCTGCGACAGTTGGCTGAATTGGCACGCTCGTGCCCCGGCAACCTGGTCGTCGCGGGTCATACCGACAGTCGGGGTGACGCCAGCACGAACCGGGCACTCAGTCTGGCGCGGGCCGCGGCCGTGCGTGATGCGCTGATCCAACTCGGTATCGACACCGACCGCGTGACTGCGAAAGGCTACGGCGAGTCGATGCCCATTGCCGATAACGAGACGCCGAATGGGCGCGCGACAAACCGCCGTATCGTAATAACAACTGAGCCATCGAATTGACAAGGCGCCAAGATAGGTTGGCGTATTTAGGAGACGACCAAAATGACTTACCTGCTCGCAAAATACACACTGCTGTTTCTTCTGGCGGCGCTGTTGGGCTTCGTGCTCGGTTATTGGTTTTCACGCAGGAACATCGTCGACGTTAGCGAAAGCTACGAAGATCTGCGCAAAGCCAACAATCGGTCTGATTCCATGAACTGGGATCGGCTTTGGACACATCTGAACGCCATTCCGGAACCCAGGGAAACGGATCTCTCGGGTGTTTATGAGCGGGTAGATGAGGTTTCACGCGCTGTATCGAGCCTGCCAAAACCCACGCCTGTGGATCTCGCTCCGGTATCCAACCGACTTTTGACACTGGAACAACGGGTCAAAACGCTGGCGCGTCCGCAGAGCGTCAATCTTGCGCCGTTCGATCAGCGCCTGAAGGCCATCGAGACGGAGCTCGGCAATCTCGGCAAGCGACTTGCAACGCCCAGCGTCGTCGAGAGCGTGCCACGCGCAACGTCCCGCAAAGAGCCGCGAGTCCTGTCAGCCGCCATATACGGCCAGCAGGATGACCTGAAGCTGATATCGGGCGTGGGCCCCAAACTCGAGAAACTCTTGAACCAAAACGGCGTTTTTTACTTCTGGCAGGTGGCGTCGTGGTCGAACCAGGACATTGAAATTATCGATGACCGACTGGACGTGTTCAAAGGACGTATCGCTCGCGACAACTGGGTCAGCCAGGCCCGGCAGCTCAAGGATCTGCCCGGGGCGGCACCCATACCAGCTGAATAGCCCGACGGGTAACACCAAGGACCTTTTCGGACAATCCGGGGGGCTGACCCGCCGTCTCGCATTCGTGTCAAGATACGCGAATGACGAATAAGGAAAATCCCCGATACGGGGTCGGCGATGCCTCCTTTCAGGCGGCCGGCCGTGAGGCCGGCATTCGAAAACTGGTCGACGAATTCTTTAATCGAATGGGCAGCGATAAACGCTTCGCCACGATTCACGCAATGCATCCTGACGATAAGGACACATCGCGCGACAAGCTCGCGCGGTTTCTCTGTGGCTGGCTCGGCGGGCCAAAACTGTACCGCGACAAATACGGCAGCATCAGTATTCCGCGCGCACACGAGCATCTGGCGATCGCGACGCCCGAACGCGATCAGTGGCTAACCTGCATGGCCGAAACCGTTGCGGAGCAAGCCTTCGAGCCGGCCTTTAAGAAATATGTGATGGAGCAACTGTTCGTCCCGGCCGAGGGTGTTCGCCGTCGCATCGCCGGGTTGCCCAAGTCCGCACGCGCTCGAGGTGACCAGGACGACTCATAAGTGGTAAAAAAGGCGGAGCAGGCTGCAAATTCCAGAGCGATCACAATAATGATGAAAACCATTGCGCTACCGCTTCTGCTGGCCCTTCTTGGCGTTTCTTCCATCGCCCGGGGTCAGGTCACATTGCCCGCACCCTCGTCCACGGGCGTTGTCGTACCCGATCGCAGTGTGACGCTGGCAGCCAAGATCGTCGGCAGGGTTGCGGCCGTCAACGCTGACGAAGGCGATCGTGTCGATGCCAACGCCATTCTCGTTGACATCGCGGATGCCGAACTGCGCGCCAATCTGTCGGCAGCACAGGCTCGGCTCAGGATGGAGGAGCTCAATTGGGCGCATCAAGAGAAGCTTGCCGAGCGCATCAGAAATCTGCGTGAACAAGGTACCGTGTCAGCCGAGAATCTCGACGACGCCAACTTCAAAGTAAACGCAGCGGAGGAGAATGTGGCCGGTGCAAAAGCCGAAGTCTCCCGTGCCCGGGCCATGCTCGCCGAGTCCAAAATCCGGGCGCCATTCAATGGAGTCATTGTCCGCAAGAATGTGGAGACAGGCGACGTCACGTCCCCCGGGGAGCCGCTGCTGATTCTCGAGGATCACAGCACGCTGAAGTTCCGTACCAGTGTCAAAGAGCGGGATATTGCCAGAATAGAAAATGGCCAGGCCATCAGGGTAACGATCGATGCGCTCGATGATCTCGCGCTCGAGGCCACCGTGACCAAGATTATCCCGTCAGGTGACCTGTCGACTCACGAGTTCGTGGTCGAGGCCACCCTTCCTGAAAAGGACAAGCTCTATCCGGGCATGTTCGGCAAAGCGGAATTCACGCGCTAGGCATTGCCACTCATGAAAGGTGCCATTCGTTTTTTCGCGAACCAACCCACGCTTGCCTATGTGCTGACTTTTCTGGTCATGTTCCTCGGCCTTAGCGCGCTGACCGTCATTCAGCGTGACAACTTCCCGAGCGTCGACCTCCTTGAGATGATCGTGACGACGCGCTATCCCGGCGCCTCGCCGGAGGATGTCGAGCTTAATGTCACCAACGAGATCGAAGAAGAGCTCAAGGAAGTCGATGGCATCGATAAGTACACATCGTTCTCGATGGAAAACATTTCGATCGTACACATCTGGATCGATCGCGAAATGCGTGACAAAAACAAAGTAAAGACTGACATTCGCGATGCGGTCTCGCGCGTCTCTGACCTGCCTGTCGAAGTCGATGAAGACCCCGTCATCGAGGAGATTACGACATCGACTGCCATTCCCGTGATCGAGGTAGGCCTGACCGGCGACGTGCCCTACTCCTTGCTGCGCACCGTGGCGCGTCGTGCAGAGCGAGCGCTGCAGGCCGTGCCGGGCGTGCGCAGTGTGACGAAGTACGGTTACCTGGACCGGGAAATCAAAGTCGAGATCAAGCAGGACGCGCTCGAGCGCTACCAGGTAGCGTCGCACGAGATCGTCAACGCCATCCAGAACCGCAACATTCGTGCGACCGGCGGCTCGTTCGAGTCCTATACGAGTGAGAAGAACATCGTCACGCTGGCCGAGTTCGAGGATCCGATGGAGGCTGCAGAAGTCATCGTGCGCATTACCGAAGGCGGTTCGACGATTCGCGTCAAAGACCTCGCGGTCCTCCGCGATGATTTTGAACCGGCGAAAGTCCTGTCCCGAATGAACGGTAAGCCAGCGATCTCGTTCGTCGTCTACAAAAAGGAGTCGTCGGACATCATTCGTACCGTCGAGGCCGTCAAGCAGCTCGTCGCAGACAGCCAGGATCAGCTGCCAGAGGGTGTCAGCATCGAGTACTCCAACGACAAGTCGCGACTGGTCACCAACCGGCTAAATGTCGTTGTTTCCAACGGACTCATCGGTCTGGCCCTGGTCATGCTGATGCTGACGGTGTTCCTCAACTGGCACTCGGCGTTTTGGGTGGCGCTGAGTATTCCGGTGGTCCTACTCGGCACGCTGTTTATGCTACCGATTTTCGGTGCGTTCCTGGACACGATCGCGATGGGCGCGATGATCCTTGTCATCGGCATCATCGTCGATGATGGCATCGTGGTGGCCGAGAACATCTGGCGCTACCGTGAGATGGGCAAGGCGCCGCTGGATGCCGCCGTGGAAGGGACCTATGCAGTCGCGAAGCCGGTCATTACGACGGTCGTCACGACGGCACTGGCGTTTGTCCCGATGTTCTTCATGACCGGGTCGCTGGGCGACTTTATTTTCGTGATTCCGCTCGTGGTCCTGCTTGCGCTGACCGTGTCGCTGCTGGATACGCTGTTCGTGATGCCTGCGCACCTGATCTCCCGCTCGCGTGCCGAAGGGCCGACGAAACACATGCAGACGAGCAGCTGGTTCGTGCGCTTTCGGCGGGACTTTGGCATTTTTCTGCACAAATTATTGCCGCTGCGCTATGCCGTCACGGGCGTCTTTCTCGCCCTCCTGGTCGCTTCATTTCTGTATGCCGCGAAGTTCATGGATTTTGTGCTGTTTCCAACGCAGTCGGCCGATGAGTTCTACATCCTAGTCGAGTTGCCCAGCGGCGCGTCACTGGAATTGGGCGCGGAGAAACTGCAGGAGGTCGAGGCGCTCGTCGCCGCACTGCCGGATGACGAGCTCGACTCCTATACGACGCGTATCGGTACACACGGTCTTTACAACCCTGGTGAGAACGAGAATTGGGCGCAGATGGGCGTGTATCTGAGCCCGTTCGCAAAGCGCGACCGCAATGCGGATGAAATTGTTGACTCATTGCGCGAGCGAATAGCGAGCCTCGAAGGCTTCGACAGCTTCAACTACATCATCGACAGCGGCGGCCCACCTATTGGCCGTCCTATCGAGATGCGCGTCATCGGCAGCGATGATGTGCAGCGCCTCGCCCTCGCTGACACGGTCGTGGCCGAACTCGGCAAGATTGATGGTGTGAGCGACATCGAACGCGATGACAAGGCCGGCAAGGAACAGATTGTCGTCGACCTGGACTACATCCGGCTGGCGGAGCAAAACCTGAGCGTCGCCGACGTCGCCAAGAATCTGCGCCTCGCGTACGACGGAGAAATCGTGACCTCGGTTCGCTATGGTGATGAAGACGTCGACTTTCGCGTCATCCTCGAAGAAGAAGCGCGCGGTTCAGCCGACATCCTCGGCAAGCTCATTATCCCGAATCGTGACGGCCGCTTTGTCGAGTTGCAGGAGGTGGCCGACTTCAGATTGGAGCCCGGGCCGTCGAATTTCTTTCACTTTGACAACGAACGGGCCATCACCGTGACGGCCAATATCGACAAGGAAAAGACGACAACTTTGCTGGCCACCAATGCCGTGCTGGGCGCAATTGACATGCAGCGGGACTGGCCGGGCATGCAGATCGCGGCTGGCGGTGAGACCGAAGAGACGCAGGAGTCCATGGGCAGCCTCATCGTCGCGTTCGCCGTTGCCGCCGTGGGCATCTACCTGGTTTTGCTGCTGCTGTTTAATTCATTGGTACAGCCGCTCGTTGTCATGTTCGCTGTGCCGTTCGGACTGATCGGCGTCATTTTCGCGTTCGCGGTGCACGGCCAGGCTATCGGCTTTCTTGCGATGCTGGGTGTCATCGGGCTCGTCGGCATCGTCGTTAATGACTCGCTGATACTCGTGAATCTTGCGAATCGCATGAGCGGCGGCGAGACTGGCGCCCTTCACAATGACGTCATCGTCGATGCAACCAAGCATCGGCTTCGACCGATCCTGCTCACCTCGGTGACGACCGTCGCCGGACTGCTGCCGATGGCGTACGGCGTTGGCGGCTCGGATCCATTCTCTGCCCCGATGGCTCTGGCGATGGGTTACGGCATCCTGTTTGCCACACCGCTGACGCTGATTCTTTTGCCGTGCTTGCTGCTGATTCAGCGCGACATTGCGACGCTCGCTCGGAAGGTGATTAGCGGCGACAGGAGAGGCGCGCAACAAGGCTAGCGGGGAGCAAACCCGAAAATCACGGCTGTTGGCACGATGGTCGTCGAGTTTCTTTACAGCTGGTCGAGCTATTATTTTTAAATAACTGTTTGTGATAGATTTTT
>Ga0224497_10002120_pt1 | contig 11940 bp, 15 predicted proteins | sample SF_Jul11_sed_USG_4_FD_167970 | JGI IMG/M metagenome (GOLD analysis project Ga0224497, IMG submission 167970) | Sediment microbial communities from San Francisco Bay, California, United States - SF_Jul11_sed_USGS_13 | ecosystem: Environmental > Aquatic > Marine > Sediment | place: USA...
AACCAATCCAACTCGGCCGAATCACATCTCCAATAACTCCGGCGCCCGCTCAAGCGCCATCTCCAACGTGTATCCCAACCGATGCGCCCAACGATACTGATCTTCCTCGTTCTCGATCATATCGTGGCGCACCTCGAACAACGCATGCGGAATACCACGGCCCTCGCCGTGCACGGGAATCGTGTAATCGCTCTCATCGTCCACCGAGTACGGGTCATTATCGCCGACCGTTAACGTTTCATCCTCCGCCAGTAAATCCCGCAATATGTGCGCAAGCCGGGTATCCCGGTTATACAACAAACCGATATGCCACTCACGAGGCTCGCCTTTAAACACGGGCGTGAAACTATGAACAGCCAACAATATCGTGGCTTGCCCGCGCTGTGTACGTTCAGTAATAACATCCTCGATGCAATCGTGATACGGATGAAAAATCTCGCGTTGACGCGCTGCGATCTGCACCGCATCAAGATCACGGTTACCGGGAATCACTGTGTGCTCGCTGATCTCCGGTATCGATGTCAGTGCTTGCAACGGTCGGTTGCAATCCACCACGAGCCGCGAATAAACCTGATGGATAAAAGTCGCCTCGAAGCGGCGCGCGAATTCCTCCGCCATACCGAGCGCACCGACATCCCATGCGATGTGTCGTTGGCGGTCTGATTCGCTCACGCCTAAGTCGCCGAGTTTCTGCGGGATGCGGTTGCCGGCATGATCGCAGACGAACAGGTATGGTGATGAGCTATCGCGGCGGAGCACACGAATCGCGTCTGGTTCGTCGTCATCGAGTAGGCGATAGGGTTGATCAGAGTTTTGCAAGGTCGTTAATTGATATTGGCTGGCGTATCAGAAACGTGTCTCGATTATCGGTTCGGTGTGGAAAACCGTCAATCTCGTGTGGTTCGGTAGAAGAAAGCCGTCCTAGGAGTATATTATTCAATGCAGGAATCGATAGGGCATTGGACTGGATTAAGTTTGCAACACATCCCGTAATTTGACTGCTCTAGCATTAATCAAACGCGGTTTGATCCGTGGACGCTGCGGGAGGTTCTGTGGATCGAGCTGAACTAATGGAGCGCGTAAAAATGGCCTTCTCAGATGTTCCCTATCCAGGTGACGAAAATATCGTACCTCGCTCATACGATAGGAGATGGGGCGGATCGTTGCTTGGCCCATGCCGAGAGTGTCAAGAGGTTGTCGAGTATTCTGTAGGGAAGAAGAGCTACGACCATGATTCCGAACTAATATCGGGGGTGGCTTTTTGATGACAATAAATTTCCCCAGATGTTTTTCTCTACTTTCCGCCAGCCACGATCGAGGCATCGCTAAGCTATTCAGAGGACTTGATCTCAGGGACCTTGGATTTTAGGCCCGAAGGATTGGATTCCGAAGAATGGCAGAATGCGAAAATTTGCAAATTATTTAACGAGCAACTGGATGTGGTTAAATAGTATTTCGAATATTCGAACGGACAAGTTCCATACTTAGACAGCAAATTTTCAATATTCCTACTTCAGCATCTATACGTAATGCCAGATGATAGAGAGGATACCGGCAAGAAATAGACCTGTCCCCCTTTTTTCGCGCTGGGTTACCTGCTGGTTGGACGGCACGGACTCAATAAGAATGAGACGCGCCGTCTGGACTCAAACGTGTTATTTTTTGCAAGCGCGGCCCAGGGAAACGGTGAGAAAAGATGTTCATTGATCTTCTTCAAACGATTCAGGGAAGCCACGAACAAACGACCTAATACTAAGCGACAATAATCGGTTGAACAGTTAAACCATTACTCCCCTAAGGAGGAACATTCATGTCTACTCCATACAGACAACATCTGCTGTACGCATCATTAGCCGGATTACTGGCGGCCTCGGCAGCCGGTATTCCGGTACTCGCAGCGGTAAGCGTAGATACATCGGCACTTCGCGAAGCCGTCACGGTAGAAGGGGTGCGCGCGCACCAACAAGCCTTGCAGGACATCGCGGATGCCAATGGTGGCATCCGTCTGGCCGGTACGTCGGGTTACGATGACTCCGCCGACTATGTCGCGGGCCAGATGCATATTGCCGGCTATGACGTCACGGTCCAGGAGTTCGACTTCGTAAGCTTCGAGCAGCTCGGTCCGTCGACCCTCGAGCAGACCGCGCCCAGCGCCGTCGTCTACCTCGAGGACACCGATTACAATCTCATGTCCCAGAGCGACGCGGGTGACGTCACGGGACTGGTGACTGCTGTGGACTTCGACCTGGCGCTAGGCAATGCATCAACCAGCGGCTGCGAGGCAGCGGACTTCGGGGGGTTCCCGGCTGGCGGCATCGCCCTGATCCAGCGCGGCGCCTGCACCTTCCGGCTCAAAGCGGAGAACGCGGCGGCAGCAGGAGCCGTCGGTGCCATCATCTTCAACCAGGGCAACACCGACGAACGTAAGGGCCTGATCAACGGTACTCTGTCTTCCGACTACAGCGGCGGCATCCCAGTATTCTTTGCAACTTTCGACCGGGGCGCGGAGTGGATCGACACGCCGGTTTCCAGTTGCACATGATCGCCGATGTGTTCCGCGGCATCGTCACGACGTCCAATGTCATAGCGGAGACACCGGGTGGCCGGGACGACCGTGTGGTGGTGGTCGGTGCGCATCTGGACTCGGTACCCCAGGGCCCCGGTATTCAGGACAACGGCAGTGGTTCGGCGGCCATCCTGGAGATCGCGTTGCAGATGGCGGAGTTGGACATAGAGCCGCGCAACAAGGTGCGCTTCGCTTGGTGGGGTGCCGAAGAGTCCGGTCTGGTAGGTTCCCAGTTTTACGTGGACAACTTGAGCAAACGCGAGATCAAGAACATCGCTCTCAATCTGAACTTCGACATGATCGGCTCGCCGAACTTCGTGCGTTTCGTCTATGACGGCAACGGCTCCGACACGCCACTGGCCGGGCCTAACGGTTCGAAGAACATCGAGCAGGTGTTTCTCGATTATTTCATAAACCAAGGGTTGCCGACTGAACCCACTGCTTTCGATGGGCGCTCCGACTACGGCCCATTTATCGCGGTAGGCATCCCGGCGGGTGGTCTGTTTACTGGTGCTGAACGTATCAAGACCGAAGACGAGGTCGCAATTTATGGCGGTACCGCGGGCGAGCAGTATGACCCTTGCTATCATTTGGCTTGCGATACCTTCGACAACATCAGTCTGGAGGCTCTGGATCAAATGTCGGATGCCGTCGCGCACTCGGTGCTGACTTTTGCAATGACCACTTAATCGGTGAATGGTACTGACAAAGGCCAGGGACTCGGCAAATGGATAAACGCCATGGAATACGCCGGCAACGCGTTTAATAGATAACAGCGACTAAAGCCGCTCGGACGCTTAGCGGCTCGGAGCCAATCAGGCAGGCGGGGTGACGCACATCCCGCTTGCCTGTCTCCACTACGACCACACGGCTTAAGCTGGGCCCGAGGACAATCCCCTATCGATAGCGGTACAATCAAGGAATCACTACGGGGAATGGAAAAACGATGATAGCTCGTCGCTCCCGATCATTAGCGTTTCTCCTCATCGCCCTGACTACCTGGGCCTCTTCCGCCGCGGAACTGGACGAGTTGCAGTCGGTCCGACCCGACAGCATACAGATCCATGTTCAGGAAGGTTTTTTGACCCTGGAGGCTTATGATGCACCGCTCGCAACACTGCTGCAGATCATTGGCGAAGAGGCGGGGTTCGATGTCGTAATCGAAGGCGACCTAAGCATGACGGTCAACAGCTCGTTCACGGTGGTGCCGCTGGACCGGGCACTTAGACGCCTGCTCGATGGAATTTCGTTTATGTTTTTCGAGTACTCGGGAAGTACGAAACGCCTTGACGAGCTATGGGTCTTCGCAGCGGTGGAAAGCGGCGGCGAACAGACTTTTCAACCCAAAGTCACGACCGTTGAAGAGCCGTCGCAGGCGGACATGGAGACCTGGATTCTGGATAGACTCACTTCGCCGCAGCGCGGCGCCCGCATCGTCGCGGTGCGCAGGTTGGCGCGCCTGGAGCCGGAGGTCGCCGCCAGAATTGCAATCCAGGTGCTTGAGTCCGAGGCCGATGCGGTTGTTCGCGGACAGGCCGCTGCCATGCTGGGCAAAATCGGCGGAGACGAAGCTTCCAGGTTGCTTGAATTAGCGCTCGCCGATGAGGAAGCGTCGGTTCGCAGGCATGCGATCCAGGCGTTGCGCGCGATCGGGGCTGAGCAGGCAACGACGATTCTAGGGCGTGTACTAACCGAAGATCCTGATCAGGAGATCCGCCTGATGGCGTTGGAGACGCTAATAGAAGCCTCCGACGATACTTCCCAATACTATCTCGCATTGGCTGCGACGGACTCAAACGAGACGATTCGGCAAATAGCCCTTCAAGCCCTTCAAGCCAACACAACCCCGTCGACCAACACAATGAAGAGTAAAGAAGATAGAACTCAGGAAATCGGTATGTAGTACCGTGGGAAGAAACTGCTGAAATAGTATTGGTGAAAACCGTGGTCAGAGAACAATTGTTGCTAATATATGAATGGAAAACGGGACAGATTTGTTTTCCGCATCCGCTTATATTTGGAAAAATTGTTTTCTGACCCAGGTTCTGTGTTAAAAAATGTTCCCGCGGGAACGCGAGAACAACAATCGAATCCGAGATGGAAACGGCCCGAATAGTATATTAGCAACAATTATTCTCTGACCCGGATTATTCTTCGGATAACCGTATCTCGGATAGGTTTGCGCCAAACTGCATAATCGATCCGCCAACACTTTATCGTTGGAAGGTTTCGGCTGATATCGGTTTGCCACGCGACTCAGATTCAGCAAATCACAGCTGCGCCGCTCGCTCAAAGCATGCGTCTGCATCATATGGCCAACCACCTGACGCTTTGCGATTGGCCTCACCACTTTCTTGACAGCACATCTTTCAACGCAGCATTGTCCAGCGTCGCATCCGCCAACAAGCGCTTAAGCTTACTGTTCTCGGATTCCAGCTCTCGCAGCCGTTTTGCTTCCGATACTTCCATCCCACCAATCTTCGTCGTCCAGCGATAAATCGTGCCTTCCGAGATCCCGTGTACCCTCGCAAACTCCGGCACCCGAACCCCGGATTCATGCTCCTTCAAAATCCCAATAATTTGCTCTTCGGTAAATGTCTTTCGTTTCATCGGTGGTCCTCCCATCACGCAATTTAATGGAGATTCTCACCCAGCGCATGGCACTATTTATAGGGGGAAGGTCAAGATCAGCAGCCACGGCTGGAGTAGATAAACCCCTCACTAAGTCATTCTCCGATTATTCTGAGTTGGCTCTCGCGTTGAGAGCCAACTCATGCGATTGCAATGTGTTTTAAATATGTTTCTTAATAGTGATACCTATGATGGAATCTGTCTCAAGTTGTGGTCCATCGAGATCTTGATGTAGTGGGATCACGACATCGGCACCGATCTGCCAGCCGGTAATGCTTTTGGTTAAACCGATGCCGAAATCCAGACGGTCGCCCCCACGTCTGTCAGTATCTGCTGTCGGCACCAACGCCGGATTGAGTTCTTCATCGGCTCCATCGATATTGCTCCAATGGGTCCAATCGAGCCTGAAGTTAGCAATCCACGACGGGGCGAACTCACGACTGTACCAACCACTGGCACGCAGCTGATCGCCCAGCGTGTAATTCCTATCATTATCGCCTATACGTAATGTCGCGAGGGCCTGCGCACCCCAACTGTAACCCGATTGATGTACCGTATACGTGATACCCGGCATCAAATCGAAAGTTCCCGATCCAAGTTGCATGGGATAAGGCAGTTGACCCGGCGGGAGATCAGTTTCATCGATCGACCCGGTGGGCAAACTAACTAATCCATTTAAATGCAGCGAGCGGTTTCCGTCTTTCTTCAATTTGACGAGGCCGCCGACTTTGACGTCACCGATACCGTCCGATTCGGTGGTGAATTCGACTGCCCCAAGGGGCATGCCAGCCACATGATCCATTTCATTGTCTAAAAACGGTACCATGGCCATCACGGTCACATTATCAGTTATGCCGTACATGGCGCCGAACATATGCATGTCCATGGTCATCTCTGTGGGTACGACGGCGAAACCTTCCGCACGGACATCGGCGGGCGACTGCCGCCTGGTGCTATCGCGATTACCGTCCATGTCCATGCGCATGAATTTGTACGATGCCATCCAACCGCCCTTATTCATCAAGTGGCCTCCGACTAAGGACGTGGGATACCGCGCCATGGTTTGCATGTGGTGACCACCATCGCCACGCATCATTTCCGACATCTGGCCTTCGGACATATTAGAATGATCCATTGTTTGGTCGCTTTGATCTTGTGCGCCAGCATGTGTCGCGGATAACGTGTATGCGCCAAACATTAGCGTTGTTAACAATATTTTCTTCACGTAAACCTCCAAGTTAGATTTTGAATTGACCGTAACAGCCGCAGGTGTTTAAAACACCTCTCGCTGTTTGTTAACTGAAATGGATTAGATCGGTACGCTCAAACGAGCGTTTTTGGAGGTTTGTGTTCCGGGGGATGGGAAACGTGTCGGATGTCTTCACTCGTGAACATCAATAACCGGGTTTTGGTTTGCGCGGCAGCATGCACGCAATCACAGGGGATCATGCAACAATGCCCTAAAACGCAGGCATCATCGTGATCATCAAGATTGCAGGTGCCCGTAATGTCGACAAAAGCCATCAAATCACAGCTTTTCTCATGGGTATCATCTGATATTCCCTGAATCGGAGCCATGGAAAGAACTGTAACGACGGTTAGCAGGCTTATTATTTTTGATGCTTCTGTCAGCATGAATACTTAGTTCAGATAGATACCCTAAAGTTCCTGTCACAATCCTGGCAGTAATGTTACGAACATCGAGTCTAAACTGATAGTTACTACAGCATGGTGACTTTGGTCACGCAGCCTCATTTTTTCAAGAGTTCATGCTTTATTGTTGCAGATAAGTAATCAAGTCATTCAAATCCGCTTCACTCATAGACCAACGTGGCATCGCCTCGTCCAATGGTTCACCAGCGGGATCGATGCCATCGACAATGGCCCGGCGTAAGGTCGTTTGATCGTAGTTCTCATGATCCCCATGTCCGTCTGATTCGTGCCCATGGCCGTCGTCTTCGCCAAAAAAAGCCTTGGCGGTGAGTGCTGGGGCTTTGACCCAAAAGCGTGGCACCAACCGGCGACCTTACCTATTAATACCATGACAAGTGGCACATCCACCACCGTGCATTTGCCGGTGCATACCCATCTGCGCTATCGCGCTATTGGGCCGAGGTAATTTGATTCGGAACCGATTCCAAAAGTAATCAATACACTGATAGAAACGGACCAAATGCGCGGGTATCACCAGAAAGCAAACTTGCACGCACTATTACAATTTACTCCTGCTGTTCGTTGTCGTTGCTCCATTTAGCCAGTCCCTGATGAAAAAACGTGTGGACATAAGCGAGTACATCCCAACGCTCGGACGCATTAAGAATGGATTTAAATGCAGGCATGGTCGATTCTTGTGATTTGAATGGCTCGACCGCTCCGCCCTCAGTCACCCGCCAGAACAAGTAGGCATCACCAGTGCCAGGCGATGTGTGAAAATTGTTGGTTAAATCCGCTGGTTGATGCGATAGCGACCTTGCGAGCGGGCCGGTGCCTTGTCCGCCTGCGCCATGACATGATTTACAGTGCACCTTGTAAATAGCCTCGCCACGTTTAATCGCATCAACATTGGTCCACTGATGTGATTCCTTATTGGCATACTCTTGAGGCGGGTCAATCCAATTATCGTGCCGATGATGGGCTTGATCGTCCGAGTGGCCATGCATTTGCCCCTCCCCGTGACCTTGCTGCATCATGTTCTGGTCGTGTTGCTCATCCATAGTTTCATGGGCAAGTACTTCATCGGCATTAGCAACGCTGAAGCCCAGACCAATCATAACCAGCCAAAACAAAACATATGTGCATTTTCGAATCATAGCAATGAGACTCCTGTTTCTAAACTATTTTCCGGGGACGAATCAAATATAGACCAAACCAACCCCAAATTGTTCTCTTTGAGCGAGAATGGATGCATCTATTACAACCAAACAGAAGAACCCGGGCCAGAGAACAATTGTTGCTAGTATAAGCGAACTTGAATAACAGAGCCGAATTTCTAACGTGTACATAATGTCAGAGTTCAGAATATTCAGAGAAAAAACCGTTTCGCAGCGAGTGTCGAGCAGCGCACTCGTGGCGATGGGATTGCTCTTGCTGCTGGCCGCGTTGGGGCAGTGGGCTCACGCTAAAAGCGAAGATCAGGCGAAATTCAAGCGTATTTCAACGCAGTTCATCGCGGCGCTGGGCGATCCGGGAGCGACCTCCGGGAGCGGTGCACAGGGGTGGGGTTTGTGGCGTCTGGATCCGGGTCCGCGCGGAGTGAGGCTGGGTGGCTATGAGCGATTGAAGGCCGCCGGTGGAGTCGCCCCGGCGCAGTGGCAATTCGACAGCACAGACTGGTGGCTAGAGGAATACGGCTTGATTACGGAGCAGCCGGACTTCCCGGTCCCTCCTTGTGAATATATAGTCACAGGTAATCGTGAAGTGATGACCGTGTTGACCGTTCATCCCGCGGACGAAGAGGGTGATAGGCGTTGGGAACTCGATGACGGCGTGACACTCTACGATGTGACACATTTGGCATGCCGCTCCGAGCGATACACGCCGGCGGCGAGTGATAATTTATGTTCGCCGGCCAAGGCGCAACGGACGGCATTTCCAGTGACTCCAGGAGCCACAATGCCACCGGTCGAGGGCTGCGACAAGCAAAACTACGCGGTTCTGTTCGTGATTGGTGTGGCTGTAGAAAACTGAGGAGTAGGGGACAGATTTATTTTCGGTAAGAGATAATTCTGTCCCCTGTGTTTAAGCTTAAGCTGGCGTTGGCCAAACGAATTCGGGGCGAAGGCCTTCGTGGACCGGACGGCCGTCATCAGGTCTCGGTACACCAGTAGACGGATCATAAAACGCATGGTACGTCGCGGGCAGACTCTCTGCATCATAACCCATTAGATTTGGGACTATCACCCGAATACGCCGTTCTTTGTCGTCGAGCATAATGGGGGTACCGCACTCTGCGCAGGTACACAGCTCAAGGGGTCCATCAGGATTATTAGCGTTGAACGGTTGACGATTCAGGCCGCCCAGGTTGTCTACTTCCACATCGCTGTGATTAAAGAAAACAACATGCGTCGTATCTTGCCCAGTAACGCTTTTGCAAACAGAGCAATGGCAAGTGTGGTTGTCTACCGGTTCGTTATCCGAATGAGTATGAATGTGATCGCATCCTCCAGAGTATTTATGTGTCATGATTTATTTCCTCTTTATCGGTGGTGTAGAGTCAAAGGATTATAGGAAGGATAAAACGGAAGCGCAACCGACGTGCAGGATCGGGATCAGGTCGTGTGTTTACGAGAAAACGGAATCGAGAAAACGGAACAGATTTATTTTGCGAGGTGCTCGACCAACGCGTAATCGAGTTGGCGGTAGTCCGCTAGTTATAATGTCAAACGCAAGACCCCACCGCATCTACGTGGAATGTCTTGATGGTGCGCGCGTTTGTGAATCCCAGGGATGCGTCAGTGCCCCAATCGGGAGCCGTCAGAATAGCCGTTTATCGGTACGGATCGGGAGCGACATCGATATTGAAAAATCGTCGGCATCATCCGTTAAACCGATCCCGACCGAAAGGTTCAACAACGTACGCGGTGCCAGCAGAGCGGACCCGCCCACCACGAAGGCGCCTATAGTCCGGTCGCTGCCGTCGATTTTGTTTCCGGACAGCTCGGTCTCGTCCTGAAACGCAGCAGAGAGCTGGAGGCGCAAGGAGGTCTCCGGGCTCAGCGCGATGAAGCTGCCAAAGTTTGCAGAGAAGGTCGACCCCGGCTGAATCTGATCTTCCTCGAAGGTGTGTTGGTAGGCCAGCCCACCGACAAATGCAATCGGGTCCTGTCTCTTAATCGCGGTCAACGATCCTTGGAGTTCGTGGAAGCCGCCGCCCAGCGACACCCCGGCGTCGCGAGTTTTGCCGCTATCGGAATCCCAGGTTACACGTCCAATAAGGTCGGGACGCCTCAGGCCCTCGCGAAGCAGTGTCTTCGCCAGCCCTACGCGCACGTCGCCTGAGCCGGCGCCCGACTGTGTCGAGGTGTCCATCGGCGCAAAACCGACGGTGGTTACCGACTCGACCTCCCGCCAACGGTAGGGCAAGCCGATTTCCAACTGCGAATCCCAAGGCAACCCCAGGCGCAGCGCAAGGCCGGCTGTTAGGTTGTCGGCGTTGAGTTCGGTCTCGCCGGCAAACAAGTCGCTGCCCGCCGTGACGAGGCTCGGGGCCGTAGCTTCTTGCCGCGTGTAGCTGAATCTGGGCTCGATATCCAGCACGCCCGACGGTAGCAGCAACGCGCCTGCCCGCGTCAGCGAGCGCTCGAGCGCGCGTTCCGCGTCTCCCTCTTCGACGAAGACCACACCCGGAGCCTGGTCAGAGCCCGGTGTAGGGTCTGTTTCGGCGGTCGGTACGGCATTCTGCTCTGGCGCGGCCGTGAAGTCCGATGCGGCGCGCTGAACGCCGACCCGTCGTTCCAGGGCTTCGACGCGCTCCAGAAGTTCGGTAATGACCTTGTCGCGTTCGTGCAAGTTGCGCTCAAGCTCCTGCACGCGCGTGTCCTGTGCTTGAGCGGCTGCCGTGAACAGGGTAAACACGAACGCAGTCAGACCAAGTCGTAACCAATTTGTTTTCATTCGAGTATCCAATCGATGCTCGCCGCAATCACTTCAGTACAACGAAGTCCGATGCCCGAGCCGACAATCGGCCCGGGGGTGCAAGCATTCCCGCCTTCGTCACGACGAAACCGACGCGGCCGATATCCTGGTATTCGATCCATCCGTTTATGAACTTAGTAATTGACATCGAGACATTGCCGAAGGCCGGGTCTGCGAGCAGCACGGCATTCGACGTGGCTCCACGGAAAATCACGAAATGCGGATAGCCCTGCAGGTTCACCGGCACAATGATCGGCGCACGCTCGAGAAGATCGGGAAAGGCAAGTTGTCCCAGCCCGATTCCCTCATAGCCAAGGGTGTCCACGAAGCGCTTCAGATCGAGAAGGGAAAACCCCTGGCGCAGGCGCACCAGCTCGGGGTTCGCAATGTACTCCTCGCGATCTATCAGTCCGAGCGCGACCGAGCGCTCAGTAACCGGAACTCCGTGCTGGTAGCGCAGTATGGTCGCTAGAGACGCCGCGGCACAGCTCAGCTCCCACTGCTGGAGCACCACGTTTTGGTGCCGCATTTCTAGCAACGACCGGACCGGAGGTGCCGAGTCGGCGGCCAATACGGCCGCGCCGCCACCGACGCCGGTGGTTAGCGTCAATAACGCGACCATCATCACACCGATTAAGTAGCGCACCGATCATCCCGGGAAAGACATGCGGTTACCGCGGGCGCGTGCCGCCAATCTGTCGAGGAGACGGCACGCCCGTGGAGCTTTGTCACACAAAAGCCGGTCCTCGCCGCGGCCGTTGTGTGCGGGGCTTAACTACGGTCTCACACCCCAGATTGCCGTATAGTCCGATTCGCCCGGTTGCGAGTACGACACCCCGGGATTGCCTGTGCCGTCGCCGTTGGTCGCGGTTACAGGAACCGTAACTTCCGGGCCAGCAATAGAGTAGTCGCCTTCGGCGAGTGGTCCGATGCCTTTAGGGCTATTGAGTACTGCATCTGTCCCGATGACCGGACACACGAAGCCGTCCACCGTGTCAACGCCGCCGGCCGCCACCGAATCCATCTGAGCGTCGCTTAGCGAGACCGGTGCGGCATACGCACTGGTAGCGAGCAGACACGTAGTAAACACAGCTGAAGTAATTATTGTC
>Ga0224497_10002122_pt1 | contig 11933 bp, 11 predicted proteins | sample SF_Jul11_sed_USG_4_FD_167970 | JGI IMG/M metagenome (GOLD analysis project Ga0224497, IMG submission 167970) | Sediment microbial communities from San Francisco Bay, California, United States - SF_Jul11_sed_USGS_13 | ecosystem: Environmental > Aquatic > Marine > Sediment | place: USA...
TCTGATTCGGTCTCTTAAAGAAACCAAAGTAATTGGTGTTGATGTTGTAGAACTTAATCCATATCATGATAATGGTTCAACTGCCTCTCTTGCAGCAAAAATAATGTCTACTTTAATTGCCATGAATTTATCACAAAATCAATAAATACAATTTTTTTCAATCTTTAAAAATTTAATTTATTATGACAATTATTTTAATCATTGTAAAAACAATGCCAAATATGATCATTCCCTGTTGTAATTTTGACTGAATTAGCCTTCATGCTTTCATATCTGCATAATGTGTTGCTTTTTTCATGCACAAATAGATGCACTGATCATGAGGCTGTTTTGTAAATTTTGACTTTATTTTGCTTCAATTTTATTCCTAATCACTTTATTAGATAGTGGTGTTGGGATTATCACGTGTTAAATAATCTGAGAGAAACTCTTCAACCCACACTTGAAAAGATTGGTAAAGCATTTGCATCAACAGGACTGTCTCCTAATTTTTGGACTTCTGTGGGTCTTGCATTTGCATTGATATCTGCAGTAGTGTATGGTCTAGGAATTGAGTTTGGATTAATAATTGGAGGAATTTTGTTACTTGTTTCAGGATTCTTTGATATGGTGGATGGACAGGTAGCAAGAGTTAGTGGCAAGACCTCAAAAAAAGGATCCTATCTTGACTCTATGTTTGATAAAATTGCCGAAGTTGCAATCTTTTTAGGAATACTGATTGGTGGATATGCTGAACCTTATCTAGTATTGCTTGCAATTACTTTGTCACTGTTAGTTAGTTATGCAAGGGCAAAATCTGAGGCTATTAACATAAAACTTCAAGGAGTCGGTATTGGTGAAAGAGCTGAAAGGCTTTTGGTGATTGCAATAGTTGGAATTATTGGCTACATGGAGATTGCAGTAATAATTGTTGTAATAATTGCTGGAATTACCTTAATTCAAAGAATGATTGTTACTGCAAAAAACATTAAAGAATAATGCTATCGGAGTTTTCCGCGTTTTCTTCTATTATCTGCAGATCTAATTTTAAGAATCTTAAAGTGAATTGCACACGAAATGCAGTACCATTTCAAAACTGTTGGTGAGGCAATGTATGCCCCTTGCGCCCGTAGTTCTTTTGCCAAGGTATGTTCTACTAGATTTAATCTAGATGTGACTTTCTTTGCTTTATCTTTTGGAACTGTTTGGCCACAGTTTGTGCATTGTACAACTCCTGATGACCCTTTTCCTCCTTTGGTACGCCCTCTACTTGCACGCTTAAGTGGCATGAACGTAAACTGTTTTGCCTACTTATATTCTTGAGTATTTTCTGAAATACCTACTTTTATAAAAAAATGGTTTGTTTTCTTAGATCTGTAGTATTTACATCAGGTTCTTTCTAAACCAAAAGTTGAAGAATTTCTAGTTACCTTTCCTTCCTAAATATGGTACATTCTATTTTTACTCTGTTTCGATGAGCTTGTTTACACCACTTAGAAAAATTCAATCAGTAAGTTGGTTTTTCTTGATCAAAGTTCTATAGAATAACAAATAAGGTAGATTCGTAAAAATGAAACAATTTTCAATACGAACAGATTATCAAAATTACCCTCAATTCTTTAGCCAATCCAACCGGCAGGCAATTTTAAGATGTAAATACTGTGATTCAAAAACAGTAGAAACAAAAACTCCCAGTGGAATTACTTTGTACTACTGTTGTGACAAGTTTTGTAATTTTTATGGCAAGATTGTGAGTCAGATCACTTAAACAGCCAACCGATCAAAATGAAAAATTCATTTAATTTGTTTTAAAAATTTAAAATATTTTTTCCTAAAAAATAATTTTAAGTGTAAGATGTGATCTTATGACAAGTAAAAATATTTTTTAAAAACTTATTTTCATAAAAAAATCCGATGAAAGATTTTATACATTAAAAATGGACACAAATCACCATGTATATTGTAGGAGATTTAATGAAAAAACCAATTACGGTTAGTAAAGATTGTACTATTTCTAACGCAATCAAAAAATTACTTGATGAAAAAATTAGCAGATTGCTAGTTTCTGATGGAAATAAAATCACCTCAATAGTTACTGAAAAAGACTTGAGTTTTTTCTTACTCTCAGATAAAACAGAGAGGACGCTAGATCAAGTTTATCTTAAAGAAATCATGAAACCTGTTTTCTCAATTGAAAAATCTGTCACAATAAAAGAATGTGCAAAAACAATGATTGAAAAAGGAATTGGTTCGCTTGCTGTTAAATCTGATGGCAAAATAGTTGGAATCATAACGAGAACAGACCTGATAAAGTACTATGCTGAAAATTTTGCAGGTAAAAAAACAGTTGGTGAATACTCGTCTCCTGATTATGCTTGGGCTTATTCTGATGTACCACTTTACAGTGTTGTTGAAAAGATGCGTGATAAAAAAATCTCACGTTTAATTTTACGAGATAAAAATGAGACACCTAAGGGAATACTGTCGTTTAGAGATCTTTTCTGGGTCTCACTTTATCGAGGAAATGAAGAATCGTTAATAGATAACACTAATCCTGATGTTCCTATTTTTTTTAAAAGAAAGGGGTTTATTTCTGAATCAGGTTTTGGTGGAACTACTACTGCAGAACAAGTAATGACAAATAAGATCATCACTGTTAATGATGATGATGATCTGGCAAAAATATGTAACATTCTTTTAGAAAAAGCAATTAAAGGAGTTGGTGTGTGCTCAAGGAAAGGTACAATGATTGGGATTTTAAGCAAAACGGACATAGTTAGGTGTATGTCATTTATGAATTGAGTTAAAGAAAATCTATTACGTATTATGATAAATATCATTTTTTGTATGTAAAACTGGCACATTCACTTTTTATTCTTTTTTCTATAAACTCGTTAACACTTTCGTTACATGTGTCCCAGATTTGAAATATATCCTCAAAGAAAATACCATGAAATTCAATTATTAACGAATATTACATTAAAACTAGAGTATGAAAAAACATCTAACTTCAAACTTTTGGATTAACTCAGAATTAAATCAGGACATATTTTATCATCGAGTAGGATTTTCTAGATCTATATTCTTGCGGGTAATTTGTACAAACTGGTAAAATCATACCTAAATTAAGAGAAAAAACACTCATGTTTTAATTCTAGATCGAATAATTTCAATTGATAGTTGATGCGTGGTCTTTGTCATAGTTGTTTTAGTTCAGGCGTTGAACTGGTAGTATCAAAAGGAGAGATTCTCTGTAAGAATTGTTTTGATAAAAACAATGCAAAAAACTAAATCTGTTATTCTTGGAACCAAGAGAAATGAAATTGGCAGTAATTGCTCATTGTGCAATTGATACAATTACAATTGACAATCATAATTATGAACAGATTGGCGGCTCTGCTTGTTATTGTGGAATTACTGCAAGACAGTTCAAATTTGATGTAGATCTGTTTACAAAATTTGGTCCTGATTTTCCAAAACAATATCTTACTAAAAATAAAATAAATTTTGTAAATTCTGAATCAGAAAAAAACACCACAAAATTTGCTATTTCTATTACGGCTTCTGATAGAACTCTAAAACTTGAAAATGAATGCGAACCAATCGATTATTCGAGTGTTGATGCAGATGGACATATTGTTAGCCCTATTTTCAATGAAATTTCTGATGATGTTTTTAGAAAAATTAAGAATAATTCAAATTTTCTTTTTGTTGATCCTCAGGGGTTTTTGAGAAAAAAAGATCCTCAAAATAATGTTGTCTTGGAAAACACCAGTCTTGATTTGTCAAATGTTAATGCAATAAAGGTTAATCCCGAAGAAGCACAGCACATTGTTAATGGCTCTCATGATGAAATGATGTTGGCACTACAGAAAAAGGGAATAGAATATGTCTTATTGACAAATAAAACTAATGTTTCTCTTTTGGTAAAAGACAAAATGTATTCTATTACTCTCCCAAATAAACAAATTCATGATACAACTGGAGTTGGTGATATCTTTTGTTCGGCATTTAGTTGTACTATGCTTAAAGAAAAGGATTTTTTGTGGGCACTCTGTTTTGCTGGTGGTGCTGCTCAGGCTGCACTTGATTCAAAAAATGTGGGCTTGCAAAAAATTCCGCAAAAGGGAATTATTCAAACAAATGCTGCTTATTTTTACAATTTGGTAAAATTTCGAGACTTGTAGTGCATATTTTTATTGTACTGAATAGCTTATTTCTTCTGTGCAAATAGGCATTTATGGTTCTGGGACTGCAGATACTGCAGCAAAGATAATTAAAAAAATTTTAGATGAGGTTGGAATTCATTCCTTTACATTAACAAAGTCAAAGGGTAAACAAGCTGATTGTATTATTGTTTTAGGTGGCGATAAAGGGGTTAGAAATTATTTTCATAGGACCTTTGATTCTACCTCTCCTGTATTGGGAATTAGTGAAGGTGAGGCAAGTGGATTCTTGGCTCAAATTGATCTTCGAGAATTTTCCTCTTATGTTAACGTCTTAAAAAAAGAAAAATACACTATTGAAGAAGTCCCAAGGCTTGGTGTGAAAATTGACGGAAAAAATGTCTATCCTGTGTTAAATGATGTGGCAGTATTTTCTTCAAAAAGTGCCATGTTGATGGAACATACATTGCGTGTTAATGGTGAAGAAGTATGGCACGATAATAGTGATGGAATAATTGTATCTACTCCAATTGGCTCCTCTGCATATTCAATGTCTGCTGGTGGTCCTGTCTTATTTCAAGATTCAGCAGTATTTGAAATAATTTCTGTAAACTCTCTTGATGTAACTCGACGACCAATTATTGTATCTAATGATAGCTCTGTTGAAATTGATGACATCTCTGCAAGACTGCATTGTGAAGTTGTTCTTGATGGTTTGGATAGATACAAGGTAAACAAAACTGTCGAGTGTACCCAATTCTTTCCTCCTGCAAAAATTATCCGACTCAAAAAAGACTCCACTGCAATTTCTGCTCTTGCAAAAAAGGTTCATCTTGCTGAAGAATTACTTAGCATGCCTCCAAGTTCCAAATTACTTCTAAAGACATTAGAGTACGAGGGAGCATTGACACAAAAAGATCTTGCAAATAAAACCTTACTTCCTGACAGAACTGTTAGATTAGCCTTAAGTCATCTTTTGAAAAAAGGATATGTAAAAAAGAAAGTATCAATCAGAGATGCTAGACAAAAAATCTATGAAATATCAAAGATAGAATAATTTTTCAAGAATTGTATTTGGAAAATTTGGATTATATAATAATTTAAAACTAATTTTTTTTAGAAGATGCTTTGATAAATGCAATAAAAGATTCTTCAGGAAACCCAGGTCTGCTGTTAAATTCTGGATGAAATTGGACTCCTAGATAGAACTTGTGTGATGGAATTTCAAGTATTTCCATTCTTTTTCCTCCATCACTTTCAGCTGAAAATATCATTCCATTTTTTTCAAACTCAGGAATATACTCTTTGTTGATTTCATATCTGTGTCTGTGACGTTTACTAATAGTTACTGTGTTGTAGATTTTTTGTGCATTTGTGTTCTCCTTGATAATTATTTCATTTGCACCTAATCTGAGTGAACCACCCATATCTGAAATATCTTTTTGTTCTGGAAGTAAATCTACAACCGGATTTTTTGCATCCTCTTTAATTTCAGCTGAATTTGCATCTTCTAAATTCAACACATTTCTTCCAAACGCTATTGCAGCTAACTGGAATCCAAAACATATTCCAAGATATGGTATGTTTTTCTCACGTGCATAATTTGCAGTTTGAATAATTCCTTCAGAGCCTCTAGTGCCAAACCCTCCTGGAACTAAAATTCCATCATAGTTTGATAGTATGCTATAATCTGTTATTGATTCAGAATCTATCCAGTCAATATCTATTGATTTTCCTGTTTCTGCCCCTGCATGTTTTAATGCATGGTTTACGCTCACATAACTATCAGCAAGTGTAACATATTTTCCAACCATTGCAATCTTTACTTTCTGGTCTTCATGGTTGACCATGTTTTGCGCAATCTCATTCCATTTGTCCCAATTAGATGAGGCATTTACCATTCCTACCTTTCCAAACTTTGTAAATATTGCATCCATAATTCCTTGATCATAAAGTATCTGTGGTACTTCGAAGATTGATTTTGCATCATGACATGATAAAACCTCATTTGTTGTCACATTTGTGAACATTGCAATCTTTTTCTTTGTTTTTTCTTCTAATGGTAGTGTGCATCTAACTGCCAAAAAGTCTGGTTGAATACCGATTCTTCTTAACTCTTGGACGCTGTGTTGAGTAGGTTTGGTCTTTTGTTCTCCTACCACATCAAGTGATGGCGCTAATGTTACATGGACAAAGATTACCCCCTGTGGTCCTTCTTCTACTCTCATCTGTCTTAGTGCCTCTAAAAATGGCAATGACTCTATATCTCCCACTGTTCCTCCGCATTCTACAATCAAAAAGTCTAGTTGTTCCTCTTCTGAAATCTTTCTAATTCTGTTTTTTATTTCGTCTGTTACATGCGGAATAATTTGAACACACGCTCCTAGGTATTCCCCCTTTCTTTCTGCCTCTATTACTGAAGAGTACACCTGTGCAGTTGTAATGTTGTGGCTTTTTGGAATGTCTTGGTTTAGGAATCTTTCATAGTTTCCAATATCCATGTCGCATTCGCCTCCATCTTCTGTTACAAAGACTTCCCCATGAGCTACTGGATTCATTGTTCCTGCGTCATAGTTTAGATACGGATCTATCTTGATACATGAGACTTTTTGATCTGCTAATTGTAATAATTTTGCAATAGAGGAGGTTGTTACACCTTTTCCAAGGCCAGACATCACACCACCTGTGACAAAAATATACTTCGTCTGCACATTAATGAAACAAGTATCTGGTTTTTGTATGTTTTGTTATTATGATTAATTGAAATAGTGGATAGTAGTTTATTTTTACATGAGTTTTGCTCTTTTTGTTTTACCTTTATTGATTGCATCTGTTCTGGGTTCAGGCGTTTTTATTTTTGCTGATACATCTTATACTATTGTAATGCCTTCTGGAGCATCTGATCCGAATGCTCCGTATTTTTGGTCTGAGAAATCAACTGGAGTTACAACTGGAGAAATCACAGTTTTTCCAAACGATACTGTAATTTGGGAAAATGCTGATACTGCATTTCACACTATAACTTCAGTTACTCAGTCCGGTGAGATGGATGGTGTCTTTGATAGTGGTTTTATTAATGCAGGAGAATCTTATTCCAGACAGTTTACAGATCTTGGAGATTTTTACTATTTCTGCAGCCTTCATACTTGGATGAGTGGAATAGTCCACGTAGTACAGAATCCTGGAAGTGTCCAATCAATTGCCAATGTTGGTTCTGGATATAGCGATGATGGTTTAGGCTTTGAAGTCAAATACATTTTGGATACTAATCTTCAAAGAGCCGTACACATTGATACTGCTAAAAACACCTTGACCTTCAGAGTTTCTGGAGATACAGAAAATGACCAAATTACCTTTGTTCTTCCTACAGAATTAATTGAAAACCCAAATGGTGTTTGGGTAGATGGTGTGATGACTGATTTTCAAAAAGATGTTACTTTATCAGGAACAAAACTAATAATTCCAATTGAGCCACATTCCAAGGAGATAAAAATTATGGGTGCCAATGTAATTCCTGAGTTTGGATTTTTAGCATTGGGTGTCTTAAGCATTGGTCTTTTTTCTACTCTGTTCTTGGTTCGCTCTAAATTCTCAAAAGTTTAGATAATAACGATCTTTACAATTGTAAAAAAATTTTTCATTTTTTGAACGAGTTTTAGAAATTTCTATCAAGATTTTTTTATTTTTCTTTGTGTATAGTACTACGAGAACCTCTAGATGGGCGGTCATAACTGAAGTAGAGTTTCCCCTCCATGACAGTTTGAATACTTGGCTGCCTTTCTATGACGATTTTTAGTTTTAAAGAAATGTCTGTTTTTTGAGACTTTTTGTAAATGACACAACTTTTGATTCCAGTTGGTTTTGAGGTGTCTTCTCAATTAATTTCAAATACGCACTTCCAACTATTACTGCATCTGCTCCTGCTTTGATGTATTTTTTTACATCTTCAGGAGTTGAAACTCCAAATCCAACTCCGATAGGAATTTTTCCTTTGGTTTGCTTTTTAACATCCTTGATTGCTTTTAAGGTATAATTTTTAATTCCTGTTTTGACTCCTGTTGTGCCATAAACTGCAACAAGATACAAAAATCCTGTTGATGTCTTTGCAATTTTTTGTATTCTTTTTTTGCCAGTGTTGGGTGATATTAGAAATATTGTATCTGCATTATTTTTAGATGCATCAAGATATTCTTTGGATTCCTCAATTGACATATCAGGAAGAATGAATCCATCAATTCCTGCTTTTTTTGCCTCTGAGATAAATTTGGCATATCCCATATGATACAAAATGTTGGTATATGTCATCAATACCAGTGGAATGTCTGTCTCTTTTCTGATTTTTTTTACAATATTAAAAAACTTGTTAATCTTGGTGCCTTTTTTGAGTGACAGTGTACTTGCATTCTGAATCATAGGCCCATCAGCTAGAGGATCTGAAAACGGAAAGCCTAATTCTATGATGTCTACTCCTCCTTTTACTAGACCTCTTATAGTTGCAATTGTGGCTTTTTCATTTGGAAATCCTGTCATGATGTATGCTATCAGAGCCTTTTGATTTTTGGTCTCTAGTTCTGCAAACTTTTCTTTAATCTTTGACATTTTTATTCAGATAATTTTGTACTTCTTCTACGTCTTTGTCACCTCTTCCAGAAAGTGTTACAACTATTGATTCTGATTTCTTTCCTCTTCTTGCTACTTTGATTGCTTCTACTATTGCATGAGCTGATTCTAGTGCTGGAATGATTCCTTCTGTTCTAGTCAGCATTAAGAATGCATCAATTACTTCTACATCAGTAGCTGAATGATATTTTATTCGTTTTGTGTCTTTATAGTATGAATGTTCAGGTCCAACACCTGGATAGTCAAGCCCTGCTGAAATACTGTGTGTTTCTGTAATCTGCCCTTCCTTGTCTTGAAGCAAATATGTCATCATTCCGTGTAAAACTCCTTTAGTTCCAGCTGACAATGTTGCTGAATGTAATTTTGATTTTAATCCCTTGCCTGCAGCTTCTACTCCTATAATTTCTGCATTAGTATCGACAAGAGGATAAAACGTTCCAATTGCATTGGATCCTCCCCCCACACATGCTATCACACTATCTGGTGTTTTGTTGATCTTCTTCATCTGTATTTTGATTTCATTTCCAATGACACTTTGAAAATCTCTTACCATAACTGGATAAGGGTGCGGACCTACAGCAGACCCTAGTAGATAATATGTTGTCTCTACGTTAGTTATCCAATCACGAATTGCCTCATTGATTGCATCTTTTAGTGTCTGTGAGCCTGATTTTACTGGATGAACTTTAGAACCAAGTAAATTCATTCTAAACACGTTAAGCTTTTGACGAATTGTATCCTTGTATCCCATGTACACTTCGGCTTTCATTCCTAAAGCTGCACATGCCATTGCAGTGGCAACACCATGCTGTCCAGCGCCTGTTTCTGCAATGATTCTTTTCTTTTTCATTTTCTTTGCAAGAAGTGCCTGACCTAATGTGTTATTGATTTTATGCGCTCCACCATGTAACAAATCTTCTCGCTTGAGATAGATTTTAGCCCCGCCAAGTTTTTCTGACAAATTTTTTGCATAGTATAATGGAGTTGGCCTTCCAGCATACACTTTGAGATAATAATTTAATTCTTTTTTGAAATTTTTATCATTTTTGAATTTGAGATAGTTTTCTTCTAGCTCTTCAATTGCTGGCACAAGTGTTTCAGGTATGTATTTCCCACCAAATTCTCCAAATCTGCCATTCTTAGGATATTTCAATATGCGCTCGCCAGTTTCCTTACCTGCTCTTCGATATTATCACTTTTCATAATACTTGAACCTATTAGAAAGGCATCTGCTCCGCACTTTTTTAGATATTGAATGTCTTCAATGCTCTCAATTCCACTTTCTGAAAGAATCAATCTTGATTTTTCATATCCCTTCAAAACCATCTCGGTGGTTTTTAGATCAATTTCTAGTGTGTCTAGATTTCTGTTGTTGATTCCAATGAGGTCAGCTTCTGTTTTTAATGCATTTTCAAATTCTTGTTTTGTATGAACCTCAAGGAGAATCTTTAATCCTTTTTTGTGACCATATCTAATAAACTCGTCAATCTCTTTGAGAAATCCCTGATCAAACAATGATTGAATTAGTAGCATATAATCTGCTCCAATTTTTTCTGCAGCATCTATCTGAATATTATCTATCATGATATCTTTCATCAATAATGGAACATCTACTGCATCTCTGACCCTCATGAAATACTCTGGTGAGCCATGAAATAGATGAGGTTGAGTCAGTACTGATAATGCTTTTGAGCCTCCTGCAATCATTTGCTTTGCTATGCTTGCAGGTTCTGTAAGTGTTCTAATTTTTCCAAGAGATGGAGATGCAAATTTTACTTCAGTTAAAAGCGTTGGATGAGAATTTGTCTTGATAATTTGAATGAAATCTTTGTTTGATTTTTGCAGGTTTGCATCTACATCATATGTCCCATCATCAATTGCTGCTTGAGAGTTGCTTACCAATCTTTTTAAAATATTTTGAGCCGTCAAATCATCTCCTTTAGTTTTGAAATATCTCCTGTGTCTTTGACAAAGTTTTCTAAAACCTTGAATGCTTTTCCATCTTTAATTGTATTTAGAGCAATCTCAACTCCTTCTTCAAAATTTTTTGCAATGTTTGCAACAATTAACCCTCCTGCTGCATTAAGTGCAGCAGTTTCAATCATTGCTTGGTTTGCAGTACCGTTGAGTACTCCGACAAATGATTTGATCGCATCCTCTTTTGTTTGAATTTGAATATCCTCTAGTTTTGATTTATGCAATCCTACTACCTCAGGATCAATTGCATTCATCAATACCCTGTCATTTCTTAGAATACATACGCGGTTAGTTGCACTTGTAGAGAATTCATCCATTCCGTCATCGGAGCGAACTGTCATAATATTTTGCACGCCTTTTCTTTTTAAAATTGCAGGCAATCTGTCTAGATATTCTATGGAGAATACTCCTACAAGCTGGTTTTTCACACCTGCTGGATTTGATAAAGGTCCTAAAAGATTAAACGCTGTCCTTTTTCCAAGTTGCTTTCTTGCAGCAGAAACATGTTTCATCGCAGGATGGAACTTTTGTGCAAACATAAAGCAAATGTTGTGTTTTTGTAAAATATCTGCAATTTGTGCAGGTTCCTGATTCAAATCATATCCAAAATATTCAAAAATATCTGCACTTCCTGAGATTCCTGAACTTGAGCGATTTCCATGCTTTGCTACAATTCCACCAGCTGCTGCAACTACAAAAGACGCCGTAGTTGAGATGTTGAAGGTTTGGAGTTTATCTCCTCCCGTTCCACACATATCGATTATGGTTCCTTGATTTTTAGGCTCAACTTTGAGAGAAAATTCTTGCATTTTATCTAGCATTCCTAGTAGTTCGTCATCTGTTTCTCCCTTGTCAGCTAGATTGGATAGAAAGTCTGCATTCTCTTGAACAGATGTATTTCCTGAAAGAATGTCTGTCATGACATTGTTTATCTCATCATATGTCAAATCTGTCTTTTCTTGCAATTTTTTGATTAAATCTGAAATCATTTTTCTTTCACCTGTCTTATGAAATTCTTTAGAATCTTTTTACCATCTTCAGTCATTATTGATTCTGGATGAAATTGCACGCCTTCAATTAGATACTCTTTGTGTTTTATTGCCATGACTTCTCCATCATCTATAGCAGTAGCAGTCACTTCTAAAACATCAGGAATTATTGTTTTATCTCCTACTAGACTGTGATACCTTG
>Ga0224497_10002125_pt1 | contig 11916 bp, 9 predicted proteins | sample SF_Jul11_sed_USG_4_FD_167970 | JGI IMG/M metagenome (GOLD analysis project Ga0224497, IMG submission 167970) | Sediment microbial communities from San Francisco Bay, California, United States - SF_Jul11_sed_USGS_13 | ecosystem: Environmental > Aquatic > Marine > Sediment | place: USA: California...
CGACGCCGAGGGGGAAGTCATCGAAACGCGACCGGTAAGCATCGATAGCAAACAGCTACAGCGGGTGCTGGAACGGTTTGTCGGCCAGATCGAGCAGGTTCCGCCGATGTATTCGGCCCTCAAGCACGAGGGCAGACGATTATACCAGCTTGCACGCGAAGGCAGGCAGATCGAACGTAAACCGCGTCGGGTAGAGATTCACGAGTTGACGCTGCTGTCCTGCGCGGCCGGCTGCCTCGAAATCGAGGTGCGTTGTTCCAAGGGGACCTACATCAGAACCCTGGCCGAGGATATCGGTGCCGGGCTCGATTGTGGCGCGCATATTGCCGCCCTGCGCAGGGTTGCCGTCGACGATTTGCTGGTAGCGGATGCGGTGACGATCGAGCAGCTCGAGTTATTGGCGCAACGGGGAGAGGAATCCCTCGACCGCCTGCTACTACCGGTGACGGTGGCGCTCAACCACTTCGCGGAACTTGATCTGGATGCCGCATCGAGCAGCGATATCCGGCAGGGTAAAAAGGTAGCGCTCGCCAGTTCCATGGCGGCCGGCCTGTACCGGCTGGTTGCTCCCGACACCGGTTTCATCGGACTCGGAGAAGTCTCTACGAAAGGCGAGTTGACGGCCAAAAGACTAATGAATACAGCGAGATAGGCCTGGCAGGGCTAGTTCGCCCCGATAACGCCGATTATTCCGGTGAAAGTCCTTGTTACCACTTGCTCAGATAGGTAGAATACCTGCCTTTTTCGGGCCTCGAGGTTTAATACATGGCTATGTCAGCTGAGCAAAAGGCTGCAATTATCGCTGATTACCAGCAAAAACAGGGTGACACCGGGTCGCCCGAAGTCCAGGTCGCGCTTTTGTCGCACCAGATCAGCCACCTTACCGAGCACTTCAAACAGCATATCCACGACCATCATTCGCGTCGCGGATTGCTGAAAATGGTGAATCAGCGCCGCAATCTGCTGGACTACCTCAAATCCAAGAACCAGCAGCGCTACAAAGATCTGATCGGCAGACTCGGACTGCGTCGTTAACAAGTGAGAAAATAGTGAATCCAATCAAAAAGACATTTCAGTACGGCGCCCATCAGGTAACGCTGGAAACAGGTGAAATAGCACGCCAGGCCAGCGGTGCCGTCCTGGTAACCATGGCTGATACGGTGGTTATGGTTACCGTGGTCGGCGCCAAAACCGCGGACACGGGACGGGATTTCTTTCCGTTGACCGTCGATTACCAGGAAAAGACTTACGCCGCAGGCAGAATACCCGGTGGATTTTTCAAACGCGAGGGCCGCCCCAGTGAAAAGGAAACCCTGACCTGTCGGCTGATCGATCGTCCCATTCGACCACTGTTTCCCAAGGGATTCATGAACGAAGTCCAGGTCGTGGCGAACGTCGTTTCCAGCAATCCCGAGATCGACGCCGATATACTTGCCCTGCTCGGGACCTCGGCCGCCCTGGCGGTATCCGGAATCCCGTTTGCCGGACCGATCGGCGCCGCGCGGGTCGGTTACGTGGATGGTCAATACGTGCTTAATCCGACCGCGAGCCAGATCACCGAGTCGGACCTGGACCTCGTTGTTGCCGGTACCCGCAACGCCGTGCTGATGGTCGAATCCGAGGCGAACTGCCTGTCCGAGTCGGTCATGCTGGGCTCCGTCGTTTTCGGACACGAGCAGATGCAGGCCGCGATCCAGGCGATCGAGGAATTTGCCAGCGAAGCAGGGGTCGAAACCTGGGAGTGGGATTCCCCCAGGGCCGACGAATCCCTGGCCGACAAGGTCAAGGCCCAGGCCGAATCAGCAATTACATCGGCCTACGCCATCGCCGACAAGATGGAGCGTCAGAACCGGCTGGGCGAGATACGTGGCGAGGTCGTCGCGGCGTTGGTAAGCGATGCCGGGGATTCGCCGGCTGAAGGCAATGTACGCGATGCGGTTGGCAAGCTGGAAAAATCGATCGTGCGCGGGCGCATTATTGCCGGCGAAAAACGCATCGATGGGCGCGATACCACGACCGTGCGCCCGATCAGGATTCGTACCGGCGTGCTGCCGCGTACCCACGGTTCGGCGCTGTTTACCCGCGGCGAGACCCAGGCGCTGGTAGTAACAACCCTTGGCACCGGGCGCGATGCACAGCTTATCGACGCAATCGAAGGCACGCGCAAGGAAAATTTCATGATGCATTACAACTTCCCTCCGTCCAGCGTCGGTGAAACCGGTCGCGTAGGAAGTCCCAAGCGTCGTGAAATAGGGCACGGGCGGCTTGCCAAACGCGGCGTGCAGGCAGTAATGCCGCATCTGGACGACTTCCCGTATGTCATCCGCGTGGTTTCCGAAATTACCGAATCGAACGGATCATCATCGATGGCAAGCGTCTGTGGCGCCAGCCTGTCGTTGATGGATGCCGGTGTGCCGTTGAAGGCCCCGGTTGCGGGAATCGCGATGGGCCTGATCAAGGAAGGCGATAATTTCGCGGTACTGTCGGATATCCTGGGCGACGAGGATCATCTCGGCGATATGGATTTCAAAGTTGCAGGCACCAACGATGGTGTAACCGCGTTGCAAATGGATATCAAGATCGACGGCATTACCACCGAGATAATGCAAAAGGCGCTGGACCAGGCAAGGGAAGGGCGCTTGCACATCCTCGGCGAAATGGCCAAGGTATTGAGCGAAAGCCGCGCCGAAATGTCGGAATATGCGCCGCGCCTGATAACCTTTCGCATCAATCCCGAGAAAATCCGCGATGTCATCGGTAAGGGCGGCGCCACCATTCGCGCTATTACCGAGGAAACCGGGGCCACTATCGAGGTCGATGACGACGGTGTCGTAAAGATTGCATCGGTGGAAAAAGCCGCGGGCGACGAAGCGAGGCGACGCGTCGAGCAGGTAACCGCCGAGGTCGAAGTGGGCGTTATTTACGAGGGCAAGGTTGCCAAGATCATGGACTTCGGCGCTTTTGTCAATATCCTCCCGGGCAAGGACGGTCTCGTGCATATCTCGCAAATTTGCGACGAGCGCGTGGAAAATGTCAGCGACAAACTTTCCGAGGGCGACGTCATCAGGGTCAAGGTGCTCGAGGTCGATCGCCAGGGCCGCATCCGCCTGAGTATGAAGGCGGTTGCCGAAGACGAGGCCGCCGCGGTCTAGGCTTAGATCAGCGACAATGGACGACCGAAAGAGGGGAAACGGGATTTCCCCTTTTTCATGTCCGGAGATAATCTTCGCGGTGGAGGTAGTGAAATGCCCGGGCTTGCTAAATCGCTAACCGGCCTGATTTTTGCCTTTTGCTCGGCGGCGACGCCAGCCGCGGACGATGCCTGGGTCGTCGCCATGAATTACCCCGCCTGGGTAGTCCGTAATTACGAAACGCTGCCATTGCTGCCGGGAATTGTGTTACAGGAAAACGACCTGCTTCGGACTGGCAAGGGTGGACGACTGCAGTTGCGGCTGGCTGATGGCAGTGTATTGCAAATCGGCGAATCCTCGCGGCTAGTCATGATGTCAACGGCCTCATTCCAGGTATTGCGTGGCGTGTTTCGAGTCATCCCTGAATTTTTCGATGGTGCCAGTGGCGGATATCGACTCGAGGCCCGTATCGGCGCAATCGGTGCCGCCTGGCGCAATTCCAGTTTATGGGGTCGCGCCGACCTGGAACGGGATGCGATTTGCCTGGTCGAGGGCGAACTGAATGTCGGCAGCGTGGGATTCGAAGGTGTCGACATGAACCAGGCCCTGAGTTGTTATGTAAAACCAAGAAACCAGGCGCCATTGCCGGTAGACCTGATCGATATACGGCAGCACCAGTTATGGATGGACGAAACCGAACTTGAGACTGCCTCCGGGATTGCCACTAGAGACGGACGCTGGCAGCTGGTTCTGATTTCGCTAACCAACTCGAAACCAGCCGAGCAGGCGTTAACGGAGTTTCACCAAAAAGGTTTTGCGGTACAACGTATATCGGTAGTACGTAACGGCAGGACACTGCATCGCCTGGTGCTGCCCGGTTTCGAATCGAAGGAGGCCGCGTTGAATGCCCGCGTTCGTATCGAGGAACTGCTCGGCATCAACGATGCCTGGGTGTGGCATGCAAAATAGACGCGACGTCGCGAGCAAAGCGGAAGGTGTCATTTCACGACAGAAAGATTGCGGAATACAGGATTGCGGCGCCTTTAGGCCGGCCGAGCAAGGCGCAAAGATCAGCTACAGTAGTTTGAACATCGTGCCGCAGTAGGGGCACCTCGCCTCGCCGCCGTTTTCCTGCACCGGTATGTAGACCCGTGGATGCGAATTCCACAGGCTCGACCCGGCCGCGGGGCAGTGAATCGGCAGGTCGTCGAGTTTAACCTCTACCGCGGTTTTCGCGTTCGGGGTGGCGTAGGCGCTCTGGTTGGCAGCTGTGTTCGGATTGACCATCGATTTCCTATTTGATGTAAGTTAGCAGGTCGATATATTTTTCGTTGCGTCCGTGTACCAGGTCGAAATAGGCGGACTGCAGACGCTCGGTAATCGGACCTCGCGCGCCGCCGCCTATCGAACGATTATCGAGTTCGGCGATCGGCGTTACCTCCGCCGCGGTGCCGGTGAAAAATGCCTCGTCGGCTATGTAAACCTCGTCCCTGGTGATGCGCTTTTCAACGATGTCCAGGCCCTGGTCCCGGGCGAGCCGGAATATAGTTTTACGCGTTATCCCGTTGAGCGCGGTGGTTGTCTCGGGCGTGTATATAATGCCTTCCTTGACCATGAATATATTTTCCCCGGTGCCCTCGGCGACGTAGCCTTCTGGATCGAGCAGCAGGGCCTCGTCATAACCATCCTTTAGCGCCTCGCCAAGCGCGAGCATCGAGTTGATGTACTGGCCGTTGGCCTTGGCCTTGGTCATCGCGATGTTGGGGTGATGGCGCGTCTGCGACGAGGTCTTGATGCGTATGCCTTTTTCGAGCCCGTCCTGCCCGAGATAAGAGCCCCATTCCCAGGCGGCGACGATGCAATGCACGCTCAGGTTATCGGCGCGCAGGCCCATACCTTCCGAACCGTAAAAAACCATCGGGCGGATGTAGGCGCTATCGAGTCTGTTATCGCGTACCGCGGCGATCTGCGCATCCATCAGTTCCTGCTTGCCGTAAGGGATCGGCATACCCAGGACCTTGCAGGAGTCGAGCAGGCGACTGGTGTGCGCATCGAGCGCAAAGATCGCGGTGCCCTGTTCGGCGTGATAGGCGCGCACGCCTTCGAAGCAACCCATGCCGTAATGCAGGGTATGGGTCAGGACGTGTACGGTCGCCTCACGCCATGCCACCATTTCACCGTCGAACCAGATGAAACCATCGCGGTCGGCCATCGACATAATTCAGTTCTCCTGCAAGCCAAAACATTCGTTCCAGCATTTTTTAACGTGGTTTATGCGCTCATCGACGATATCGGCATCGACTTCAGCAGACCGGTTTTGCAGCACGGATTCGTGTAGTAACCGGTGATAGTCCTCGTATATTTCAACCAGCCTCGATTGCGACCCGGTAATCAGGTTTAACCGCAATAACTCGTTGAGCAGGCTTATGTTATCAGAATATAAACAATCCGAGCCAATATTATTTGCATTGGCCAGTACCCAGTACTGCACCATGAACTCGATATCGACCATGGTTCCTCGCGACTGTTTCAGGTCCCTGCGCTGGTCCTCGGGAGGCCGCTTGCTGCGGTATATTTTCTCGCGCATTTCGACGATATCGGTGCGCAATTTCTGGTCCTCACGCGGTAAACGAAGCACCTGTTCGCGGATGCGGCCGAACGACTGCCTCAATAACGGGCTGCCGGCCACTACACGCGCCCTGACCAGGGCCTGGTGCTCCCAGGTCCAGGCCTTTTCCAGCTGGTAACGAAGGTAAGCCTGTAGCGATGATACCAGCAATCCCGATGACCCCTCCGGCCTGAGCCGTGAGTCGATTTCGTAAAGCTTGCCCGAACCGGTTAGCACGCTGGTCATCGAAATGATTTTCTGCGCGAGGCGCGCGAAATAAACCGAATTTTCGATACATTTTTCGCCGTTGCTGTGCTGTTCTTCACCGCCGGAATCATGCAGGAAGATGAGGTCGAGATCGGACTGGTAATGCATTTCGAATCCGCCCAGCTTACCGTAGCCGATGATCGAGAAGTTGGCTTCGCGCCGGTTACCATCCTCGCTGCACTCGGGAATACCGAATTTTTGCTGCAGGTCCCCGCGGGCGAGCTGGTACACCGCTTCGAGCACCACCCCGGCGAGCTCGCTGAGGTATCGACCGACCTGCATGGCGTCAATCTCCTGGGCCAGCTCCGCGCTCGCGATGACCAGGGTTTGCTCGCGCTTGAACAGGCGCAGGCTGTCTAGCTCGAGCTCGGTGTCCCCCTCGACGTTGGCGAGCTGGTTTTGCAGGCGTAGCTGCAATTTGGTCTTGTCGAAACGATCCCGCTCACCGGGATGAATCAGGTTTTCGAGCAGCATCGGGTACTGCGAAACCTCGTCGGCAATCCACGCGCTCTTCTCGAACAGCGACGCGAGCTTTTCGAGCAGCGCAAGATTCTGGTAGAGCAGTTCGAAATAGACGCTGCGCCCTGCGATCGACGAGAACAGGCGCATGAAGCGGTCGAACAGCGAGGCCGGTTCAGCGCAGGACTCGATCGTTTCCAGCAGCCCTGGCAACAGCGTATTGAAACGCTTTTTCGCCCTTGCCGACATGTAGCTCCAGGCCTTGGAGCGCAGAAAGCGGTTAAGCGATTTGTTGATCTGCGCGCTGTCGGCTATGCCTGACCTGTCGATAAAATCCCAGCGTTTCTCGTCGTCTATGGATTCCTCGAAGCTGTCATCGATGATCGGCTCGGGTCCGGATTCGACTTCGCGCCTGAACAATTCCCTGAACAGTCGGTACACCCGGTCGCGATGCTGCTGTAGCCGATCGTTTAGCTCGTCCCAGTCGCTAAAGCCGAGGGTGGCGGCGATGCGTGCCCGCTGCGCAGGGTTATCGGGCAAATCGTGGGTTTGCTGGTCCTCGTACATTTGAATTCGATTTTCCAGCAGGCGCAGAAACCGATACGCTGCGCGTAGCGTTTCTATCGTCTCACGATCGATGATATCGTACTTCAGCAGTGCGTCGAAACAGTAGAATATCCCGGTGCTTTGCAGCCTGCGGTTACGACCGCCTTTCAGGATCTGAAAAGCCTGGACGAAGAACTCGATTTCGCGAATGCCACCCGGCCCGATTTTGATATTGACACGCATACCCTTGCTACGGGCCTGCACATCGATTTTTTCCTTCAGCGTGGCGAGCCCCTCGAAAACGCGGTAATCGTGATAGCGCCGATACACGAAAGGCTTCAGCAGGGCGACCAGGTGTGCGCGGCTCTGGTCGCTGCCGGTAATGACCCGCGCTTTGACCATCGCATACTGTTCCCACTCCCGACCGTGCAGCTGATAATAGTGTTCGAGCGCGCCATGGCTCAGAACCACCGGACCTGAATCGCCCCAGGGACGCAGGCGCAGGTCGACGCGGTAGACAAAGCCGTCCTCGGTGATGTCACCGAGTACCTGGCTGAACAGTCGCACCAGCCGCGCGAAATATTCCTGATAACTCAGCTGGCCGTAACCCTGGAGTTCGCCATCGTGATCAAAGCAGCAGATCAGGTCGATATCGGAAGAAAAATTAAGTTCGCGGCCACCAAGCTTGCCCATCGCGATAATATTCAACTGCATCTCGTTACCCTGGGCGTCCACGGGTTGGCCGTGTTTTGCGGACAGGCTCCTGCTGCAGACGTCCAGCGCAACGCGGATCAACTGGTCGGCAAGGTCGCTTAGGTGTTGCAGGGTCGTTTCGACGGGATTTTCGCCGACCACGTCGAGATAGATTATCTCGACGAGTTTACGGTGCCGGTAATGCCTCAGATCGCGCTTGACCCTTTCTATGTCGGCCTTTTCGTCGGCTGTGGCATCTCCGATCTGGTCATCCAGCAGGAATCCATCGAGTTTCAGCAGGTCTTGCGCGAGGCCTTGATTGCGCAACATCTGATGAACGGCGTAGGGACTCGCAACGGCAAGGCGTTCGATTTTTTCGATATCGGCAGCGCAGCACCGATTCGCCGCAAGACCGTCGACGATCTCGCGCCATTGCGAAAAATGATCTGCCAGTAAATGTCGAATATCCGGTTTTTCAGCCATGCCTTGTTTTTAATGCGAATGAGAACTGTTATTATTTACGGCCATAGGTTTATTCATTAAAATCCCGAGTCTGGTTGTCGGCCATCGATTTTCACCGCTTATCCAGTTTAGCGCCGAACGTGGCGGGCAAACCAGTTTATTTAACCGCGCGGCCAGTTTAATCCCTGGCACGATTAGCGCGAATCGCATCCTACGCCGCTCGAGCAGTAATCATTTGAACACAGCCCATGTCAGCAACCCTTACCTGCAACGTTTCTGGATGCCCGGAGTGCTGCTGGTCGCAACGCTATTCAGCCTGCCACTTTTTACCATTGTCGGATTTGTCATGCATCCCGGCAACGATATCTGGCAGCATTTGCTCGACACGGTGCTCGCCGAGTATCTGTTCAATTCCGCGGTGCTGATGCTTGGGGTCGCGGTCGGCACGCTCGTCATCGGGGTCGGCTGTGCGTGGCTAACCAGCCTGTGTGTGTTCCCCGGTAAGAGGCTGTTCGCCTGGGCGCTGCTGTTACCGCTCGCCTTCCCGACCTATATCATCGCCTATACCTACACCGGAATGTTAGATTTCGCCGGTCCGTTGCAGACCTGGATCAGGGAAGCCACCGGTTGGGGTGCGGGCGAATACCTGTTTCCCGAGATCCGTTCGCTCGGAGGGGCGGTAACGATGTTCTCGCTGGTGCTTTATCCCTATGTGTATCTGCTTGCGCGCGCCGCCTTCCTGGAACAATCGGTCTGCGTACTTGAGGTAAGCCGCACGCTGGGCTGCACGGTCTGGTCCAGTTTCTACCGGGTAGCGTTGCCGCTGGCGCGGCCGGCCATCGTCGCGGGGCTGTCGTTGGCACTGATGGAAACCCTGGCCGATTACGGCACGGTTGCCTATTTCGGAATCGGCGTATTCACTACCGGCATCTTCCGTACCTGGTTCGGCCTGGGTGACAGCGCCGCTGCGGCCAAGCTCGCTGCAATCCTGCTGCTGTTCGTCTTTACCTTAATCGCGGTCGAACGCTGGTCACGCAAGCGCGCGCAATACCACCATGCAACCTACCGCTATCGTTCATTGCCGCAATATCGGTTACGCGGATATCGCGCGCTGGCCGCGTTCTGCGCGTGTTTCCTGCCATTGCTGCTGGGGTTCCTGCTGCCAGCCTGGCAGCTGGCGCGCTGGGCCCTGGAAACCTACGGTTACATGATCGACGACGGTTTCCTGCAGCTAACCCTGAATTCGCTCAGGCTGGCGTCGAGCGCGGCGCTGCTTGCGGTTGCGCTGGCGCTGTTTCTTGCTTACGGCAAACGACTGTTGCGCAGCAGGGTCGTCGCAGCATCGATTCGGGTGGTCGCCACTGGCTACGCCGTACCCGGAACCGTCGTCGCGGTCGGCGTCATTATCCCGTTCGCCTGGTTCGATAACAGCGTCGACAGCCTGCTGCGCGCGCAATTCGGGTTTTCCAGCGGGCTGCTGCTAAGTGGCAGCCTGTTTGCGGTAATGTTTGCCTACATGGTCCGTTTCCTCGCCGTTTCTATTCAGGCAGTCGAATCGGGCCTGCTCAATATCAAGCCGTCGATGGACGATGCGGCGCGCTCGCTGTCCTATCCGCCGTCGCGAATCCTGCTGCGCGTGCACCTGCCGTTGATGAAGGGTACGGTGCTGACCGCATTGCTGATCGTGTTCGTCGACGTCATGAAGGAACTGCCTGCTACGCTGATATTGCGGCCCTTTAATTTCAATACGCTGGCGGTCCGGGCTTTTGAACTTGCTTCGGACGAAAGGCTTGCGGATTCTTCGACGGCCGCGCTGGCGATAGTGGCGGCGGGCCTGCTGCCGGTTATACTGTTGAGCCACAGCATATCCGCCTCGAGAGCCGGTTCATGACATCACAACTAGTCGTCAAAAACCTTGACGCCGGCTACGACGATTTACAGGTATTGAGCCGTATAAATTTTTCGCTGATGCCGGGCGAGATCGGCTGTATGCTGGGCCCCAGCGGTTGCGGCAAGACCACGGTGCTGCGGGTGATCGCGGGTTTCGAGCCGGCCTGGCAGGGGTCAATCCTGATCGATGGCGTCGAGGTCAGCTCGCAGCACGTCCTGCTGCCTCCCGAGCAGCGCAAGATTGGAATGGTATTCCAGGATTTTGCGCTATTTCCTCATCTCAGGGTCGAAGACAACGTGCGTTTCGGCCTGGACGGGATGAGCAGAAAGGAACAGCAAGTCCGGGTCCAGGAAATGCTCGCGATCGTCGGTATGCCCGCCTATGCGCAGGCTTTTCCGCATCAGCTCTCGGGCGGACAGCAGCAACGTATAGCGCTGGCGCGCGCGCTGGCTCCGCGTCCGCGGCTGCTGCTGCTGGACGAGCCTTTTTCGAACATGGATGCCGAGCTGCGCGAGCAGCTGGCGCGTGAAGTCAGGAATATTCTGAAACAGGAGAACAGTACCGCGATACTGGTTACCCATGACCAGCATGAGGCCTTCGCGATGGCTGACGAGATCTGCGTGATGAACGAGGGCAGTATCCTGCAACAGGGCAGCGGTTACGACCTTTACCACCAGCCGGCCAATCGATTTGTCGCGGATTTTATCGGCCAGGGCGTAATAATACCGGCCACAGTGGAAAGCGCGACCAGCGTCAGAACCGACCTCGGTGTTATCGAGGGGGACGCGCGTATCGCGGATCCGCCGGGCACCATGTTGGACGTACTGATCCGACCGGACGACGTGGTTCATGACGATGAATCGGAAGATTCGGCAGTGGTCGTCGAGAAGGCCTTCAGGGGTGCGGATTTTCTGTACTATTTACGCATGGATAGTGGCATAGAGGTGATGTGTCTTGCACCTAGCCACCATAACCATAAAATAAACGAACGCATCGGGATCCGGCTCAACGTCGACCATCTGGTCACTTTTTCCCGCAACTAGGATCAGATTCGATAATCGAGATTAAATGATCAGCAAGATACTCATTACCCTCGGGGTGATCGTGGCCTGCATGTGGATGCTTTCGGCGCGCGCCAAGCCTAAGCTTAGAAGGATCGCCAATCCCGAAGCCGAGCGCAACAGGAAGCTGCTGCGTAATGGCGCGATCCTGTTCATGGTAGTAATGGCCTTTGCTGCGGCCGCGATGATATATCTCGAGGTCGACCGGCGCAGTGCCGTGGTGACCGTGCATGTCATCAATACCCAGTCGGGTAGTAAGAAATCCTACCGCGCAATGAAGAACGAAATTCACAGCGATGGATTTACCACGCTCGACGGGACCGAGGTTTTTGTGGCGGGCATCGAGAGAATCGAAATCGAGGCCCGCAGGCAGGAGGATGACTAGCCTGAATATTGCACCAGTCTGATTCGGGCATGAGAATCACGCATTGAATAAGTCGACTCAATTTAGGCATACCGCGCCATATTCGAAGCGACCGTCGTCAGCGGCCTGATTCCTGTCTCGGCCCTGACATGTCCGGCGGTATCTGTCCAGCGCCAGACTCCGAGATACGGGTGCAATATTCGGGCTAGAGGCGCTCCCGGATCGCCGACATTACCGTTTCAAGATCGGAGGTGGGCACGCTCACCAACAGCCCTTGCTTGCGATAATAGTCCACCAGCGGAGCCGTTTGCTCGTTGTATACCTGCAGCCGGTTTTCGATCGCTGTTTCGGTTTCGTCGTCACGCTGGACGATTTTGCTACCACAGACATCGCACAGGCCGTCAACTTTCGGGGGTTTCGATTTGACGTTTAGA
>Ga0224497_10002126_pt1 | contig 11915 bp, 12 predicted proteins | sample SF_Jul11_sed_USG_4_FD_167970 | JGI IMG/M metagenome (GOLD analysis project Ga0224497, IMG submission 167970) | Sediment microbial communities from San Francisco Bay, California, United States - SF_Jul11_sed_USGS_13 | ecosystem: Environmental > Aquatic > Marine > Sediment | place: USA...
GTTTGACTTCCCTGGCCTGCGATTCGCGAACGAAGGTCTGTTTCGGCTGCACCTGTTTGCGCTGCGTCTGCCGGGCCTGAGTTTGTCGCGGCTGCGTGGACGGTCTTACTGTCGTTGCTCTTGGCGAGGTTCGTGGCTCAAACTGCTCGCGATCCCTCGCTGCCCGCGTGAACTTCGCTGTGCCGGACCGTGACTGATCGATGCGATTCGCAGACGGTGATCCGGAACGGTCGCGGAACTGAATCTCCGGCCGGCGCGCAGGCTGACGGATGTCCCGAGACCCGTCTCTGCGTGACTCGATATCGCGCGATACCTTTGGCGTGCTGTTAGAGCCGGCGAACGAATTCTGTTTCCTCGACAACTGCGTGTCACGATTCGGGTAATACCGCGTGCGGGTGACGCGTTGATCGGACGAACGAACGGTTCGCCGCACGTTTGGCTGCCAGCGGTCGCCGTGCCGGTAGCGGTCGTAGTAAACACGGTTACGGTGTCTTACATAGACATTGTTGTGGACATGAATATCCGGCCGCCGATACCACCAGCGATTCCAGTAGTTATGACCATAGTAAGGATGCCCGAAATAGCTGTGATGGAAGACATTCAGGTGATGCGAATGCCAGCCAATCGCAAAGGCCGTTGTGACACCCCAGAAGTAGTTGTGATGAAACGCGTGGTATTCGGGGTACGGATAGTAGTAAACCGGATACGCCCGCGGATAGTAGGAGTAGACCGGTCGCGGCTGGTAAACGACGACGCGCTCAGGCTCGTAGTAGGGCACGTAAATCACGTCTTCCTCAACCGGGGTTATCTGGATCGCGCCACCTTCATTGGCGACAAGTTGGTAGTCATCGCTTTTCAGGTTGCCGGCAGCGTAGGCACGGTCACGAAATAGCTCGACAGCCGAGATAACATCCGCCTGCTGCGCGACGACAGCTTCGCCGAGTCGCCAGGTCCAGTCCAGGTCTTCGTTGAGTAGTTCGATGACTTCCGGGTAGTTTGTCAGAGCGACGACGGAATCGTCCCAATCCTCATCTGGCTCGAGCGTGGGGTCGCTCTCGAGAGCCTCGAGGAATCGAGCCGCTTCGACGATCTGCAGCGGAAATGTGGATGCCGGCAGGACGATTGCCAGCAAGTCATCCGGATACAGCGCAATCGGACCGACGAGTTCCTCGAGTTCCTGAGCGGTTGCTGTCGGCAGCTCCTCGACTTCCTCGATCTCGGCCACGGCTACCTGTGCGCTGCTAACAGCGGGCCAGGCGGCGAGTACTAGCGCCAGCCAGGAGTAGCGTAAGCAGTGATGCAGTGCTCGTGTGTTCATGGTGCCTCCGGATCCGCCGTCCTTCGACGGAATTGCCGATCTTGGAGTTTAGAGTAGCTCAGGCAAACTGAACGGTCGCTTAACCCAGATAACACTATTGTGCGCCACAAAACGGCCTATGTACCGCGGATGCGTCAATAAGACCGAAATCGGGGCGCCGGCGCCCCGATTGGCGCCAGTGGCGCTTTGCGGTGCCCCACAACGCCCTGAAAACCCGGGAAAAATGCCGTCAGGCAGATCTTACTTGTCGTCGCCACCGTGCCAGGCGATGAACTTCCAGCCATCGTCGGTGCGCACAAGAATGTCGGTGTAGCGGCCGTTATTGACCTCAACTTTCTTTTCTTTGTCCTCGTAAGCGCTGGTATACAGATAATGCGCTATCGCAACATCACCGTGAACGACGATATTCTGGAAGTAGAGCTCGTGTTCAATAGTCTTGCCTTGGTCGTCGTTGAACCGGTCCCACATCTTTGTCGACGATTTTGAGCGTGGCGCCGGTGCGTTCTTTGGCCACCCGGAGAACTTGTCGACCAGCAGCGTATCGAGCCATTCCTCATCGCCATTTTGCTCGGCTGCCCACTGTCTTTCGATTGTGAGAATCACGTTGGCTTCATCATCTGCAGAACCCTGGGCGATGGCGGGCGATGAAGCTATCGCAAAAAAGCCGGTTATCAGGAATGTGAGCTTGTGGTTAATCGTCATTGCTCGTGCCTCGATTATTGTGTCCGCGATGAGCAAGAGTTTAGTCGCATTCCGCCAGCGCGACAAACATAGATTTCTTAGAGTGGTTTCAGTTCAGAACAAGCTCGACGAGCGCGTCGATCTCTGCAGAGTCTAGGTGCGCGGACATAGCTTCGGCATAAAGCTCGGATAACTCGGTTTCAGTTATATAGTGGGGGTGGTGTGACTCGATAATCGTGGCGTAATACACCGTCTGCGCGCCCTTGCGGAGAATCAGCCGGTACGCGTGCAGACCGAGACTCGCAGCATCATCGAGGTGCATCAGCCTGGCAATGGCGTGCTGCGGACCTGGAAGTCGCATGCTGCCGACGAAAATCGTCTCCTTGAGAATCCGCCATCCTGCCGTACTAAAGGACGTACCGATTGACTGACCGCCGACCACGGCCTTGTGCGTGGCCGTCAGCTCGGCATTAACCGGGACGATGAATTTAACCAGTGCATAGGTTCGGCAAACACGCACGCCGTTATGAACGCTGTAGAGGTTGGATCGTCGCACACCGTCATCCTGCTGCAGCACCTCGACGCCGTAACTGCCAAAACGCTGCTGAATGCGTTCGCTGTTGAGCAATTCCGGTTGCACACCGCAGGCGCCAAGTGCCGCGGCGAGTACGATGGATGGTATGGGGTTGTTGCGCATGGCGTGTATTGCACTGTGGAGGCCGGCGCACCATATACTGTGGTGCCAGATGCGTAAAGGAGCGCTCCGATGCGAGCGATGATATTGCAGGCCACGGGCAGCATGGACGACATCAGCAACCCGCTGAGCCTGGCAGAATTGCCACAACCAAGGGTGGGTAGCGGGGAGATCCTGATCCAGGTCTCGGTGTGCGGCGTGTGTCACACGGAACTTGATGAGATCGAGGGCCGAACGCCGCCGACCGAGTTACCGATCGTGCCGGGCCACGAAGTTGTCGGCAGGGTCGCTGAGCTCGGTTCGGGAAGTAAACGACACGCAATCGGAGATCGCGTTGGCGTCGGCTGGATACATTCTTCCGACGGTACGGATGCCGAGAACGTCAGCGCGGACTTTCGCGCAACAGGCAGAGACGTGAACGGCGGTTATGCCGAGTTTATGACCGTGCCGGAGGCCTACGCGTACCCGATTCCGGACAGTTTCTCAGATGCGGAGGCGGCGCCGTTGCTATGTGCCGGCGCGGTGGGCTTTCGTGCGCTGCGACTGGCCGGGCTTGATAACGGCCAGGTCCTGGGGCTGACCGGTTTTGGAGGTTCGGGGCATCTGGTGTTGCAGCTGGCAAAACACCTCTATCCTGCGAGTCCTGTGTTCGTGTTCGCACGCAGTGAGAAAGAGCAACGTTTCGCGCTCGAGCTTGGTGCGGACTGGAGCGGAGGCACCGCAGCCAAATCGCCAGCACGGCCGCAGGCAATCATTGACACGACACCCGCCTGGAAACCTGTACTGGCTGCGCTCGAGCAGCTAAAGCCAGGTGGTCGCCTCGTCATAAACGCCATACGCAAGGAGGACGCTGATCGTGACGTCATGGCATCGATTCGCTATGAAGATCACCTCTGGCACGAGAAAGAAATCAAGACCGTCGCCAACGTGACGCACCGGGACATTGAAGAATTTTTGCCGATTGCGGCCAGCGTGCCGCTCCAGGTCGAGACGCAGACCTACGCGCTGGAAGCCGCGAACGAGGCATTACAAGATCTGCGGTCGGGCCACATCCGCGGCGCAAAGGTGTTAGAAATAGTCAATAAAACAATAAATTAAAATAGTTTTTTCGAGTTAAATATAGATTTAGAAGAGGCTGTGAGGCGCTTTTTCTTGATTGCTTTGAGTCCAATCTGGGATTAGCGGCATCTAACTGACATCGCGTCTGTGCGCAATCGATAGGGAGAGTTTCAATGCAACGAGCAGTTTCCGCGTGGATCATACTGTGCTTGGGGGCCGGTGCCGCATCGGCAGCCGACATGAACTGGGTCGAGAAAAGCAACGAGCACGCTCAGGTCGTGCTGTCGGCTTTCGCGAAGCTCGCCCCTGAAGGCGCCGCGAGTATGGGCGTCGACGGGCTTGACGAAAACATCACCGATCTGAGCCCCGGACTTCACGAACGGAGTCGGCGCATCATCAAGAAGGTCATTGCCGAACTCGAACGCCGTCTGGCGGATGAGCAGGACCCGAAAGTACGACAAGATTTGGGAATCCTGCTCAAGGCCGCGAAAGACAGCATGCGCAGCCAGGAGCTGGACCATGAAAACATGCTTCCTTATATCAACGTCAACCAGTCCATTTTCGGCGGCATCAGGGCGTTAATCGACCCACAGATTTCGCGAGATCGCTATGCGTCAGCCGTTGTGCGCATTGAGAAATACGCCGGACTTGCCGAGGGATACGAGCCGTTCACCGAGCTCGCGAAAAAACTTTCGCAGGAGCGCTTCGACGTTGCGGGACTGGTGGGTCCTTACCGCGGTGAAGTGGAGCAGGACCTCGAACGTGCCGAGACTTTTGTGACCGGTATCGAGGAACTTCTGGCTGGTACCGAATTGCAGGGCTGGCAGGCGAGCTACGAGACATTGGCTGGGCAGATGCGCGACTACAACGAATGGGTTCGTGCCGAAATTCTGCCCCGTGCCCGCGACGACTTTCGTTTGCCGGCAGTCATGTACGAAGATGCCCTGAAAAACTGGGGTGTCGACGAATCTCCCGAAGCGCTGATCGAGCAGGCGACAAAAGGCTACATGGATATTCGGGGTGAGATGGAAGCACTCGCGCCACTCGTTGCAGAGAAGATGGGGTACGAGACGCGCGACTTTCGTGACGTCATCGCACTGCTGAAAAAGGACGGAGCAATCGACGGCGACAAGCTGCTGGACCACTACCATGCCGTGCTGCGCGACATCGAGCAGATAATCGTGCGGGAAAATCTAGTCAGCTTGCCCGACCGGGATGCCGGGATCCGTATTGCCACCGCGGCCGAGACAGCTCAGAGCCCGGCACCGCATTTGCAGCCGCCCCGGCTCATTGGCAACACCGGCGAGTACCCATTCTTCGTCATCCCGCTACTCAAGCAGAACGACGACGGCTCGTGGCAGCAGACTGATGATACCTACGAGGCTGGCGCGTGGACGCTCACGGCGCACGAAGCACGGCCCGGCCACGAGATGCAGTTTTCGAGCATCGTCGAATCCGGCGTTTCGATCACGCGTGCCGTTTTCGCTTTCAATAGCGCGAATGTCGAGGGCTGGGGGTTGTATGCCGAGGCAATAGTGCGCCCGTACCTGCCGATCGAAGGCCAGCTGATAAGCCTGCAGTATCGCCTTATGCGCGCGGCGAGGATGTTCCTCGACCCGATGCTGAATCTGGGCCTGATCACGCCGGAAGAGGCGAAAAGGCTCATTGTCGACGACATTGCCATTGGTGAATCCTGGGCGCAGAACGAAGTCGAGCGCTATACCTATCGTATGCCGGGACAGGCGACAGCCTATTACTATGGCTACAGCCATATGCAGGCCCTGAGAGCTCAGGCGGAACTCAAGCTACAGGATGCGTTTGATCAGCGCGCTTTTCATGACTTCATACTGGATCAGGGAATGCTGCCGCCGGACATTCTGAAGAACGCGGTCATGGACGAGTTCGTGCCAGCCCAGCTCAACTAGCTTTTGCTGGCGTAAATCCTGCGGTACAACGGGCTATACTGCATGCTGGCACAGGCCGGAAAGTGGTATGGCTCACAACTTATCCTGCTATCGCTGCGGCGCATCGCTCGCGGCACTTTCGCTGCCACTGTCCAGGCAGGACGAATGTCCTGGCTGCGGCAATTACCTGCATGTCTGCAAAATGTGCAGACATTTTGATACCACCGTGCCCAGGCAATGTCGCGAGGACGGCGCCGACGATGTTACCGATAAGGATCATCTGAATTTTTGCGATTGGTTTGTCCCGAGCGAAACCGCATTCGACGCGAAGCGCAAGGACGAAGAAGATCAGGCGAGGAGCGCGCTCGACGCTTTGTTCGATGATTGACCGCAGAGCGTTTCTCAAACAGTCAGGTGCTACCGCCACAGTCGCAACCCTGGGGGGGTGTTCGGGGTACGAAAAGATTGCCACGGTTGGCGTTCCGCGAAGTGACTTCGATGCAGATTCCACCGCGGAGGAGGTAACGGAGGGTATCGATCTGAGCGGTAAGCTCGCCGTCGTGACGGGGTGCACATCGGGTATCGGGTTCGAGACGATGCGCGTCCTCGCGCAGCGCGGCGCGCTGGTCGTCGGTACCAGCCGGTCACTGGAAAAAGCACGCGCTGCCTGTTCTCGCGCACCCGGTCTGACGAGCCCCGCGGAGCTGGAACTGTCGGATTACGAATCTATCGTCAACTGCGCGAATGCGATTCGAATGGTGAACATGCCCCTCGATATCCTCGTTTGCAATGCCGGATACCTCGGTGGCAGTGGCAAACCCGAACTCGTCAATGGCGTCGAGAAACACTTTGCGATTAATCATCTCGGCCACTACGTTTTCGTCAATCGCTTGCTGGGTCGTTTATATATGTCGTGGCAGGGAAGAATCGTCGTTGTCGCAAGCCGTGCGGCATACACACGAGCCCCGGAGGCTGGCATCGAGTTGGATAACCTCGGCGCGACGTATGGTTACGACGACCTGCGCGCTTACGGCCAGTCAAAACTCGCCAATGTTCTTTTCGCATTGCAATTGGGCAGGTTGCTGCGGGGCACTCGCATCACCGCAAACGCTCTGCACCCGGGGGTGATCAATACAGAGATAGACCGCAACATGAGTCGCATCAAGCAGGTCGGTTTTGCCTTGCTCACGTCTCTCGGTGGAGGTAAGACTATCGAAGAAGGTGCAGCGACTAGTTGCTTCGTGGCCACGAGTCCGTTGCTGGGATCCACCAGCGGCCGCTATTTCGAGGATTGCAATGCGGTAACGGTTACCGGAAATAATCACATGCACGATGAGAGTCTGGCCGAAGAGTTATGGCGCGTGTCCGAAAATCTGACGCGGGACTACCTTGTCAGTCACGACGGTCCGGATCTGAACGACTACGAACGCGCAATGCAGAAAAGGAAGTCCAGGCAAGAATGACTGTAACTGGCGACAAAGCTCTGGTGCTGTTGTCGGGAGGGCAGGACTCGACGACCTGTCTCTATTGGGCAATCGAACGATTCGGCCGGCAGGCGGTCACGGCGATCTCGTTTGATTATGGTCAACGCCATCGCATCGAGCTCGATTGCGCAGCGACAATAGCGGACAAAGCCGGCGTTAGCTACGTGTGTCTGCCAATCAATACATTTGCAGCACTAGGTGGCGACGCCCTCACGGATACCGGTGTAGACGTGCGCGGTGATCTCGACACGGAAACCGGTCTGCCAAACACGTTCGTCCCGGGCCGAAACCTGATCTTTTTGTCGTTTGCCGCAGCCTATGCGTATCAGCGGCGGATAAGACACCTGGTCACGGGCGTCGCGCAGACTGATTACAGCGGTTATCCGGACTGCCGTTCGCAGACGATCGAGTCGATGCAGGAGACGCTTCGACTCGGTATGGAGAGTGACGTGCGCGTGCATACTCCACTAATGCACAAATCCAAGAAGGAAACGGTCGAGCTTGCGCGCGAACTCGGGGCGCTGGACGCCATGGCCGATACACATACCTGCTATAACGGCGTGCGTCCTCCCTGCGGCGAATGTCCAGCCTGTCTGCTGCGCGCCAAAGGGTTTGCGGAAGCCGGCGTCGAAGACCCGCTGATTCGAACCGTATGACTTATTCAGTAAAAGAAATCTATTACACCTTGCAGGGCGAGGGCGCCTGGACCGGCAGGCCCGCGGTGTTTTTGCGATTTGCCGGCTGCAATTTGTGGTCCGGTCGCGAGCAGCACCGCAGCGAAGCGGTTTGCCGCTTTTGTGACACGGAGTTCGTCGGCACCGATGGCCCCGGCGGCGGCAAGTTCGAATCCGCCGAGGAACTCGCGCAGGCTGTCACGGCACAGTGGCCCGCCGATACAACGCGGAACAGACCTTACGTGGTTTGCACGGGCGGTGAGCCCCTGCTGCAACTCGATTCTGATGCCATAACGGCGCTGCATGATGCCGGATTCGAAGTTGGCGTCGAGAGCAATGGCACGATTACAGCACCGGCGGGGATAGATTGGCTTTGTGTCAGCCCGAAAGGGCGCGCTCCAGTCGCGCAACTAAGCGGCGACGAGCTAAAACTCGTTTACCCGCAGGAAGAAGAAGAAGCTCAGCCCGATCGGTTTGCCGACCTTCCATTCGAGCATTTTTTTCTGCAACCCCTGTACGGTGAAGATATCGAGTCCAACACGCGTGACGCAATCGCGTATTGTCTCGAGCACCCGCAGTGGCAGCTCAGTGTGCAGATGCACAAGTTAGTCGGTATCGACTGATGCCAACGAATCATCGTATCGGCCGATTGGTTTTCGGGTTTGGCGTCGGTTTCGTTGTTGCATTTATCGCTTTCAAGTGGATTACGAATCCGGCACCGCGAGCCGAGCGGCAACTCGAGGAATCGATCGTAATGCTTGCTAGACAGCAACTTGCCGACACCCTGTCGCTCGATGGAATCGAGATCGTCGATCCGCTGGCACCCGATCGCAAGATAGGCAAGTCTTACGTGTATCGCGCGACCAGCGGTTGGGAAGTATCCGGATACTATCGCCGTGGCAAAGACGATCGCTGGCATCCGTTTCTGATGTCATTCGATGAATCCAGTGCGCTACGGAAGGTCAAAATCGGGGATGCGGCTCTGATCGAACGCGCGAAAACCGATCCGCTGCTGGAGGCTATTCCGTAAGTCGGGCATCTGCAGAAGCAGCGTTTTCTTCGAGCGACTCCTGGCGCCATTCGAAGATATTGAGTTCGATGAACACGAACGCGATGAGCCACAGGAACGCGTCCCAAAAGTCGACGAAATCGCCTTTGATCCCCCAGTAAATCGCGGCATAGAGTAGCGTGCCGTAAAGAAGAAATTTCATGGCAGTGCTGACTCGCAGCGCCCAACCCTCGTATCGATCACGCTCCTGCAAGCGAACATCGACTTCGAGCACGAGGACGACCAGCAACCACACGCCGGCGTTGATCACGTCGATCCAGGCGAGGCCTATGATCGCGGCAAGGCCGCTCGCGTCAACCACCGCCCGGAGTTCGTTGAAGCTCCAAAATGAGCTCGCGGACGAAAACGTATGACAATTTTCGGAGGTGATTGCCGTGTACTCGTCGTAGTCGATGGCATACGCCCAATTGTCGGTGGCGATTGCGCACAGATCGCTGATACCGGCCAGCGGCATGACTAATTGCATGGTCTCGAGATTGGCGATGTACCCATAAAACGAATAGACGATGAAGCCATAGCTGACGGCGCGAACACCATGCAGGGACCAGGTTACGGGCCTCGTGAATTGCCGTTCCTCCAGAACGTAGGTCTCGAGTTCGAACATCAACAACAGGACTACCCACGCGGCCGTATCGATCGTAGACGCGTAAGCTTCGATCATGTCTTGCAAGCCGACGCCGTCTGGAAATTGTAGCTTGGCCGCCAGAAATTCTTCGGCGAAGAACCAATAAACGTTCATCGCCAGAAAGATGTAAACAAGGTACTTGAATGATTGAAAAAGGGTGTCGCGGCTAATGGTCAAAAAAGCGCTCCGCTAATGTCGCCGCCGATTCTAAGCATGAACAGAGTTTCTTGGCAACGACGCGACTAGACTGTAAATCCCCACGACAGTACAGAGCCGCCTCACGAAATTTGTTCGCCAGCGCGATTGGCGCATCTGGATTGGCCTTGTTGTGACCTTCGTTTGGATCTCAGGTGGTCTGTATTTCGTTTTGGAAATCAATCGCTCCAATCCCGGACAGCTGCTGACGCTCGAGTCCCTGGGCGGATTCCTTGAGGGCGCATTCGCGCCGCTCGCTTTTCTTTGGCTTGTGCTGGGCCTCTTCATTCAGCAGCGGGAGTTGGCGCGGCATGCCGACGAACTGCGACGGTCGATCGAAAACGCTCGACACGACTCTTTTTTCAAGATTGCCGAAAACGTGAAATATCAGCTCGGCGGAATTACCGGCATGCTGTTCGCGTCGGGTCTCGGCACAGCGGGCAGCGGGCGCTATGACCGCGATCAAATGGACGACCTATTCGGCAAAGCAGCAAATGGCGACAGCGACGGAATTCTCGTTGATTCTATGCACAACACGGCAGTTGGCCTGTTGTATTCGCGCACGGATCTATCTACGCCGGAAAAGTTGGCCGATGAGGCCAGTAATTAGCCCGGTTCGACGCTTTGATCTGTATCCGTATCGAGGCCGGCGTAGTAAACCCAGACATTCTCTTCGCCAGTCAGCAGCTCGATGTACTTGGGATGGACAAAGATATTCTCTCGCCCGGACTTAACTTCTTTGAGGACCCCTATGTCGCAGAATTGCTTCAGATACACCGACGCCGTTTGTCGTTTTGCGATGCCAGCATCGACGAGGTTGCCAATACGGCAATAGGGCTGCTTGAAAAGCACTTCGACGAGCTCCCATGAATAGGTCTTGGGCAGTTTTGTCTGCGTGAATTCTGCAGTGTGTTCCATCAGTTCCCGGATAGCCGTGATCTTGTCGGTCGTCCAGGTGCAGGTTTCTTCGACACCGTGCAGGATGAACAGGATCCAGGCGGCCCAGTCCTGGTCGTGTGTGACGTTCTGCAGCAACCGGTAATAGGCCGCCTTGTTCTGGATGATGTAGCGGCTCAGATACAGGATCGGCGAATTCAGCAGGCCGAGCTGGACGAGAAACAGAATATTCAGAATCCGGCCGGTACGGCCATTGCCATCCGCGAAGGGGTGGATTGCCTCGAACTGGTAGTGCTGAATGGCCATGCGCACGAGGGGATCGATGCCCGTATTCTGCTGCATGAATTCAGCCAAGTTGTCGAGCTTCGCCTGCAGCAGTTTCTGTCCGACCGGCGGCGTGTAGATGACCTCGCCGCTCATGCGGTTTTTCAATGTAGTTCCAAGTTCTGCGCGAAGATCAAGCTCTATTCCTTTGATCGTACTGCATATTTGTATGGCCATGTCGGTGGTTAACATGCCGCGTTGGACCATCTTGCTGCCCTCGAAGAGCGCGGTTCTATAGCGCAGCGCCTCCTTCGTCGCGGCATCCGCCTTGTCTTCGGCGACGTCCGCAAATTCAAACAGCTTGTCGGTCGTTGTCACGATGTTCTCGATTTCGGAACTCGCGCGGGCTTCGAGGAGCGGCAGAGCGTTGACGAGAACCGCGGAATTCGGAATCAGTTCCGCGGCTTGCTTGAGTTCGGCAAGCGCAACGCGCGCATTGATGCAGTTCTTGAAGATTTCGGTGGTTTCGATCATGTCGACCGGCGGTGGCAGGTCGGGTAACTGGTTATACGGAACTTTCGGATCAAAATCAGTCATTTACACTTGCTCCATTGGCCTGACGCCGAGTGTTCATCGAATCGACACGTTCCCAGGATATGTCGAAAAAATTACATTTTTTCGACATATCTAGTGATCTGGTCGATTGTATCGACACGTACCGCTTATGTGTCGATATTTGTGTATTTTTTCGACATATACGGTGATCTGGTCGATCGTATCGACACGTACCCCTTATGTGTCGATATTTATGTATTTTTTCGACAGGTTGGAAGTATATGTCGATGCCAGCGACGCGTGCGTGAACTGGTCGTGGAAACGGGCACAAACTTGAGGTAAGCGATTTCCGGTACTGCGGTGTCCAGCCTTTGCTTATAAGATTCGCCTGCGGCAGATCGCCCCTCAAAAGGACAGCATCGTGATCATGAAGAGTGATATCGAGATTGCACGGGCAGCGCAGATTCGCCCAATCAGCGAAATCGCGGCCAAGCTT
>Ga0224497_10002131_pt1 | contig 11907 bp, 12 predicted proteins | sample SF_Jul11_sed_USG_4_FD_167970 | JGI IMG/M metagenome (GOLD analysis project Ga0224497, IMG submission 167970) | Sediment microbial communities from San Francisco Bay, California, United States - SF_Jul11_sed_USGS_13 | ecosystem: Environmental > Aquatic > Marine > Sediment | place: USA...
TGTAATTCCAATTACTGTTTTTTTCATGACTTTGTGTGGTGAGAATTTTCTCATTATTAATCATTCACTGAAATTAAAATGGTGCGGGAAGTGGGATTTAGGCTCTACATGTAGGGAAAAGTAGATCTGACTCATTTTTATAACAAATCTATGTACAAAACGTATTTGATTCTTTTAAGTTTGGTTAGTTTAAAAGAATATTGAAAATATATGGTTCAAATTCAATTGGGAGCACAACGTGCATGGGGTTATAGTTAAGGAGTTAGAATTAACACCCACGTAGAAGAAACTCAGTAAAAAAAGATTGGATCATTGCAGTCAAAAACAATAATAGAAAATTAGCACATTATTTTCATATTCAGTGTAATCAATCAACTATTAAGAAAAGGATAGAGGTAATGATTTGTGAAAGGTAAGATTATTGTTGGATTATTTGTATTGTATGGAATTATAATTACTGTAGCATATTCACATAGATAACCAACCAGGACATCCAAGTGGGTTGTACCATTTTAATTACATAGTTGAAATATACATAATTCCGGCAATTGATCTTCATTATACAAATGAAGGTAGTATCTCAATAACAGAGGATGTTCTTCTTTATTTGAGGATAATTCTGAGTGTTGGATTCTGGGGAGGAATATCTGTTATTTGTTATATTGGTTGGTGGGCAACTAAAACCCTCACATCGTTAAAAACAAAATGATGAAGACACTTAATGTCACTTTACTCTTGCAATAAAATAAAAGACCCACGTGTAACCTGGTTTAAAATAAAAAATAAAAAGAGATTTGTGTTTTCGTGAATTAGTTTTCCTGGTCTAAGAGAATTCCCAGTTTCTTGATTGTCATCTCTTCTGCTTTGAGATGCTTTTTCAACAGGGCCTGATGATCACGTCTGTGCTTTTGAAATACTTGACGCAGTTTTCCCCTGGTCTTTGCATTTTTTAGCTGCTTGTCATAATTGGCATGCAGTTTTTTTATGCCTTGACCAAGATCACCAAGAGTCTTTTTTCCACCAGATGATACTGCAGTGGTTATTGATTTTGATGTCATGAGTCCATCGAGCAAGATACAATACAAAAGTCAGGTTGGTGCAAAATACTAGACAGTACGGCAAATCCGTACATGCGTCGAATCCTGATGAATCATGTCTTCCTTATAGTTCAACACCATGTTTTTCCTTGACATGCAAAACAAAATTGGATTTCTTTTTGGATGTGAAATCACAGTATGTGCATTTGAACATTGATTGCTGTCTGGGAGATCCAATCTTTCTTGTCATTTTATACAAACCTCGCATAGCAGTAACCGCATCGTTTCATCTTGGAATATATGCCCAGGGGCTTGCGGCAATTGCCGCAACACGTCACCAGTTCCTCACCTTTTGTGCCATCCAAAACATTTTCTTTGTGTTCTGTCATTACCTCTTCTCCCCACAATCTCTGCATTGGGTGTCATGATCAAAGAACCTCTCACTGCATTTTTCACACCGATAGACTGTCATGTCACAATTCCTTTTCCGTAATATGACAGATACATGTGCAAAGATGCAATGTCGTTTCTTTCATCCTGTGACCGCAAGCCACGCAGTTAATTATTGTCAATGCCTAAACGCCTCTAAGATACAATAGGAGTAAAATGTAGTTAAGGATGCCGATTGGCAGTTTACGGACCGTTGATTCTTATCCAGATGAATTCCGATTACAGCATGCAAGTATGCCAGAACTGCGGACTAGAGCGTATTGATAAAACAAAACAATGTACCCATTGCCATTTTAGCATAGAGCAGAGGATTCCATACAACTAGATTTCTCCGGTTTTTGTCACATGAAGAATTAGATTTTTCATAATATCCATGACGGTCATCTAATCAGAAAAAAATCATGCAGAATTTTGAAAAATAGGGAATACTTTCGTTGCCAGAATCTTGCGTGATCTGCCTAAAAATCACGAAAAAAGATGCACTCAAAATGTCTAATTGAAAAATCAAATATGCATCATTACCAATCTAGGACACATTACGTTCTCCAAACTTTCACATGAGAATTAGAATAATAAAACAAGGAAATACCTGGAATTTATCTCAGTTCCTTTTTACGATAAAATTTTCTTTTTGTTGTCGATGCAAAAAAACTGCATTGAAAAGAGCAGTATGCAGCCATGCCATCATAAAACATCCTTCCACAAACATGACATCTGTTAGCATCCATATCACAAAACCTAATTTCATTTCAAATATTATTATCTATTTATGCATATCTGAAAATGATTCTGTAATCCAGGTAAAAAATAATCTGGAATTTTATATCTTTATGTGAAAACCATTAACTTTTCTACTATAAGATATGGATAATCTCTGATAGGTTAGAATGGCACAAACCAAACCGATAATTGAAATAGTCAACGTAGTAGCATCTGCAACAATCGAGCAACCACTAGATCTTAATGACATAACAAAGAAATTTCCAGACGTTGAATATAATCCAGAACAATTTCCTGGGGCAGTTTTCAGATTAAAAAACCCAAAGACTGCCACACTGCTCTTTGGCTCAGGAAAGATGGTATGTACAGGGGCCAAATCAGAAGAGATGGCAGTAAAGGCAGTAAACACAGTGGTTCAAAAGCTAAGAAAAGGTAAAATCAAGATAAAAAATGATGCCGTGGTCACAGTACAAAACATCGTATCATCAATCAATCTCGGAGGTACAGTGAGTCTGGAGCAGGCAGCCAGAACCCTTCCAAGAAGCATGTATGAGCCAGAACAATTCCCGGGGCTGATCCACAGGATGCTTGATCCAAAGACGGTGATTCTGATTTTTGCATCAGGTAAACTGGTCTGTGTTGGTGCAAAGCAAGAAGACGCGATACATCGCTCTGTAAATCAAATTCACAGTGAGCTTGAAGAGAAAAATCTAATGTCCTATGACTAATTGGAAATAATTTACAAAAATGGAACAAATCTGCATTCATTGCGTAACGGTGTTTAAATGAAATAATGAAAAATTTGCTACAAGGACTGTAAATATCAACATATTTTGATGATTAAAAAAAGAATCAGAGATGTGGTGGGCGCAGAACCAAACGACACCAAAAATATCGAGACAATGAACAATATTTTTCTTAATTACACCATTTACATGGTTTAAAGCCCAAAGCGACTGCGTTTTCCAGCAAATCAGGTGTAAAATACTGCTTGTGTATTTTTTCTACATGGTAAATGTTGCATTCTTTTTGTTTGTTACCTAGATGATGATGCACAATCATTGTTTTTTTGTCTCCAAGGTATCCTGCCATGTTATTTCCATCCATCAATTTTTAAAATAATATTCTTCAGAACATTCCTTGCAACAGAATTCGCTTGTGAAAAGATCAAAGTTTTTTCCACAGTTTTTGCATTCAACATCCATGATCAAAATATCACTTCAAAAGTGAGCTCTTATACAGTCATGATCAACAAAAACTACTTTTTGCTGTAACATCAAGTTTACTTTTTTGGATTTGTTGGTATTGGATTTTCATCATCTTTATCTGCTTTGAAACATGATTTAGTGTATGCAAGCATACATTCTCATCAAATGTAACACCGGAAGTGAAACTAGCATAATATCTGAATTCAAAGAACTGCCAGAAGTAAATGAGATTAACGGCGTTTGGGGAAAACATGACATATTCCTAAAGATCTCGACATATGATCCCCAAGGAATAGACAGCATAATCAAGAGGCTGCGAAACCATCCAGATGTCAATGAAACGTATACCATGCACGTATTGTATGGACAAGGTGGAACCATAGATGAAGAAAAGAATGCCTGACAATGCATGAAAAATCTAGAAAAAGAATATCTGCAGTCAGTTACTTGTTACTAAATCCCAGATAAATCCAAAGAACTCTTGTATCATGTAGTCATTTTCAAAAAAAGTAGATATTTTCAGAGATTAAAAATCATTAACCCAGATCGAACTAACTTTTGATCTGTGCTGTTCTAATCTCTCAAAAAGCAACGGTACTTCCTATGATGGGAATATGCAACAATTGCGGGAACGATAAAAAATACGTGTCATACGTCGAGGTTTTCAGAGACGGCACGGAGGTCACTCTTCTAATCTGCGATGAATGTAGGGGGGAATTTTCATGAACGGAATGTGCTCAAAGTGCTACTCATCAAATGTGAGCATCGTACTGGATGAGGAAACCTTTGATGCAGTATGCGATAAGTGCAAAACTAAGATAATATCCATTGCCAAACAAGTGTTGCACTTTTTTGTTTGATATCTAAGAATCTTTGTAACTTATCTAATCCCCATTCTTTTTACCTGTTGCAGCACACCATCAGTCGAGTCTTGCCTACGTTCCTTTTGGTTTTGTATTTTGAATACGGTCACGCGGTATGGGCAATTCTTGTAATGGTATGTGTGGCAGATAAATAATTTTTGAATCGGTACAACTAAACAAATCTCAAGACCAAAAAAATTTATCTTAAAAATAGAGTCCAGTTCAGTACATTGTTTTCATTCTTTTGCGTTTTCTTGCATCCTTTTCATGGTATGCAGATTGCAATGAATAGTCATAGTTTGGATACAGTCGCTCGAATCTTTGTGTAACATCCTCTTCATCATAATCGTCATCTGAATGGGCCATGGAGATCACATATCATCATCTTTATGCCAAACTGAATTTTTTGCTTTACACGACTCAGAGCAAAATTCCTTTTCCTTTTCTATTTTTGCACCACAATAACTACAATGGAAAGATGCATCATAGAATTCCTTATCGGGGGTTGGTTCACGGTAATGTAGCAATAACAAATCACGGTGAGAAATTATTTAAAATCCGATATCTAGTTGATTTTATTTTGGACCAAGTCAACTCAATCATAGTTTAAATAATCAGATCCGATTTTGCGGATATGAAATGCGAGTGTACAATTAACATGCCATGTATGTTTCACTATATCATACAACATCCTGATGCTGTAAAACCAAAAAACTGAATTCTTAGATATCTATTGGTATTAGTAATTGCTTATACTTGTATTTCTAAGGTATGTTTTCACAAACAATGTTGAACCAATTTAGGTTCAAATCAACTAGGAATTTTTTTCGTCCAATCCAATATTTTTGAGAAACTTGTTTGTCTCACTTAGGGCCTGCTTTCGGATTTTTATTCTGTCTTCCTTTTTGATGGATTTTGATGCCAAATGAAGCATCTCATCCATAAGATGTATTCCTCCTTGTGCCCCTTTTTTGAGGCCCAGTTGATACAGCATCGGAAGATTTGAAAGATTGGACGTGCCTAGAATCTTAAATTCAGGCACGTTGGGGGATTTTTTGTCTGGAGTCTCAATTTCAATGAACTTGTCGACCACCTTCGAGAGCAAGACGGTGAGATTCTCCCCTATGTTCCTCTCAAGCTTTGTGTTTTTTTCTTTTCTTGCCATCATGACAATCCTTTTGATTTTAAGTAAAGCTTGGTTTGCCTCAACTGAATCAAAGTCGTTTGCGGTAAGACTCAATCCAAAGTCTTGCATGAACGTAGAAATGATGTATGACAAGGCCTCTTTTCTGCATGATGCCTTTGTTGTTCCAAACGGGCAATTCTCACAGTTTGTGGTAAAGTATCTTGCACCACGCTTGCCAAAACTTGACAGAATTATTTTGTTCTGATCTCGTAGCTTACCAATCGTTCTTGATACAAGTCCTTCATCGATTATTAACATCTGAGAAATTTCCTGGTTGGAGTAAGACCCCTCATCAATTAGTTCCAAGATCTCTTTTTCCAATTCACCCGGTGATCTTCTTGATGGCTCTTCGATGGCATCCGCCAGGTAATGGGAAACTATCTTATCTCCTGTATCATGATTGATTACAAAATATTTTCCATCAAATTCAGCATCCAATCCTGATAATATTTCTGCCTTGATGATTTTTGCAAGTATCTTTTCCAGATTTTTAATCTTGAATTCCTTTAGCAGTTCAGCAATCTTATCTTTTGAGATTTTTAGATTTCCGGAAATAAAAATATGGTATAATGCCCATCGAACCTTTCTTTCATCACCTCTCTCAATCAGTCGTAACAATCCACAAAAATCATCTATTTTTTTCCACTTGATCTCAGTGATTTCATCTTTGGTATTTTTGATGAACAATATTCGGTCCAGATTCTTTGCAAATTCCTCAAACTGTTTTGCAATATCTAATTTCTTTGCTTTTACCACTTGTTTTATCTTGACACTCTTAGAGATTGCATCCAAAAGATCATCTTTGGATACCATCTCTTCATCTCTGAATGCTTTGGTTTCATACCTTAGGAATTCAAAGAATTCAAGTGTTTTGTCTAGAACGGAATTTGGTGTAAAAACCCTGAGAGCCATGAGATTGGAATTGGAAAGTCCCATGTCTGAATGATGTGAGTTGACTATTTATGCGTGTGAAGACAACCATCTGACTCATTTTATAATGAAATTAGCTGATTTTATCTGATTTGGTTTGAAACAAAATTCTTCTGCCTTAATATCCAAATCCAACTTTATCGTTTCAGGAGCACAACTCAAATCATCTGTGAAACAGAGATGTGGCAATCAGAGTTACATAGAAATCAGAAATGAGGTTATCTTGAAAAATATTGAATATACTAAAATGGAAAAAAGGAGTTTGGAAGATCAGAATTATTTCTTGGTCTTCTTTGCTGTAGTTTTTTTGGTTGTTGCGGCTTTCTTTGCTTTTGCCATTTTATTCCAAAAAGAATATGTAGGATTAGTCAATACTAATTCAATAAAATAAACAAAAGAAGTAAATTCAGATTAAACAATTCATAATTACAAAAACTAAAAGATATGTTTTTTATGAATATCTTGAGATTTCTTCAGAATTACACTTACAGTGTCAATGAAAGCACTATGGTTGCAACTGCTGCAAACACATAGAATGCATAAAATGTTTTTTTGTAACGCGGAGTTATCAGTCTGGAATGCTTTACTTTTTGAAGCATTTCATTTGTTCCGGGAGATTTTTTCATCATTGTGTAAGACTATAATCCTGCTTTTAATCCAAATACCAGTTGACTACATCCAGCATGAAATCAACCAGTTATTTTGAGATTGATTCTGAGCAAAATTCTCTTGTCTTAATATCCTCTTGTTTCATTGTGATGTCATGACACAGCAAATCATGTTAAACAAACATTATAGCCAGAAAACAGACGTGTCATCTTCGGTTGGAGGCGGGATTCAAAATCCCTCTCCATCCACAGTACATGAAATCAGCGCAATGGATTTCATGGGATTATCTTGGATGCTTACAGATGATGATGTGTTTTCTAAAGAGTTCATCATGGGGGAAAAGTAAGTTGACATATCATTGTAGACATTGTAGCTTTGTTTGGAATGCTTGGGACGGTGACTTTCAAAATGTCCTAGTCCATGAAAAGACCCACAAGAATTCTTCCAGTACAACAAAATCCAAAAATAAAAACAAAGAGATCATTTTATCTGAGAGTACAAACTAACTTTGGAATACATAGCGGCAAATCATGAAAATTGCAAGCATTTTGCATCACTTCCAATGCCTGAACTAAAAAACAAACGGGAATGTGTAATATGCAAAAAAATTCTTGATGACGAATAAAGTAATAAAAAATGTGAGAAGCAAAAAATGAACAAAGTATCATCCACAAAAGTATCTTTGTTGGTTTTTTCTGCACGATTTTTCTATAAATATACGTGGCAAAGGAAGGGATGATATTGGCAGGATACCTTGGCAAAAAATCAGACAGGATTGTGCATCATCTGGCAGAGATGAAACCTGAATGTCACATTCACCCTGTAAAAAAAGAAGACCGAATCTATTTCACTCCTGACACACTAGAAAACGCCAAAAACATGGGATTTATTCCATGTAAGCACTGTTGCTGAATCATATTCAAATTGTCATGCCGTCTATCATGATGAAAAAATGTCAAAACGCAGGATCAGCAGAATGATTGGATTTCTCTTTGATTTTAATCGATGAGTGTTTCTGTTTATGCTAAAATTTCTTGCGTTGTAAACCTGCCATTATTAGTCATCATCATCATTGTCAAACAGCTTCTTGCATTTCTTTTTATTTTGCATGTATCTTCTCCCTAAAAACCATGTTTGTTTTATTTTCCATTATTTGCCTGTCGACAAAATAGGATAAACAAAAATCGGAAATGTATGTCATTTCTGGGCCGTCACCGATTTTCTTTGTATCCACTGATTTTCGTTTATTTCATGACACTTGCAGTCAGATGCTTTTCCCTTGCAGTTTTTCTGATGCAACGGCTTGTCGCACTTGTTGCAATCAGGATCCCTCCAACTTGCCTGATTTCCACAGCTAGCGCATCGCAAACCTAGTTTCTCCCAAGGCGATGACGTGCCTTTTTTTGATATTCCTTTATTCTTTGGATTTTTTCAGACGTACAATCCCAAAAAAAATGAGATGCTGTACTGTTTGCATTGTCTGTATGTTTGTTTTTGGAAGACATGACATGCTTGGAATGTTTCCACGGCACAGACGCCTTTATTTCGTATTGGGCATATTTCATATCCTGACATATCGTATGTTTTGTAGATAAACACAGATGATTTTGATATGATTCAAAGCTAAATTAACTGATTGATTTGATTCTGCATCAAGTCAACTGAATCATCTAGTTCCGACTAGACGCAATTTACTGTCCGTTTATCTTCCTCTTACAACACACCGTTATAGAAACTAAATGATGATTACAAGCCAATGCCACTATTGCTTTGATGAGAAGATGATTACAGCTGACAAAAGGCAATGGATGATACACCTGGCAGGTCACAGGCCAGACATCATCTATAGTCTGAGCCAGGCGTCTCCTCGTTGCATGCTGTATCCATGTACTGCCAATTTTGCAGACCAGATTCAGGCTAGGTCCCATTATAGATACAATCACAAGCGAAGTGACATTGTAGAATGGGCCTTTTCTCAGATTCCACCTGTCTTTGTGTCGACAGTTTGCTAATGATGATATGGTGAAATATTATGAAAGTTGAGATAGTGGAATCCGACAACAAGTCAGAACTAGATGATCTGATTAACGCGTGCATACAGGACCGTGATGTTTTTGATATCAAGCTGGTCACAACCCCTTTGCATGAAGAAAAGATACAATATACAGCACTGATAATGTTGAGAGCGTAACATGGCCATACTTACTCCTAAACAGACACAAGAGCTAGATGTGGCATGTCAAAAACTGTCTGATGAAGACAAGGTAAGGCATGTTGGAGTCATCAACCAGCTAGGGCATCTTGTTGCAGGTGGTTTCAAAAAGGGGATTAAACCGATACTTGAAGATGACAAGGTACGCATGACATACATGCAGATGCAGCTTGATTTTAGGATGAGGCAGGATCTTGATGATGTCCTGGGTCCAATTGACTACATCGCATCAAGGAGAACAAAGCAACTGGTTATCAGCGTTCCAATCGGCGAGAATCTTGTATTGATTACAGCAAAACCAGACGCAGATGACAAAAAAATAATCCAGAAGGCAGAAGACCTGTTTGATGCAATCACGATAACAACTCTGTAAAACATATTCATATGGATCATCATAATGCATATCAACGAGTTCAGATATGGCATTCGATCGATAGTGTTGAGAAAACCTCCGAATTAATATTCTCTTCAATCAAATTGATAAAAAATGTCAAAAAATAGTTACGTTGAATTTTTTTATAGGTAACATCTAGTCCTCGTAAAAAATTCAGGACAGTTCCTGTACTTCTTCCCAACTGCTTGATTTGTTTTGGTTATCTTGATTGCTCATGATGTAGCATTGCAAAATTTGAATAAAAGCAAAACGGATGATTCGTTCATCTTATTCACCAGGTGATTTGTATTAATTGCTAATTAACAAAAGATAATTTGAAAGGATGGGCAAAAGTTGGCCCACCCCTTGGACGGTTATTATAGTTGGTTGGTTAAACGGTTAGATGATTCCTACCGTATGAATACTAAATCATAATTTGTAGAATTTGCTTAAAAGAAGAACGTATCATTCCTCAGAATGATCTAAATACTATTTGTGCAAAAATCAAACATAGACACATTGGATCTCTCACCAAGTAACTGATCGTTGTTGGTCTTAAGATTCAATTATCACAAACTAACTTTGTGTTAATCTAACAAATTAAATTTATAATCTTTACAGTATACAATACATCACAATTACTAGAAACATTTCTGAAGAAATGACAAATGATAAAACATCTAAACTTGAAACTCTTCAATCAGGGGAATTTATTGGGTTAAAAGGCCATGACGTTATAGGTATTGCCAAAATAATTCAGGTAAATGATGATGATATATTTTTGAGGTTTGAGGACTTTCAGGTAACAAACGATCCTGACCTTAGAGTTTATCTGACAAACGACGATGATATTAAAACTGGAGTTCATCTTGAGAAGTTAAAAGGAAGTAAGGGAGAGATCAAAACTATTCTTTAGATAACATTAATTTTGAGCAATATGACACTGTTGTGATCTATTGCCAACCATTTGGCGTACATTTTGGACAAGCCGTCTTAACTACATAAAAAAATTACTGATGCTAAGTATCTTAGATACTTTGTTTTCATAGTATGATATCAAGTATATCCAACTAAAATTAATCTAGTTTGAATCAATTAGAGTCAAGATGGAGTTGACACCATCAATGTATCTTATCTTTGTGTTTACCATATTCCTTATTTGCTCATGTGGAATGTTTATCTGTACCAATACATCATAGATTCCTTGAACAGGTATTACATCCGAAATATACGGTATGCTTTTGAGCTCTTTTATTACACTATTTCTTTTTGTCTCATTACATGTCAACAAAACAAACGATGTGCTGTTGTTTTTTGACTCTGACAAGATTGTAGTTACTATGTTTCTGAATGGTTAAGAGATTTTCTGTATAATAATAAGGTGTAGTTTTGAGTAGTTCTGAGTAGTTTAGTGTAGTCTTGTACATATTACATACATGGATATCACTATTGCATAATACTTCATGATATTTGATTATGAGATTAAACAAACGATGTTATGCCCAGTTATGCATGTATATGGCAAATTTGATGAGTATTCAGTGTCCAATATTTTTTATAGTGGAATAGTGTTATAGTATCATCAGGATACTTACCCCCTAAGTTAACGGAATTTTCCGATGGCGTTAGGGGTCAATTGTTCCTGATTTTTTATTGTCATTATGATATCATCATTTCAGTAAATCCTGTTCCATTGACAGTTTGATATCTTCTCTCAAGTCCATGTCATTACAAGAATCAATAGGGATGTTTCTTTGATTAAACCAAGCTACTGCATCAGCTAATTCATAGGCTCTTCCTTCGTCGACTCTCATCATGTTCCATTGATCAATTGTATCGCTCATATCGCTGTCAGTCTGAATGACAATGTCCGAGAATTCTTGTCTGTGTGAATATGCAAAACTTTCAAGATTGGTTTTAATTGAATTTAACAGATGATAGTCAAAGTTTTTGTGAATATTGACTTTGGGTTTTTTGTAATTTCGTAACCTGTCATGGTTTAGTATGTAGTTTTCAATACGCTGTCGCTGAACATGCAAGCACCAAGCGTGAACATTTTTGGAATTAAAGTTCAGATTACGATGTACCTGCATTCTTTGCTTTTCAGAAAGCTCTGACATGTGGATTCCATTAATTCCAATGTCCTTGTAAATTTTGTTGATTCTCTCTTCAGTTCCTACAAGAAAAGCAATATAGTTTCTCTGACCTTCCCTTCGTCTGTCACCTGACACATCAGCACCTCCTACAAGCATATCAAGAGAAAATATACATAGCATTATATGATTGTCTCAGAGTTATACTCTGGCACCAATTGATGCC
>Ga0224497_10002132_pt1 | contig 11907 bp, 9 predicted proteins | sample SF_Jul11_sed_USG_4_FD_167970 | JGI IMG/M metagenome (GOLD analysis project Ga0224497, IMG submission 167970) | Sediment microbial communities from San Francisco Bay, California, United States - SF_Jul11_sed_USGS_13 | ecosystem: Environmental > Aquatic > Marine > Sediment | place: USA: California...
ATGTTCCTGCCGCAGGTCGTAAAGTCAGCGCGTGTCATGAAGAAGGCCGTAGGGCACCTTGTACCGTTCATTGAAGAAGAAAAGGGCGGCAAGATTTCGTCAAACGGCAAGATCGTGCTCGCGACAGTAAAAGGCGACGTTCATGATATCGGCAAGAATATCGTCGGCGTCGTATTGCAATGTAACAATTTCGAGGTTATCGATCTCGGCGTGATGGTGTCCTGCGAAAAAATACTCGAGGCAGCCCAGCGTGAAAACGCACAGATTATTGGTTTATCGGGCCTGATCACTCCATCGCTGGATGAAATGGTGCACGTCGCCGGAGAGATGCAACGACTTGATTTCGATTTGCCGCTGTTGATTGGTGGCGCGACAACGTCGCCGGCGCACACGGCCGTCAAAATTGAGCCGCATTATGAAGGCCCCGTAATCTACGTTAAGGATGCCTCGCGTTCAGTTGGCATTGCGCAAGCTCTTATTGAGCCGGGCACGCGCGACGCAATAGTCAACAAGACTCGACAGGACAATGCGAGTCGCCGCGAACGGCATGCGAAAAAGACACGTTTGTCTCCGCAGCTATCTCTGGCAGCAGCGCGCGAGCGAAAGTTTCGGTGCGATTGGGACAACTACCAGCCACCGGTTCCGTTGTCCTCAGGCAAACAGGTAATGGACGACATCGATTTATCGGTACTTCGGGAATACATAGACTGGATGCCGTTCTTTAATGCCTGGGAGTTTCACGGCAAGTATCCGGCCATCCTGACCGACGATCATGTCGGCGAGGCGGCAAGCGCATTGCATCACGATGCATTGGCAATGCTGGAGCAGCTCATCGACGAGCAGTGGTTGCAGGCGAGAGCGGTGTTTGGCCTCTTCCCCGCCCATAGCGACGATCATGACGATCTGATCCTTTACACCGACGATGCCCGCAAGCAAACCTTGATGAGGTTGTGCCACTTACGGCAGCAACGCTCAAAGGCGGCTGGACAGGCGCAGTACTGTTTGTCTGATTTCGTCGCGCCGGCGAATAGTAATCTGCGCGACTACATAGGTGCTTTCGCAGTTACCGCAGGCATCGGCATTGATGAGCACGTTGCACGCTTTGAGAACGACCACGACGACTACAGTGCAATCATCCTGAAGGCGCTGGCAGACCGGCTCGCCGAGGCCGGCGCGGAGTACTTGCACGAGCGAGTGCGACGCGAACATTGGGCTTATGCAACCGATGAGAAGTTGTCGAACAACGATCTTATTTCTGAGAAATACGCCGGTATTCGCCCGGCACCCGGTTATCCGGCATGTCCGGATCACACCGAAAAAGCGAAGCTCTGGGAGTTACTGGACGTTGAAGCAAGTATCGGCCTGAGCCTGACAGATTCATACGCAATGTTTCCGACCGCGGCTGTCAGCGGCTTCTATTTCTCGCACCCCGACTCGCGCTACTTTCCCGTGGGCAAGATCGATCGTGATCAGCTCAAGTCGTACGCGGAACGCAAAGGCATGAGTGTGGTCGAAGCGGAGAGATGGCTTGCGCCTAACCTTGGATATGACCCAAATGTTGCGGATGTTGCCTAGACGACTTTCCCTGTTATGGTTTCTTGTCGTTCTCTGTTTCAGCCAGAACGTGCTTGCGGACGCATACGGTGACGCGCGAGCGGAGCTCATCGCCGCGTATCAGGCGCAGGATTTTGAGACGATGCAAAGCGCTGCAAAAAAAGCGCTGCTGGCAAGACCCAATTATCCCCGTGCGTTATTCAACCTCGCCTATGCACAAGTGCTGGCTGGCGAAAGCGGCGGCGCGTTAGACACGCTCAATTTCCTGGCCGACATGGCTGTTGAGTTTGGCGTTGTCGCTATCGATGATTTCGCGCCACTCAGAACGAATTCCGGTTGGCCGGCGTATCAGGAGCGGGTTGAGCAAATTATCAAGCCGGTGGGAGAGGCGACGGTCGCGTTCAACGTTCTCGCAAGCAACTACATTCCGGAAGGCATTGCCGTCGATGACGAGGGTCGGCTGCTACTCGGCAGCATCCGCTATGGCCGTATCCTGCGTGCCAGTAAAAGTATCGAGTTACTCAGTGATGCAAGGGACGCGGGGCACTGGAGCGTATTCGGCATGCGTCTCGATGGCTCGGGCGGACTGTGGTTTGCTAGCGCGGGCGTACCGCAATTTATTCTTGCAGAGGATGAGAAGCCGAGTCGATCCGGTCTGTTTCGACTGGATCTTGCGAGCAATGAGATCGATCAACGTGCGGAGTTGCCTGCCGCGGAAGACAGCCAGGTTCTCGGCGATCTGATCATCGCGGACGACGATACGATCTACACCACCGACAGTTTGACAGGTGTGCTGTATCGATACTCTGTCTCGGACAAAGAATTTTCAGTTGTTGTGGATTCCGGCACATTTGTATCGCCGCAGGGGCTCGTGCTGGATGTGGGCGGTAAACACTTGTTTGTTGCGGACTACGTCGGCGGCTTGCACTGCGTTCGACTCGCCGATGGACGAGTCGAGCGAATAACCTCACCTGATTCGATCAACACCTACGGAATCGATGGGCTGTACCGCCATGGCAACGAGCTTGTCGCTATTCAAAACGGCATACAACCGCACCGCGTCGTTGCATTGGCGCTATCTGATGACGGTTTGTCGATTACAGGCAGTCGAACATTGGCGCGCAACTTGCCGGAGTTTGACGAGCCAACACTCGGAACCATCGTTGGTGACAGTTTTTATTTCGTCGCAAACAGTCACTGGAACAGTTTTGATCGCAACAACAATTTGCCGGACGGGCTCAGCAATCCGATTATTCTGAAGCTGCCTCTTTAGCCGGCCCCCTGGTGACAAACCGGGCAATCGCCTCGCTTCGAAATAGCAACAGACCTGAAGTCACCGCTTGCGGCATCAAACAGAAGTAGTTTGCCACGAGGCGAGTCGATGCCAGCAAGATACTTGAGCGCCTCAGCCGCCATTAATGTGCCGATGACGCCAGGCACCGCCGCCAATACGCCATTGCCTGCACAACTCTCAAGAGACTCGTCTCTTTCCTGATACAGGCACCGGTAGCATGGCGATGTGTCGAAGTTCGGGCCGAAAACAGCCAGCTGCCCTTCGAGGCGAATAGCCGCCCCGGAGACAAGGCAGCGACTTACCGCAACACAGGCGCTGTTTACCTGGAATCTTGTGGCGAAGTTGTCCGAGCCATCCAGAACCACATCGGTGGCAACAACTGCTGCGGCAAGCGCATCGTCATCGAGTCGTTCAGTGATTGCCGTAATTTCAATGTCGGGGTTTGTTGCCGCAAATCGCGATGCCGCGACCGTGGCTTTCTGTTTGCCGACGTCAATTGGTGCGTAGATTGTCTGGCGACCAAGGTTGGTTTCATCGACGGTATCGAAGTCACACAAAATGACATGGCCGACGCCGCTGGCAACAAGGTAGCTTGCGGCGGCGCAGCCAATGCCGCCCACGCCGATGAGTAGCGCAGACGAGGCGCCAATCCGAGCCTGACCGCTCGCCCCGACTTGCGTCAGTGCAAGGTGTCGGGCGTGACGGCTCAGGTTTGGATTTGAATCGGACATCGCCGCAGTGGCGCTAGTCGTCGATTGTGACTTCCAGTATCGAGCGGCACGTCCTGGTGCCCACCGCGACTTCCCGTCGGAACGGCAGCGATCTTATCGACAACGTCCATTCCGTCGTTGACGCGCCCAAACACGGCATAGCCGAAGTCGCGGCCACCGTGGTTCAGAAAATCGTTGTCGCTAATGTTGATAAAAAATTGGGACGTAGCGCTGTCGACAACGCCGGTTCGAGCCATCGCCAGTGTTCCCCTGGCATTTTTCTCGCCGTTGTCGGCTTCATTCTTGATAGGATCGCGCGTCGGTTTGCTGGACATGTTTTCATCCATGCCGCCGCACTGAATCATGAAATTCGGAATGACGCGGTGGAAAATGGTATCGGTGAAATGACCATCGGTGACGTACTGGCGAAAGTTTTCGCAGGAAATCGGTGCCTTGTCTTCAAAAAGTTCGACGGAGATATCGCCGTGGTTTGTCTTGATTGTAATCATGGTGTCTCGCTGCTAGGAAAATGGGCACAGGTAACGCGCGGGTGACCTGCGTAGTCATCGTAACACTGGATCGAGGTCCAGCCATACGACTTCAGAATCTCGGCGACCTGATCCTTTTGCGTTGCGCCGTGTTCCAGGAGCAGCAGGCCATTGTCCTCAATTATCGATACGCAGTCGCGAGCCAGTAACTCGATTGCATCGAGGCCGCTGTTGCCGGACAGCAGTGCAAGCATTGGTTCCGCGGCCAACGCTTCAAGTGCCTCGTCACCTTCAGAAACGTAGGGCGGGTTGCAGCAGATCAACTTGAAGCGCTGGTTTGAGACGGCTTCGGTCCAGTCACTCTCAAGAAAGCTGACATTGCTGATTGTGAGTTGCCGCGCATTTTGCTGTGCAACTGCCAGTGCGTCCGAGCTGATGTCGACCGCGGTGACGTCGCAGAGTGGCCGGTCACTGGCGATGGCCAGGGCTATCGCGCCACTGCCAGTGCCCAGATCGAGTATGCGCCACTCAGCATCGCGCGGAATTTCACGCAACGCATGATCGACGAGAATCTCGGTTTCGGGCCTCGGTACCAGCGTTGCCGGGCTCACCATGAGTTCGAGTGACCAGAATTCCTTCACGCCCGTGATATAAGCCATCGGTTCGCCCGACAGCCGCAGTTGGACTGTTGTCTCCAGTCGTTCAACCGTCGGATCGTCAATAGTGTCTTCGGGATGGGCAAACAGGTAGCTGCGCGGCATATCAATGGCTCGCGCGAGCAGAATCTCGGCGTCGAGCCGACCCGATTCACTGACGTCGTCAAGCCGGGCCGCAGTCCGGGCGAGAACCGATCTGATGGTCAGTGCGTTGCTCACTTTTCGCTGCCCACGCTGGTCGCAGGACACGCGCATCGCGTACACTTCATACCACTTTCAATTGTAACCATAGCGGCTAACCCGCCTCTCACATTCTATGAACGTCTATTCCAATATTCTCGACCTTGTGGGTCGAACGCCAATGCTCGAGCTTACACACCTCGACACGGGGCCGTGCCGCCTGTTCCTTAAACTCGAATTCATGAACCCGGCCGGTTCGATCAAGGATCGTATCGGTATCTCGATGATTGAGGAAGCCGAAAAGCGCGGTGACATTAGCCCCGGTGACACGCTCGTCGAGGCAACAGCGGGCAATACCGGTCTGGGGCTGGCGCTTGTCGCGGCCCAGAAAGGCTACAAGATGATACTGGTACTGCCGGACAAAATGAGCCAGGAGAAGATCTTCAACCTTCGTGCGATGGGTGCAGAGGTTGTCCTGACCCGCTCGGATGTTGCCAAGGGTCACCCGGAGTACTACCAGGATCTCGGGCAGCGCATCGCAACCGAGCAGGGCGCCTATTTTATTAATCAGTTCGCCAACCCCGACAATCCGCTGGCGCATGAGCAGACGACCGGTCCGGAAATCGTCGAACAGATGAACGGCGATGTAGACGCGATAGTACTCGGCGTTGGCTCGAGTGGCACCGTCTCCGGCATTGGCAAATACCTTGATGAGCACGCGCCAGATGTTGATCTGATTCTCGCTGATCCGGCTGGTTCGGTACTTACTGATTACGTCAACAAAGGCGAGTTGGGACAAGCGGGTAGCTGGCTCGTCGAGGGCATCGGTGAGGACTTTATTCCCTCGATAGCAGATTTTAGCCGCATAAGAAAAGCGTTTGCGATTTCTGACTACGAGTCTTTCGCGACGGCGCGCAAGCTACTGCGTGAGGAAGGTGTTCTGGCGGGTTCGTCAACCGGCACTTTGCTGGCGGCAGCGCTGAAGTACTGTCGCGAACAAACGCAGGCCAAGCGCGTTGTCACGTTCGCCTGCGATACCGGCAATAAATATCTCTCCAAGCTGTACAACAACTTTTGGTTGGAGGATCAGGGCTTCATCAAGCGTGAGCAATGTGGCGATCTCCGCGACCTCATCGGCAGGCCGCATAACGAGCGCGCGACGATTACGGTTGGTCCCACGGACGTTTTGACAACCGCGCATAATCGGCTGCGAAATGCCGGCTTTTCGCAGTTGCCGGTGATGGACAAGGGCCGTCTCGTTGGCGTTGTTACCGAGGATGCGATCATCCAATTTGTTTTCGGCAAACCTGAACTCATGAACGCAAATGTCGATGACGCGATGCAGACAGCGTTCATCAAGCTCGACAAGGACACGAGCATCAATAATCTTGTCTCGATGCTGCACGTTCAGCCATACGCAGCGATCATGGACGGTGATGCCTTTTACGGGCTGATTACCCGCGCTGATGTTTTGAATTACCTGCGCCGGCAGATCTGAGATACTCCGATAATGAGCAGCACTGACAAGAAGAAAGCATTCGCGACGCGCACGATCCATGCTGGCCAGAGCCCGGATCCGAGCACGGGCGCGATCATGCCGCCGATTTATGCTACATCGACCTACGTGCAGGCTAGCCCGGGTGTGCACCAGGGTTACGAGTATTCACGCACCCACAATCCAACACGCTTCGCTTTTGAAAGGTGTGTTGCCGATCTTGAATCGGGAACACGCGGTTTCGCCTTTGCGTCCGGCATGGCAGCAACGGCGACGATACTCGAGCTTGTGGATAGTGGTAGCCATGTCATTGCGATGGATGACCTTTACGGTGGTACGCGTCGCCTGTTCGAAGGGGTCCGCAGCAAAAGCGCGGGCGTCGAGTTCAGCTTTGTCGACCTGACAGACGCTGCTGCACTCCAGGGATCCATACGCGACGACACGAAAATGATTTGGGTAGAAAGCCCCACCAATCCGCTGCTGAAGGTCGTCGACCTGCAGGCCGTCGCGGCCATCGCAAAAGGCCACGACATTTTGCTCGTCGCGGACAACACTTTTGCGACACCTTACCTGCAGCGCCCACTCGAATTCGGCTGCGATATCGTTATGCACTCAGCTACGAAATTTATCAATGGGCACTCCGACATGGTCGGTGGTATCGCGGTTACAAACGACGATGCATTGGCAGAAAGGCTCGCGTATTTGCAGAATTCGATTGGCGCCATTCTCGGGCCGTTCGACAGTTTCCTGGCATTACGTGGCGTCAAAACACTTGACGTTCGCATGGAGCGCCACTGTATGAGCGCAGCGAGAATTGCCAGCTGGCTTGAGCAGGATGAGCGCGTCGATAGTGTGCTCTATCCGGGATTGCCATCACACCCGCAGTATGAGGTGGCCAAGAAGCAGATGGACGATTTTGGCGGCATCGTCACTTTCTTCCTTAATGGTGATCTCGAAAATGCGCGTCGTTTCCTCGAGCGCTGCCAGGTATTTTCGCTGGCGGAGAGCCTCGGTGGTGTAGAAAGCCTCGTCGAGCATCCCGCGATCATGACGCACGCATCAGTACCGGCAGAAGAGCGCGTCAAACTCGGCATCTCGGATCAACTGATTCGACTATCCGTTGGCATCGAGTCGCTCGACGACCTGATCGCCGACCTCGACCAGGCGCTCGGCACTCCGTAAGTCAGTCGGCCAGTGCGGCGAGCTGATCCGCCTGATATTCGTTTATCAACGGTTGTACGACCTGTTCGAGGCCGCCTTCGAGAATTTCATCGAGTTTGTACAGCGTCAGGTTGATGCGATGGTCCGTGACCCGCCCCTGTGGGTAGTTGTAAGTACGAATTCGCTCAGAACGATCGCCCGAGCCCACCAGTGATTTGCGGGCCTCCGCCTGTTCCGTGGCCTGTGCGGAGACTTTGGCGTCCAGTAAGCGGGCCTGCAGCAGCGACATCGCTCTTGCCCGGTTCTTGTGCTGCGATCGCTCGTCCTGGCACTCAACGACGATTCCCGAGGGTATGTGGGTGAGGCGTACGGCCGAATCCGTTTTATTGACGTGCTGGCCGCCAGCACCGGATGCGCGATAAGTATCGATACGCAGATCGGCGGGGTTCACTTCTTCGGCCTCCACTTCGTCCGGTTCTGGTAAGACGGCAACCGTGCATGCGGACGTGTGAATGCGCCCCTGCGACTCCGTTGTTGGTACGCGCTGCACGCGATGCGCACCTGACTCGAACTTGAGCTTCGCGTAAATGCCATTGCCGGCCATGCGGCTGATAATTTCCTTGTAGCCGCCGTGCTCACCTTCGCGCGCGCTGATTATCTCGACATTCCAATTCATGGATTCCGCGTATTTCGAATACATCCGAAATAGATCGCCCGCAAAAATAGCGGCCTCATCGCCACCTGTGCCGGCTCGCACCTCAAGAAAAATATTACTGTCGTCGTAAGGGTCCGCCGGAATAAGCGATTTTTGCAGGTCGATCAGCAGTTGTTCGCGACGCACCAGGAGCTCGTCCAGCTCCTGTTGCCCCATGTCGCGAATTTCGCTGTCAGCGTCGTCGGTCATTTCCCTTGCTGCGACAATTTCCTTTTCGATCGACTCGAAATCGCCGAACAACTTAACAATCGGTTCGACGCGGGCGTACTCTTTCGACAGATCCCGAAACTGGTTTTGGTCTGAAATGACATCCGGGTCCGCGAGCAAGCCCGAAATCTCCTCGAAGCGGTCTGTCACCGACTCGAGCTTGTAGCGTATGGAATCCTTCACCTGAGTCCCTTTCAGTCGTCGTCGATGCCGAACAGGGATCGAGTGGCTTCGATGATCTCGACCTCACTGGCCTCGCCAGCTTCGCGCAAACGCACGCTCGGATTGTGTAGCAATTTCTTCAACAGCGATGCTGTTGCAAACTCGACGACCTCTTGGCTGTCGACACCCTTATTGAGCCGCCGTTGTGCTTCATGCAGAACAGCGTCACGAATCGCCTCGCCGTGTTCCCGCAGCGAGGTAATAACTGGCGACACCTTCTTCGCGCGCTCGATGCTCAGGTACCGACGAATTTCATCGTCGAGAATGCGATTGGCGTCTATCGCCGCGGCTTCGCGATTGGTCTGGCCTTCCTGAATAACCTTGTGCAGGTCATCGATCGTGTAGAGGTAGACGTCGTCCAGGTCGGCCACATCGACAGCGATATCACGCGGTACCGCGATATCCACCGCAAAAATAGGTTTGCGCTTGCGAAGCGTAATCGCTGCCTGAATTTGTTCGCTTGTAATGATCGGCTCGGGACTGGCCGTTGAGGTAATCAGAATATCGGCTTCAGGCAGCGTGCCTTCGAGCTCGGACAGCGGCAGTGCATATCCTCCGAACTGGCCGGCCAGGTGACGCGCTCTATCGACGTCCCGGTTGGCGACAAAAAGCCGGCCAATTTGCCTGGCGGACAGGTGTTTGGCGAGTAGCTCAACGGTAACGCCGGCACCTACGAGTAGTGCTGTGTGCTTCGAAAAACTGGAGAAGAACTGCTGCGCGAGGCTAACTGCTGCTGAAGCGACGGAAACCGGATTATTTCCGATCTCCGTATCGGTGCGCACCTTTTTCGCCACCGAAAAGGTGTGCTGGAAAAGACGGCCCAGTTGTTTGCCTGCCGTTCCGCTTTGCTGGGCATTGCGAAATGCGTCCTTCAGCTGCCCCAATATCTGCGGTTCGCCGAGCACCATCGAGTCCAGTCCGCAGGCGACGCGGAAAATATGTCGAATAGCTTCGTCTGCCTCGAGCGAAAACAAAGATTCACTAAACGCGCCATCGAGCGCGCGTTCGCTGTGTAACCAGGACTGCAGCGCCTCGCGGCCGTTGTCACTGGTAATGACATAAAACTCGGTCCGATTACAAGTCGATAGCAAGACGGCTTCGTCAATGCCCTCGATTTCTTGCAGGCGCACGAGCGCCCGGCCAACCTCGTCCCCCGCGAAAACGACTTGTTCGCGAACTTCGAGAGGTGCCGTGTTATGGTTTAGCCCAAGTATTTGCAGCCGCATAGCGGATAATTGTAAGCGAACTGACGGCTCAGTTCCTTGTCTCTGATACACAGACCCCAAAAAATACGGCTGCCCCTGAATGACTTCCAGAACTGTAATGCGCGACTTCTTCCGACGAACCCCCTCTTTCCTCACCTTTTTGGCACTATTGCTGGCCGTTTCTGTGCCCGCAGTGGCAGAAGATGAGAGCAGGGCAGCTGTTGGCGTGCATATCTTGCAGGCCGAAGTTGCGCTACAGAACGATGACTACCTGACGGCAGTTCAGGAGTATCGCAAGGCCGCCGAGCTCAGCGGCAATGTTGATAATGCACGCCTGGCAACCCGTACCGCTTTCGGCCTGGGCTTCAACGAGGAAGCGTTGCGCTCCGCGGCTCGCTGGCTGGAACTGGACGAAGACAGCGATGAGGCGCTCGCCTACACCGCTCAGCTGGAATTGCGGCTTGGCAGAATCGAGGACTCTCAGCGGAGCTTCGAAACGCTCATCAAACGCGGCAAGCAGCATGCGGATGAGCAACTGCTGTCGTTGATGCCGTTGTTGGCTGATGAAAATCCGCAGGACGTCGACGCATTGATGCGTCGGCTGACCAAGTCGTACAAGAACTCGGCAAAAGCAAACTATGCTGCCGCAGCCACGGCTTTGCAGGCGGATGATTTCGAGCATGCCAAGTTGCGCGCCCAGCGAGCGGCAGAGCTTGATCCTGATTGGCTCAAAGCGAAGCTGCTGTATGCGCGCGCGCTGCTGCTATCGGGTGAACAGGACGAAGCTATCGAATTTACCGCCCGCATCATTGGTGACGATCCCGACCCGGATCCGGATGCGCGAATGGAGCTGGCTCTGATGCTGCTGTCAGACGGTCGAGATGACGATGCGCTGAGTCAGGTTAACCAGGTGCTTCTTGAGCAACCGTCACGCGCTGACGCGTTGCGCCTGATGGCGATCATCAATTTTCGCCAGAAAAACCTCGACGCAGCATGGGATGATTTTAGAGATCTCCTGGCCAGCGGTCGCTTCACCATGGACGCGCTGTTTTACCTCGCGCAAATTGCGGACTACCGGAGAGAATACGAGCATGCGATTCGATTGTATGCCGATGTAAAAAGTGGGCAGAACGCAGTCTCCGCGCAACGGCGGGCGAGCGCACTTGAGGCATTTCAGGGCGAGGATCCTGAAGCAGGACTGCAAAGACTCATCGATTTTGGCAATAGGAATCCGCAGTACGCGATCGATATGCTGATCGCCCGAGCGCAACTATTGAACTCACTGCAGCGACATGATGAGGCACTCGTGGTTTTCGACAAAGCGATCGTCTTTCGGCCTGATGAAGAAGGTCTGGTTCTCGGCCGAGCCGAGCTGTTGTTGCGAATGGATCGGGTTGTGGGCTCGATCAAAGCCTATCGTGAGGCAGCCCGTCGTTGGCCCGATAGCGCAACCACCCTGAACGCGCTGGGATATACGCTGGCAGATCGAACCACACAATATCGCGAAGCCGAAAAGTACATTCGCAGCGCGCTGAAGATTGAGCCGGAAAACCCGGCCATCATCGATAGCATGGGTTGGGTGCTTTTCAAGCTTGGTCAGTACGACGAGGCCGTCAAGCACCTTCAAATCGCGTATGAAAAATATCCAGATCACGAGGTCGCTGCGCATCTCGTAGAGGTGCTGGTCGCGCTCGAACGCACTGATGAGGCGCTGGAGTTTCTTGTCCAGGCGGAGATCAAAGATCCGGAGAGCGAGCTGCTAAAAGATGTACGTGAGCGTCTTTTCCCTGAATCTGAGTAACTACGCTGGGCGGATCGCGCCAGTCGCAGCGCTGCTGCTCACCTGCGGTTGTGCGGCCCCCAATAGCGCCCTGTTGCCCGATATCGATACTTGGGAAACGCGCACGTTGGTACTCGCAGCACTGGACGACTGGCAGTTCCACGGGCGAATTGCCGTTCGCAGCGAGATCGATGGTTTCAACGGCAAACTGCGTTGGACCCAGGATCAAAATGAATTCAG
>Ga0224497_10002133_pt1 | contig 11906 bp, 10 predicted proteins | sample SF_Jul11_sed_USG_4_FD_167970 | JGI IMG/M metagenome (GOLD analysis project Ga0224497, IMG submission 167970) | Sediment microbial communities from San Francisco Bay, California, United States - SF_Jul11_sed_USGS_13 | ecosystem: Environmental > Aquatic > Marine > Sediment | place: USA...
CCCGACCAGGGCTGCGCGCTCGCGCATGCCGGCCACCCCAAGCCCCCGGGAATCCAACAGGTTCTTCGTATCGAATCCGCGGCCATTGTCCGCCACGGCCAGAGACAAACGACCGTCTTCCGCCGTAAGGGAGACGTCCACCCGGGTGGCGGAGGAATGGCGCGCCGCGTTGGTAAAGGTCTCCTGGGCGATCCGATAGGCGGCCGTGGCGACGGTATCGTTTATATCGGGCACATCGCGGTGTGAAAAATCACATTTGATCCCCGTCCGCTTTTCGAAATCCATGGCAAACCATTCCAGCGCATCGACGAGGCCCAGATCGTCCAGGACTCCCGGGCGCAGCCGGGTCGCCATGCCCCGGACCTCATCGATGGCATTGTCGATCAGGGCGCACATCATCAAGGCTCGCTCGGCGCCTTTCTCATCGGTCCCGTCCAGTCGATCCCGCAGCCACACCGAATCGATGCGCAGGGCGGTGAGCACCTGACCCAGTTCGTCGTGCAGTTCCCGGGCGACGGCGGTGCGCTCTTTCTCCTGACTGGCCATGATGCCGTCCGAAAGGCGCCGCAATTGATCCTGTGCCTTTTTCAGTTCGGTGATGTCCGTGGAAATCCCGCAGACCCGGTTGACGGATCCGTCTTGATCGTAAAGGGGAAATTTCACGGAAAGATAGATGTGGATGCCGTCTCCCTGGGGGACGCGCTCCTCCACCTGGCGGGGATGCCCATCGGCAAATACTTCCAAGTCGTTTCCCCGAAACTGGTCGGCAATCTCTTTCGGGAAAATATCGTGGTCGGATTTCCCCTGCACTTCCTCATTCCGTATTCCGAACAACTCCTCATACCGGGAGTTTACCAGCGTGTAACGACCGTCTTTGTCCTTGATATACACCACGGAGGGGGTATTTCGGAGAATGCCCGTGATCTCACGGGTTCTCTCTCCCACCTGCCGTTCGAGATCCCGGGAATAGCGTTGGAGTTCTTCCTTGGCACCTCGTAATTGCTCTTCGCTTTTCCGCAACGCCTCCTCGGCTTCTTTCCGCTTGAGGATGTCCAAACTTGCCTTCTTGTAGAGGAAAAAAACCGACAACCCGATGAGAACGCATAAGGCCAGGACGATGGGTCCCGAAACCTTGAGGAAGGGAACAGAGACCTTCTTCGATATTTCCGGGAGGCTGTGAAGATAGATAACTTGCCAACCCGGATAGCGATCGAGATCCATCCGGTACATCAAATATTCATTCCCTGCCGAATCGACAACGGTCTTTTCATCCTTGGCCGTAACGCCGATCCACTCCCAGGGCCATTCGCCGAATTGCTGGGAATCGACAATGTCGGAGATCTCTTCGGGGGACAGTTTCCACAAGGTGTGGTAGACCCAATCCTGCCGGTTGGAAAGGAACACGACCCCATGGGGATCCGTGAGAAGGACGATCCCTTCGAAGTCCCGGCGGAACCCCGCTTCCATGGGGTCGATGGGGGCCTTGATCACGGCGACTCCGATCGGCGCATCTCTCCCGTTCCGGTAGACCGGATGGCTGTAATACACTCCCCTTTTCCCCGAAGTCACCCCCAGGGCCATGTAGGTTACAGGGGTCCCCCGAATGGCCTGGCGCCAATAGGGACGGAAGGAGAAATTCCGCCCCACGAAGCTGTCCGGGGCATTGCGATTGCTGGAAGCCACGGTGTTTCCCGCCCGGTCCATGAGGTAACAGACGTCGGCATCCAGGGATTCCCGGAAATGGTCCAGGAGGGAATTCGCCTTTGCCAGGGCGGTCTCATCCGTCCCGGACAAGGCCTGCTCCAGTTCCTGTAATCCCGCCAATGCCTTGACCGATTTCAGATTTTCGGACAGATAGGCAGAGAGGCTGTTCTTGATTCTTTCCGCCTGAACGGCAACCTGTCTCTCCGCCTCCTTGAATTCCGTTTCCTTCAGGGAGGAGTGATACAAATAGCCCGCAATCGATGCGGACAGAAAGGCCAGAATCGATAAAACCAGGAGAATGGTACGCAGTTTCACAGGTCGATCCCCGGCAGCGTCGGTGGTTAGGCTTCTTCCCTATACAACAACAATACCGTGTAAGGAGACCGGGAGGAGGATATTTCTAAATCGGGTTCATTCCTTTACAGCACCCGGACGCGGGGAGCTTCACACCCATTGGCCCCTTCTTCGGATCGCCCCCCCTACCTCCCTCGGCTCGATGTCGGACATATGCATGGGGTTCTGGTTGATTCCCATCCCAGGGTGGGTATACTGACGGCGAAAGGCCACCCAAGCAGGGGGAGGTAAGGAGTCGCAATGAGGGAATTCGCGCGTCTTTTCGCCGCCGGAGTCATGGCGGCCGTCTGGTTTTCCTCGCTGGCGGGATGCGCAACTTTCCCTCCTCCCAAGGAGGCGATCGCAAATTCCCGCACCTACGCACACGACTACGAAACCGTGTGGAAAGCGGTTCTGACCTCCCTGTCCGATGTAAACATCGCGACGACGTCCATGGAGAAGTGGGCGGGAACGATCGCCGCGGAAGACGGATCGATCGAACTGCGTCCGTTTGAACGCGGGAGATACGACTCGAAATACTGTTTCTGCGGGTCGCCTGAGCGAGGCACCGTCTTCCGCCAGCTGGTCGGAACCTATGAGATCTCGCTGACCAAGAGAGGCGATTACCAGACCTCCGTGACAATCGACGCGGCGTACCGGGCGTCGATGTACGCCGGGGATGCGTTAACCGGCTGGCTCCCATGCCCCTCGAAAGGGATCTTCGAACCGTCGTTCCTCGACCAGGTCGAATCCCGCTTGCCCGCCCGGACCCGGCCCGCTCCTTCCCCGGCCCCCGCCCCGAAGGGAACTGGTCCTTTTGAGAACATCGATCACTGGTGGAAACCGACCTGGGTGCGTTGATGAAGAAACTTCCGATCGGGAAGGCGAAGGATCCCGTCCCGGGGACCAGAGGCGAACGGCAAAGTTGACGCAGCTATCCCCAGCGCCAGAACGGCCATGGTCGGCGCCGGGTCCTGCAAGACACGTTTGTCGCCATTTAAAAGAACTTCTTGGCAACCCCCAAAAGATCATCCAGCATCGATCCGTCCCGGTCGGAGTCGAGTAGCGTCCCGAGGAGTCCCGGGGGGCCGGATGGACTCCCTACTCCTCCGCGTCTTCACCAATCCCGAATCTTTGCCCCGCCTCGCGGACAAGATTCCTGTTCTCAGGGTTAAGGATCATCTCCCGTAGATTCTTGCACTTCCCTCCTCGCATCAGGATGGTACTACCCTGCAGAGACAGTACGGAAACCTTACTCTACTGAGGAGGGATTCGCAGATTCTGCCCCGGGTAGATCTTGTCGGGGTCTTTCAGCATCGGGCGGTTCGCTTCGAAGATCACCGGGTACTTCATTGCGTTCCCGTAGTGTGCCTTTGCGATCTTGGAAAGCGTGTCGCCCCGCTGGACCGTGTAGTAGGTGGCCTCCGGCTCCTTCTTTTCCACCGTGATCTGGTCGTCCACCTTCGCAATTCCTTTTGTGTTTCCCACCGCGAGGACCACTTTCTCGCGATCGGCCTGCGTCTGCGCGGTTCCTGAGACCGTCGCCACATCCCCCTTCACCTGGATCGAAAGGTCTCTGACCGGAATCCCGAGAGCATGCACGGATTTGACGAGCGCTTCCGCGGCCTTCTTCTCCGCTGCCTCCCCTCCTCCAAAGACAACTCCGACCGTATCCATAATGTGCTCCCCTGCATCCCTGACGAAATCGATGAGTCCCATGGTTTTCCTTTCTGAACGGAAGAATCAAAAATTCCGCTCGATGGTAGGATGCAACTCCGATGCTTTTCCGTCCGAAATCGTTTCGAAACAGAACCGCGAACCCATCCCGAAGTAATGGCGGGAGGTGTGGCAGATTCAGTGATATCGGGCAGGTCGACCCGGCCCCCGAAACACAACGGCCGACCGGAGGAAAATTCCCTCTTGGATAGGTATTGTGGGAAGCTTGTGGTATGGAAGATTCGAATAGCTTATCGCAAAAAGAATACGGGTCGGGGCTGTGGCGGGACATCCCGCTGCCGGCGCGCTATTTTTATGCTAATTATGCGCACCAAGTTATTGACCGCCTGATCAGCAGATTTGTTTCTCTGGGATATTCAAGTTTCCTTGAAATCGGAGGCTGCCCCGGTCGCTGGGCGGACTATTTTTATACCCGGCACCACTTTCAGCAGTGCGACAGTTTGGATTATGATGCCAATAATGCCAAAATCATCCAGGAAAATTACCAGCTGTTGGGTATCCCCGGCAAGGCGATCGTAATGGACGCAGAGAGCGAGATATATCGACCGGAATACGAATACGATGTGGTTTTGTCGGATGGCTTGGTCGAGCATTTTCGAGATTTCGGGACTGTATTTCACAATCACGTTAAAAGTCTCAAAAAAAATGGCTTGTTGATAATCTGCGTGCCAAATATAAAAAAATCATGGTTTTATGATTATTTTGCCAAAAAGGATGCAATTGGTTATACCGGCTATAGGCATGTTGATAAGGATGAATTAATTAAGCAAGCCAAGGATAATCGGCTGGAGGTGTTATTCTGCGGCTATGCAGGTGTTTTTAATATTGGACTTGTGCATTCTAACGCGCTAAGTAATGCACTCGCGAAATTATTTGTAGTAACCAATTTGATTTTGGATATAATTTTTAAAAAATTTCGGGTCAAAAAAGAAAGCAAAACGTTTTCTCCCTATATATATTTAATCGCAAAAAGAAATGAATAAGGACGCGGAATTCCGGAGGGAAAAAACGACGGTCTTCCCCTATTGCGGCTGGTCTAAAAATTGGGGGCAGGTCATTCCTGGTTCCTCAGGAAATATAAGGGGTTATCCATGCGGGTAATCAAAATGACCATCGGTTCCGTTGTGCTCGAGGCCGAACTCCTCGAGACGCCCACGGCGGAGGCAATCTGGAATGCCTTGCCGTTCACCTCCAAGGCGAATACCTGGGGCGAGGAAGTGTATTTCTCCACTCCGGTCAAGGTGAAACGGGAGTCCGACGCCCGGGATGTCGTTGAGCCCGGCGAGCTTGCTTTCTGGGTGGAAGGCGATTCCATCGCGATCGGTTTCGGTCGCACGCCCGTATCCCGCGGCGAGGAAATCCGCCTCGCGGCCCGGACCAATATCTGGGGCAAGGCCAAGGGCGATGTGAAGCAACTCAAATCGGTCCAATCAGGCGCACCGATCAAGGTGGAGAAGGCCGGTTAGGTCCCCGCCGAAAACGTGCGCAATCATTCGGTGACCATGACGTCCACGCTTCCCTTGCGCCGCGTCACGTCCACCCCGACTCGCCGGTGATTCCTCCGGAACGTCACGTCGATGGACGCCCGGCCCACCGCAAGGTTCCCGATCCTCACTTCCGTAAGGAACGCGGGCAGGACCGGCCGATGGAGAGAGACCCTTCCCTTCGACGCATCGATCTCCAGCCCCAGGCACGCCTGGAGGCAAAGGAAAACCGACGCCGCGGACCAGGCCTGGGGGGAGCAGGAAAGAGGATAGATCGTCAGGCCCTCCCCGGTCCGGCGGTGAAACCCGCAGAACAGCTCGGGGAGTCGGCGCAGATTCGATTCGACGGCCGCATCGAAGAGCGCCTCGACCACTTTTTGCGCATGCGCCTTGAGCCCGTAACGGGCGAAACCGTGCGCGATGAGGGAATTGTCATGCGGCCAGACAGACCCGTTATGGTAGGACATCGGATTGTAGGCGGTCTCTGTGGCGGCCACGGTGCGGATTCCCCATCCGGAAAAGGACGCGCGGTCAAGGAGCGTTCTCGCCGTCCGCAAGGCCTTCCGCCGTCCGGCAATGCCGGCAAACAGACAGTGGCCGGCGTTCGACGTACGAACGCGGCAAGGCGTCTTGTTCCCGTCCAGCGCCAGCGCATACGTGGAAATCTCCTCGCACCAGAACGCTTTTTCGAATCTCTCCTTCAGCGCGCGGGCCTCCCGGACAAGCTCGGTCGCCCTCCCGGTCTTTCCGAGCTCGGCGGCCAGCCCGGCAGCCCACCGCTTCGCCGCATAGACGTAGGCCTGGACCTCGCATAAGGCGATCGGCCCCCTGGCGTCCCGGCCATCCCGATGAAACACGGCGTTTCGCGAGTCCTTCCACCCCTGGTGGATCAATCCTCCCGGTGACCGGTTCTCGTACTCCACGAAACCGTCTGCGTCCGCGTCGCCGTGGGTGTCGATCCATTCCAGGGCCCGTTCGATATTCGGCCAGATCGAACGGACGAAGTCACGGTCCCCCGTGCGCTCGCGATACATCCCGGCAAGGATTACGAACAGCGGCGTGGCGTCGACGCTGCCGTAATACAGCCCGAAGGGAACCTCTCCCATCGCCGCCATTTCCCCTTCCCGGACCTCATGGAGGATTTTCCCCGGTTCCGCGTCCCGTTGCGGGTCCTTTTCGCGTGCCTGTCGCTTTGCGAGGTACGACAACACCCCCTTCGCCAGCGACGGGTTTACCGAGAGGAATTGCATGGCGGCGATGATTCCGTCCCGTCCGAATGTCGTGCTGAACCAGGGGACGCCGGCGTGCGGGTACGGTCCTTCCCCGGTTTCCGAGATCATCATGTGCAGATCCGCCAATGAGCGGCCGATCCAATCGTTGAACAGATCGTTGGACGTTACGAGGGAACATCCCTCTGCGGTGAATCGCTCGAATGCGTGACGGGTCCCGGCGTACGCTCGCGGAAAGAGGGTCGGGCGGGTCCGGATGCCGTCCAATCCGCAATGGACGGTGACCGAGACAATCGACTCCCTCTTCGGGCGGAGGCGGATGGCGAAATGCATTTCGGCCGGCGAACGCGTTTTCGGTTTCGGGTCGGTCCGGATCCAGGTGTCCCGGGTTCTGCCGTCGAGCCCGCGATACGCGAAATGCACGCCGGGGGATTTCCGATCCGGTTTCCCATGCTTTCCTCTGCGGCTCCGCCGGGCGCCCCGGACCTCGAAAATATCGAGGAAATCGGCCTCGAAATGGAGCGAGAGGTGGACCGTAACCTCGCGGCGGGAATAATTCCGGAGCGACAACCGTTCATGGCAGGCGCCGTTCCGGATCAACTTGCGGCGAAAGATGTGGATGCTGTTCCGGGGGACGGTCACCTCCCCGTCGACCGCGATATCGGGGTTGGCAAGATCGACGGAAAGGACCGAGTTGTCCTCCTTCACGAGGGAACCGAGCAAAAGAGGCCGTTTCCCCCATAACCGCAATTCCAGCCGGCTCAAAAACCTCGTGCACCCGTGATAGAGCCCCTGCTCCCCCAATCCCAGCGGCTGGATGTCCCCGTACCGGTCGAACACCGCGAAGGTGTCGTCGTGCTTGAGCACATGCGTCCGGTCGTCGGCCAGCGCCGATTTCGCCAGGATGTAGTACTCGTCCTCGATCCGAAGGACATCCCGAATCATCCTTTCCATGGCCTTATCCCCCCAACGTCCACCGAATCCTTCCGATCTAGGGCACAGCGGGCGTGTGACGTTCGTTTCCCGCGAGGGCATCCAGTACGATCTCCTCCCAACCGGCGTTTGGAAGGTACAGCTTGCGAACGAGGGAGGAATCGAGATGTTGATAACGGATCTTCAGCAGGGCCAGGGGAATCCGATGCGCCACCAGCCCGATCGTCTTCCCTTCATGCCGTCGCACGATCTCGTCCACGGCGGCATGGACCCGTTCCCGCACCTGAAAGAGGCTCTCGCCCCCCGGCGGAGTGACCGACCAGGGGGCGGTTTCCCAGAGGAGAAACAGTTCGGGATCCCGCGCGGCGACCTCGGTCGCCAGCCGGCTCCCCCAATCCCCCAGATGGATCTCCATGAGGCGCGGTTCGAAATGCAGGGGGACCGCCAATCGTTCTTCCAACGTACGTGCCGTTTCCCGGGCACGCTTCAGGGGGCTGCTGTACAAAACCTCCAGGGGAACCCCGGAGAGCTTTTCGGCCAGCAGTCGCGCCTGGTCCTGTCCGCAGCGATTGAGTGGCGGGTCTTCCTGCCCCTGGTATCGCCCCTCCACGTTCCAGTCGGTTTCCCCGTGACGGATGAGGAGCAGACAGGTGGTCATCCGGTCGGCTCCCGTATTTCCTCCTGCGGGTCGGGCCCGTGCCTCCGGCGGTATTCCGTAAGCTCGATCATGGGGAGACGCTCCCGCTCATGAACCTCTAAACCGTCCAGATAGAAATGCCCCACATCATAGCGGATCATGTTCATCATCCTGTTGAAATCCTCGAGAAGCTGGATTTTCCCGCTCTTTTGCAGGCGCAGGAAAACGGCCTGCATGATGGCGAAGGACATCTGTGACAAGGAAGGGAGCGGCTGGTTGTGGTGGATCCGTTCCTGGAGGTCCGCCTGCGCAATCGAGAACAGGCCGCGCGTCTCCAGCAGGTCGATCAGAAGACCGGTTTCCACAGCGTAGCCGGTGAAAAAGGGGAGACGTTCCAGCGCGTCCCTCCGGCCGGCATACTCGCCGGAAAGGGGCTGCACAAGACCGGAAAGCTCCGGGTAGAAGAGGTTGATCAACGGACGCGCGGTCAGCTCCGTCACCCTGCCTCCCCCGCCGGCCAGCAACCTGTCCTCGTCTTTGAGGGGTCTCCGGTAGAACCCTTTCACATACTGGATGCTCGGGTCGACCAGGAGGGGCCCCAGGACCCCGTAGACGAAGCGCGGATGGATGTTGGTGATATCGGTATCGATCCAGACGATGATATCGCCCTTCAGTACGTACAGGCTCTTCCAAAGTCCTTCTCCCTTGCCGTCGAACGATCCATGCGCGGTCAGGACATTCTGGTGGATGAAGACCGGAATGCCCAGCTCCTCCGCCACCTCTCGGGTATAATCCACCGAACCGGAGTCGATCAGGACCATCTCGTCCAGCAGCGGAACATCGTCCATGAGCGCCGTCTTGACGGTGCGTATGACCTTGCCCACGGTCTTTTCCTCGTTGAGCGCGGGAAGGCCGAGGCTGATCGTTACCCCCTGTTCCCTTTTCCGGGCAAGCAACCTGTCCAGGTCGGAAAATTCCCGGCTGCAGTACGTGTTCTCGGCGAACCAGCGGTTCACGATTTCCGGAATCCGGTTCGTCGTCGAAGAGTTATTCATGAGCGCAGCCCTCCTGCAGAAGGGGGAGGATGTCACTCCTGATCACGGCACGCCAGGTAAAGCGTTCCAGCACGCGTCGCCGGAGCAGGTAACGCCGGTCGTCTTCCAGAACCTCCGCGATGGCATCGGCAACCCGTGCCGGATCGCCCCGGGGATCGAACCGGTGGGCAAGGTCGCCTGCGCTCTCCCTCACCGGGGGGATATCGGCCGCAAAGATCGGCAATCGGGCAAGCCCTGCCTCCAAAATGGGGATGCCGAAGCCCTCCCGGAAGCTGGGGAAAAGAAGGAGGTCGGCCAGCTGGTAGAAGTCGGTAACCACCGCGTCGGAGAGGTGGAGCGGCTTGCCGCCCTCTCCCTGCTCATGGAGAAAATGCACTCTGCCCGAAACGTCCAGCGACTCCCGCAGATGTCGCAATTCCTGCAGGTACCTTGCATTGGCGGGATTGTGGGGCCCGGGCGGACCGGTCACGACGAGGGCGACGTCGGGCTTGTGGCGGCGCAGTTCCGCGGTCACCCGCACGGCGAACTCGATATTTTTCCGCCGCGTGATGCGGCTCGGAAGCAGCATCAGCGGGTCGGCGTTCCGCAACTCCAACGTTTCGGCCAGTCGCCGGGTGAGGGGACCCAGTTTCAAGAATTCCGCGATCTCCACGCCCGGGTGGATCACCCGGATCTCCGATTCCGGCATTCCGAGCAACGCGGCCATCGTTTTTCGGCGGTGGGCGGAGACGGCCACGTAGCGCACGCCCCTCCAGGGGGACCGCAGAAGATCCCAGGGATACCCGGAATGCAGATCCCCCGCGTACAGGGGATCCTTCCAGGCCAAATCGTGCGACCAGGAGAGGAAACGGGTGACCGGTTCGTCCGCCAGTTGTTTCAACGCGGCGGTCAGCGGGATGTTCTTGTGCAGCGTCGTGGCGTTATGGACGATGCAGACGTCCACGTCCGAAAGCAGCGGATGCAAACGCTCGACCAGGCGGTCCCGAAGCACGGTGAACCGGGGCGTAACCTCCCCCTTGGCGAGCGACCTGCCCGCCTCCAGAACCTCCGGATGCCGGGAATCCACCTCCGGGATCGTGTCCAGCGCAACATCGGGGTGGAACAGCTCGCCCCGTCCGGCGATCACCCGTACCGTGCAACCCGCTTCCGCAAGAAGGCGCGCGTGGTGGTAGATCGTGCTCTCCACTCCCCCCACGACAGGCGGGGCGGTGTAGTGGAGAACCGCGATACGCAAGAATGGGGAAGCTCCGGTATCCGGGACCGTAAAGGAACTCCCCGGGGAAGACTGTTTCCGGATCCTCAAGGAAGCGGTTTCGGGGTGTGGGACGGATCCCACCACTTGGGTTCGTACGGCTGGCCGTGCTTCCCCTCGAACGGTTCGATCTCCTTGATGACCTTCGCGGGGTTCCCCCCCACGATCGAGAAGGGGGGAACGCTTTTCACCACAACGCTCCCCGCGGCGACGATCGACCCCCGCCCGATGGTAACCCCTTTCGTGATGATGGAGCTGTTGCCGACCCAGACGCTTTCCTCCAGCGTCGTCGGCTGGGACACGGGGGGGTTGATCCCGATGCCGTGGTAATCGGTGTCCATGATGATGACGTCCCACGCGATGGAGCAGTGGGGGCCGATGACCACCCGCTTCTTGCAGTGGATTTCCGTCCGGTGATTGATGTGAGTATAGTCGCCGACTTCCACATGCCCCCCCGGGCCGACGCGGATGCGGACGCCGTCGAACACCTTCAGGTCGCCCAGGAGAATGGTCCCCCCCTGGTCGAGGATCCAAAAAGGACCGATCTTCTTCCAAGGGAAACTCGCCGTGAAGTCACCGCGCTCGATGCGATCCTCAATCGTTTTGTAGTCCTGCAGCAAGGCGACACCTCCTTTCCGTGGAATGGCATGCCGTTTCCGTACCCTTTACGGCAGCGGCATAGGCTTAAAGGACGGATCATACCACTTCGGTTCGTACCGCTGGCCGTGCCTTCCTTCGAAGGGCTCGATCTCCCGGATGATTTTCGCCGGGTTTCCGCCCACGACCGTGAAGGGACGGACGTCCTTCACAACCACACTGCCTGCGGCCACAACGGCTCCGCGTCCGACGGTGACCCCCTTTGTAATGATCGCGCCGTTGCCGACCCACACACCGTCTTCCAGGGTTACCGGTTGCGACACGGGGGGATTGGCGCCAACGCCGTGGTAGTCGGTGTCCATGATCATGATGTCCCAGGAGACCAGGCAAAAGCGGCCGATGACCACCCGTTTCTTGCAGTGGATCTCCGTGCGGAGATTGATCACCGAGTAGTCCCCGACCTCCACGTGGCCCCCCGGGCCGACCCGGATGCGTACGGGGTCGAACAGTTTGACGTCGCCCAGGAGAATGGTCCCCCCCTGGTCGAGAACCCGGAGGGGTCCGATCGTTTTCCACGGAAAGGTCGCGGTGCGATCACCGCGCTCGAGCCTCTCCCGCATCCGTCGATACTCCTGGAGCATGGCGGCATCCCCCTTGTGCCGTTTTGTCGTCCTGTTTCCCGCGCCGCATCGGCTTACGGCAACGGCAGAAACCCGTTTCGCAATTATACACGGGGCAGGGAATCCGACCCAGAATCCGGATGCGCAAGATCCAGGTACAGGGATGCCGTCCACGTCATCAGGGGGGCCCCGATGGGAGCTCCGGCCGGATATTCCCCCGTGGCCTCCGGCACGAAATACTCGCTGAACAGGACGCAGTCCCGTTCCTCGGAGACATCCCTCTGTGCACTTGCGGCTCCCTCCTTTTCCCGAAGGGCCATGTATC
>Ga0224497_10002134_pt1 | contig 11905 bp, 19 predicted proteins | sample SF_Jul11_sed_USG_4_FD_167970 | JGI IMG/M metagenome (GOLD analysis project Ga0224497, IMG submission 167970) | Sediment microbial communities from San Francisco Bay, California, United States - SF_Jul11_sed_USGS_13 | ecosystem: Environmental > Aquatic > Marine > Sediment | place: USA...
TGTATTTTTGTCTTTTAAGATAGAACATGATTTCCATTGATGAAATCGAAGTTTGTACCATGGACAAAACCATTCTTGAGATTAGCACTTTGATTTTTTATAACAAGGATGCATATTTTTTGCCATGAATAGACTGTTAACAGTACTATTAACTATCACAATACTTTTGACGACATCCATTGTGACATCTACCGACATCGTTTCAGACGCTGAGGCCGCAAAGGGACAGGGAGTATCAGTATCAAAGTATGGCTCACAGACAAAAGATCTAGTTTGTGGAGACAGACTATGCTCTGAGATTCCCGGAGGACGACAAGCATATGAAGAACCAGATTCTGAATTTTCTCCAACAGTAACTCAACAACGAATGTCCGGTGATACCTGTAATTGTGCAGGAGATTGTAACTGTGGCATTGATGGTACATGTACATGCACAGGAGAGGAAGGACCATGTGTTTGTGGCCCTTCTTGTACTTGTGGAGCTGATATGCACAGTTCTGATGGAACATGCAGCTGTGGTTCTGATGGAACATGCAGTATGTGTGGACAAATGTCACACGGTAAATCTGAGGGACATACTATGAAAACTGAATCAGGTACAATGACCTCTTCTCAGGATCCAGGACTTGGACATGAAAATCATCAGCTTGCGTTACTACTTCCACCTTCTGATGATCTATACAAGGGAATGGTTACCTACTCTGCATCTCAAAATATTCAGCTAGTTGTCCTTCACGGACCATTGGCTGAAGGAGAAGACATGGGACAGCCAATATGGACACCTGATGGCGAAACAAAGTTTGCTATGACACTAGTTGATCCGCAAAACAAGGCCGGATCTTGGATGTTTGCTGGAAATGCACTTGCAGTTCACGCAATGAATTCAGATCCGTTCACAGTAAGCTATTCCATGGTAACCATGGATGGTAGTGGAACAATGAAAGACGGAACTTGTCAATGCTCCGGTGATTGCAACTGTAGCGAAGATGGAGTGTGCAATTGTGCAGGAGTAGATGGACCATGTATGTGTGGTTCTCATTGTAATTGTGGTCAATAACCACTTTTTTTCTTTTTATTTAATAGCAAAACATGATTGTTTGATCAAGTGACATTCCCAAATGTATTCAACCAAGTCTTCTTTTTATCGGTTGGACCTGATTTGACTTAAAGTGAGTTGATCATATCTTCAAATCCTGATACGGATTTTTCCAACGTTGTTGGTTGGTGTTCTTCAATTAGTCTGTCAACTAGCTGCTTGTTGGAAAGATGGTATTTCCTTTTACGACCAAAGTCCAGTGTAGTCGTTACAATGTTGTCTTTGATCAACTGCGAAAGATAAAGGGACACTGTAGATGGGGACTTTGATACATCAGAAACAATCTGGCTAAAATCAAGACCTTTTCTACTATCTCCACCATTTAACATCAAAGTGTATATGATGTCTCGAGGAGTCTTTCTCCTCAATGCTTTTGCAACAACGGATTCTTCATCTGAGAAATATCTTGGATAGAACCTTGTCTGTCGTGTGAGTCTTTCCACTTTGACAGATTCTGTCTTTTCTAATCTTCTGAGATGATGACTGAGAACCCCATTTTTCAGATTTGTGAGTCGCATCAGATCTCTGAACTGAATTCCGGGATTCTTTCCTATCAATTCTATCAATTCTGTCCTTCTTTTTTTGCCTCTTAGCTTTGCAGATTCTGAAAGCGAATTTGTGTCTTTTTTACAGTCAAGACATAGGCAGTCACTCATCTAATAGTCACCTGCAAATGGAATAATGGATAAACTGAAAATGAAAATGGTAAAAATAAATCCGATGTGAGTGTCATTATTGTTTTCTCACATTGGGTACGTCTTCATGTTCTAGCCATGCTTTCTTCTTGGTCTGTATCAGTGCCCAAACAGAGCCGATTACAACTCCTACCTGGACTACCTTGGATACCATTCCAAGATGGCCTATACCTCCAGCATCCATTCCAAATACTGCTGCCATGTCTGTCCTTGTAACTGCGTACAGTACCATTATTCCAACGGTTCCTGCTATGGTTACTAGATATGGAACAGAACTGTTTGGACTCTTTAGCATCCAAACCGCAACTGGGATGTATGCAATGGCCACTACCAAAAAGAATGGGCCTTTTATCATGTCTTGTTCTTCAAATAGTTCTTCTGATGTTTCAACAAAGTAAACAGTAGAAGTTGCTATCATAAGACCAACAACGATTCCTATTATTGATTTTGTATTCATGGTTCTATTACGTGAAAGTGAATATAATGCGTATTCATCATTCCCATTTTTTGGGAATGGCTTGAAACTATTATTTTTCTGAAAACTTTTGCCAGAGTCTCACAATCTTGTCTTCCATCTTTACGTGTTCAAGTTTGTAGGATAGTTTTCCGTCTCTGAATGTTACATCAATTTGGTATGTCCAGTTTTTGTAATAGCTTTCATTAAGGCCTTCCAAAGTTCGTACAACCTTGGTTTTTTTGATGATGTTTAATTCTTCTAATTTTCTTATCTTTCTGTATGCAGTTGACTGAGGCATGTTTAGAAGATTAGACACCTGTTGAATGGTAAGTTCTGTTTTTGTAAGCAAATTGATTATCTCTCTGCTTTGTTCATCAGACAATATTGAAATTATCTCGTCAGTTTCTTCCATTTTAGCTTCGTTTAACAGCCAAGATCAGTACAGCAAAGCCTGCAATCTCCATGCTTTCTTCAATAATTTCAAGAATATCATGCTCCAAAAATCCTAACACATCTCCTAGTAGGGAATCCCCTATCACAATCAATGAAAAACCAACTGCAAGTAATGCCATGGGCGGATACTTTGTTTTCTTGAATGCCTTCATGGCAATGTAAACCAGGGTAAATCCAACTATCAGATGAATTGCAAGAAATACATAATGAATGACGGATTCTTCCACTCTTGACGTAGAGTGATTTTACATATAATGTCTAACTATCATTCTCTGCATTTGAGAATCATTTTTGAATTAATGTCCACGTGGGTCCAGTAATGCATACCTTAACTATATCCCCAGCACAACGTGCATGGGGATATAGTTAGAATTGGAAATAAAAGACCCACGTGTAAATTAAAAATGTGCTTGTTGACTTTTGATTTTAAATAACATCAAATAAAATTTTCAGATTCAATAACCACGCGGATTCGACTGCCATTTAGTGATGACTGAATAAACTTTACAGTAATTTTGTTGTGTCTCAGAACAAGTTTTTTGTAAATATATTGTTTAATTTGAAATAGTAATCTCTTTTTTACTGTCGTCATCAGGATCATATCCTCTCTTTTTGTGAATAGAATCAATTATCCCTTTTGTAAACTTGTCAAATTTTTCATCTTTCATAGCGTCTATTACCTCATCGACAGTTTTATTCATATCAATTTTTTTGCATAGACGGTCAGCCTCAGAACAGTAGGATTCAATGTATCTTTGTATGTAGTCATATTCTGGTCCTTCAATTCCTATTTCTTGTCTCCTTTGACTTAGTCTTTCTCTCCAAGTGGCACTCATTTGATCAGCTTTGATTACACTTCATCGCATTTAAAGATAAAAATTAATTCAAAACAAATTGAATCATACTATGTACTTGTGAAAACAATCCTAGTTGCTTTTCGCCAGTTTATGATGACGGTAACGATACAAAAATCCCATTTTACCAAATGAATGAAGGATTCAAAAATGATTATGAAAGTTATTCTGAAGAATTGATTCATTCCTTTGAAGAATTAATGCATGTTAAATTAAATTCAAATAAAATTTGTAAACAAAAATATTTCTATAATCAATTAAAGTTCAAATCTGCTCTGAGTTGTAATTCAATCCTTAGTTTCTGTTAGATTTTGTTTATTCTCTTTGCGTCTTTTCTGTTTAGCGCTGCCACCAATATTATGTCCTCTGGGTAATTTCTTAGTCATTTCTATTCATTTTTTCCCTATCGTTCGTTTAAGTCTTCGTAGTTTCTTTTTCTTGATGCTGATTTCCTCGCTGTCTTCTTCGGGATAATCGATTAACTACTCTATCTGCCATCTCAATACCATGTTGTTCTCTCAATCTTTGGGATGTTCTTGTCATCAATCTGCCATTTTCACGCTGACAAGCCTTGATTTTGCTTTGAATTATCTCATCAATGATTGAATTGTTGTCGAGTTGTGTGTGAGTTGTGATTGTTTTGTCTTTGATTCCAAACATGACTAATTGAATCGAAAATACTATTTTTGTTTTGAAATGTGTTGTATTATCGTCAAAAACAACATGATTGTTTAACTCAATTAACAGTCATTCAAAAGAAAAGTATTGTACTATTTGTAAAAGAGATAGAGCCGCTAAAGTAACCTCTACAGCTTAACTAAGATTGAAACTCAACATTTCATCTTTGCAAAATATTGTGTTTTTCCAGAACCAGACTTTCATTCCCAAAATGGCTCAAACTTCCTAAGTTCTGGTTCAAAATCAAGATTAGTTTTAATTCTTAGTTAGTTTTGAATGTATTATGGCTTATACTCGATGTGATAAATGCGGAGAACTTAGATTTGATAACAGAATTAATCTGTGTGCAAATTGTGGCCATCGAATCACAAAGGTTGTCAGGTCATTTGAATGAAATTATATCCCTTCAACGAACTAGCTTTTAGAATCACAAATTATCCCAAAGATTGGTTCAGGCCTCCATGGAATTGAACCTATCTAAATTATCCTAATCTACACCAAGTCAGCAATTAAAAGAGATAGTTAGTATTTCCTATGTTAAATTATAGTTTAAATTCTAAGAAAATGCCTATTTTGAGATCAAGTTGGATTTAGGGTCAAATTTTGCTTCATGAATAAAGTTTCATTGTTATGGTTTGATCAAGCCAATATTCGCTAAACACATTTTGGCATGAAAGTTTAGATGTGTCTATTTTCATGCCTAAATTGAGGAATCAAACCAATTAGACAATGCCACTCAAGCAAATGAGATTCAATTAAATTTTATGTGATGTGATTTTTCAAATTTGAAATTAAACTCGATGTTTATTTGCGTTCAAAACTATCTAACATGGTAAAACTTGAGAAAATCAGATTAAATTAAAACTGTCAAATGGAAAAATTGGTAGACGGTTAGATGCGAGTTTCACGTATGTTGAAGAAACAATGTTTGCATGATTGTTTTTCATCAACATTTTCCAGACCGCAGTTATCGGATACGTACATGCATACAATAGAATTCTTGGACATAAGAACCCACAAAGTGTCAAGAATAACAATTGCCAGAGAAGAGGCATGATGTTAAATGAATGAAGAGCGAAATAACGGTATGACAGAACTGTACAAAAAAGGGTTCATGCTGATTCCAGAAGAGTCTTTGGGATCGTGTAAAAATTGTGGTGATGGGACAATCATAAAGTTCTGCAGGAAATACAACGGATACATGGGAAAATGTACAACATGTGGTGTGAATTGGAGGGAGTCTTAGATGACAGAAAATAAAAATTGTCAGATTCTTCAGCATGGTATAAGGATGGCAACATGAAATCAAATACATGGAAAAGATTTGCATCACCTGTGAAATATTTCACGATTCAGATATTTCCAGTAGTACACAATATCACTATTGCTCAAAGAAATGTGAGGCAGTAAACACAATTTGACAAATGAATTACTTTGTAAAATATGTGGCAGATATTTAGCTATTGGATGCAATTGCGATTCATTGAAAAAAGATCTATGTGAATTATGTGATCAAGAATTTGATGATTTTGATACATTACAAAAACATGTGCAAAGTTGTCATATATGACAAAAGAGTTAAACTGTATTTTGAATTGTAATGCCCCTGAGAAAAAGAACGTATGCGGAAGACCCAGGGGCAAATGAAAACTCTGATGCGCATAGTGAAATTCTCGAATGAAAATCCATCCGAAGGTAAAACACAGTTGGCCCTTGATGCCAATCTAAATTATGCAAGACTTGCAAAACAACATCATAGTAGATGGGTTGAAGGTTTCTAGACTGATTCAAAAAATATTATTTTAGACGTTTGTAAATTTCGTTGAATTCTGTTGAAATAGTATATGAGACATTTAGTATGTGCATTAGTTGATTCATGGATGTCAAGCCATTGCCAACCTGCCTTAGAAGAGTAAGAGCTTTTTGTGGTGACGTTTCAGTTAGTGGCATCTGACCAGTCCATGTTTTAAATGACTCTTCCACATCTAGGCAAAAATTCAAAACAAACCCCTTCCAGTTTGCGATTTTGCTTAACTCCTGTTCTCCAAGAAACACCTGTGATAATTCCTTAAACTCATTTTTTCTACCCCCATACAATAGTTCCAGCGCCCTCTTAATTTTTTCTTCGGTATATTCTGATGTATTTAGCATGTACAGGCCTGTAAAGTCCATAACTATGTGCAGTCAAAAGTGCTAATAACGTTTGGCAATCATAACAGACTGCATACGCTTAACATCTACATTCGTTATGGACTGCTCAGATAAATTATTCTAGAAATTACTTTCCAATTTCTTTAGCGCATTGTGATGAACAAGTTGAATTATTGTACAAGCTTTCGTATTCCCTATTGCAATGAAGACAGTTTCTAAAAGGCATGCATTACCTACACGTCCATCCGATAAAAGGAAATGATCCAGCTCACATCAACATACATATCAGTTTCATGTTATTTTTTGTAACGTCTAATTTTTTAAAGGCTTAGACAATTTTTAGAAATTATTTACCTTGTTGTATGTATCCAAGGACTGAATTATTTCATCGATTATGGGCTCTATCTTTGCATTGTGCTCAGCTGACACAAATATCAGAAAATCATTCATCGGAATTGTGATTATTGTCACCTTCTTTCTCTTTGATACAATGTAATCCAGTGATCCCAATGTGTCATCAAGATCTTTTTTCATGAACAGTTCAAGTGCATGCTCCATGCACACTTTGCACTGATCAACATCCACCATTGGAACGATGCCTTTTTTGTAATCACCTGCAACTAGATTGCCCAAATTACTTATGACTCCGACAAATCTAATTCCCGGAAAGCTCAGAACGTACTTGCTTGCAGATTCCCAATGAGGCGTATTTTCAAATGTTAATTTTGACATCACACTGCATGGTTGTTGTTTGTATTAAGTGTGTGTAAAGTATGTTCATCAGACATTGTGCATTGTTGCATCTTAATTAACTAGAACGACTCTAGTATTGCATGGTGCTTGTAACAGACATACTTGAAAAATTATTAAATGAAATTAAAAATCAATTAACAGATCAGATTTCTTTGGTAAAAAACACTGAAGTAATAATCGATACAAGAAAACTTTTTCCCCAGACAAAGACCCTAAATGACATCATACAGACATCTGAAATCACCCCAGAAAACAAATCAATGTTACAAAAATTCACTCTGACTCTGAAAGAGCATTCAACTTGAAAAAAAGTCAGACAATCTATTTTACAACCAATACAGGTACCTTTGAATTATTCACTATTCCATGAGCAACGCTACCAACATAGTTTGCCTTGGGAGATCCCAATCCTCTTGAACCGATAATGATAACATCAAATCTGTTCTTGCTGGCAAATCCTACTATCGTATCTACTGCATTTTTTGAGGAGGCAATCTTTTCATTAAATTCTATTCCGTGACGAGCTGCGCTAACCTTGGCTGAATCCATGAATTTTTTTCCTTGCTTGCTTAGTTGTGCGCGGTATGATTTCATGTCTATTTCGTAGGATGGTGGAAATTCCGGCAATACATGAATTCCTGTGATTGTTCCTTGGGATTGTCTTGCAAGAGATATTGCCTGATTCAATCCACGTATAGAATTTGCAGAGCCATCCATCCCAACAAGTATTTTCTTGAATCTGTTTTGAAGCATAAAGAAACATGTTATTTGCTGAATAATAGTATAAACATAAATCTCAATATTGGAATTAACTATAAAATTAAATTAAATTAAAAGACAAAATGATAGTCCTTTATTTCACTAATGCGTGAGTTACAAATGTCCGATGTCTTAATTGTTATTTTGAGTATTAACATAAGGGGTTCTTGTGAATTTAGGATGGCTACAAACAATATACATGAATTTTTTGGTTAAGTCAATAGATAAACTAGGTATCTCTTGGTTGGACATAGTCTTTTTTTACAATTAATTCGTCAAACCTTTCATCAATTACTGGCGTCTCGAGCTGATTGAGTTGCTTGTAGATTACAGATAGCGGAAACGGGTCACGCCTGCTTCTCTGTCGTTTTTCAAGCAATCCTCTCGAGGTATTCATAAAGATTCCAATCATTTTGGCATGGTATTTTTTTGCCATATCAATATGCATTTTTCGAATATCTTTTGTAAGATTGGTATCATCAACAACTATGCTCTTGCCTTGCTTGAGGCATTGCTCAATGTAATTCATCTCCTTTTTTCCTATCATTGTCAAAAAAGGATAAAGCCACACGTTCATGATCGAAATTTGCCTTGATGTAAGTGGTTTTTCCACTTAGTCCAACTCCAATCATTAAAACATATTCTAATTTCTGCACATGCATTTCAATTCAATCTATGATTTAACTTCATATTTGATAATCACAGTATCGAACTAATTTTACACTGCCAAAAAAATACAAAGATAATTTTCTTTATCGATAGAAATGATGCAGTTATGTATATAATCAGATTTTAAATAATTCTTTTGCATTTTTGTACATCAAGTTATCCCTAAACTCTTTTTTAATCGTGAGTTTGGCTACAAAATTAAGATACGAATCCATGCTACTAATAGGCCAGTCCGTACCATACAAAAGGTATCTTGGCTCTCCTGCATAATTTATCAGCTCTGCAACTTTATCTTTTATCATCTTTTCAAAAAAGTGATCAAAAGATCCAATGACAAGTCCAGATACATCGGCATAGACATTTTTGTTTTTGTAAATTACTTCTTGGGCATCTTGAATCCATGGATTTCCCAAATGACACATTACAATTTTTAATTCAGGATTATCAACTGCAACCTCATCAAGATTGAGAGGTCTAGCAAATCGCAGTTTTCCTTTCTCAGAATACGTATCTCCAGTGTGAAACATTGCAGGGATGCCAAATTCAATACAAGTGTCATAGACTTTTTGATATCTTTCATCATAAGGGTAATAGTGTTCATAACCAGAATAAATTTTCAAGGCTTTGATTTTACCGTCTTTAATTAATTGCCTATAATTTCTAAGATCTTCATCAGTGTGATTATCTATGGTGAAACCAGCTGCGACTCCAAGATTGTCATATTTTTTAATTCCGTCAATGATTTGTTCAGTTGAGGGTCTTTCAGAATTTACTTTGTAGGAAGATAAAATTATGGCATAGTCAACATTGTTACTAGTCATTTCAGTTTGAAGCATTTCCAATCTGTCCTCCAATAATGGAACATTTTTGGTCAGCTCGTATTGATTCACATGAACATGACAATCGATAATCATTATTTTTCTACGAAATGAGGATTTTTCCATTCAATAAAAGTTGCATTATTCAATGATCTTGGATCCTTCATGTAATTGGGCAGTATTTTGATGAATTTGAAGCCATTTCGGATCTGAAATGACAGTACAGGCTCTTTAATTTCACGACGCTTGACTTTGTGTACGTATTCCAAAGGAGACAATTCTTTGGCATTTTCACAATAGTTGAACAGTCTTGCTCCCGCAATTATTCTGCGTAAGTTTAGCTTTATTGCCAATGCCTTTCTTGCATCGTAAAGTTTTGTAGCAATACCTAATCTCCTATGATCTGGATGTGATGATATATCAGCTCCGTACAGTGTATCTCCATTAGGATCATGATTTTTGAAAAAACTATCTCCGCAGGCCTCTTTCCAAGTGTGTTCTTCATATTCAGATTTCAGTTGTATGATCAGACTACTGCAAGAACCAACGATTTTCCCGTTGTATTCTGCAACAAACTGACCATGAGGAAAAACTTGTAGGTGAATTTTCAGTTGTTCAGGTTTCCAGTATACGCCTTCTGCAGCCATGGCTGGGAAGGCAATCTTTTGTAGCTCAACGATTTTTGGAATATCTTTTTCGGTCATTGTGCGGATTATAACATGACTTTGTCTAGTTTGAGAATAATTCACTTTTTCAGTCATACTGATTCAAAATATATCAATATATGGTTTTCATTCTTTTTCTTTTTCTTGTATCTTTTTCATTATATGATGATTCTAATGAATAGTCATAATCAGGATATAAATTCTCAAACCTTTGCTCAACCGTATCTGCACTATTGTCAAAATTATTATTTGGCATAGGATTCTCCATATTCAGTTTTTTGGCCTTATAGAATTAGGATGGTTTGCAATGTAATGAAACAAACACAATTCATCTGCGTTACACTGACATTTCATATTTCATCCTCAAAGTCATAGTAAGATTCTGAATCGATGTCTTCATCGTCGAAACCATCGTAATCATCTTGAACTTTTTGAGAGTAGCTCATAGCAAATGTGAGTTAATATTCTAAGATATAAACATGATGAATGATTTATTCTAAGATTTTGAAATTAAAATTTCTCATGCAGCAATCATATCGCTGCATGAATTTTCATTTTTTAGATGAAATTCAATTTCTTCAACGTTTGGCATTTTATGGAACCCATTTGAGATTAACTGATTATTGTTAAATGAAAATTTAGGTCGTCAGAGGATCATATTGTTTTTATTTTGATATTTGGCTACGAAATACATCGTAGAATTGTTCTTCATTCAGTACCGATAGCAGTGACATCACATCAGTTGAAGATATTATTCCTTGGACATTTCCATCATCAATGACAGGGAGTTTGTGAATTTTTCTCTCCAACATCAATTCAACTGCATCTAAAATTGAAGAATCAGATGTTACAGAAATTACAGGTGTAGACATTATTGCTCTAATTTGAGATGCAGGCTCATTTGCATAAATTGCAAGGGCAAGTGCAATGTCAGCATAAGTCACAATTCCAATTATCTTGCCGCGTTCTTCAACTAATATTGATGGTATGTGATTTTCATACATTATTTTGGCTGCATCTTTTACGCTGGCATCTGATTGAACTGATTTTGTGTTCAAAGTCATAAAATTGCTTATTGCAATCTTTGATTTTCCTGAATCTGACACATAGTGTGATGCCATGTTTACCTTTTTAGGGATTGTTGTTCAACAAACTTGCTTCATCATTCTAGTCATTATCATCATTCTAGTCATTGTCCTCTTTTTATGAATAAATTAGTCCATATATCATCGGCAAAACTGCGATATAACAAATGCATATTTGCCCATACCTTTACCATTAGAGACATTATGGACATGTTTCAAAAAGTGAAACGACGAGAGATTCTAAAAATAAAGAACTAAGCTTTCTTTGGTAAAATCCGATTTACATAATTCTCATATATGTAATACCATGCTTCCATGTTCACAATATCTAAATGATTTTTAATCTCCTCCGAATGCAATGATGATGCAATATCAACGTCTTTTATCGGGATATTTTTTAGCAAAAATCAACACCACTGAACTAAAGATAAATTACATCTTTTTGCGGATTGTGTGTCAGTTAATGCCCTATTACATATTGGTCTCATCTATGCAATCACCGCTTTTTTAATTTCAGCAGTCTTGCACGTGCCTATACAACAGTCATGACAGAGATATTCACCTGACACATTCTTGCAACCGCAATCACATGTACACGTATAATCATTCATTAATTGAGCCCAGAGAGACTCGAGTTTGCATGGCTCTGAATTGAACTGAATTCCAAAAAATCATTCTATCATACATAGACTGGCCTGTGCTATAAACGGGCGCAATATCTCACAGGGTTTCTTTTATTGTTTTTCATGATTTTTTTTTTTGAAAATTGTTG
>Ga0224497_10002137_pt1 | contig 11893 bp, 14 predicted proteins | sample SF_Jul11_sed_USG_4_FD_167970 | JGI IMG/M metagenome (GOLD analysis project Ga0224497, IMG submission 167970) | Sediment microbial communities from San Francisco Bay, California, United States - SF_Jul11_sed_USGS_13 | ecosystem: Environmental > Aquatic > Marine > Sediment | place: USA...
TTCCGGACGCGTTTGATCTCGGGCGATGAGCTGACCTTGATGCGCGTCGAGCTTGACGCTCGGGCGGGCCGACCATAGCGCCGTCAGCCCAAAAGAAAAATCAGGAGGGCGTCTCGACCGGCAGGCCTGCGGTCGCCCAGGCGACAATGCCGCCGGCCATCGATTTGACCTTGCGATAACCCATCGAATCGAGCGTTTCTGCGGCCAGTGCCGAACGACCGCCGGTGCCGCAATAAAGCACGATGTCGCGATCTTCAGGCGCGACAGTCGGGTCCGTGGCCGTGCGTTCGACGAGCGCGTGTATTTCAAATTCAAGCAGGCCCCGGGGTGCCAGCAGCGCGCCAGGGATGTGTCCTTTCCCGAACTCGGCGAGTTCCCGAATATCGATCAACAGCGTGTCCGACGTCAGGCACTGTCTGACCTCGGTGACGGAACATTCCTTGATGGTCGCTTTGGCGCGAGCAACGATATCGGCGGGTGCAACGAGCATAGGACTTACCTTTTGTCAGTCTAGGGTTACAGTTGAGTACGGATTTGGCGGCATCAGGTCCGGCGGAATTGCAGCGCGCCGTCGCTCGGCGTCAGGCGGGAAGTTTTCGGAAAGATACGCGATGATCCGCTCCTCGGTGCCCGGGTCGAACTGCCAGAGATTCTGTTTCTGCTGCATCCAGCGAATCATCGTCAGCCATTGTTGCGCGGTGCCGCGCTGCTGCGTGATCAACTTTGCCGAATGACAGGCCGTACAGTTGCCGCGCACGAGTTCCCAGTCGCCCGTCATTTTGAAACCTGTCACGGGGTCGATCTCGGGTTGCGCCGCGACGACCGGCTCCGGTGCGCCGGCCGGTGCTTCTGTCGGTTGTTCTTTCGTGCATGCCGCCAGGGCGAACGAAAGAAACAGCAACGTCGTCAGTATCCGCCGCATCACACGATCTGCACGGCGATGCGGTGGCAGGCGTTGTTGAGGTAGCCCTTCGGATTCCATCCCGGCAACACCATGGGCTGCGATCGACCGGCGCTGTCAGTCGCTCGCGCCCAGATTTCGTAGTAGCCGATTTGCGGGAACGCGACGTCAGCGCTCCAGTGCTGCCACGCGAATCGATTGGCCGGCGCCTCGAGTGCCGTTTTCTTCCAGGTTGCCCCGAAATCGGTCGACACGTGTACCTCTGTTACGTCGAGATCGCCTGCCCAGGCGTGGCCGCGCAAGGACAGTGCTTTGCCGTTGGCATGCTCGATGCCCGATTTCGGAAACGTAATCAGTGATTTCACGGGCATTGATTCAATGATGCACATGTCGTCGTCAGGAACCGTCGTGCCGGGCGCGACGGGTTTGCAGGGCACACGATAGGAAGTGCCGGTCATCTTCGGCCCGTCATGAACCTGGTTGCGCACGACGATTTTCTTGAGCCATTTGCCGCTGACGGAACCCGGCCAGCCGGCGCAAACGAGGCGCAACGGGTAACCGTTCATGGGCGGAATGTCCTCGCCGTTCATTGCCCACGTGATCAGGGTCTCGTCTTCGAGTGCTTTGTCGACCGGCACGCCACGGGAAATTGGTACTTTGTTGCGATCGCCGCTCGCGTGAATATCGGCGCCGTAGTAGGCGACGTAGACGGCGTCTTCCTTGATGCCGACGAACTCGAGCACATCTTTCAGCCTGACGCCTGTCCATTCCGGGCAGCCGATGGCGCCGTTGGACCACTGGTTGCCCGATGCAGGCGGCATGAATTCCTTGCGGCCATTGCCGCCGCACTCAAGCTGCAGTTGATACGTGTGATGTTGGAACTGATCTTTAAGGTCGGCAATCGTCAGGGTCAGCTCGCGTGCCACGGATTCGCCGCCGAACTCGAGCGTCCAGGCGTCTGCATCGATACCTGTCGTTGTTGGCGGAATGCCGTTATTGCGAACGAACAGGTATTTTGCGGGCGTGATCTTGTCGTCGAGAAGATGCGCCGGCGTTTCGGCATTGACGGGCCGGTCGTTGAGTATGACCAGGCCTTCCTTGCCAGGGATTTTGAAAGCTTCATCCGTTTGCGCCAGGGCGGCCGGAATGAGGCCGGCTGGCATCAGGTGGGCAAAAGGTATGGATGCACCGATCGCGGTCGACATGGCGATGAGACTGCTACGGGTCAGGAAACCCCGACGTGTAAGCGGATCGGCTTGGCGGCCCCAAAGTGTCTCATCAGCAGCGACCGGATCGGTATTGTAGAGCTCATGGATACCGCTTTTCTTTTTCTTCACGATTTTCCCCGACCATGCTGTCGATAGAATTCAAGTGGATACCGTAAGTATAAAACACAGCTTCGCTTAATGCTGATCGTGCCGATAATAGCCGAGCAGGACAATCCCGAAATGCAGAAAACGCAGCAGCCAGAAGCGAACGCTTTTTCTTTCCGGGTTTTGTCACCGGCATGATATCGTCACGCGAATATTAATTAGCCGAGAACACGCCGGCATCCACACAAGTGATCCTGAATGACCAAGACGACTGATATCCTTCGGGATGCACTGCCAGGCCTGCTCTTAAGCGCGACCATTGCACTTGCCGTGAGATTCGTAAGCGACCGTCTTGGCGGTCCTGCGATGTTGTACGCATTATTGTTCGGGATGGCGTTCAATTTTCTCACGGAAGATGAGCGGTTTGCGCGCGGCATTCGCGTTGCAAGCCGCAATATTCTCCGAATTGGAGTGGCGTTACTCGGTCTGCGCATTACGACAGGCGAGGTAATGGAACTCGGCTGGCCCGTTGTTGCATTGATCCTCTTGAGCGTTGCGGCGACAATCCTGTTTGGCGGACTCATCGGACGTGCATTTGGCTTGAAAAGCGGCCAGTCCGTGCTCTCGGCAGGCGCTGTTGCAATCTGCGGTGCGTCCGCGGCGCTAGCGATCGCGTCGGTGCTGCCGTCGCACAAAGATCATGAGCGCAACATTATTTTGACGGTTGCAGGCGTTACCGCGCTAAGCACGGTCGCGATGGTTCTTTACCCGGTTTTGGTCACGTATCTCCAGTACGACAACGTTACCGCAGGTATTTTTCTTGGCGCGACGATTCATGATGTCGCACAGGTTGTTGGCGCCGGCTATATCATCTCCGATCAGAGTGGAGAGATCTCCACACTCGTGAAGCTCATTCGCGTCGCTTGCCTGGTACCGGTCGTAATAAGCATCTCGCTGATCATGCACCGTCGCCGACGCGCTGAATCCGGCAAAGTGCCCCTGCTACCGTGGTTTCTCGTGGCTTTCGTGGTGCTAGTCATCGTCAACAGTCTGGGCTGGGTACCCGCACAAGCGCATACATTGTTGACGCCCGTGTCGAGCTGGTGCCTGCTCACGGCCGTCGCGGCGCTCGGCGTCAAGACCTCACTCAAGGCGCTGGCCGATGTTGGCCCTGCACCGATTGGCGTTATGGTGGCTCAGACTGTGTTCCTCGCCGTGTTCGTGATCGGCGGTGTCGCGATGATCAGGTAAGCTGCCACTGAGCCCAATAACCGCATCGATTCTCAGAAGAGGAAGACGTTTTCATGTCCAAACTGGTTCCACCGCACGGCGCGGATTCCCTGAAGCCACTTCTGTTGCCAGAGGCCGAGAGAGGCGAAGAGGCTGACCGTGCAAGGCGCCTGAAACAGGTGCCGCTTTCCAGTCGTGAAGTTTCCGATCTGTTCATGCTCGGCATGGGCGCTTACACGCCGCTCGATGGCTTCATGGGAGAGGCGGACTGGCTGGGCTGCACCGAGAATATGACGCTCGCCAACGGGCTTTTCTGGCCCATCCCGATCTCCTTGTCCTGCGCGCAGGAGCTCGGCGACAGCATCGGTATTGGTGAGGATGTGGCACTGGTCGACGGCGAGAACGATGAATTGCTCGGCATCCTCACCGTTGAAGAAAAATACGCGATCGACTACGAGTTCGAATGTTCGCATGTGTTCCGCACCACCGATCCCGCACATCCGGGTGTCAAGAAAGTGATGAGCCAGGGACCGGTCAATCTCGGCGGCCCAGTGCGCACACTGTCCGAAGGTCACTTTCCCGAAACCTACGCCGGGCTCTATCATCGTCCGGCCGAGACACGGGCGCTGTTTCTGGAGAGGGGCTGGTCGAAGGTGGCGGCCTTTCAGACGCGCAACCCGATGCACCGCAGCCACGAGTACCTGGCCAAGATTGCCATCGAGATCTGTGACGGCTTGCTGATTCACCAGGTTCTCGGCGCTTTGAAGCCAGGCGACATCCCGGCCGATGTACGGGTCCGGGCGATCGACGCGCTTGCCAATAATTATTTCGTGCATGGCACCGTCGTGCAGGCCGGCTATCCGATCGAGATGCGTTACGCCGGGCCGCGCGAGGCCCTGCTGCACGCCGTTTTCCGACAAAACTTCGGCTGCTCGCACCTGGTAGTCGGGCGCGACCATGCGGGCGTCGGCGATTATTACGGGCCGCATGACGCGCACCACATTTTCGACACGCTACCGCCAGGCAGCCTGAAGACAGAGCCACTCAAGATCGACATCACCTTTTTTTGCTACAAGTGCAACGGCATGGCGACCGGCAAGACGTGTCCGCATCAGCCCGGCGACCGGCTCACAATCTCGGGAACGCGACTGCGAGAGATGTTCGCCGACGGCGAACCGATTCCGCCGGAGTTCAGCCGCCCCGAGGTGGTCGAGGTGTTGCGGGAATACTTTGACGGTGTGGCTCGTCAGTAATTTATCGGATTGACAGCACAACCCGATAAGCCTTATAAGTATTAGAAAAATCGAATATGCTCAAGTCGGCCGCGACTTATTTTGGGGAATGTAATGCTCACGACTAATCCCTTCGCCGAGCTTTCGGCGTTCATATCACCGTCTGTTATGCAGACATACATCGTCGTCATGATCATCCTGGTTGCTGCCGGTACGATTTACGACGTCCTCCACAAGAAGAGCGCCCGGTATTTCCGCGAAAACATGCGCAAGGCCAAAGCCAGTGCGACGCAGAAGGTGGGAAGTGGAGAGATGCTGTCCATGGCGATCAAAACGGCTGTCGTGGACGTCGCGGCTTCGGGTGAATTCTGCAACCCGCAGCGCAGGATCGCCCACTTGCTGACGATGTACGGCTTCGTGGCTTTCGCCGTTACTACGGCGATCATGGTGTTTCAATACCCGACACCGACGACTCCAACGCCCGCCATCCTGCCGCTACTGTGGCACATCGGGGCGCTATTGGTTTGCGTCGGCGGCTACTGGTTCTGGTTCTTTATTCGGGTGGATGTCGCCGCCGAGGGTAGTTCACCGTTCCGTGTCATGCGCGCTGACCTTTTCATACTCTCGCTTCTCGCGAGCGCAACGTTTGCGCTGGTCTGGTCGTATCTGCAGGTGGCGGGAAATGCGTGGGCAAATGTGTTCTTCGGTTTACACGTCATCGGCACCACGTTGCTCTTCGGATCCGTGCCGTGGTCCAAATTCGCACACATGTTCTTCAAACCCGCGGCGGCCTTTGAGAAACGAGTATCGGCGGCAAACGGTTCGAGGAGCAACTTGCCGGCTCCGGCCGATAAACCTGAATCGTTTGGCAGCCCCGTCGAGCAGCCTCGCCACTATTAATCAGCCTGAGGAACACACATGCCTACTTTCGTTTACATGACACGTTGCGACGGCTGCGGACACTGCGTTGATATCTGCCCGTCCGACATCATGCACATCGACAAAACCTACCGTCGTGCCTATAACATCGAACCCAATATGTGCTGGGAGTGTTACTCCTGCGTAAAAGCGTGCCCGCAAAACGCGATCGACGTACGCGGTTACGCTGACTTTGCGCCGCTGGGCCACAGTGTCCGAGTGCTCCGGGAAGAGAAAAAGGGCGTCATCTCCTGGAAGGTCAAGTTTCGCGACGGCCGCGAAAAGAATTTCGAGTCCCCGATCCGAACCACGCCCTGGGGGTCGATCAAATCACCGTCTGATTACGACGCGCCGAGCGAGGAAGCTTTCAAGAGCCAGGAGCTCGCGCATGAACCCGGCGCGCTCAACATTGAAAAGCTGCCTGCGTTAACGCCGGACAAACTCAAACAAGGAGTCGTGTGATGGGCCTGTTGTCTGGGAGAAAAACGGTATACGTTGATTCCGACGTCCTGGTTATTGGCGGCGGAATGGCTGGCTGCGGCGCCACCTACGAGGCCCGTTACTGGGGTCGCGATCTCAATATTGTCTGTGTAGAGAAGGCGAATATCGAGCGCAGCGGTGCCGTCGCTCAGGGCCTGTACGCGATCAACTGCTATATGGGCATGCAGTGGGATGAGAACCAGCCCGAGGACCATGTCCGTTACGCGCGCAATGACCTGATGGGTCTCGTGCGCGAAGACCTGGGCTACGATATTGCCCGGCATGTGGACTCTTCAGTGCACAAGTTCGAGGAGTGGGGCCTGCCGATCATGAAAGACCCGGAAACCGGGCGATATATGCGCGAAGGCAAATGGCAGATCATGATTCACGGCGAGTCCTACAAGCCGATCGTCGCCGAGGCCGCGCGCAAAGCGGCGAGCAAGGTCTACAACCGCATCATGGTGACGCACCTCTTGATGGATAAGACGAAAGCGAACCGTGTCGCGGGCGCTGTTGGTTTTAATGTCCGTACGGGTGACTTCTACGTCTTCCGGGCGCCGGCCGTTATTGTCGCCGCCGGCGGTGCATCACATATTTACAAACCACGCGCGGTAGGCGAGGGCATGGGACGTACCTGGTATGCGCCATGGAGTAGCGCAAGTGCCTATGCGCTGCCGATTCTGGCTGGCGCCAAAATGACACAGATGGAGAACCGTATCGTTCTCACCCGATTCAAGGACGGTTACGGTCCGGTCGGCGCCTACTTCCTGCACCTGAAGACCTACACCGAAAATGCCTACGGTAATGAATACGAGTCCAACTGGTACGAGAACACGAAGGAACTGGTTGGTGATTACATTGACCGGCACCCGGTACCGACCTGTCTTCGCAATCACGCTATTCTGGAAGAGGTAAAGGCTGGCCGGGGCCCGATTCGCATGGTAACGAAGGAGGCGTTTCAGGATCCGCACAAAGAAACCATCGGCTGGGAGAACTTCTTAGGCATGACGATCGGGCAGGCGGTCGTCTGGGCATCGCAAAACATCGACCCCAAGCACACCAATCCCGAGTTGACTACGTCCGAGCCTTACGTCATGGGTTCGCACGCCACTTGCTCGGGCGCATGGGCGAGCGGTCCGGAGGACTATGCCCCGGACGAGTACCAGTGGGGCTACAACCGAATGATGACCGTCGACGGACTTTTCGGCGCTGGCGACACTATTGGTGGCACCGCCCACAAGTTCTCTTCGGGTTCTTTCGCCGAAGGTCGGATCGCTGCGAAGGCTGCAGTCAATTACGTGAAGGATCTGGGTAAGGGGCGGCCGCAGGTCGATGAGGCCGAGTACCAGAATCTCAAGAAGGAAGTTTTTAAGCCCATGGAAAACTACGAAGTGGGCCGCAACGAAATCGTCGCGGGCACCGTGTCGCCGAGTTACCTGCTGCCAATCCATGGATTACAGCGCCTCGAAAAAATCATGGATGAATATGTCGGTGGCATCAGCGCACACTACATGACCAATAAACCGTTGCTGACACGCGGACTGGAGCTGCTCGGCATGCTCAAGGAAGACCTCGATCACCTCGGGGCCGAAGACCTTCATCAGCTGCAGCGGGCGTGGGAACTTCAACACCGGGTTCTGGCTTCTGAGTCCGTGACACATCACACGATGTTCCGCAAGGAGACGCGCTGGCCCGGGTATTACTACCGCGGCGATCACATGAAACTGGATGATAAGGACTGGCATTGCTTCACATTGTCCAAGTACCACCGGGAAACGAACGAGTGGGAAATGGAGAAAGCACCCGTCTATCACATCGTCGATTAAGGCCAGCTATTGCTCATCGCCCAGATCAGCGATACGCACATCCTGGTGCCGGAATCCGGTCACTCCACAGCAGAGCTGCGGGGTGATTGCCTTCGGCGCACTGTCGCGGATGTCAATCAGCAGCAACCCGATGCCGTGATATTCACGGGCGACACGGTCCAACACGGTCAGCCCGAGGAGTACGCGCGACTGCGTGAACTGCTGGCACCACTCGAGGCACCACTTTATCTTGTGCCGGGCAATCGCGACGACAAGAACGAGATGCGCGCCGCGTTCCGCGACTATTCCTACTTGCCGCAAAGCGGCGAGTTCCTGCATTACACGATCGAGGACTATGACGTTCGCCTCGTCGCGATCGACTCGACGGCGGTCGGCGAGCGCAAGGGGCGATTCTGCGAAAAACGCCAGGCCTGGCTGGACAAGACGCTCGGCGAACAGCCTGATCGCCCAACACTGCTATTTATTCATCATCCACCTTTCGATGTCGAAGATCATTACGTTGGTGGCTATCGCCGGCCTGAAGAGGTGAGGGCGCTCGAAGACATCGTGAACAGGCATCCGCAGGTCGTGGGCATACTGTGTGGCCACGTCCACTGGCCCGTAGAACGGGATTGGGCGGGAACGCAAGCGCGCATCATGCCGAGCATCGCCGTCGATATTCGCCATGGCATCGACGAGACCGCGGCCCGGGAGCAGCCCATTTACCTGCTGCACCGCCTGTCGGAAGAGAACGGCCTGCTCAGCCAGGCGAGGAGAGCTGACGCTGGCGAATGAAAGAATGGCGTGCGAAATTCGGGCTACACGCCAAGGAACTTGTCTAAGCGGTTTTCTTGATCAGGAAGCGATAGGTGCCGCCGTCTTCCGAGTGTTCCATCAGTTCGTGACCGGTCTGGCGGCAGAACGCCTCGAAGTCGGCAACCGAGCCGGGATCCGTCGCCAGTATTTCCAGCGTCCCGTCTGTTGGAACTTCCTTCAGCGCTTTTTTCGCTTTGAGGATCGGCAAGGGGCAATTCATCCCTTTTGCGTCGAGTGTATGGTCAGCCATTTCTTGTTACTCCGTGTTGCTCTGCCAACGCAGAACTAGATGAACAGGTTAATGTCGGATTGTGTAGCGACTTCGATGTAGGTTGCGGCGCCACCGAGTTCGGGCCCCTCGATCATATCTTCGAGTGAGTATTCAAACAGATCCATCGTCATCTGGCAGGCGATAAGACGAACCTCGGCTTCGACCGCGAGATCACGCAATTCCTCGATCGGCGCCACGCCTTTCTTGCTCATGAGGTTCTTCATCATTTTTGAACAGGCGGCATCAACGCCCGGGATCGCCGTGAGCAGGTTGGGAAGACCCATGTGAGCACCCATCATCGGCATTTTCATCGCCGGGTTGCCGGCGGCAGTCAGCTGCAGCTTAAGGTCTTTCAACAACAAGGGCAGGCCGTAGAACGTAAAGAACATGGTGACAGGCAAGCCCATCGCCGCGGCAGTGGTTGCAAGAATAAAGGGCGGATAAGCCCAGTCCAGTGACCCTTTGGTCACAATGATTGACATGCTTTTTTGTTCGGCGGACATTATCTACACCTCTCTTAAACGGGGCATGCAAAAAAACGCATATTAGACTATCAGAATTGTCTTTATTAGTGAAATATAATATTCTCAATCAGTACTTTAGCGGGTCCGTGTCGAGTGCAGAGTCTACCTTCTGAAAGCATGAGCAGTAACGACCCCAGCTCGTTCATCGGGCAACGCTCTCCTGTGACCGCAAGACCGTCACCGCTGTTTGTCGGCAGTGACATTTATCGCAATCCGGCGTTCGGCTTCAACCACCCACTCAATATTGTTCGTCATGCGGCCGTGCTCGATCTCCTCGGCATGCTGCGCTGGCTCGACAAAGCTGACTTTCGCGAAAGCAACCCAGCCAGCGTCGAACAGCTGCTCCAATTCCATGATCACGCCTACATAAGAGCGCTTCAATACGCAAACGCCACAGGGTCGGTGAACCCCGACCTTCGTGAGCGTTACCAGGTCGGCACCTTCGAGAACCCGCTTTTTCCGGGTTTCTTCGAGCGCGCGGCAATGACCGTTGGTGGTTCTATACTCGCGGCCGAGCTGGCAGCGGCAGGGCACGTGGTGTTTCACCCCACAGGCGGCACGCATCACGGCCGACCCGATCGCGCCGCCGGCTTCTGTTACCTGAACGATCCCGTGTTCGCCATCATGACCTTGCTCCGGCAAGGTAGTGAGCGCGTCATGTACCTCGACCTCGACGCGCATCACGGCGACGGCGTCGAGGAAGCCTATTACGAAGAGCCGCGGGTCACGACCGTCTCCATACACGAGCAGCATCGCTGGCCATTCAGCGGTACCCACTCACACGCGCACGCCGGCGCGTTCAATTTCAGCGTGCCGCCGGAGTTCAATGACAGTGAGTTCGACTACGTCATGCAAAACGGCGTATTACCGCTTTTCGACGCCAGGGATACCGACGCGCTGGTCATTTGCTGCGGCGCCGACTGCCTTGCGGGCGATCCCTTGTCGCACATGAAGCTCACCAACGTCGCGCTTTGGGACGCCGTTGACCGGCTCATCGCGCTGAACGTGCCGACCGTCGTGCTGGGTGGCGGTGGCTATAATCCGTGGACCGTGACACGCTACTGGGCCGGACTATGGGGCCGTATTTCGGGTCAGGAGATACCGGACAGCCTGCCGTCGGAAGCTCGCGAGTTCATGCGGCAAATGGAATGCGACCTGATTGACGAAGAAGACATCGAACAGGATTGGTTCACGACCATGGCGGATAGTCCGTATCCCGGCGCGATCCGCGACGAGATAAAGTTGATGGTCGAAGATACTCGGACGCAGTATTAGAGGGCCAAATCAGGTTGGCGGAATAATCGAGGAAAACTGAATGGCATGGCTCGAAGCACTGTCGGGAATCGAAGATCTCGAAGACGCAACATTTGATGCGGCACTGGTCGAGCGGTTCGAGCGCCAGTCCAATGGGCGTGAACGACGACCGATCCGGTTCTCGACGCCGACGTTCAAGGAATACTCGAGTACCGAACTGAGCGGCTGCAGTAAGAACAGTTTCCCGGCGTTTTCGATTACGGCGGGAGCGTGCGGTCTGAACTGCGACCATTGTCAGAAAAAGATCCTCGAGCCGATGATCCCGGCAACCAACCCGGTCATGCTCGACGAAAAGGCGAGACATCTGATCGAGACGCAGGGCCTCAACGGCTTCCTGTTGTCGGGCGGCTCAAACAAAAAGAACGAGATCTCGTACGGCCGATACATGCCCGTCGTGGAAAAACTGAAGCGCGACTACCCGGAACTCAAGATCGCGATACACAGCGCACTTCTCGATGAGCGTCGGGCGAAAGAGATGGAGTCGGCCGGTGTCGATACCGTCATGATGGACGTGATTGGTGCGCAGGAAACCATCAAAGAGGTGTACAAGCTGGATCGGCCGGTCGATGCTTTTGAAGCAACGCTGGCTGCGCTGTGCAGCACGTCAATGGAAGTGACGCCGCATATCGTCATCGGTTTGCACTACGGCCGGATCCTCGGCGAGGCGAATGCGCTCGATATCGTCAGCCGTTACGATGTCACGGCGCTGGTACTGGTCGTGATCATGCCTTTCTACGCCAGGCCCGGCACGTTTGTGACGCCCGAAACCAGCGATGTCGGACGGATTTTTCTCGAGGCGCGTGAGCGTCTTCCGGACAAACAGGTCCTGCTCGGCTGCGCGCGACCGCCTGGCATGCACAAACGCGTCACCGACGCTTACGCGATCATGGCAGGGCTGGACGGCATCGCGTTCCCTGCCGACGGCGCGGTATCGGTCGCACACACGATCGGTCGTCCTTTCGAACAGGCGCACTCCTGCTGCTCAATAAAACTGGGCAGCCATTTGAAAATGACACTGCAACCGTCGTTCGCGGCGTGATGAGGTCCAAGCAGGAACAAAGATCATGAGTTGTATCGAACACAAAACCA
>Ga0224497_10002138_pt1 | contig 11892 bp, 13 predicted proteins | sample SF_Jul11_sed_USG_4_FD_167970 | JGI IMG/M metagenome (GOLD analysis project Ga0224497, IMG submission 167970) | Sediment microbial communities from San Francisco Bay, California, United States - SF_Jul11_sed_USGS_13 | ecosystem: Environmental > Aquatic > Marine > Sediment | place: USA...
CTTGAATAACATCATCCGGAACTTTTCAATCGAACGCTCCAATCGCTCGATGTACTTCTTGTCGAGGTCGACCCGCACTATCGCCAACTGCGCGGGCTCCTCGCACCTGGGATCGTAGGAGACGAAGTCACACCACTGGCGACCGGTCACCCACATTGCGCCTTGCACCTGAGCCACGTACTGCGACGGCACCTCGCCGGTTACCAGCGTGCGGATGTGCTCTTTGGTGGTGTAGGGGCATTTGCATTCGAGGACCCCGTCGTCGCCGATCAGTCCATCCGGACTGCAGCCCACCCATTCCTGGTCAGGGTGCTTGAGGAATCCAACGTGCTCGACATGCACCCCGGTCTGCCACTGGTACGCCGCGACTGCCGCCGGTTCGTTCTCGTTGCCCCACTGCGTTGCCTTGACGTCGATGTCGTCCGCCGGCCTGCCGGTCAGATGCTCGCCGAGCAGTTGATACAGGTATGCCTCTGCTGTCGCTGAGATCGGGTCAGATTGGCCTCTCGGCTTAGTCATGACTGCGGCGAACTTGGAACCGGTAATGTGACCGATTCGCGCCTGCGTCCATTCTGGGGTGTTCTGAAGCATGACGTCCTCCAAAAGAAACACCGGTCGAGGGGGACCGCACACACGGAACCCACGGAGTTGCGGCGCAGCAACAAGACCTCGACCGGTGCTGAATGGTTAAAGGAAGCGACGGGGAACATCCCCGCCGCACCTCGCGGGTTTGTGGAGACCGAGTTTCCACGGGCACCAAGGGGGTGAAACAGGAACACCCTCCCGTTTTTCGCCGCACCCACCCTCGTCTGCAACGACCGGACAGCGAACTAGGGGAACGCCATCATCTCGCAGTTTGAGCATCGAGGGCATTACTCGTTTTCGATCTTCTCGACCCTCAGGTCGCCATCGGACACTTGAGCGCCAAACACGTACAAGCCTTTTTCCTCTGCCACCTTCGCCAACTCTTTGCGGTCAGCAGGAGGCAGATCCTGATATGTTCGCTGCGGCACCGGGAACAAACCAGGCGACTGCAGATGAGGCAATAGTTCGTAGATCGCGTACTGCACGCGCTCGCCGTCGCTCAGACCGTCGATGTGGTCGAAGAATGTTTTCCCTCGAGCAGGATGCTTGACGATCAAACGAGCGCTGCCGTCGACGTCCTGCACCATGATCTCTTGGGTCTGCAACTTGGCGGTCAAGACATCGAAGATCCGCTTCCCGGCCGCTCGCTTGTTCGCGGCGATACGCTCCATTTCGGCGGCATCTTCGTCCAACGCCTCTGCCTGGTCGCGGGCTTTGAGAGCATCGCGAATGCGGACTCCCTCTTCCTGCGCAGCGCGTGCTTCGGCGAGTGCCGTCTCGGCGTTTTCCACCTGCTCTTCTGCAGGAGGGACGAGCACCGGATCAGCCAGAACCTCTTCCAGAGATTCAATCGCCTTCTCCTGCTGCATCGTCTTGTCGATACGACCGTCCAGTTTGGAGGCGGCTAACAAAGCCTCGTTGCAGGCATCGACCTCCTTGCTCATCTCTTCCTGCAGAGCAACGATGCGTTCCTGCATGGCGTCGATGTCACCCTGCAGCGCCTCGCGTTCCTGGCGGATGGATTCGGAAGGAACGGTGTAGTCCTCCCTCGTGGATGCCAAGCGGACTAATGCTGTTGATCGCCTCCGCGCGTCTTCCTCGGCGGCCTCGCGTTGACTGCGGAGCGACTCGCGCTGCGCAATCGCCGCCTCAACTTCCGCTGTCAAGACCTTGGTATCCGCTTCCTGATCCAGGTCCAGCCCAGCAATGTTCTCGCGGAGTTGTTCCGCTTTGTTGCGCGAGGTGGTTACCTGGGTCTCGACACGCTTGGCGTCGGAGTCCAGAACCCGCTTGATGCGATTGCAATACAGGACGGGATCATCCGTCAACTCGACACCCAGGTGCTCGATCTCTTCCTTGCTGAGAATCTCCGAGAAGTCCTGCGGTCCCAGCTTCACGCCCTTCATCGTGGCAAGCGCCTTGATGCGGACGTTGTCGCGGACGGGGGGTGTCTTTCCCTGCGGGTCGATCAGGTCGACCAGGTCAAACTTTTCGCTGTCCAGCGCCGTGACCTCCAACTCACCTTGACGCTTCTTGCGACTGCCGATGGGTGCGGTTACCCCGAACCCTTCTACGCTTCCCCGCAACTCGCCGTCGTGTACCGTCAGGTACGACTTGTGACCGGCGATCAAAGATAACGATTCCAAGATCGTTGTTTTGCCGGTGCCCTTGTTGCCTCGTAACTCGTAGAGGCCAGGACCATTGAGCTCAATTGAGAAGTCCCCTTCAATCGGTCCCACGTTCGTCAGTTCGATTTTCTCGCCCACTTTCATTCTCCTTGAGTTCTCCTCGCAAGATTCGAGTCTGGCGAGGTGCTTCCACTGCTAACGACACCGAATGTCCCCTGATCCAATTGACCTTCACTCGGACGTCGTCACCAATCAACAGTTCCTCGCCTTGTTTCCGTGACAGAATAAGCATCCTTGTTTCCTTACTTTGATGGGGTCGTGTGACACGTTTGGTCACTGCGGAAAAAGTTTTTTGGTAACGGGGGCAATGTATATCCGTTTGATCGGCGGGTCAACGACAGTTTTCTCATATTCGTCTTGACGACATTTCGCAGAGGTGTATCTTTTTCTTCTGAGTACGGAGGACTCAGACATGACTATTGCTTTGACGGATCTGTCCATCGACCCTGAGGTCGCGGAAGTTTCGGAACAGTTACTCGGCGCTCTTACGCCAGACGAAGTCGAACGACTCGAAGCAAACATACTCGATGACGGCATCCGCGATCCCATCGTATGGTGGAAGCGGGACGCGAAAAACGTCATCGTCGACGGCGCTCATCGCTATGCAATCGCCATGCGGCATGGTCTCGCCGCACCCCTACTGGAATACAAGTTTGAGTCGTTCACCGACTGCAAGATCTGGATGCTGTCACTGGCGCTGGGGCAGCGGAATATGTCGCACGACGCCAAGCGACACTGCCTCGGCACCATGAAGACCATGCTCATGCAGAAGGGCAAGAGCGAGCGGGAGGCAATCGCCGAAACCGCAGAGACAGCCGGGGTCTCGGAAGCGACCGTGCGCCGCTCTGCCGCCTACCAAAAAGCCTGGGATTCGCTGCCCGTGCAGGTCACCAAGACCATCGTCACCATGGGCCTCGACCAGTCCGAACCGGTCATCAAAGCGCTGGCGTCGCTGCCGCCCAATCAGCAGATCGAAATCACACGAGCCGCCAGAGTCGGGCAGGGTCCACTCCGCGCACTGCTCGTCCAGGCAGGAGCCATCAAGGGCAAGAAACCTCCACGAAAGAATATCTCAAAGGGAAAAGCGACTGCCACCTCAGGGGGCGGGTCGGATACTTCGCACGGTGAAGTCAGTCTGACTTCACTAACTGGGGGGGACGACCCCATTCCTGAGGCGTACACGCCCAAGCACTCCGACGCCCGCTACGAGCCCACGGACCCTTGCCCTAACTGCGGTTGCCACTACTGGGTTACGGATATCGAGGGCGACATCTCCTGCGACAATTGCCTGCATCCGTTCGGAGAACCGGTGGGAGACGCCGACGAACCGCAGGTTTCCCAGTCTTCCCAGGATGAACCGCAAAATCCTGCGGGTGCCCACAGCAAAAACATCATCACGGCAGAAATGAAAAAGAAGGCTCGCGCCGCAATAGGTACTCTTTTGCGTTTATTAGACGACTTGGATTGTCAGAAATTCCACCCTGTCTTGCAGAGCATTACGGATATCTTTTCAGGTAAGGCAAAACCATGAAAGAAAACGACATGCACGCAAACGACGCTCGCACCATGGCAGCCCAGAAGGCACGTCCAGACGACCAGTTTTTCAAGTACGTCTTTCAACTGGTCGCCGATGCAGCGTCCGATGGTTTGTATGAGGTAACCATCATGCCCGCCATTGTGCAATTCGATATCAACACGGAGGCGTGGGATTCGATCTGCAGTCATCTGGAAACATTGGACTACGAAGTCAACTGCGGCGAAGCTGAAAACGGTCCTTACTTTGGAGTATCCTGGTGACTGACTTGCATGGAATGCGCCAAATCAGAAAGTCCAAATGTCACTTCTGCAAGCAGCCGACTGAGTATCATGCCACGGGTGGCGTCTGCTGGGATGTCTGCTTGCTGCACGCTGTCATCTCGGTCATGAACGGGTTCACCTGTTGGGATCGACTCGGCACATTGATGACTCAAGAACAGGCGATAGCACTCTATTCCGCACGACGCGATGATGCCTGACTTTTCGTATCAACATGACTGCATAGCACGCTTACTCGCCCTGCGAGCCCGTGGGATTCCGCGCGTCATTGCTGCCGCTCCAACCGGGGCGGGCAAGACGCGCATGATGTGCATGTTGGTGGAGCGTGAACTGGAGAACGAGGGGCGCGTTGTCGTCTACACGAATCGACGGGTCCTTCGCAAGCAGATCTTCGAAAGCATGCAGAAGTACGGTCTCGATCCTGGCGTCCGCGCCTCTGGCGTGACACCGGATTTGCAACTGCCCGTGCAGGTCGCTTCCATCGATACCGAGCGGCATCGCTCGATGTCCAACTATCACCCGTGGGAGTTGCACGAAGCTGGTCTCGTCATCGTCGATGAGATCCATTCCAATAAAGCACAGACCGCGCAGAAGATACTCGATCAACACGAGGAGTCTGGTTCTTGGATTATTGGATTTTCAGCGACGCCGGTTGGACTTGGATTCGAATACGATCAGGAGGGCGGCACCAGGCGGCGATATTTCGATCATCTCGAAAACCTGATCACCAACAGCGAACTGCGGCGGCGCGGGGTCATCGTCCCCTGCGACGTTTTCGCGCCTTCCGAAATCGACATGGAAGGCATCAAGCTAACCGCTGACGGCGATTACGTGACGAGCCAAATGCAAAGTCGCTTCGGGCAGGTCAAGCATGCCGTCATGGGCTCGCTGGTCGAGCACTACTACGCACTCAACCCGCTCCGCAAGCCCACCGTCCTGTTCGCACCAGGAGTCCCTGAGTCGCGTTGGATTGCGGAATACCTCTCCAGGCCCCATTCGCTCAACGGATTGCGTTACGAGCCAATCTCGACCGCTCACATCGATGCTGAGACCACCGAGTCCGAACGGACGGAGATCTTCGAGCAGTTCCGCACCGGGGAGATCCAGATCCTCAGCAACTACGGGATCCTGCAGGAAGGCTGGGACGCACCCTTTGCCGAGCACGCTATCCTCTGTCGGCCGGTCGCCTCGGTCACGACCTACGTGCAGATGGTGGGGCGAATTCTGCGAGCCGCGGAAGGCAAAACTCGGGCGACCCTGCAGGACCACGTCGGGGCATGGTGGCGGCACGGTCTGGGCTCGCCCAACATCGACCGCATCTGGCGGCTCGAGGATACCAATCGCTCGATCTCCAAGGCGGACAAACAGACCCGCGAAACCCGCGAGGCCGGCGAGGAGAAAGACCCCGGTCGCTGCCCCAAGTGCAACCGTGTCCTGGCAGTCAAAACGCACGGGTTCGTGTGCCTCTGCGGTCACGTTTTCAAGCGCTCCACCAGGACCATCATTCAGGTCAACGGCACCCTCAAGAGACAGCAGGGATCACCGACGAAACGCAAACCTCCCAAGACGGATACCGACTACTTTCGCTCCGCACTGTACGGCGCGGTACGCTCCGGACAGACCGTTGGGCAGGCGTACTTCAATGCCTGTCGTCGCAAACGCGAAGCAACCGGCAATCCTGACGCCACCATCCTGCGCCGCAATTGCGACATTGCGATTCCATTTCAGGAAGACAATGCGTGGCGACAAAAAGTTGCCACCATCTACCCCGGTCTGTTCAAGCAAAAGAAGGCGAAGAAATGACATGGCACGTCCCCTCGGTATCCTCAGCCTCTGCTCCGGAATCGGTATGCTCGAAATCGGACTCGGACTGGCACTTGATTATCTTGGTGTGCGGTCGGTTCTACGAGGTTGTGTCGAGCGGGACTCCTTCTGCGCGTCCGTCCTCCTGGCGAGGATGGAAGAACAGAGCATGGTGCCAGCGCCTGTTTTTGTCGGAGACCTTCAAGACGTGGACGGCAGCGAACTCCGCGATGACGTCGACATCATCTGCGCCGGATTCCCTTGCCAAGCCTGGTCCGTCGCCGGAAGACAACGTGGAGTCGAAGACGAACGCTGGATCTGGGGAGACATCCTCACCATCATCGACGACAGCCAACCCAGCCTCCTCTTCCTCGAAAACGTGCCAGGACTCTCCGCTGGCGTTCCTGAGCGACGAACACTGGAGGACTCCACAGAGGTCGCTGTTCGACGAGATGGGCTCGACCCCGTACTTAGATCGCTGGCCCAGCGAGGGTTCGATGCGGAATGGATGCATCTACAAGCAGCAGAAGTGGGTGCCTCCCATCGTCGCAACCGCTGGTTTTGTCTGGCCCACCGCGCAGGTCACGGACTCGACGTCCTCCGCGCGGCACTCCACCACGACCGGAGTCATGCATCCCGGCACGAGCCTCACCGATGCGATCAACCAGTGGCCCACAACAACGGCGACCCCCTACGGCACGAATCAGGGCGGGGCAGCGGGGAGAACGGGGATTGTCCGCCCCAGCCTGGACACGCTGACTCCCACCTGGGCAACGCCCACGGCAGCGGACGACGGGAACAAACAGACACCGAACTCGCATCAGGGTCTGATCAGGGATGCGGCGAATTGGCCCAGTCCGAGATCGGAGGACAGCGAGAGTTGCGGGAACCATCCGGAGGCAACGGACAGCCTGACGGGAGCAATCCTGTTCTGGGGGACACCAGAGGCCTCAGATCGAGCGAACAGGGGATCCAGGCGTCACAACAACCCATCGAGCGAGAGGGGCGGACAGACGCATCTGGCGGACGACGTGGAGTTCTGGTCGACCCCTCGGGCATCGGAGAACGAGAACCGCACGACCCAGAATGCACCCAGCCACGACGGGATCAACCACGGACAGACGCTGGCGGGCCAGACGGGACAGTGGCAGAGTCCGCAGGCGAGGGACTACAAGAGCGGGGAGACGATCAGCGAGTATGGGAATACTCGTCCGCTTTCGGAGCAAGTCTTGGACCCTTCGCCCCCGGACCAACCTACGCTGGATGGCACCAGATCGTTACGCAGGCCCCGCACCTCGCGCCCGCGATTGAACCCCGCTTTCACCAACTGGTTGCAGGGCAACCCGTGGTGGTGGACTCGCACCGATCCGATCAACTGCGCTGCACAGGAAATCAAGTCGTGGCGACACAGTGTGCTGTCGCTTTTGTCACTCTTGCTCGAAGGAACGGATGACGATGGAACCAACCAAGGATGAACTGCAGCAGCAGTTGGAGGACATGCGACGCGCCAATGCCGTGCTGCTCAAAGATCTGCGCGACGTGTCCATCGCATACATGTCCTGCCGCCTGACGAACCTCGCCGAATCAAATCGCGAACTGGAAGCGCGGGTCAACAAAGCACAGAGCATGGTCGATAAACTGATCCATGACTTCAGTGAGTTCCGCCTGGCGATTGAAACCGAGTGCAAAAACTACCGCACCGAAATGCACGGCAGGGTCACCGATGCCTCCAAGCAATTCTCCAAACTCACCGAGCGCGTGATCACTCTGGAAGGCAACGGACAATGAAACACGCGCTCGACTTCACCGTCTACGGTCGCGCCCAACAGCGGGGCAGCAAGGTCCCCGTCCGCAAGCGCGATGGATCCGTCCTGCTCAAGAGCGGGAACGTGATCCTCAAGGACTCCAACGACAAATCGGTCGAGTGGATGCGTGCCGTCTCAGACGTGGCGGGCAGATGCTGGGAGGGCCGCCCGCTCCTGACGGCCCCAGTCGTCCTCTCAGCCACTTTCTACTTCAAACGACCGAAACTGCACTATCGCACCGCGAAGGGCAGAGAACACGAACTGAAGGACTCTGCGCCGTTTTATCACGCCCAGTCTCCGGATGTCGCGAAACTGGTCAGGAGCCTGGAGGATGCCCTCACGGGCGTGGTCTGGAGCGACGACAAACTGGTCTACATGTATCGCGTGATCCGGCGAGCCTGGACGACGGAGAGCGAACGAACTGAAGTCCTTATCACATGGATTGAGTGATGAACGAAGACATCATCTGCCCCACCGGCAAGATCCGCTTTCGAACTGCCATCGGCGCTTGGCGGAACATCAATAAAGCGAAGGGCAAGAGACGGCCAGAGCGGACCCCGCACCGCGCCTACTTCTGCAAAGAGTGCCAAGGCTTTCACCTGACCGCTGAACACATGCAGGGCAATCGCCCCCGCAGCAAGACACTGGATTCATGATGATCGATTATGAAGAGTGCATTGCCAGCATCCCTTCCGATTCTTCCTTGGATGACTTCACGAGGGCACTGGCCTATGCGACCGCTGTCCAACGACATTCCCCCTGGTGGATCGGCGACATCTACAACGAGTTGCACCGCAGGTTCGGGGACCTCGGGGCGCAGGCTTTTCCGCTGGGAGTATCATTGGAAATGATGCAGCGGTACGCCGGGGTCTGCCGCCGCATTCCCTACGAGAACCGCAATCCGAATCTCAGCATGTCACATCACATCGAGGCCTCGCGTCTGCCCGCCGGCCTGCAGGTCCGAGCACTGGAGAAGGCGGAACACGAAGGCTACAACTCAGCTGATTTCCGACTCTTCGTCAGTCGGCTGCTGAGCGATACGACGTTCGGGGTCGAACGTCTCCTCGACTGGCGTCACAAAGCTGACCGCTGAACCAGCGGCGACCGTCAGTCTCAGCCCCGCGCCGTTTTGCGGTTGAGATTCGTACCCAAGGGCACAATCCGCTTCATCTTCCCGTCGCGACCACGCTTCATCAGACGGCGACCGTCCACCGTACCTCCGTCTTCATAGGTCGTCGTTCCACACGAACAGCGCATGGGAAACAGTCTGACGTTCTTGGTTCTTCCACATCCGCTGCAAGTCGTAATCATGAGGCACTTATGAGCATGGTGCTGTTGGTGAAATCGCAGCAACCCGTCGACGATAGGTACGACACGTTCTGAGAAGACCAGGCATTGCAATCTGGTTTCGATGTACCAAGATTTTCTTCGTAGGTGACCGTTGCTACATCAATCGTGGTGCTCACTGCGACAAAGACAGTCAGGATATAATCCGTTCCATCGAACGACAGCGTCACACCGATTGACAGGTTGGCGGATGGGTTCCCCGCAGTGCATGGATCCGTGGTTGACAACTGCGAGACCTCCCAGTGACAGGGTCCCACTCTCGGGATATCTGTGTAGCTCCCAGCGAATGTCGTGTCACAGTCTCCCTCGACAGCACCACCTGTGATCACACCACCCAGTACCGCATCGACCTCTGCAGGCACCGTGCCCGAACAAAAGCTGCAGGGACTCGTCGGTCCTGTGCATGCCGTGCAAGGCCACCATCCCATTTACGGGCACTCCATCTGGATGATGTAGTACCGGTCGTCGCGCGGGTGATACAGGGCATAGCCGATGTCGTTGACACCACCCTCAAACACATAGTTGCCGCCCGATTCATTCATGTTCCAGACGGTCACCGTGGCACCTGGGTTGCGACCGTCCGAGTAGTTATCGACCGTCGCCGTTTTGGAAGCATCCGTCAGACCCAGCGCTTGATCCAGGTTGAACTCGATCCAACTCGCCTTCCGGATCGCAGAACCGGAGCGGATCTCCCAGCGACTCGGATAGGGGTTCCAACGTGCTTCCACCCAATCATCTGCGGCGTATTCCTCAGTCGGATGGACTGCGTACAGAGTCTCCGAATAAGTACTCACCGCATAGGCTGAGGTCACACTGTTCCACTCGATGTAATCTGCTTCCGCGGATCCCCCGGCATCCACCGCTGCGTTCAGTTCCCACCACCCCTCGGTTACCTCGATGCCCACCGTGGCACGGGTCTTCGTGCGGTGCTCTTCGTAATTGGCAAGGCGTGGCATGTCACTACCTCTTGGTTCGGGCAGAGGAAAGATCGAGTTCGGTTTCCTGATCCTGCACGTTGTACGTGATACCGCTGATGACCGGATAGGTGAAGTCGGCTGCGGCACCCTGAGGACTCGTCTTCAAGCCAAGGTTGCGACCGTCGAATGTCGCCAACGAATTACCGAGCAACCTGACGCCAGGATCATAATCGCAGCCTTCAATGACCACCCTTCCTTGACAAGTCGCTTGGTTCCACGACTCAAGTAATCGCTCAGCAAGATCATTCATTTTAATTTCGTCGTCGACATCCGCCCGACGAGGTGCCTCCTGCGGCTCGCCCACCGCAAATACACTCGCGGGGTCGACCTGGCGGAAGTGAAACGCGCTTCGCATGTCCAAGAATCGCTCGCGATCTCGTAGCGTGTGCTGAAAAGGTGCAATCGCAAAACCAGCAACCCTCCTGTCCGACACTATTGTCGCAGTCACCCGAACACGAATGGTATCAATGCCAATTGCCATAAATGCTGGTGGCGGCGCACCATGAAACAGCCGAATGCCACATTCCTTTTGCAGCACCTGGGGACGGTGAATGCCGTCAATTTCATCCGCTACGACCCAGGCTCGACCATTCCAGATCTCCACATGAACGCCATTGAATCGACCGATTGGCGTGTAGTCCTCGTCCAAAGAAATCGTCGGTCGGAATCGTCGCCGACGTGCCTCAAAAAAGTTATTGGGGTCACCAAACTGGAAGGGTACAGCGCTGTCTTGAGATGTCGAAGTTGTGCCGTCCGCATTCCTGACATAGGCAGGCACCCTTACCACACGGTAATCTCCAGCCTCATTCAAAACCCAGTCTCGCCAGACGCGCTCTAGTGAAGGATCTGCCTTAATCGCCTTTGCGTCCAACTCCGACGCCTTCTTGGTATCGAGTTCATTCTTCCAGGCAGGAATCAACTCCACAGTCATTTCGAACTCTTTGAAGTCTCCATAGATCTCGATGTAGTTATACGTCTCACCCGCGATGTCATAATTGATGTTGAATGACTTGACCACTGTGTTATCCGTATCCAGCGTCTCGCCATATGCCTGCAACTCTAAATCAACAATATCCAAACCTTGCCGTGGAACAACGGTGATCGTTGATAGTGGCGCTGCCAGAAAATCGATAAACCAATCGAAACCGTAGGGATGAAGTAAGTCGTCCAAGGCACTAGGGAGATACTTGCCGATTTGCAACGCATGACCACGAAGTAGCGAGGGATCCTCGGGCAAAATATTGAGAGATGCGAGCGAAGGGTTTTTAAAGAACTCCTCACCGTTCAGTTCAGATGCGATGTAAAAGACTGCCTCGCGGAGAGTCCATTCCCTAGCCGATGTCACATCTGCAAACAATTCGTCGAACGGCAACAATTCTGGGTCGAGAAAATGGTTGCTGTTCTGGCGTCGATTTCCAAATGTTCTCCCTTCGAATTTCGGATTAAAGACCGTCGAACGTGTGTCAAAGTCAAAGCCCTGGTTCGGATGGTCAAAGACCTGTCGACCGGCAAGAGGGTCACCGAACATCTCATCGGGATTTGACGACGTGTAGACCAATTCCTCACTGACACCAAGAGATCCCTGAACTCGAGTGATAAACCCGTTGTGAACGAGACCCTGCGGCTGGATTTGCACATCAACTTCCGGAGGTCTATCGCCTCCAATTCTCAGCAGGTTCCGCATCTCTCCATCAGCTAACTTCGGCTCAGCACGAATCCCATCATCCTCGAGTCGAAACGTACAACTGTTCGAATTACCCATCCCCTGCGTGATGTTTAATACACGGGCGCTTGGCTGTTCGACTCCATCCAGAAAAAGACGGACGGTTGCCGCGTCACGACTTACAGGCATCAGTTCACCAGTGCTTGTCG
>Ga0224497_10002139_pt1 | contig 11885 bp, 9 predicted proteins | sample SF_Jul11_sed_USG_4_FD_167970 | JGI IMG/M metagenome (GOLD analysis project Ga0224497, IMG submission 167970) | Sediment microbial communities from San Francisco Bay, California, United States - SF_Jul11_sed_USGS_13 | ecosystem: Environmental > Aquatic > Marine > Sediment | place: USA: California...
CGCCGTGAAACGACTTGCCGATTTCGAACAGTCGAATCCGATCCTGTTGCCGCGCCGCGTTTGACGCCACAGCCGAGACCAATCCCGGCCATAGTGAGGCCCGCATGACTGACATTTCTATCGAGATAGGATTACTCAATACCAGTTCCGATTCTGCTCCCGAGAACGCCCGATTCGAATTCGCATCGACAAAACTGTAGGTGATCACTTCTTGATAATCGCGGGCCACCAGGATGGCAGCTGCCAGATCAAGATCGACTCGCGTCTCGGTGAGGTCTTCGAGCGGCGTCTGTGCAACAGCGGTTGTTTCGGGAATCACGTCATAGCCGTGAATTCGCGCGACTTCTTCGATCAGATCTACCTCGAGAGCGATATCGAAGCGATGGCTCGGTGCGGTGACGTCCCAGCCACCGTCGGTCGCGACGATCGTCATTCCGAGTCGCTCCAGAATACCGCTGACGGTGTCGGCGGCAATTTCCAGTCCTAACAAACCTGCCAGCCGGGAGCGACGCAACCGAATCGTTTCGCGCCTCGGCAAATGTTCCGGCGCCGACGTCAAAACGAGTGGCCCAGGCTGCCCGCCACTGATCGCGAGCAATAATTCGGTAGCACGCTCCACGGCGCGTGCCTGACCTTCGGGATCGACACCGCGCTCGAATCGGAGTGATGCGTCCGTGTGCAAGCCATACTTGCGTGCCCGACCCGAGATGAAGGCCTGAGGCCAAAACGCTGCCTCGAAAAACACGTCCACGGTTTCGGCAGTTACTGCGGTGCTCAGTCCGCCCATGATGCCAGCGAGTCCGATCGCACCGCTGTCGTCACTGATCACGAGCGTGTCCTCGACGAGTTCGACGAGTTTTTCGTCCAGCAACATCACAGATTCGCCGGCCGTGGCCAGGCGCGGACGTATCGGTCCATTGAGGCGCCTCAAGTCATAGGCATGCAACGGCTGCCCGAGTTCGAGCATGACGTAGTTCGTAACATCGACAACCGGGTGTATTGCCCTCATCCCGGCACGCCGCAAGCGCTCCGACATCCACGCGGGCGACTTTGCTGACGGATCGATGCCGCGGATAACCCGACCCGCAAAACTCGGGCAGCCCGCGGGCAGCGGTAACTCCACGGGATGGATATCGTCGATCGTTGCGGGCACTACCCGCGCCTCGGCATCCTTGAACTTCGTGCCCGTCAGCGCCGCAATATCGCGCGCGATGCCCAATACGCTGAAACAGTCGCCGCGATTTGGCGTCAGGTCGAGCGTGATGACCGCATCCGGGAGATCGAGGTAGCGCGCGAGTGGCTCTCCCGTCGGCGCATCAATGGGCAAATCGATAATACCGTCTGCATCATCGCCGAGGGCTAATTCGGCAGCCGAACACAACATACCGTTCGATACGACACCCCGGATTTTCGACTTAGTGAGCTTGACTCCGTTCGGCAGCTGGGTGCCCGGCCTGGCGAGCGGACTTTTCATGCCGGCTACGACGTTCGGCGCGCCGCAAACAACTTCGACCAACTTGGCGCTGCCGTCGGAGACCTTGCATACGCGCAAGCGATCAGCATCAGGGTGAGCGGCGACCTCGATAACTTCACCAATCACGATGCCATCGAGGCGCTCGCCTTCGACCGTGATGTCATCCATCTCGTGGCCGGCCATCGTCAGCTTATGACCCAGCGCCTCGATATCGAGGTCGGGATCCACCCATTCGCGCAACCAGGATTCGACAATCTTCATGGCTGCTACCGAAACTGCCGAAGGAAGCGCAGATCGTTTTCGAAAAACGTGCGCAGGTCAGTGACGCCGTAACGAAGCATCGCCAGGCGCTCGACGCCCATCCCGAACGCATAACCGGTGAACTCCTCGGAATCGACACCGGCTGCTTCGAGTACATTCGGATGCACCATTCCGGCGCCGAGGATTTCGAGCCATTTGCCCTCTTCCCAGAGGATGTCGACCTCGGCCGACGGCTCCGTAAACGGAAAATACGACGGCCGAAATCGGAGTGTCGCGTCGCGTTCAAAATAAGACTCGACGAATTGGTGCAGCACTGCCTTGAGATTTGCGAGGCTAATGCCTCGATCGACGACGAGTCCTTCGACCTGATGAAACATCGGCGTGTGTGTCTGATCTGAATCACAGCGATACACTTTACCCGGGGCGATAATTCTTATCGGCACGCCCTCCTCGACCATGGCACGGATCTGCACGGGCGAGGTATGTGTGCGCAGCAGTTTCCCGTCGGGAAAGAAGAATGTGTCGTGCAGCGCTCGCGCAGGATGATTTTCGGGGAAGTTCAGCGCCGTAAAATTGTGGAAATCGTCTTCGATCTCAGGCCCCGAGCGCACTCCGAACCCGGCGTTGCGAAATATCTTTTCTATGCGCGCCATTGCCCGCGCCACCGGATGGCGGCCGCCGAGCGACAAGCCGCGCCCCGGCAACGACACATCGACCGCGTCCGCGACCAGGTTTTTTTCGAGCTCCGCATTCTCGAGCGCCTCGCGGCGTGCATTGATACGTTGCTGCAGGTCCTCCTTGGCGCGATTGATCTGTTGACCGGCGGCGGGTCGATCGGCGACCGGCAGCTCGCTCAACGATTTGAGCCGCGCTGTCAGCAGGCCTTTCTTGCCGAGGTAGGTTACCCGCGCCGCATCCAGTGCAGCGAGGTCATCGGCAGCATCGATTTCCGACGCAGCCGAGTTGAGGAGCTCAGTCAGTGCCTGCATGCATCGATTCCGGTACCGTCGCGAATCCGCGCCGCCACCGCACCGCGATCAGGCGCTCTGGGCGAGCGCGGCTTTGGCCTGCTCGGCAATGGCGCCGAACGCATCGGGATCCTGAACGGCGATGTCGGCCAGCACTTTGCGATCGATATCGACGTTCGCTTTATTCAGCCCATTGATCAGGCGACTGTAGGACAGCCCGTGCAGTCGCGCTGCCGCGTTGATGCGCGTAATCCACAGCGCCCGAAATTGCCGTTTGCGCTGCCTTCGATCTCGGTATGCGTATTGACCGGCCTTGATGACCGCCTGTTTCGCCGTCTTGAACAACTTGCCGCGTGCGCCGTAATAGCCTTTGGCTTTCGCCAGCACTTTTTTGTGCCGTGCTTTCGCGGTTACACCACGTTTTACTCGTGCCATCTCAAGTCCCTCCCTTAGCTGTACGGCAGCAAGCGGCGTACGCTTTTGACGTCGGCATCAGCAACCTGCTGCGTGAGGCCCAGCTGACGTTTACGTTTCGACTTCTTCTTCGTAAGGATGTGATTGAGATGGGACTGGGCACGTTTGAAGCCGCCCTTACCCGTGCGCCGGAAGCGCTTGGCCGCGCCCCGGTTGGTCTTCATTTTCGACATGACATTCTCCACTTTTTGGCCTTGCCACGTACCGAATTTCGGCCGCTGCAGGCGGGTAGCGCATCATACGACTGTCGCAATTCGTAATCTGCCGTTACTCACTTTTTCTTTGGTGCCAGCACCATGATCAACTGCCGCCCTTCCATCTGTGGCATCTGTTCGACGGTACTGTATTCATCGAGGTCTTCACGGACCCTTGCCAATAGCTTCGCTCCCAGTTCCTGGTGCGCCATTTCCCGGCCCCTGAACCGCAACGTGACCTTTGTCTTGTCGCCGTTTTCCAGGAACTCCACGAGCTTGCGCAGTTTGACCCGGTAATCGCCTTCCTCTGTTCCCGGGCGGAATTTGATTTCTTTGACATGTACCTGTTTTTGCTTGCGGCGGGCCGACTGCGCCTTCTTGTTCTGCTCGAACAAGTATTTGCCGAAGTCCATGATGCGGCAAACCGGCGGTTCCGCTGTCGGCGAAACTTCGACCAGGTCGAGACCTTCTTCCTTCGCTGCCGCAATGGCCTGTGCGAGCTGCATGACGCCCGCCTGCTCACCATCAGAGCCGATCACGCGTACCTCGGACGCCTCTATCTCTTCATTGCGCCTTATGCGCTTGGTTACTGCGATATTCGGATCCTCCAACCACAAACAGCCCCGATTCGCGCCGGCTCGCTGCTACCGCCGGAGCCATATCGGGAACGCGATTCTATATAGCCAAATTGCAAGAAACAACCGGTGAAACCGCTGTTTTCCCAAAAAAATCAAATGTTTTGTGGGCAATTCACCAAGCCCGGCTTGACCGTCGAACGGACCGGTCGCCGGCGACGTGCCCACGCTATTGTCAATTCACAGAAACAGTCAGCCGCCAGGCCTGGTGGGCGATGGTGGTCTCGAACCACCGACCTCCACGATGTCAACGTGGCGCTCTACCCCTGAGCTAATCGCCCCTGTGCCCGACATTCAAACCGGCCGTGCCAATTTTTGCGGCCGTTACGTCCGGTCGACTGCCCGTTCGCTAATCGCCCCTGTGCCCGCCATTCAAACCGGCTTTGCCAGTTTTTGCGGCCGTTACGTCCGGTGGACCGCCCGTCCGTTGATCGCCACGGCGTGACGGCTGCTGCACGAAGATACTCAAGGGGCCCCGGCGTCGCAAGCGTCATCAGCCAGCCAGTCGATCACCGAGACCGAGCCCTAGCTGGCGCATCCGCTGGATCTCATCGCGCAGCCGCGCCGCCTCCTCGAATTCCAGGTCACGGGCATGTTTGAGCATCCGTTTCTCGAGCTTGGCAGCCCGCTTGATAAGCTGCTCGGGTGTCATGCGTTCATAAGCCGTCATTGGCTCAGCCACCCGTCGCCGGCCTTTGCCGGGGACCGGATAAGCGGCTTCCATGATATCGGCGACTTGCTTGACGATGCTCGCCGGAGCAATACCGTGCGCCTCGTTGTGCTCGAGCTGCCGCGCGCGCCTTCGATCGGTCTCGTCAATCGCTCGGCGCATCGAACCTGTGACTGTATCTGCATACAGAATCGCCGTACCATGAATATTGCGCGCAGCGCGCCCGATCGTCTGGATGAGCGACCGATCCGAGCGCAGAAACCCTTCCTTGTCGGCATCAAGGATTGCAACGAGCGAAACTTCGGGCATATCGAGCCCTTCGCGCAGCAAATTAATACCAACCAGCACATCGAATGCGCCAAGCCGCAAATCGCGAATAATTTCGGTGCGCTCGACGGTGCCGATATCCGAATGCAGATAACGCACGCGCACGTTGTGGTCCTGCAAATAGTCGGTCAAGTCCTCGGCCATGCGCTTGGTCAGCGTCGTGATCAGGACCCGCTCATCCGAGGCTACGCGTCTGGCAATCTCCGAAAGCACATCATCAACCTGAGTCTTGGCCGGGCGTACTTCGACCTGCGGATCGACGAGTCCCGTCGGTCGCACAAGCTGCTCCACGATGTTGTCGGCATGTTCTCGCTCGAAGTCACCCGGGGTCGCCGACACATAGATCGTCTGCGGCGACATGCGCTCGAATTCGTCAAAACGCAGCGGCCGGTTGTCGAGTGCCGAAGGCAACCGAAACCCATACTCGACCAGGGTTTCTTTGCGGGAGCGGTCACCGCGGTACATTCCACCAAGCTGCGGCACGGTGACATGGCTTTCATCGATGATCAGCAACGCGTTCGCCGGTATGTAATCGAAGAGGCACGGTGGTGGCTCTCCCTCGGCACGACCCGATAAATAGCGCGAGTAATTCTCGATGCCCGAGCAATAGCCGAGTTCCCTGATCATCTCGAGATCAAACAGAGTTCGTTGCTCGAGTCGCTGAGCTTCGAGTAATTTATCGTTGCGGCGCAGGTGCTGCAGACGGTCCTTGAGTTCGTCTTTGATGAGTTCACAGGCTTCAAGCAGGCGCTCGCGCGGTGTTACGTAATGAGTTTTTGGATAAACCGTCAGCCGCGGCACCCGATTTGTAACCTCGCCCGTTAACGGATCGAAATACGACAACGAGTCGATTTCTTCGTCGAACAATTCGATGCGCACTGCGTCGCGATCCGATTCCGCCGGGAAGATATCGATAACGTCGCCCCGAACCCGGTACGTGCCTTGTGAGAAATCGAGCTCATTGCGCCGGTACTGCAGCTCCGCAAGTCGCCGCAAAATCGTGCGTTGGTCAATGCGGTCGCCGCGCACAAGGTGCAGCACCATGCTGAAATACGCTTCCGGATCGCCCAGGCCGTAAATTGCCGATACCGTTGCGACTATGATCGCGTCGCCGCGCTCCATGAGCGCCTTGGTCGCCGACAGCCGCATCTGCTCTATGTGCTGGTTGATCGACGCATCCTTCTCGATATAGGTGTCGGAGCTCGGAACATAGGCTTCGGGTTGGTAGTAGTCGTAATACGAAACGAAATACTCGACGGCATTCCTTGGAAAGAATTCGCGCATCTCCCCGTACAATTGAGCCGCGAGCGTCTTGTTGGGCGCCAGGATAATGGCCGGCCGCTGCAGCGTCTCGATGACGCTTGCCATCGTGAAGGTCTTGCCGGAGCCGGTTACCCCTAGCAGGATCTGGCGCGCCAGGCCGTCGTTGAGGCCGTCCACAAGCCCTGTGATCGCCTGCGCCTGATCGCCCGCGGGCGCGTAATTCGCCACCAGCGTGAAGCGGTCACGGGTCGACTTCGCGTGTGCCTTGGGCAGCTCTATTGTTTCACGTACCATGATTGACGGAGTCGCGGAGGCAAACGGTTGAGTGTATCAGTTTCGAAGCGCATGGCGCGGGTCAAGCCTTCGCCGACGAGTGCCGTGCTGGCGTCGGCGATCGAGTTGCGCGCAGCCGGCCGGGATGTCTTGAGCCTCGGCGCGGGCGAACCCGATTTCGACACACCGCAGGCGATCAAAGATGCTGCGATCACCGCGATTGCCGCTGGCAAAACAAAATACACGCCGATCGAAGGCATGGCCGAACTCAAGGCCGCGATTCAACGCAAGTTCGCAGGTGACAATGATCTTCGCTACACGCCATCGCAAATCATCGTGACCGCGGGCGCCAAGCAGGCGGTCTTCAATCTGTGTCTCGCCATACTCGGTCCAGGCGACGAGGCCATCATTCCGGCACCTTACTGGGTCTCGTACCCGGATATGGTGCGCCTCGCCGACGCGGAACCCGTGATTATCAATGCAGGTATCGACGATGATTTCAAGATCTCACCGCGGCAGCTGGGCAGCGCATTGTCGGCACGAACCCGCCTGTTGATTTTGAACAGTCCCTCCAATCCGACCGGCACAAGCTACAGCTCGGCCGAGCTCCAGGCGCTGGGCGCCGTATTGGCGGAATACCCAGAGGTCGTGATCGTAGCCGATGACATTTATGAATCGATCCACTGGGCCGAGGAGCCATTCGTTAGTTTTGCGGCGGCATGCCCCGATCTTTACGAACGCACCGTGACGGTAAACGGCGTCTCCAAGGCCTACGCGATGACCGGCTGGCGGATCGGCTACGCCGGGGGTCCGGATAAGCTGATCGCGGGTATGTCGACAATTCAGAGCCAGAGTACGTCGAATCCGTGCACGATCTCACAATATGCCGCCCTGGCCGCTCTGGACGGCGATCAGCGTGCGGTCGTCGAAATGGCCGCCGCCTACAAGGCCCGACATGACTACTTTGTGTCAGCGTTGAACAGCATTGCCGGTTTTGAGACCCGCGCCGGCGAGGGCACATTCTATGCATTTCCACGAGTAACGGGAGTGATGGAGCGACTGGGGTTTGATGATGACCTGGCGCTCGCGAAACATCTGCTAAATGCAGCTGATGTAGCGGTTGTACCCGGATCTGCCTTCGGTTCGCCAGGATATCTGCGGATGTCATTCGCTTGCTCGTTGGCGACGCTCGAAGAGGCAGTGCGGCGGATCGAGCGCGCCGTGATTGCTTGACTTCATATTTTGGCTGGACCAGAATCCCGGCCCGCGTCACACTGGCACTATAAGGAATTGTGACGACTGACATTTCCCCGGTAGCTCAGTTGGTAGAGCGGTTGACTGTTAATCAATTGGTCGCTGGTTCGAGTCCGGCCCGGGGAGCCAAATTCAGAAACAAGAACAACGAGTTACAAAACCCCGCCTCGCGCGGGGTTTTGCTTTTTAATGAATCCAAACGCGCCACATTCACACCCAATAACCTGCAGTTTGTGGACAGTGTCAGATCGAATCGAGCCCAATGACTGCATTGCCCTGGAGCTGCCGTGCGGAGGCAGTGTCCAAGCAAGGGATCAACAACGAACGCGGTGGGCTCCTCGCCAATAAAAATGGGCCGCGTGAGCGGCCCACTATTACACCATCAGCCAGTGAATTACTGGGGGTTGATTTTTTGCGCCCAGCCGTCCGCGATCGCTTTGGCAGCATGTCGGCCACCCAGACCAAACGCGAGCGCCGTCGCAACGGCGACGCTACCCAACGTGAAGCCAAACGCCATAGTGACGATATTGTCTGCAAGGCCCATAGCCTTCAGACCCATCGCCAGCACAAGACCGAGGATTGCGATCCGCGCAATGTTCGCAACGCCACTGCTCCCGTGGCTCGACAGCTTGTTGTAGGCAATCGTGCTCAGAAAGTTGCCGATAATCAAAATCACGCCGCCAACCAGGAGCCCGCCGCCGAATTCCAGCACCCTGGCAAACACTTCGGAAATAATATCGATTCCCAGGATGTTCACAGCCGCTGTGGCTGCTGCCACCATCGAGAAAAACATAATCGCAGCACCGACGAGTCGCGTGGGCGTAAACGACTCTGTAAACATGCCCTGTATACCTATCTTCTGCGGTAATGCATTGATATTTGCACCCTCGAGCAGACCACCAAGAATGAACACGACAAATTTCGCAGCGAAGAAAACGACCAGCAGAATGATGGCAGCGCCAACGATATTGGGCACCGCAGCCATCAGTTTCTCGATCATTGCGGAAGCCGGGTCCGATATTGCTGGAATGTTGAGCACGCCCAGCGCGGACACCACGATCGGCAACAATATGACGGCCATGATGAGTGCGCTACCGAATTTGGAAATGCTGATATCTTCGTTTCCCAGGCGTTCGGCGAGTTGCTCGTCGATCTTGGCAAGTGCGACGCCCGCCAGCTGAGAAACGATCTTCGCAATGACCCAGCCAGCATAGCCGATGACACCGGCACCAATGATGTTCGGTACCGCGCCCATGAATTTGTCGACCAAATGCTTCAAAGGCTCCAACACGTCGGTCAGCCCGAAATGTTGCAGCACGGCGATGAGCACGAAGATCGTAAGCACGGCCTTGACCAAGGAAGCAATCGGCGATACCAGATCGGTCACTGAACCGTCAGGGTTAGTGCGATGTAGCATCGATACTGTTTTCAGCATGCGCGTGAAGACGCCAATGACTAACTTGACGATAAAAAGACCGATTATGAGAATTGCAAGGCCGAGCAGTGCGTGACCAAATGCGCTGGAGCCTGCGGGCCCCAGGAACCCGGTTAACTTGCTGATGATGTCGTTCATTTTGTGGCACTCCTCGATATCGTGTTCATTCACGATCAATCGCCCAAAGTATTGCTGATATCGCCCAGACGAGGAACGCATCAATTGTTAAGAATTGTGTCGTAGCAAACGCAAAATTCGCATCCGACCGTTCAATTCGGCGGAATACAGCGGGATCCAAAAGCACGGCAAAGCCGGCGATTATTGCTCACAGTTACGCACTGGCGTCAGTGGTTTTGCCCTGAATACCGGCCGTTGAGCTAATATTCTTCTGAGGGGCCGCTGCTGACCACGAGCGGATTCCGGCGCACACGCACTTCTCTCGCATCGCAGCTATACTCGGCCTGTCAATACACGAAAAACAACAAGCAAGGGAGTAAATCATGAAGATTGTTACCGGACTGGGCGCATTTGCCGCCTGTCTTGTTGCCGTATCCGCGAACGCACAGCAGCCAGCCTGGAATGATTCGCAGTCCGAAGTCTGGGCGCTCGTCGAGCAATCGTGGGTGGACGATGTTGCCGAGAACGGTAAGTGGCCGGTCGATTACATTCTCGATAAATATGTAGCGTGGGGTGATGGTGATGCGGCACCGCGATACAAGGACGCCGCTATCGCCTGGAGTCGATTCGGGGATGAGAGCAACGACACCCTCATGTACGAAGTTTCGCCGGCAGCCATAGCTGTCGAAAATGATACGGCGGTCGTTCATTACTATGTAACGACAGTCACCGAAGACAGTAGCGGCAAGCGATCCCGAAACGTGGGCCGCATCACCGAGGTCCTTGTACGCAACGGCCGAAGCTGGAAGTGGCTCGCAGGCGTCGACTATGAGCCGAAGCTGAACGATGAGTAACGTCGGTCACGTGAGGCAACAGTTATAGCCGTTTAGTCAGGTACAGAGCTCTAGGCAATCGGGTTGCACGCGCCTAGACGCACCGGCGTCAAAATGCTTCGTTGAGTGCAGGCAGGATACAGGTAGCGTCGTCTCCAACGTCCGCCGTCGGCCGTTTTCCGCCGGACTAAATGTCGATTCTTTGCCAGTTGAAGTGTCTGCTTTGTAGCTCGATAGCTGCCGTTCGAGTGGGAGAATCGCGATAGACTGCGGTTGGCCAAATATTCGGTTACGGACACGCGGCGGATTCTGCCGTGTGCCCGCTCGCGAACCTGGTTGCTCCCATTATCGCGACAGCCGGCGCGGTATTGATGCCGGCCCTACCTTTGAGCATAAATCCGTTGACTTGATCAGAATTCGCCGGTCCCCCGGAGATAGAGTTTAAGATCGTCGCTTCGATTGCCAACAAACAGGTCCTCCGGAGTCACCCGGGACTTGGTCAGCCCTTGTTCGTACAGATATCTCGTCAATGCGTTTAGTGTTGGCAGACTACCCGTTACCGAATAGTCCCAATAATCTTCACCCATTAATTGTCGGGTGCTTTCAATATCGTCGATCAGCCACGGCAATGTGGCGAATAAAGCATCCGTGTCGTAAAGTCGCGAATAGCACAGTTCTTTCGCTCTGACGAAGGCCTTGTATAGACTGATCGCCAGCCATGGATGGGCTTGATACAGTTCGGTACGCAATACCACTGTGTGCATGATGGGAAAAATTTGCGTACGGCGATAACAATCGGTTTCAACCTCCCGGTAATTTGGGAAAAGCCTGCGCACTCTGCTTGTGGCCCGATTCAGTGATCGCGGTATCATGACCGAGATAAGGGCGTCGATTTCGCCTTGTTCCAGCATGATTTCCGGGGTGCTTTCCTCCGTCAGAGTCAGCGCTAAATTCGCAGGAAGCTCTATGTCCTGTACCGCCGTGCCGACTACCCACTGCATGTCCGCCGGCCGGATCCGGTAATCGTCTTGTAACAATCCTCTTACCCAGACCGCCGCGGTCATTTGGTAATCGCCGACACCGATTCGTTTACCCTTGAGATCTTCCGGTTTCTCGATTCCGGCATCCGTGTTTATGTAGATCCCGGAATGGCGAAATATTCGAGAAGGGAAAACGGGTATTGCAATGAACCGTTCATCGCCGCGAGATCGTAATATCGTGTAGGACGACAGCGACATTTCCGAAACGTCGAATTCTTCATTGTTCAACATTCGCCAAAACGTCTCTCCGGGGACCAACGGTAAGTAATTTAACTCGACTCCCTCTGCCTGAACCGTTCCATCCATGAGTGCCCGCGTACGATCATAATTTCCACAAGCCAATGTCAGGTTTAATTTTGTCATCCTGTGGTCACCAAATTGCGAAATCCTTACGGTTCAACCGGCCCGCTTGCGATATTCTGTGGGCCAAAATTGAAGCTTATGAAAGTTATCGGCGGTGGCGAATAGGTAAATACACGCAGTTCAGTCTCGAATGTCCTGTAAGAGCCATTCAGTCGGTATGTGTCGCCCCAAATTTTTTCCCAATGCAGCCTCGTACACGAGTCCGCCTACCGCAGCGAACTGCAAGCCCTGATTGCCGCAATTGATGTAAACCGTCACATCCTCTGCATTCGCCCTTCCGGGAACCCGGGATGAGGCCAAATCA
>Ga0224497_10002141_pt1 | contig 11884 bp, 9 predicted proteins | sample SF_Jul11_sed_USG_4_FD_167970 | JGI IMG/M metagenome (GOLD analysis project Ga0224497, IMG submission 167970) | Sediment microbial communities from San Francisco Bay, California, United States - SF_Jul11_sed_USGS_13 | ecosystem: Environmental > Aquatic > Marine > Sediment | place: USA: California...
ATCATCATCGGCCGGAAAGCGACAGCCGAGATAGGCCTGCCCGGTCGATCCGCCGAGCACCTGCTCATGACTCGAGACGAGGTGGGTGCTGCCGTCAGGAAGGATGCGCATCTGCACACTGGGAGAGCGCGTCTCCGTTGCGACAATAAGTTCCTCGACAATTCCGCCCATGGCATCGAACTTGCGCAGGAAGTTACTGTAGGTTTCTACGCCCGAAAGCCACGACAGTTTTTGCAGCGCCAGCCGCACGCTGTTGTCGTCAACGGTTCCCTGCGGATAGGTGAAGACGGCATTACCTTCTCCGCCGAATCCTTCGTTGAGCTTTATCACGGCGCGTTCGAGCCCGGGACGCTGCTTGTGGAGTGCCAACAGCGATCGAACGATATCGTCCTCGTTGCAGAGATCCTCGAAACCGGCGGGATAATCAACACCGGCTTCCGCAAAGACCTTGCGGTTGCCGGATTTAGTGCCGAAGCTGAGTAGCTCCGGATCGAGACCATTCAACGGAATGCCGAGACTCAAGGCCAGCCGCCGCTCGAGTGCAGTGGAGTTGTAACAGGTCAGATAGGCGCGATCCGCATCGCCAATGATTTTGCGAAGGCGCTTCAACAGATGTGGCCGCTCGAGAATCTTTTCGGACAGTGGGCGCGGACTGGCATCAAATACACATAGCATGTGCAGGCGCCTGCGTGCGTGGCTGGCCGAGACGCTGTCGAGCAGCTGCAGGTAGTAGTCGACAATGTCGGGATGCACGGGCTGGCTCGTCACGTAGATCAGTCGCGCATTCGGGTTGCGCAGCCGGATCAGTGCAAACATGAGCCGTTCTTCATAGAAAGCGGCGCCGGTTACTTTCGAAAGCTCTTCCTGGTTCACGGTCATTGAAGGCACGATGACCGAGGTGTGCTCGTAAAACGGATCGTGCTGGAATTTGTGCCAGACTTTTTTCAGCTGACGCTGCAGGTTCTTGAACTGTGTGGCGTCTGACTCCGGGCCACTCATCCCGCGTGTACCTTCAGCGTCTGGCCAATATCGTCGAGGATGCTGCGTAGATGGTCATAGTCCGGGTGACGCACGCGGAGCCAGGCGTTCGCCATGTAACCCGCCTCGACGGGCTGTGTCGGCGTGCCCGGATCCGGAAGGTGTGCCGCGACGATGCAGTCGCCGTAGCGCTCGTGGATGTGGTCGACTCCCGAGTAGCCAGTGATACGACCGTCGCGATCCGGCCGAAGGGCGATCATGCCGGCTGCATAGCGACGCGAAGGGTGCGTGTGCGTGTCGCCGTTGACTATTGCCGAGGCCCATTCGAAATAGAGATCGAATTCGTTCGCGGCGTTGTACACATCCCACTGGCCGACACCAGGCGGGCGGCAGCCGATCTCGGAAAACTTGAGGCCTTTCGGGCCGAAAAACCACTCCATGTGCGTCGCTGAAGTACCGATTTCCAGGATGCGAATGACGTCGCGCGTCATTTTGCGCACCTCGGCGTATCCCGGTGCGTCGATGCGGTTCGTCGTTACCATTTGCGGCGAGATCCAGCGCTCGCGCATGGCTTCGAGGACGTTCGGATAATAGTGCGTGATGAACTCGTGCCGGACCTTGCCGTTGATCGTCAGCGTGTCAATGTAACCTTCGTGTCCTTCGATGAACTCCTCGATCGCCACGGCGTGGCCGTCCGCGAGTCCTGACTCGTTGATAACGCTTTCCAGCCTGTCGGCATCGCGCACTTTATAAGTGCCGGATGCGCCGGCCCCTGCCGGCGGTTTGACAATCAGCGGGTAGCCGACAGCGCCGGCGAAATCACGGGCGTCCTGTGGTGTATTCGCACGCGTTGATTGCGCGGTGGAAATACCGGCTTTTCGCAGCGCTTCCTTCATTGCGGGCTTATCGCGGCAGAGGTATGCAGTTTTCGTCGAGGTTCCCGGAATGCCGGTCGCTTCGCGGACCGCAGCCGCCGGCATGATATGCGCTTCGATGGTTGCTTCGAGGCGATCGACCCATACCTGTCCCTGGACGTACTGCACGGCCTTGAGCAGGGAGGGCTCGTGAACCACCGACCGCACCTGCACATAGTCATGCAGCCAGCCCTTCACGGCGGAGTCGAGATAGTCGAGCGGCCGCTCGCCGATGCCGATGACATTGGCGCCGGCCCCGTGCAGCGCGCGCACAAATTCGCGTTGATTGTGTGGAAAGGATGGCTCGACGAATATGACGTTCATGAGCCGGACAAAAATCGATAGAGTTTCACGTACTGTGCCCCCTGCTGATCCCAGGAAAAATCCATGGCCATGCCGTTAGCCACGATCTTACGCCAAAGCGGCTGGTCTTCGTACAAATCGAGCGCCCTCGAAATCGCCCAGCCGAAGCCGGTCTCGTCGTAGTCACGAAACAGGATACCGGTACCGGTTCCGGCCGCCGGGTTGACCTGCTGCACCGAGTCGGCAAGCCCACCGGTTTCACGAACGATAGGTATCGTGCCGTACTTGAGACTGTAAAGTTGATTGAGCCCACAAGGCTCGTAAACAGAGGGCATCATGAACATGTCGCTACCGGCCTCAATCCAGTGAGCGAGTTTGTTGTTGTAACCCCGGTAAAAGCTGACGCGATTGCGGGCGGCTCGTTGTAACGATTGAAAAAACAGTTCGAAGTGCGGCTCGCCGCTGCCCAGTAACGCCAACGAAAAGTTGCGTCGCACCAGGAGTCGCGGCAGGACACGCACCATCAGGTCGATGCCTTTCTGGCCGACGAGCCGACTGACAAAACCAATGATGGGCTGGTCTGCTCCTCCGGCGAGGCCGAGTTCGCGCATCAATTCCAGCTTGCAGGCAGTCTTGCCGCTGAGATCGCGACTCGTGAAATTCTTCGGAATCAAAGCGTCCGTTTCCGGGTTCCATTCATCGTAATCGACACCGTTGAGAATGCCGAAAAGTACATCGCTACGGGCCCGAAGATAGCCGTCGAGCCCCATGCCGTACTCGGGGCTCTGAATCTCGCGCGCGTAGGTCGGACTGACTGTCGTCAGGACATCGGCCAGCAGGATGCCGGTCTTCAAAAAGTTGATACGACCCTTGTCGAGGTCGTCCTGGTGTAAGAAATGTTCGCCGCCGTAGAGACTCAGGTCACCGACGATGTGAGAACCAAACACTCCCTGGTAGCCGATGTTGTGAATCGTCATAACGGACCGAGTCCTGGCAAACAGCTTGTCCCAGGAGTAAATCGTGCGCAGGAACAGCGGTATCAGTGCCGTATGCCAGTCATTACAGTGGAAGATGTCTGGCGCAAAATGCATGCGCTGACACATCTCGATCGCGGCGCGTGACAAGACGATGAACCGCAGGTGCTCGTCGGTTTCGGATGAATAGATGCCCGGGCGGTCATAAAGAGCGGGGCAACGGAGCAGGAAGACCTGGAGGTCGTTTGTAGGCAGCGTCGCCAGGTCGATCGAATACTCGATGTCCCAGAGTCCGACGGTGATGGTCAGGTTCTGTAGGTTGCTGACGGGCTGGATATTGAGATTCTCGCGCTTGATTTGCGAGTAACACGGCATCAGCACACGAACATCGTGACCCTCAGCATGAAGATATGCCGAGAGCGCAGCGCTGACGTCGGCAAGCCCCCCCGTCTTCGCCAGCGGTGCCAGCTCGGCCGTCGCCAGGCAGATTTTCAATTTGTCGGTGGTCGCCATTTCGGGTCCGCCGGTTATTGTATTGAGGTGCTATTCTACGACTACCGTCGCATGCTGTATTCATTCATTTTATCCGAAGGCGCGCACGATGAATGTACTCATGATTTCTCCCGGTTATCCGGCTGATATGCCCGAGTTTGCGCGCGGGCTCGCGGCAAGCGGCGCGCATGTCTACGGCATCGGTGACCAACATGTTGGTGGCCTGCCCGAGCTTGTGCGGCACTCATTGTCCGAGTACGTCCAGGTCTCGTCGCTGTGGGACAGCAACCGCGTAATCGGGGAGCTATCCGAGCGGCTGCGTGGTCATCAGATTGATCGCATCGAATGTCTCTGGGAGCCCGGCGTCATGCTCGCGGCCGAGCTGCGGGAGCATTTTGGCGTGCCCGGTCTCGGTGTCGAACATGCGCGGCTGTTTCGCGACAAGGAAGCAATGAAAGTCGCGCTCGACGAAGTGGGCATCCGGACGCCACGCCATGCGGCTGTCGACAGCGTTGCAGGGTGCTGGACGGCTGTCGAGGACATCGGTTTTCCTGTCATCCTCAAGCCGATCGATGGTGCGGGCTCAGCGGATACTTATCGTGTCTCGTCGAGAGAAGAGTTGCGTGCCGTGTTGCCGCGGCTGCGGCATGTGCCGTTGATCAGCGTCGAGGAATTCATCGACGGTGAGGAATATACCTTCGACACGATTACGGTTGGCGGCGAGATCGCCTATTACAATGTTGCCTGGTACCGGCCCCGGCCGCTGATCGCGCGCAGCAACGAGTGGATCAGCCCGCAGGTGATCGCGCTCAGGGACGTAGATGACCCAGACCTGGCCGGTGGCGTACAAATGGGCTTCGATGTCATCAAGGCCCTGCAGTTCGATACGGGTTTTACGCACATGGAGTGGTATCGCAAGTCCGACGGCGAAGTGGTGTTCGGCGAAATCGGTGGGCGCCCTCCCGGCGCGCACCAGGTCGACCAGATGAAATACGCCTGCGACTTCGACGTGTTCAAGGCATGGGGACAGGCGGTTTCCCACGGTCGCGTGGAGGAGCGTTTCGAGCGGCGCTACAACGTTGCTACAATTTTTAAACGCGCGCGTGGAGTCGGGCGCATAACGCGCATCGAGGGCACCGAAGCGCTGCAGGCGAGATTTGGCGAACACGTCGTCTGGAACACGCTGCTGCCGCCAGGCACACCGCGCCGGGACTGGCTGAAGACGCTGGTGTCGGACGGTTTCATCATGCTGCGGCACCCGGATCTCGAAGAGACGATGGCGATGGCCGATGCCGTCGGCTCGGAACTGCAAATGTACGCCGAATAGCCGGGCTCAGGCGTACTCCGCCAGGTATTTCGGCAACATGTCGCGCCAGGTCTGCCAGTCGTGATGGTAGTGCGCTCCCCAGAGGTCGACGCGATTGGGGACGCCTTTTGCGCCGAGTACCTGTGCGACTCGCCACGACTCGCCGACATCTTCGTAGTCGCCTTCTCCCGTGGGCAAGAGGATGAGCCGCTTCTGCAACATATCGAGCTGCGGGCCTTCGAGGCGCGGCAGGTAGTGCAGGGGTGACGAGAAGTAGAAGTCCTGGTTCATTCGTCCCTCGAGATACTTGGAAAGATCGAAGGTACCGCTCATGGCAATAGCCAGCCGGTAGACGTCAGGGTGGCGGCACACGGTCGCGAGCGCGTTAAACGCGCCGATCGAAGCTCCGGCCGTAACGATTTCGATATCTTCCGACGCGCAGTCCTTGCGTATCGCCGCCGTTACCTCCGAGTAGATGAAAGCATCGAAGCAGTTCTGAAGTTTGGAGCAGTACTCGGCAGAATGCTTGCCGGAGAACCACGCGCTTCCGGCAACGCTGTCCGTCGAGTACACCTTGACGCGGCCGGCGTCGAGCAGCGGCTGCAAAGCGCCGATCAAATGAAAGCGTTCAACTTCCTCGGCATCGCCTCCCGCCGTCGGAAACAACAGCACCGGCGTGCCGAAGGTACCCCAGCGCACGAGCTGTACTTCCTGCTCGACATTCGGCGAATACCAGCGAAACACGTCTTTCATGCGAGTGGACCGACACCGCCCTGCAGTTGCCGCCAATGCTGGATGCGGTTCCAGAACAGCTCGGTGAATTCGTCGTACTCGTATTCCGGATACAGCGCTTCCACTTTCTCCCTGATCGCTGCCCTGACGGCGTCCGTCGCGAAATAGCTGTGCGCCACTTCATCGAGGTGCCCAAGATGCTGGTCGCAGAATTCTTCGAAGCGCTCGACGTCGAAATGCCGCCGCGCTATGCGGACATAGTCGGCGAGTTTGTCGTCGAAGGGCTTGTCCTGGTCCGCAATGTCGAAGTACTCGCGCCAGTTCAGATCCGTTTTCATGTTTCGATCCGTCGCGGCGCAGAAGATGGACCAGCGCAGGTTCGCTTTGATCAGCCACGGAAAGTGAAAATGCAGTGAGGTGACCTGCGAATCGGGGCAGGCATTGGCGAAATCGATTGGATGCCATACGCCTTTGCTCAGCAATGACTCGCAGGAATTGAAATCCCAGCCGAAAAACGCGTTGATCACCATCGTTATGTCGATCAGGCGCTGTTCTTCCTCGGCCGAAAGAAAATTCGTATCCATGCGGTAACGGTCGTGCAGCGGAGCGTCGGGGTCGTAGTTGACGCAGCGCCACTGCGCGCCGAGGCCGATGCAGCGAACGAAACCCTCGAACGGGACAATGCCTTTCTGCAGGTTCATGACGCGGATGCCACTCTCGTCATAGGCTTTGAGCAGCGATTCGCGATCCTTGATCGCAGTAACGCCAACCCACGCACCACCATCGTAGGGTTTCATGAACAGGGGATAGCCGATTTTGTCGCCGATGTCGCCAAGATTAAACAGCTTCGCGTAACGTTTGAGCGTCGGCTGCAGATCGGACGATTCCGTGTACGACTTGGGCGGTATCATCCAGGTTTCCGGCACGGGCAGGCCGAGCCGCATCATCGCGCAATACGTCGTCTGCTTCTCCATCGACTGCAACGACCACGGATTGTTGAACACGTACAGGTCATCAGTAATGATGGCTTTCTTTATCCACTCGCGAGACGTGTGATACCAGTGCGTCAAACGGTCGATGACGACATCGTACTTGCAGTGCTGTGTCAGGCTGAACGGTTCAATCGCCATGCGCTCGACTTCGAATGTCAGCGTGTCATTGCCAAGCGGAATCGCCAGATCGAGTTCATTGAGCAGCCCCTCGTAGCAAATGGGCCAGCAAATATCCGCGCCCAGGGACAAGCCGATATGTTTAGTTACTTGGGCCACTTTTTGCGTATCCTTGAATTAAGAAGCCAATTATTTAACAAGCGGTCTTTATCAATATAGCAGTTGAATACAGGGTGAAATGCAACTTTGATGCTGTCACTCGTACACCATCCACGCCGGCCCCGGAAGCAGCCACGAAAGACCGATACGCAGTCGATCCCGCCAGTTCTCCCAGTTATGCGCGTCGCGCGCTTCTTCAAAGCGCAGGTCGACACCTTTCGACTGCAGGTGCGGGACAAGCGAGCGATTTTCGTAGATTAGCGACTCGTACATGCCGCAGCTCATGAATATCCGGTCCGCGGGGCGCCCGGGGTGTTCGCGAAACTCGTTCATGAACCGCACGACCGGATCGAAAACCGGTCCGCGACGATGGCGGCCGATGTCACTGAAAGCGAAAGATCCGGACTGCAGCAGCAGCGAGCCGAAGTGTTCGGGATAGCGCCATGCCGCGTGCAGCGCGGCAACGCCGCCGAAGCTTGCGCCCATAATACATCGTGCAGCGGGTGAATCCGTTAAAGGAAACGCGTCGTTCATGAAAGGCAGCAAGTCTTCAACGAGGAACCGCGCATGTCGATTATCGCCAGCATACTCCTTCAGTCGATCGGGCGACTGAATTAACGCGACGATCATAGGCGGTATTTCCAGCCGGTGAATCAGGTTATCGAGCACTATCTTGAGGTCCGCGTAGCGCAAATAGTCGACACCATCGTGCACCACAAGCAATGGATAGCGACGGTTTTCGCGGAACGTTGCCGGAAGGTAAACCTCTATCTCGCGGGGTTCCTCGAACACGCTGCTTTCGAATTTTTGATTCTGCAAAGAACCCTCGCGCGCCAGCGGATCATGCAACGTCCACTCCGGCCGCTCGTAGCCGGCTGCCTGGCATACCGAATTTGCGCCAAACGGATCACGCGCAACAACATCGTTCAGGGGATCGAGTATGAGTTCCTTGTTGCCGTTAGACGCGACCTCGAACTTGTACTCGATGCGAGAGCCTTTGGGTAATTCGATTGTCGTCGCCCACAGGTCGGTGCCGGCTAATGCCTGGAACGGCTGCGCGGTGTCGAGCCCTGCAATCCAGCAGCGTAAGTAAACGGCATCGGCTTTGCCCCGGAAAACGAAGGTGACGTCCGTGCCGTCAACGAGCGGAAAATCCAGGTCGCGAAGCAACGCATCAATATCGGCCCCGTCCGGAGCTGCTTTGCGGACCAGTTTGCGTAGTGCAGGGTTCATGCCGCGCGTACCCGTTTGAATTTTCCGTTACGCGTCATGCGCCTCGCCGCTTCTGTGTCTTGCAGTGTTTCACCCTCGAACAGCAGATATGAACCATTGTCGAGGGTGACGCTGGTGGCTGGCGAGAAGCGCCGGTCAAACAGGCTGACACGCAGCGAATCCCGCGATCCTAGCCGCCCCCTCGCGTCTGGCAGCAGCACGATGCCCGGCACGAGCCCCAAGCCGCGGCACATAATTTCAGCGTCACGACGACCTTGTGGCATACGATCGTGGAACAGGACGATACGATCGCATAACACCATCGCGCCGGCTGACCAGGCAATGATGTTCTTCCGTTGAAGCTGTGAACCAAGTCCGAACAGGCGCAGCCGGTTCATTAATACGACGACATTGCCGCCGGTAATCAACAGGGAGTCGAAACGCGATAACGCTTCGGCTAACGCCGCAGTGTGCTCGGCGAGCGGGGCATTACAACCAATGTTGAACGCACTATCGAATCGAGCATGAATCTTGTCCACCTGGCGAAGATGATGCATATCAAGTGCACGCAGTTGCGAAATCGCATGACGGCGCTCGGCCGCCACGACGGCTCGCTCACCCTCGGCGCGCAAAGTCGCGCGTGCCGCAATCATCAGCTGTCGAAGCCGCAGCTTGTACAGGCGCTGCTGCTCTTTGAGGCGTTCCTGTCGTTGCCGATAGGCTTCGTGCAGGCGCGTATCCGCGACAAACAGCTCTTCGGCTTTCTGATAAAGGAGCAGGTCCGACAGGGGGTTCTTTACGAGGCGTTGCATGCCATCGATATCGCCCTCGGCTTCCTGCCACGCGGCCGAAATCACGCCGATCGGTCCGTCGCCAATTCCAGACCGAGCCAAAGCGCTGTCAAAGTTCACAACCGGGCGCTGCGGGCCGAGCAGCAATCGTAACGGTGCTTCCGGATTCATCGCAGCTCTACGCGAATCGTGCTGACGATCTGCTGCAGCGCATCCTGCACGACGTCGGTATCTGGGTCGCGGACGATGATGTAGCCATCGCCCTCGTAGCTGTCGCTCGGGGGCTGGCCCTCGTGCGGCAGTTTGGCTTCTACAACGATCGAGCCAAAACGGCGCTGCACTTCGTCAACTCCGCTGATACTGCGAATGCGACCCTGGCCCTGGCCACGTATGTACGCCGCGCCGGCCGCGTAACGGCGTTCAGGTGGATCAAATTTTCCAAAAACCATCAAGCGTGGCCATGCCTCGTAAAAATCGATGTCGTGAGCATACGACAACAACGACGAAAACTGTGCGCCAGGTGGACGGGCGCCGACTTCGGAAATGGCGATGTTGCCGTTCGCGAGCCGAAACCACTCCATGTGACTGAGCCCGGTTTTCAGTCCCAGCGCTTCGATAGCGGCAAATCCCGCTTCGCGAATCGGATCAAACTCGGCGCCGCCGATGTCGCGGGGTAGCAAAACGCACCACTGTATCCAGTCGTTTTCCAGCACCTCCAGTGGCGAAGGCATGTATCGGGATATCGAATGCCAAATCGGTCGCCCATCGATGAACACACTGTCGAAAGAGTGCTCGGTGCCGCACACGAATTCCTCGAACAAGGTTGGGTGGTCCGGATTGGGCGGAAAACGCTGCAGCCACGTACCGAGATCCGCCGGCTGATCGAGTCTGAAAGTACCTTTTCCACCCGCGCCGGCGGGGGGTTTTACGACGACCGGAAAGCCAACGCGCTGTATGAATGCCTCCGCCGCTGCACGGTCGCCAACGAGTGCGTGACGTGCACACGGAACTCCCGCTCCGCGCAGGACGTCTTTCATGCGCGACTTGTCGCGGAAGTTTCTCGCCGCAGCGGACGAAAGCCCGTCGATGCCCAGGGCTTCCCTTGCAACGGCGAGGGGTACCTGCAGCTGTTCGAGCGCCGCGAGGTAGCAGGCAGCTTTGCCGAGCCGGGTTTCCAGCTGCTGTGCCGCTTCGATCAACTGGTCCGGATTTAAAGCATCGGCAATACGCCAGTGGCCTGCGATCCGGGCCCGAATGTCAGCAGGCAGCTGCTCCGCAGGGTCCTGGCTCACAACCGTCAGCGCGACGTCCGGCAACTGGCAGGCGCCGCGGAGGAAGCGGACAGTCGCGTCCATGAAAAAGGGCGCGGCGAATATTACGTGTCGAGTCATGTCGCCAGGTCACCTCTTCCGAGAATCAGGGACTTCATTGCGGTTTCCTGCTCGAAAGGTGCCAGGACTCGCAAGCAGCTTCCGAACGTGGGACAGTTGTGTCGACGAATATGAGATTTTACTCAAGAATTGACAGAGTCACCGATCAATGGATCTTACTGCAAATTGGGTCGGCGTTGCTGCAATAGTATTGTTTGTGGCTGCCTACAGTCTCGTGATTACCGAGGAGTTCACGCATCTGCGGAAATCCAAGCCCGTGATGCTTGCCGCAGGCATCATCTGGGCCCTGATCGCCTACCAGTACGCGGGCACTCAGCAACCGCAGGCACCCGAAGAAGCCGTTTACGAATACCTGACGGAATTTGCGCAGCTGTTCCTGTTCCTGCTAGCTGCAATGACCTACGTCAATGCCATGAGTGAGCGCAATGTCTTTAAAGCGCTCCGGGATTGGTTGGCGCAGCGTTCGTACAATTTCCGCACCATGTTCTGGATCACCGGTATCCTGAGTTTCTTTTTGTCTCCGGTCATCGACAACCTGACGACTGCGCTCGTCATGTGCGCCGTTGTAATGGCTATCGGAGAGGGAAACCCGCGTTTTATCGGCGTTGCCTGCATCAATATCGTCGTGGCAGCAAATGCTGGTGGTGCGTTCAGTCCTTTCGGCGATATTACGACGCTGATGGTCTGGCAGCGCGGTGTCGTCAGTTTTGAGTATTTCTTCCATCTCTTCCTGCCCAGTGCTGTCAATTTTCTGGTTCCGGCTGCCATCATGTCATTTGCGGTTCCGAAGACTCTGCCCTCGGCAACCGGCCTGAACAACGCAGTTGGCCTGAAGCGGGGCGCCAGGCACATCATGTTCTTATTCGCTTGCACTATAACCACAGCGGTGTCGTTTCATAACTTCCTTCACTTGCCGCCGTTTCTAGGCATGATGACGGGCCTCGCGGTTCTCAAGTTTTATGGCTACTACCTGAGAACAACGCATGCCACAACGCCGTATGACCGGGAAAATTATGGCGAGGTTGGCGACACCGCACCCTTCGATAGCTTTCGTGAGGTCGCCAGGATCGAGTGGGATACGCTGTTGTTTTTCTTCGGCGTCATAATGTGTGTCGGTGGCCTCGGATTTATTGGCTACCTTGATCATCTCTCAGTCTATCTTTATGGACAGCTCGGCCCGACGGTAGCGAACGTACTTATAGGACTGATATCCGCCGTTGTCGACAACATACCGGTGATGGTTGCTGTGCTGGAAATGAATCCCGCGATGAATGTTCAGCAATGGCTGTTGGTTACGCTTACGGCCGGCGTGGGAGGCAGCCTCCTGTCAATTGGATCAGCCGCCGGCATCGCCCTAATGGGACAGGCCCGCGGCAAGTACACTTTTTTTACACACCTTCGCTGGACACCTGCAATCGCACTGGGTTATGCGCTATGTATCTGGTTGCACATAGTGCTGAATCGCGACCTTGAAACCCTGCTGCCATATGCCGTGAGGTAGGGGGGGCGACATGCTTTCTTTC
>Ga0224497_10002143_pt1 | contig 11882 bp, 11 predicted proteins | sample SF_Jul11_sed_USG_4_FD_167970 | JGI IMG/M metagenome (GOLD analysis project Ga0224497, IMG submission 167970) | Sediment microbial communities from San Francisco Bay, California, United States - SF_Jul11_sed_USGS_13 | ecosystem: Environmental > Aquatic > Marine > Sediment | place: USA...
TCGATGGATACGGTGCGCAATGCCATGTCGTCGGTGGCCCAACCGAACAACATTATACCGCCAACATAAGTTGGCACCGCTGCGCCATAAAAGTGGGCATCTTGAAACAACTCCGAAAAATACTGTGCCGAAGGCCTCACTTCGTACATCTGTAGAAACGCGACGCCATTTTGCGTCACCAGCACCCCACCGTCCGCCAAACATCGCCGGCACCCGGCGTAATAGTCGCGAGAAAATAACACGGCCCCGGGGCCCACCGCGTCGGTGGAATCGGTAATAATTACATCGAATCGTTGATCGCTCGTAGCCACGTAATCGAATCCGTCATCGATAATGATCTCCGCCCGTGGATTGTCGAATGCCCCCTGTGAGTGGTTGGGAAAGTAGCGCCTGCAAGTGTCGATGACACCGGCGTCAATTTCCACCTGCACCACGTGTTCGACATCGGGATGGCGCAACACTTCGCGTAACGTGCCGCCATCGCCGCCGCCCACAATCAACACTCGTCGCGGCGCCGCGTGCGACATCAACGGTACGTGCGCGATCATTTCATGGTAGATGAATTCGTCCTTCTCAGTGGTCTGAATGATGCCGTCCAACGCCATAATGCGGCCGAACAACCGATTCTCGAATATAACCAGGTGCTGGAGGTCGGTCTTCTCATCCAAGATCACACGATCTACTGCGAATCCCTGAAAATATCCCGGCTCCAGTTCTTCAGTAAACCGATCCATCCTTAATTACTCCACGCGGTTGTTCTTTCAATTCCATTCGCTGCGGCAAAAACGCCTCACACAGCACATCGATCGCCCGCTCCGGTACCGCGTCGCCGCACATAAACACGTCGAACGCGGCGAAGCTTATTTCAGGCCAGGTGTGCACGCTGATATGCGACTCCGCCAGCACCGCGACGCCGGAAACGCCGCCGTTAGGAGTGAAATGGTGTAAGTGGATGTGCAGCAATGTGGCGCGCGCAGCAATCACGGCCCGGCGCAGGGCTTGTTCCACATAATCGAGTTCGCCCAGGTGCTGCGCATCCCAAAAATCCGCCAGCAAATGCATACCGGCGACGCGCATACCGTCGCGCTCGACAAAATGATCCTTTCGAGGCGGATTGATCTCGCAATCCGAATACACTGGCCAACGGCGCGGATTCGTTGCGGGTTGAACAGGTTGTGATGGCAGACTCGCCTGTTTATTGCACGGCATCCGACTAGCACTCCGATCGAGGAAGCGGTTCATTAATTAAATGCGCTACCCAGTAGATCGAGCAACGCGCGGTCAAATGTCCATAACCCTCCCTTGGGGGGTCACACCGGGGAACGCGATTTATAACGAATTTCTCAAAAAATTCAAGTAAATGACGCAGTGATTTATATTTTATCTCAGTTTCAATTGCGTGACCTGATCGAGATATCCCTCTTATCCGATTGTATTTATTATGAAATACCGAATATCGATTGCACGCAGACGGTGCACGAGGCACACCATACTGGATCCGGTGTTTTGGCTTGCGAGCAAACAGTAACCCAGGCTAGCGTCGCACGCTATCTACCCCTACACTCGCGGCGAATGAAAATACGCCAGTATTATCGTTATAGCCACGACCCTTGCAGGAGTGCCCAAACCCGATGACTATGCATCCCGACCCGCAACCCGGTAATTGGAATTACCCGGCACCGATTCGCTACGGTGTCGGCCGAATCGCTGAACTGGCCGACGCCTGTAAAGAACTCGGTATGACCAATCCGCTGTTGGTGACCGACCCCGGACTCGCAACCCTACCGCCGGTACAGGACGCGCTCAACCATTGCCATCAAGGCGGACTCGGTGCCACGGTATTCAGCGATGTGCAGGGCAATCCGGTTGAAGCAAACGTGAGTGCCGGGGTCGGTGCCTATCGCGATGGAAGACACGATGGTGTCATTGCGTTCGGTGGCGGTAGTGCACTCGATGCAGGCAAAGCGATTGCGCTGATGGTGGGCCAGAACCGGCCGATTTGGGATTTCGAAGACCGTGAGGATTGGTTTACCCGGGTCAACGAAGCCGGTATGGCTCCGGTCGTCGCCGTACCGACTACCTCCGGCACGGGGTCCGAAGTAGGACGCGCGTCCGTCATTACCGACCAACGCGACCACACCAAGAAAATTATCTTTCACCCCAATATGCTGCCGGGTCGCGTCATTCTCGATCCCGCTGTGACCGCGGGATTACCGGCGCACTTGACCGCCGCGGTCGGTATGGATGCGTTGTCTCACAATCTGGAAGCGTTTTGCAGCCCGGTCTATCATCCGATGGCACAGGGCATCGCACTCGAAGGCATGCGGCTCGTCAAAGAATGGTTGCCGACGGCCTGTGCCGACGGCGCCGACCTCACCGCGCGCGCACACATGCAAGTCGCATCGACCATGGGCGCAACAGCATTTCAAAAAGGTCTCGGTGCAATGCACAGTTTAAGCCATCCGTGCGGCGCTGTTTTGAATACGCACCACGGACTCACTAATGCGGTAGTGATGCCCTATGTGTTGCAATTCAATCGCCGAGTTATCGACGACAAGATGACAATTCTTGGGCGCTATCTCGGCCTATCTAAGCCGTCGTTTCAGTCCGTAGTGGATTGGGTGCTCGCGCTGCGTGAACAGATCGGTATTCCTCACACGTTAGGCGACATCGGCGTGGGTCACGAACACGTCGAACGCCTCGCCGCGATGGCGGAAGTCGATCCGTCATCGGCCACAAATCCACTGCCGCTCATTGCCTCAGAACTGGAAACGTTATACGCGAATTGTATCGACGGTAATCTAAGCGCTCTCGATACCAAGTGAGATGCCGCACCCACAAAATTCCGAAAAACGCATCCGCTGCCGGCGACATCAAATTTCCACGCAGTGATCTGTGGGTTTTCGCCTACGGCTCGCTGATGTGGAATCCGGGATTTCCCTATAAAGAAGCACAACACGCACGCATCTATGGATACCACCGCGCATTATGTGTGTGGTCTTGGGTATATCGCGGCACACCACGCGTGCCGGGCCTGGTGCTTGGGCTCGACTGCGGCGGATCGTGCGTTGGCCGTGCGTTCCGCGTCGCGCGAAATTATCGCGAGCACGCCGTACGATATTTGATCGAACGAGAAATGATCACCGACGTCTACCGCCCTCGGTTATGTCCGCTGCGCCTTGCGGACAATCGCCGCGTAACGGGTTTAACGTTTCAAGTCGATCGCGATCACGATCAATATGCCGGTAAACTCAGCGCCGAACGAGCCGCCACCGCCGTATCCGGTGCGACCGGTTGTAACGGTAGCAACATCGAATACGTCACGAACACCGTCGATCATCTCGCCGAAATGGGATTCCGCGACCCGGTACTGTGGCGAGTCAGAAAACTACTCGCCGAGAAATAAACCGACGGATGACAGTGCGCAAACCCACCGGCCTACGCGAACACCACCGCACGGATTTATTCGGACGAAGCCAGTAGGCTGCATAGAGCGAACGCGAAATCCGGCGCTGCGCCTAATCGAGTGCGCGTTACCAGGTATCCGACAGCGTGTAACCTTGTGGAAATGGATCGGTCGGATCCAGTGTGTACTGATGATGACCCGTGATCCAGGCGCGTCCGGCGATGCTGGGTACGATCGCGGGCACTGTGCCCACCGTAATAGTGCTCACGATCTGCGCCTGAAATTCCGAACCGATCAGTGAGCGACTCACATAGGTCTCACCGATTTCGAACTCGCCGCGTGCGGCCAACACCGCAAGCCGCGCCGAGGTTCCAGTTCCACACGGCGAGCGATCGATTTTCCCGGGCGAAACCACCACCGCATTTTGCCCGGTCTTGGTGCCGTAGCCCATGGCGCTGATGGGCCCCGCAAATTGGGTAAACGTCACGGCGTTGATCCCTGGATTTTCCGGGTGTACCACCGGATACTGGGCCACGACCGCGGACTTGATACGCTCCCCGGTTTCAACCAGATCACGCGCTTCGTCGCGGCTCAATTGAAAACTTGTCGAACATCGTCGCACCGGGAGGCGGCAATACCCCGCCGGTGATGACGCGACCCACCTCGCCTTCGGCGTGGCACCCCACCACCGATATCATTCGTTCGCTTGGCATTAGCTTCGATCTCCTGATTGAGTGTTATAACAACTCTGCGCCCGCGTCGAGTTATGAATTCTCAAATTACAACCCCATGCAGAGTATATTGCCAAGCACATTAAAGAGATTCAAAACCTTTCGGAAGCTTAACCGGAAACGACACTGATGAATTACGAAAACCATTACCACCAACATGTCCAATATCGACAACACACGGTGGAGCACGCTCTGGCCGAAACCGGTTATCACGGCCTGCTCATTCACAGTGGCCGACCCATGCCATACTTTGCGGACGACCAGTACGCACCGTTTCGATCGACCCCGCATTTTGCGGCGTGGTTACCGGCGCGTGGCCCCGGCCACTGTCTGGTGCTTCGAACCGGACAACGCCCACGGCTTTTGCATTACGCCGCGGCGGATTATTGGTACGAGCCGTCCGCCCTCGATCCGTCATTCTGGGGCGCCGAATTCGATATCCATGAAGTCGATAGCCCCGGTGCATTGCGCCGGGCGCTGCCCGACACCGACGGCTTCGCCTTTATTGGCGCCGACGAGGCCGTGGCAAGGGCCTGGGGCATTGTGACTGAAGCGGTTAACGACAACACCGTTCGCGCCCACCTCGACTGGGGCCGCGGCACCAAAACCGCGTATGAAATTGCATGCATCGAAGTGGCCACCGAACGTGCGGCCTTGGCCCATACCGCCGCCGCCAACGAATTTATGGATGGCGCCTCGGAACTCGAAATACATCAAGCGTATCTGCGGGCGCTCGGCGACACCGACCGCGACCTGCCCTACGATAACATCGTCGCACTGGACACCCACGCCGCGGTGTTGCATTACCAGAATAAACGTCAGCACCGCGACGGGGCATTGCTGTTAATCGATGCCGGTGCAAGCGCCTCCGGTTATGCCTGCGATATCACTCGCACGCATTTACGCGATAGTGCTACCGGCATGGCGTCCCTACACGCGGCGCTCGAGCGGTTGCAGCAGACGCTTTGTGCCCAGCTTCAACCCGGCATCAGCTTTGTCGATGTGCACCGCCAGGCCCATCGCCTCGCAGCGGAGCTGCTGTGCGAACTCGAACTGCTCAGCTGTTCAGCACAACAAGCGTTCGACAACGGCTACACGCGACCGTTTCTACCGCACGGCCTTGGGCATCTGCTTGGGGTGCAGGTACACGACGTCGGTGGCCATCAACACTCGGCAAATGGAGCGATAGGGGCACCGCCGGCAGAGTATCCGGCGCTGCGATTGACCCGCTGTCTTGCGCCCGGCATGGTCTTGACTATCGAACCTGGCATATACGTCATCGACCAATTGCTGCAACCGTTTCGGGAGAGTGGAAATTCCGCATTCGCCTGGCCTGCCATCGACCGCCTGCGGCCATACGGCGGGGTGCGCATCGAGGACAACGTTGTTATAACACCCAGCGGCCATCGCAATATTACTCGGGAATATTTGGCGTAGCACAGTGGAACGCGAAACCGAAACGCACCGCCCAGCGGCATCTGAACAGGATATCCTTGGCGGTGGGCCGATAGCCTAAAACGTTCGGTAACCGTTTCAATTATTCTGATGATTATCGGTCCATCGTCCGCCTTCGTGATATACCCGGACTAACCCGAACGCACACTTTCACTAGCTTGAGCTTACGGCCGACGATATACTAGTGCGGTTCTGCGCCGGGCATCCCGGCGCGCGACGTTCGCCTCTCATGGCGCCATCAATTCAGGAGGAATTCAATGAATACCAAATACTTCAACCTGGTTCTGGGCACTGCCCTGGCACTGGGTGTAAGCGCATCTGTATCGGCGAAAACGCTGGTCTACTGTTCCGAAGGAAGCCCGGAGGGCTTCAATCCGTCTCTATATACCGCCGGCACCACGTTTGATGCTTCCTCACGCCCCATCTTCAATCGATTGGTTGAATTTGAGCGTGGCGCCACCAACATCGTGCCGGCACTGGCCGAATCGTGGGATGTATCGCCAGACGGTTTGTCCTACACATTCAAGCTGCGCCAGGGCGTAAAATTCCACACCACCGACGATTTCACGCCCAGTCGTGATTTCAATGCGGACGACGTGCTGTACAGCATTAACCGCCAGTTCGACCCCAATCACCCGGATCACAAACTTTCCGGCGGCGCGTACGAGTATTTCAACGGCATGGATATGCCGGCGCTGCTCAAGTCCGTTGAGAAGGTCGACGACCACACCGTTCGCTTCAACCTGAACAAACCCGAAGCCCCCTTTCTGGCCAATCTCGGCATGGACTTCGCATCGATCATGTCGGCCGAATATGCGGACAAGATGCGTGCTGCCGGCACCCCCGACCTGATAGACCAGAACCCGGTTGGTACGGGTCCATTTCAGTTGACCAAATACGTCAAGGACTCGGTGATCCGCTATGCAGCCCACCCCGACTACTGGGCCGGCAAAGCCAAGATCGACAAACTGATCTACTCCATCACACCGGATGCCGCCGTTCGATACGCCAAGCTCAAAGCCGGCGAGTGCCACGTCATGCCGTACCCAAACCCGGCGGATCTCGAAGAAATGAAGAGCACTGCGGGCATAATGGTTATGGAGCAGGAAGGTCTCAACGTGGGCTACCTCGCGTTTAACACCGAGAAAGCACCCTTTAGCGACAAAAAAGTTCGCCAGGCACTGAATTACGCAATCAACAAGCAGGCGATCCTCGACGCGGTGTTCCTAGGCGCGGGCAAAGCCGCCAAGAATCCGATCCCGCCGACCATCTGGTCCTACAATGACGCCGTCAAGGATTATCCGTATGATCCCGCCAAAGCCAAGGCCATGCTGGCCGAGGCAGGCGTGACCGATGGCTTGGAAACCAACATCTGGGCCATGCCGGTACAACGCCCCTACAATCCCAACGCCCGCCGCATGGCTGAATTAATGCAGGCCGATCTGGCGAAAGTTGGCGTCAATGCGAAGATCGTCACCTACGAGTGGGGTGAGTATCTCAAACGTTCCAAAGCGGGCGAACACGACATGGTGCTGCTGGGCTGGACCGGTGACAATGGTGACCCGGATAATTTCCTGCACGTGTTGCTCGGTTGCGCTGCGGCCCAAGGTGCGAACCGTGCTCGCTGGTGCCACAAGCCGTTCGACGATCTGCTGATGCAAGCCAAAGCGTCTACCGATATCGGTGAGCGTACCAAGCTGTACGAAGAAGCCCAGCTAATTTTCAAAGAAGAAGCTCCGTGGTACACCATTGCCCATTCGGTTGTGTTCATGCCGATGAGCGACAAGGTCGTCGATTACAAAATTGATCCCTTCGGAGGTCACATATTCTACGGGGTCGACCTGAAATAACTGTGGGCGGCTGTTGCTACTAGCTTGATGAACCGGCGTGGGCGGCGCACTGCCGCCCACGCCCCTTATTCGGGGGGACCACTGTGATCGGTTTTCTGCTCAGGCGCCTTGCGCTTGTGGTGCCCACCTTTATTGGCATAACCCTGCTGACCTTCGCGTTGGTGCGCTTGATTCCGGGCGACCCCATCGAGATGATGGCGGGCGAGCGCGGTATTGAACCCGAACGCCACGCCGAGTTGCGCGCCGAGATGGGCCTGGACGACCCGCTGTTGATACAGTACTTCAGCTATATCGGCGATGTGCTTAGCGGCGATCTCGGCAAATCCGTCGTTACGAAGACGTCGGTGCTAGATGAGTTCTTGTCGCTGTTCCCGGCAACTGTGGAGTTGGCGCTATGCGCCTTGTTCTTTGCCATTGTAGTGGGACTACCGTTGGGGATACTCGCCGCGGTCCGGCGCGGGTCGATACTCGACTACTCCACGATGGCAGTATCGTTAACCGGCTACTCGATGCCCATCTTCTGGTGGGCGCTGTTATTGATTCTCACGTTCTCGGTCACTTTGGGCTGGACCCCGGTCTCGGGGCGCATCTCGGTAATGTTTGACGTCGACGCCGTGACCGGCTTCATGTTGATCGACACCCTGCTCGCTGGCGAAGAAGGCGCATTTAAGTCGGCCGCGAGCCATCTCGTTCTGCCCGCCATTGCACTCGGCACCATCCCGATGGCGGTTGTTGCACGCATGACCCGCTCCTCCATGCTCGAAGTGCTCAGCGAGGACTACATCCGCACCGCGCGGGCCAAGGGTCTGTCGCCATTTCGGGTCACCAATGTGCACGCCCTGCGCAATGCCCTGATCCCCGTGGTCACCGTTATCGGCCTCGCCGTAGGCATTCTGTTCGCCGGGGCGATCCTGACTGAAACCATGTTTTCCTGGCCCGGTGTGGGCAAGTGGCTGGTCGAGGCGGTGCGGCGTCGCGATTACCCGACGCTGCAAGGCGGCGTGTTGCTGGTGGCGACCGTGGTCATCGTCGTCAACGTCACCGTGGATCTCCTCTACGGCCTGATCAATCCGCGTATCCGCCATCAGAAATAAGGTGACACAGTCAATAAATAATCAGGCCGACGCGGTCACCGTTTCAGAAGCCCCTTCGCAGCCTCATCCGCTTGTCGAGTTCTGGCAATACTTCCGCGCCAATCGCGGCGCGCTGGCGGGCCTGATCGTGATCGTAGCAATCGTCAGCGCCGCATTTCTGGCCGACGTCATTGCATCGCACCACCCCCACGAGCAGTATCGCGATGCGCTGCTGGTTCCACCCATGTGGTACGAGGGGGGCAGCAGCCGTTTCGTTCTCGGTACCGACGACCTCGGCCGCGATATTTTCTCCCGCATCGTCCACGGCGCACAGGTCTCAATATCCACCGGCTCGCTGGTGGTGACATTGTCCCTCGCGCTCGGTATCGCACTGGGGCTAATCGCCGGCTACTTCCGCGGCATACTCGAAGTAGCGATCATGCGCTTTATGGATATCATGCTGGCGCTGCCCAGCCTGCTGCTGGCGATCGTTATCGTCGCGATCCTCGGCCCAAGCCTGATCAACGCCGCCATGGCGGTGGTGGTCGTATCCCTGCCCCACTATGTGCGGCTCACCCGCGCGGCGGTATTGACCGAGGCCCACAAGGACTACGTCACCGCCAGCCGCGTCTCGGGTGCCGGCACCTTGCGCCTTATGCTGATTACCATTCTGCCCAATTGCATGGCGCCGCTGATTGTGCAGGCGACGCTCGGCTTTTCCACCGCGGTGCTCGATCTCGCGGCCCTCGGATTTCTCGGCATGGGCGCCCAGCCGCCCACCCCCGAGTGGGGCACCATGCTCGCCAATGCGCTGCAGTTCATCCAACGCGCTCCCTGGGTGGTGACCCTACCCGGGCTTGCCATCTTGATCACCGTACTCGCGTTCAATCTGATGGGCGACGGTTTGCGCGACGCGCTCGACCCAAAACTGAAGCGCTAGACCGGATAGGCCAATGCCACTGTTAGACATAGAAAATCTGACCGTAACGTTCAGCGAGTTCAAGGCAGTCGATGGTGTCGACATTTGCATCGAAGAGGGTGACGTGCTCGGCGTGGTCGGCGAATCGGGCTCGGGCAAGAGCGTCACCATGCTCGCGCTGATGGGACTGATCGCCTACCCCGGGGTGGTGACGGCCAACAAGCTCGTGTTCGACGGCAAGGACCTGCTCTCGATGAGCCCGGAGCAGCGCCGCGCCATCACCGGCAAGGATGTGGCGATGATCTTCCAGGAGCCGATGACCAGCCTCAACCCCTGCTTTACCGTGGGCTTTCAGATCCGCGAAGCGCTCAAAGTGCACGAAGGTGGCACCCGCAAGGAACTGACCGAACGGGCTATCGAGCTGCTCGACCAAGTCGGCATCCCCGACCCGCGCCGGCGCCTCAGCGCCTTCCCGCATCAACTCTCGGGCGGAATGAACCAGCGTGTGATGATCGCTATGGCGATTGCGTGCAATCCCAAGCTGCTGATCGCTGATGAACCGACCACCGCCTTGGACGTGACTATCCAGGCACAAATCCTCGATCTGCTGCTAAGGCTGCAGAGCGAGCGGGGCATGACCCTGATACTGATCACCCACGACATGGCGGTGATCGCCGAAACAGCCCGGCGCGTCAACGTCATGTACGCCGGCCAACTGGCGGAGGAGCGCCTAGTGGAAGAGTTGTTCGCCAATCCCCGCCATCCTTACACCGGTGCCTTGCTCGAGGCCCTGCCCGAGCGCAGCGCCGGTCACTCGCGCCTGCCGACCATCGCCGGGATCGTTCCCGGCCCCTACGATCGTCCCGACGGCTGCCTATTCAATCCCCGTTGCCGCTTCACTACCGAGCGCTGCCGGCGCGAAGCCCCCACCCTCGATGCAGACGCTACGGGGAAAGTACGTTGCTGGACACCTCTGGGGACAACTCATGCTGGAGATCTGGCAACATGAGCGAGGTCGTACTGCGCGCCGAGAACCTCAAGCGTTTCTACGAGGTCAAGACTTCGGCCTTCGCCCACGCGAAAACGCTGAAAGCGCTGAATGGCGTCAGCTTCGAATTGAAGCAGGGGCAGACGCTGGCCGTGGTCGGTGAGTCCGGCTGTGGCAAATCCACGCTGGCGCGACTGATCACCCTGATCGAGAAGCCCACCGAAGGTCACCTCATGATCGACGGCACCGATGTCGTCGGCGCCAGCATGGAGGATTTGAAAAGCCTTCGCGAGAAGGTGCAGATCATCTTTCAGGACCCATACAGCTCTCTCAATCCTCGAAAGAAAGTCGGCACCATCCTGGAAGAGCCACTGGTGATAAACACCAGGCTGTCCAAAGCCGAACGCCGCGAGTCGGCCGAGGAGATGCTGCAGAAGGTGGGGCTTCGCCGCGAGCACTACCACCGTTATCCGCACATGTTCTCCGGCGGCCAGCGCCAGCGGATTGCCATTGCCCGTGCGCTGATGCTCAGCCCGAAAGTCCTGGTGGCCGACGAGCCGGTCTCGGCGCTCGATATCTCCATCCAAGCTCAGGTGTTGAACCTCCTGATGGATCTGCAGGAGGAACTCGACCTCGCGTACCTGTTCATTTCCCACGGCCTCAGCGTAGTCGAGCACATCTCGAATCAGGTGTTGGTGATGTATCTGGGCACCGCGGTCGAGCAGGGGAACAAGGAGCAGATCTTCGACAGACCCATGCATCCCTATACCCAGGCCTTGCTTGCGAGCACGCCTTTCGTCGACCCCACGCGCAGAGCGCAAAGGGTGCCTTTGAAGGGCGAACTGCCCTCCCCGCTCGATCCTCCTCCAGGATGCCCTTTCCACAGACGTTGTCGCTTTGCCAGCGACCGCTGCAGCCAGGAATTACCGTTGCAGCGGGAGCTCGAGAACCAGCTCATTGCCTGTCACAACGCTCCAGTTTGAATCGGACTTGGCGGCTCTAATCAATACCCGCACAATGTCGATGGTTTCTCCGTCCGCGGGTATTGTGGACAAATTGGTCTCGATGATGGCGGCAACCGCGATATCATCACGCCGGGGTTCAAAACGCTAACCGGGATATCCAACGGGCGGTTCGGGTCTTACGGGAAATTCGAGTATAACGGCTAGAGGAAAAGCCGAAACCGCCGCTTGGTTGGATCCGCATAGGACAAACCGTGCGCGGTCCCCGTACCGTAAAATATCCAAACTATATATCGGACAATTACAGTCGGTCCGATTTAGATTTGTAGCTTTCGAGAGGAACCGATGAAAACCCAAATACTTAGACTCATCCTTGCTGCAGCGTTGAGCCTAGGAACCGCTTCTGCCATGTCAGCGAAAACCCTGGTCTATTGCTCGGAGGGCAGTCCGGAGGGATTCAATCCTGCGTTGTATACGGCGGGCACAACTGTCGCCGCG
>Ga0224497_10002144_pt1 | contig 11882 bp, 6 predicted proteins | sample SF_Jul11_sed_USG_4_FD_167970 | JGI IMG/M metagenome (GOLD analysis project Ga0224497, IMG submission 167970) | Sediment microbial communities from San Francisco Bay, California, United States - SF_Jul11_sed_USGS_13 | ecosystem: Environmental > Aquatic > Marine > Sediment | place: USA: California...
CCTGGATGATCGGGTGCCGGGCACGGCCACTGCAATCCCTCGATATTGTCCTCGAGCCTTTCATGCGAAATACCCGCCACCTTTGGGGTGAGCGCGGCCATTTCCTTATAAACCTCGGCAGGACTCGCATAATCCGGCATCGGATAACCACTCTTTTGAGCGATTTCGATCAGGATCTTCCAGTCCTCGCGGGCCTCGCCCGGCGGATCGACGGCCTTTCGGACGCGCTGTACGCGGCGGTCGCTGTTTGTAAACACGCCGTCTTTCTCGGCAAAACACGCACCAGGCAGAACGACGTCGGCAAATGCCGTCGTTACGTTGTGAAAAATCTCCTGGCAGGCCAAAAACTCGCAATTCTCATTTAAGCCAACCTCGAGCTTTGAAGCGTTCGGCTCCGAGATGACGATATCTTCACCCATCACAAAAAGACCCCGCATTTTGCCATGAATGACGCTCTTCATCATGACGTTCAGGTTTTGGCCTTCGTTCGGCGAAAGCTCGACCCCCCAGGCTTCCTCAAATTTCTTTCGTGCCTCTTCGTCCGTTACCTTTTGATAACCCGGATAAAAGATCGGCGATGCACCGGCATCGTTTGCGCCCTGGACGTTGTTTTGGCCCCGAAGCGGATTCATGCCCGCCGAACGGACGCCGAGGTGCCCTGTCATCAGCACCAGATTGGCGAGGCAGTAAACGTTGTCGGTGCCGTGTGTGTGTTCCGTAATACCGAGCGTGTAGTAGATGCCCGCCTTCTTCGTCGTCGCATAGAGACGCGCGGATTCAATGATCAGTTCCGCGGGCACACCCGTGACCTTTTCGGCTTCTTCCGGAGTATATTTCGCGACCGTTTCGATAACTTTTTCAAAACCGTCAGTTTTATTCGCGATATATTCCTTATCCACAAGGTCTTCCTTTACAATGACATGGGCCATCGCGTTCAGAAGCCATACATCGGTGCCCGGCCGCAGCTGCATGTGGATATCGGCGATATCGGCCATCCAGATCTTGCGCGGATCTGAGACGATCAGTTTCGCACCGTTTTGGACGGCACGCTTCATCTCCATCGCGATGATCGGATGGGCCTCGGTGGTATTCGAACCCGTTACAAACAGTAGATCGGCGTCGCGGATCTCGGCGATCGAGTTTGTCATTGCACCTGCTCCAAACATTGTCACCAGACCGGCGACGGTTGGGGCGTGTCAGGTAGCAGAGCATTGGTGAATGTTATTCGTCCCGTAAACCGCTCTTGCGATCTTCTGCATCAGGTAATTCTCTTCACCCGTGCAGCGGCTGGACGAAACAAACCCCAATGCATCGGCACCGTATTTGTTTTTGACCTTTTGAAGACCTTCGACAGTGACCTCGATCGCCTCGTCCCACGAAGCGGGATGGAGATCCCCGTCTTCGCGCCGGATCAAGGGCGTCGTGATTCTGTCCTCATGATTAATAAAGTCGTAAGCGAATCTTCCCTTGACGCACAGATTGCCGTCGTTCATCGTCTCGCCCGGCGGCGGACTCGTGACTTTCGCGACCCGGCTGCTGCCGTTCGTTCCGACGACATGCAAATCCATCTGGCACCCGACCCCGCAAAAATTACATGTTGTCCTGACTTTTTTCGCATCGGCTGGGAGCGGATCGGGAGCTTTCTTTTCGACGAGCGCCCCGGTCGGGCAGGTATCGATGCAACCGCCGCAGAGCTCGCACGTTGTATCCAAAAGTCCGCGCATGCCGGCGGTCGCGATTGTCGTTTCCGAGCCGCGGTGTGCAAGCGTGATCGCGTTTACAGCCTCGACCTCGTCGCAATAGCGGGTACAGCGGGCGCAAAGAATACAAAGATCCGGTTCAAACTGTATGTATGGATTGACATCGTCCGGCCTTCCGACCCGGGGTGCTTCCACGGGATGCAGCTCCAGAGGTTTTGTGATCTTCGCTAACTCGCGAAGCTGATTGCCGTTGCCGGTCTCTATCGGAAGCCCGTCTTCTTCAAGCCTATGATCCGATAAATACAGCCCGTAGAGCACCTTCCGGTGTCTTTCGATCCTGTCGGACTCGGTCGTGATCTCGACGTCGGGAGCGACCTTCCAGGCACAACCGGGCTGGAGCCTCTTCTGGCCCTCGACTTCGACGAGACAAACGCGGCATGCGCCGACCGGTTCCAAGCGCGGGTCGTGGCAAAGCGTCGGGACGCTGACGCCTTCCCTTTCAGCAACCTCGAAGACCGTTTCGCCGTCGCGTGCGCTGCAGCTCCTGCCGTTCAGTTTTATTTCAAATACATCACTCATGTTCTTCAACGTTTCTTAAACGCCTCCGGAAAATACTTGCGGCCGCTTTCGAGCGGTTTCGCGGCGACCATTCCCAGACCGCAAATCGAACCCTCTTCCATTTCCCAGCCGACATCATCGGCAAACTCCAGCGAGTCCGGGTTTCCAAATGACAAATACTCGTCCGTCTGCCTTCTCAGATATCTCGTTCCGATCCTGCAGGGGGCGCATTGTCCGCAACTTTCCTTTTCAAAAAACTCCAATTGCCAACCGGCCGCCCTAGCCATATCGACGGTGTCGTTCAATACGACCAAACCGGCGCTTCCAAGCATCGAGCCCGCCTTAGCAAGGCTTCCGAAATCCAGCGGAACATCTCGTTTTTCGATCGGCAGGAATCCCGAAGATGGTCCGCCAGGACTGAACGCTACCGGGTTCCCGTCGTAACCGCCCGCTTCCTCAACGAGTTCGTCCAGCGTCACACCGAGCGGCAATTCATACACGCCGGGCCGGTTTACATGACCCGAGACGCAATAGAGTTTTGTTCCCGGTTCGCTCCTTCCAAGCCCTCTGAACCAATCGCCGCCCCGTTTAACGATCGCCGGAACACACGCAATTGTCTCGACATTGTGAATCAGTGACGGCTTTCCGCGGAAACCGAACTCGGTCGGAAACGGCGGCTTCAAACGGGGCATTCCTCGCTTGCCTTCCATCGATTCGAGCATCGCTGTTTCCTCGCCGCAAATGTAAGCTCCGTGGCCGTTTACGATATGCCAGCCGAACCCGGATATTGTATCGCCCGCTTCTTCAATCGCCTGTTCGACGCGGCGCCTTTCAGCCGTAAATTCTCCGCGAATGTATATATAGACATCTTTCGCCTCTACGGCGTGCGCCGCGATCGCCAGCCCTTCAAGCATCAGATGAGGCTGCCGGAGCATGACCTCGCGGTCTTTGAACGTCCCCGGCTCGGCCTCATCGGCATTGCAGACGACGTATCTTTCGGTTTCTTTCTGGCTTCTCACGCCGCGCCACTTGATGTGCGCCGGAAACCCGGCACCCCCGCGGCCTTGAAGATTTGAGGCCTCGACCTGTTCGATAACCGCTTCGGCCCCCAGCTTTTTAGCCTCTGCAAAACCCGCGTATGAATCGTCGAGCGGCCCGCCGAGATTCATCGGAAGATCGGGATTATCGGCGGTCAGACCGCGTTCCTGCGTCCCGTAACAGACCTGTTCGAGTTCTTCATCGAGCGTCGCCGGCGCACGGTCGCATTGACCGAGACAGCTGACACGTTCGATTTCTTTTCCCTCTTCTTTCAGACGCGCCGCGAGTTCATCGGCGTCTTTGATTTGACAGGTAAGTCCGTCGCAGACGCGAATACGTTTGCCCGGTTTGCTGATCAGCGTATAAAAAAGCCCGGTCCCCCAGATATCGGCCTCGGGAACACCGGTTTCAAGCGAGATTCGGCGGACCGATTCTTCGGTCACACCGTCTTCTTCCAAAAGATGGAGAATGCGTTCTCTCTGTGCTCCTTTTTTAAGCATGAACAGTTCGGGATAATTACGTTGGTTTTTTTGATCCCCGGTCAATTGTTGTAGACAAACAACGCAATTTCTTCGGTATATCTCAACTCGTCAATCATAACATGAAGCTCATCAAAGGATTAAAGTCTATGTGGTGCAGAAAAACGATGTTTTGAGCGATTGGATCTTGTAGCGTTGTCTCCTCGAAATCCTTCCTTTTACAGCCGGCTTTCTTAAATTGCCTCCAGCTTCAGCTGGAGGTTTAGGTTTAGCGCACATCGTGGGGGCTTAAGCCCCCTTTTATCCGCTGTTTACCGCTATCCCCGAGCTAAAGCACGGGGCAATTTAATTTATCCGCCAGGCAAAACGCCGGAAACCTTTCGTAATTAAAATCATCCGAATTTGTCGCTGAAGGTAACGCATATAATCGCCGGGGGTCGTTTCGACCCTCGGTCCGCAAGCTCGTGAATGCGACCCCATCGGGGTCGAATCATCATTTGCGCCCGACCGGGGGTCGCAACGACCCCTGGCTTAAATGTGTTGCCTTCAGCAACTTTTCAGGAATTTTTTCATTATCGAGTGATTCCGCATATTTCATCGACCGGAGATTGCTAACCTCTTGAAGCACTGATCTTATCCCACAATCGAATCCCCAACAACATCTTTCTTGAACCTTTTTTTCCAAAAAACATTCCAGGAAACCGTTTCCATCTCGCGCCGATAACCTATTCATTACAAAAGGAGAACCTATGGCTGTCACACCCGCGGATCGAAATCCGACCACAAAACCGGCGTTACCTGTTGCTCCCGTCTCGGAACAAAAGAATGCCTCCAGGGGATTGGTGTTTTCCGTTCCCGATAGGTATTTTAACCAGCTTTCGCAGATGATCATCAGTACTCGCAAGGCTGCCGTGCAGGCCGATCCAAAGAACTCGGTAATCCCAAACGGACCGACAGTTAACGCACCCGATGGCACTTGGTCTGCGCAAAGACTGAGTGTTCCCGGCCTTTTCAATCTGGCGCAAGCTAACCCTTCCGTTCCGGGACGCGGAAATCCCGCCTATGCGGATCGTGCTCTTAACGGCTATGCCTACCGGATCACGACAACCAACCAGGCCAACTCCGATCTGCCGCCGGTGATATTCATCAACGGGATCAACACGAGCCTCACCGGTGCAAGTGAAACCGCGGCTTCGGTCGGCGAACTGACCGGGGCAAATGTCGATCTTGTCTATAACAGCAGCGATCCGGCGGTCGGAGCAAAGGTGACGCTCGCGCATTTTCACGAGATCGCAAAAGATAATGCAAACGGCGAAGCCACGAAGGGCATACGCTGGAGCCTCAGGCACGGCCTCGAGTTCCCTTTTATGGTCCGAAACAGGGTGTACCGCGAAACAATGGCGTCGGCCGCATTCGGACAGCAAGGCGGCGAATGGGCAAAATACAACGCCCTCAACAATCCGCCAGCGGCTCAAACCGCAGCGAACCTGATCCTGGACCAGCTCAATTCGCATAACGGGGTAGTGAATGTGGCGGGTTACAGCCAGGGCGGCGCGATCGGCGCCGAAGCGCTTCGAAGGGTCGAAGCAAATCTGGTCGCGATTCACGGACGCGCAAAGGCCGACGATATGCTGTCACGCGTCAGATTTCTAGGGATCGGCGCGGCTGCGGAAAGTACCGATTTCCCAAGCGCCGTCAAGTTCAACGGCATCGCCCACCGAGGTGATGTCGTACCCGAATACTTCGGCATTTCGCGAAACCGTAGAGCACCCGGACTCGGTGCGATACTCAAAGCGCTAACTCCCGGAAACGGTTGGGGCGTCGAGCAACATGTCAATTATCTGGACGACCAGCACGGCGCCGGCAGCGCGGGCGACCCTTTATCGGAGCGTCTCGTCCGAGAATGGTTTGGCGGCTTGAACATCGGCGAGCAGGTGATCCGAGACTTCGAACCCTAGTGCAACGCGGAGCGATGGGGGATGTCTTGGTTTTCTACGGGAGATAAATAAGCTAGCGTTGCTTAGCGGCTTCAAAGAATCGATCCGAAGGCCATCATTTTTCCATCCGCAATGTCGACGTGATTCCGCGACAGATTACATTCATTTCCGCTCCTGCGCTTTTTTGAAGGAACCCCTATTCGGATCAGCTTTCGAGACATCCTCGTTGCCTTGTCTTATCGTCCTTTAGCCTGGCTTGAAACCCGCAGTTTTCAATTCGTCGCATCCGTGATTTTTTTCGCATCCAAAGACGAATGGCTACCAAAGGAATAGTCCGGCATCTCTTTTCTTGCCCGCTGGGCATTCTGGCAAAGCGAAATAAAAGATGCGATTATAGTGCATCATCAGAAGTCTCATTTTGAACCCGTAATGATTGCTAGAAAGACCTTCATTTCTTTCACACTTCTTTCGCTCCTGGCCGCGGCCGGAGTCTCGGAACTTTTCGCCGCAAATGGATACACAAATGAACCGAGCGGGGACCTCCAGGCCGTCGTTGATAATGTCGCCGGCCGGACACACCAGAAATTCAAATCCGGCGGTCTTGGCCAGAACGATTTCGCAGCGACAGTAATATCTCTCCGAGACCGCAGGTACCCAATAAAAGCCGATTACCGCGGTGCCGCTCAGATCTATCCGGCGAGCGTCGTGAAACTCTTCTATATGTCCTTTTATTTCCGGCTGCTCGAAGACGGAAAAATGAGAGAGACATCCGAGCTGAAACGCGGGCTGCGCGACATGATCGTCGATTCGGGGAACGAAGCGACGGGATACATACTCGACGCGCTGACAGGGACGACAAGCGGCCCCGAATTGCCTCAAAGAGAATTCGCGGCGTGGAGCTGGAAACGAAACGCCGTAAACCGTTACTTCGCCTCGCTGGGATACGGAAACATAAACATTAACCAAAAGACACATTGCGAGGACGCATATGGCGTCGAGCAGCAGTTTCGAAGCTACAAGGGAGAGAACCGGAACATGCTGACGACGAACGCGACCGCCCGTTTGCTCAAAGAAATCGTCACCGGCGAATCAATAAGCCGCGAACGGAGCCTGGAGATGATGAGGTTGCTTAGACGCGATAAGAATACCGACGATGCAGGCGGCTTCAAAGGTGCGTTTATGGCGGATGCGCTCGAACCGGGTACGAAGCTCTGGGCAAAGGCCGGTTTTACTTCCAGGACACGCCACGACGCTGTTTATATCGAGACACCGGACAACGAAAAGCTCGTTATCGTGGTATTTACCGAGGGACAGTCGGAGAACACAGAAATCATCCCGTTTTTTGCAAAGAATTTGCTTGATGGCATCAAATCGCTGAGGAATCTATGAAATCAATTCGAAGTTTATTAACAGTATTTGCGCTTATTAGTTTATGTACGGCATCGGGTCTTGCACAGTCCTACGAAAAGCCGCCGAAAGAGATCCTGGACATCCTTGATGCGCCCGCATTTCCAAGAGCCTCGGTGAGCCCTTCGAAAGACAAAGTTGCACTTTTTACCCCGGTCACCTATCCGCCTATTTCGGATCTCGCGCAGCCGATGCTGCGTCTGGCCGGGCTTCGGATCAATCCGAATTCAAATTCGCGCTCGACACAGGATTATTATTTGGGTATTGAACTCATCAATCTCCCCTCGGGCGATAAGCAGATGGTCGAATTACCCTCAAATGTGAAAATCGTATCGCCTGAATGGAGCGCCGACGGAAAACACATTGCGTTTGGGAACATCACGGACACCAAGGTAGAGCTTTGGATCGTCGAGACCGCAACCGGAAAAGCACGGGTGATCAAAGACATCGCTGTCAATACTGCCCTTGGAGGTTTTAAATGGCTGCCGGATCAGAGATCGTTGATCGTAAACGCCGTCCCCACGAATCGGGGTCCGGCCCCCAAGGTCTCCGCTGTCCCGAAATCTCCCAGCATTCAGGAAACTGCAGGCAAACCTGCGGCAATCAGAACCTACCAGGACCTTTTGAAGTCACCTGCTGACGAGGCGCTTTTTGAGTATTACGCAACCTCGCAGCCCACCGTCGTCAGTCTTGACGGTTCGAATAACCCGATCGGCGAGTCAGCTATTTACCGTTCGATCAACGCTTCGCCGAATGGCCAGTTTTGGCTTGTTGAAAAGGTCAAAAAACCATTCTCATATCAATTCCCCGTTTGGAGCTTTGGACGCAATGTCGAGATCTGGACGAGGGACGGTAATATCGTAATTACTTACGTAAAGATCCCGCTCCAGGATTCGTTGCCCGAAGGCGGTGTCCAGGTTGGTCCGAGGAGCATCGATTGGATTCCGACGGAAGACGCAACGTTGATGTGGGCAGAAGCCCTCGATGGCGGCGACCCCAAAAACAAGGTTCCGTTCCGTGACAAGCTGCTGATGGAAAGCGCGCCCTTCAACGGGGCCGTGAGAGAGATCCTCAAGTCCGAACAGCGTTACGAGGGCGTTATTTTTGGTGAACAAGACGCAGAAATGTGGTTCTATGAATACGATCGTGATACGAGAACCGTACGAATATTTGAAACTAGTTATCGCGACGCGTCCACAAGCAAACTTATTTCGAGCAGGAATGTGCGTGACCGTTACAATGATATCGGGTCTCCCGAGATGAAAACATTGCCCAACGGCGGATCGGTAATGATGAAAGCTGAAGCCGGTACACTTTTGACGGGAAGAGGTGCCACGCCTGAAGGAGACCGGCCATTTCTTCAGATTCTCGACGATAAAGGAAAACTGTTCCCGTTGTTCAGATCGGACGATGCGCATTTCGAGTCGGTCGAAGGCGTGATTTCTACCGGAGGACCGATCTTCTATATTACGAGGCGTGAGAGTTCTACGGAACCTCCAAATCTGTTTCTGAAATCGTCATGCAAGCCGCTTGTGAAATGCAGGCCGGCGGTGCCAAAGCAACTTACCAACTTCAAAGACCCGACCCCAGAGTTGCGCGGCATTACCAAACAACTTGTTAAATATAAGCGAAAAGACGGGGTCGATCTCTCGTTTACGCTTTACCTGCCGCCTAACTACAAGGAAGGCACAAAGCTTCCCGCGCTTTTGTGGGCCTATCCTCTTGAGTACACAGATACCGCCACCGCCGGCCAGGTATCAGGCTCGACCAACCGGTTTACCACGATCGGCGGTTATTCGCATTTGTTCCTCTTGATGCAGGGCTACGCGATCCTAAACGATGCTACCGTGCCGATTGTTGGAGATCCCCTGACGGTCAACGACACTTTTATCGAGCAGCTTGTCGATGGAGCGCAAGCGGCTGTCGATAAGGCGGCCGAAATGGGCGTCGTAGACCCTGACCGTGTCGCGGTCGGAGGACATTCCTATGGCGCTTTCATGACCGCGCATTTGCTCGCCAACTCGGATATCTTCCGGGCGGGTATCGCGCGGAGCGGCGCCTACAACCGTACGCTGACTCCCTTTGGATTCCAGTCCGAAAGGCGTGCATTATGGGAGGCCCCCGAAAGCTACTACAAGCTCTCGCCTTTTATGCGCGCAAATCTTATTAAAGAACCGATGCTGATGATCCACGGGCAGGCCGACAACAACTCCGGTACCTACCCGATGCAGTCCGAACGTATGTTTGCCGCTATTCGGGGTAACGGCGGAACGGCGAGGCTCGTGATGCTCCCGTTTGAATCCCACGGCTACCGCGGCCGCGAATCTATCGAGCATGTCCTTTGGGAACAAATCCGCTGGATGGACAAATATGTGAAAAACGCAGAGCCGCGGGCGAAACCGTAGTAATGCAGATGTGCGGGAGGGCAGGATCGCAAGTGTGCAGGGAGGGGCAGGATTTCGCCGAAAGGATTGCATTTAGTAATATTCAGTTCGAATTGTTATGGCGAAGAATGAACGATATCTTAAGGTAGCGATCGAGTTGTTTACGCTCAAATTTAAGCGCGAACGATTCTCTGAAATTATCAGTTCGGACAAAAGTAATGATGATTGCCTGCACGAGTTGTTGAACGACATTCGCAATCTCGACCCAAGCACGATGATTGAGATTCCGAACAATAGGCAGCCACCCACGAGATCTATTTGCAGATTGCCGATTTAAGTGCACGCGAATCATCCAATGTTATAAGTGAAAACGAGGACTTGGATTGGAGAATCGGAAGTGTGCGCGAGATTTTTATGGCAGAAACAGGACAAAGCATTGGAACACTTATTTAATGCATAGGGAGCAGGGTCGGGTATTTTGAATATCACGAACGATTTTTGCTTGCAGCTTCTGGAACCTGGTGGGTTTCCGTTTTCAATATTTCAGTATTAACTGAACTCGCACATCTTGACCCGGGATGAAATATCTAGGATTGCTTCAAGAGAAGCTGTCCCGTTTACCATGCGACAATAATATGAAAACACGGACATTAGTCCGTGCAAAACACACCAAACCCAAGCCGCCTTTGCCATAGGCTACACTAAGCATCCCTCATTATTTGAAAAAAAGGCCCGGCCAAAATGGCCGGGCACATTTCATGTAGCTGACTCCGGTCTTATGGAATTGGACACGTCAGCACATTGTTGTTGTAGTCGTCCAGGAGCCCATTGAGCTCATTTAGCCGCATGCTCTGAGTCTTACTGATTGGACCGGTCGTGCTACCGTTATAACCAATCGCTATCAGCAGTTCCTGAGCCTCGTCGATGACTGGACCGATGCATAGAGGATCCGCATCCGCTTGTATATTCAGCTTCGCTGCGAGCAGTTGGGCTGCCATATTGACCGCGGGATTCTTCGCATTCCGCGCCTTCCTACCGGAATCGAAGAATCTCTTGCTAAGAACCTCGAATGCCTTTTCACAAGTATCAACGTGTAACGATCCGATGTCTACACCAACATATGGCTGCATAAGTTCATACGTCGGGAGATTCAAGATATCCACATGTGGGCCACCGAACGAGTCCAGAACGTAGTCAAGCACCGGGGCCTGATTTCCACGCGTACACGACGACCAATTCTTCCAGTATCCGATCGTCCGCGCGTCACCCTGCGGAGAAGTATTCGACACCGCAATGTTGACCGTAGAACCTGGATCGATCGTGAAATCGACGCAGCGGATACCGGTGTCTGCCGGAACCGTGTCGTTCGCTTCGGGGTTGTACGACGGTGTCGGTACACCATTTACCAACCACGAATCGGTAAACCCGGCCGCAACGAAGAATTCGCACGCCGTATAGCTCTCCGGAGGCACCGGGTCAAATACGAGTATACCGTCGGCATCCCCTAAGATGTTGATCGTTTGCTTCAACACATCCGGTGGAATGGTTAGATCAGGCGGAACAGCACCCGGATCACCGTTCAAATAGAGGCTGAAGTCTATACTCAGATCCGGACGAGGCACGCCGTTAACCGTCTTAGTCAGCTCGAGATGGCCCCGCTGCGTGTTGTTGAAAGTACACGTGACGGTCTCGTCTGGTTGCAGATTAATCGCGCCGATTGGGCTTCCGTCGTCACAGGTGGCCGATGTCAGGTCCCAACCAGCCGGTACCGTCTCAGATACCGAATAGGTTCCCGCCTCGGATGTCGGCAGCAACGGACCCGAGTTGTTCGATTGACCATCGGTCAACGAGAACGCGCCGGGAGCATAGCTGCTCGTGAAATCGAAGGACTGCGTCGACCCATCCGGAAGGGTCTCCTTCTGAACGATGATGTTGCCTCTCCTGATCCTGTTGTTGAACGTACAGGTCACCGTTTCGCCGGGAGCCAGATCGATCGCACCGATCGCACTTCCGTCGTCACAGGTCGCCGAAATCAGGTCCCAACCAGCCGGTACCGTCTCAGATACCGAATAGGTTCCCGCCTCGGATGTCGGCAGCAACGGACCCGAGTCGTTTGACTGACCGTCGGTCAAAACAAATGGCTGAATGGGAGCCCAGCTGCCCGTGAACGTGAACAACTGCAACGACCCGTCGGGATCCGTCTCCTTCTGCACGATGATGTTGCCCCGCTGGAGCGTGTTGTTGAACGTACAGGTCACCGTTTCGCTGGGAGCCAGATCGATCGCGCCGATTGGGCTTCCGTCGTCACAGGTCGCCGATGTCAGGTCCCAACCAGCCGGTACCGTCTCAGATACCGAATAGGTTCCCGCCTCGGATGTG
>Ga0224497_10002146_pt1 | contig 11871 bp, 15 predicted proteins | sample SF_Jul11_sed_USG_4_FD_167970 | JGI IMG/M metagenome (GOLD analysis project Ga0224497, IMG submission 167970) | Sediment microbial communities from San Francisco Bay, California, United States - SF_Jul11_sed_USGS_13 | ecosystem: Environmental > Aquatic > Marine > Sediment | place: USA...
TTTGGGAAACCGTGCTGCCTCCCACGGATGTGAAAGAGGTCAAGGAATATTTTCAGACATTTCTCCGGGGTCAAGCATCGAACGTTCATGAGAACTACTGGATCACCAAACAGGAGCAGCTGCGCTGGATTGCCTGGTCTAATACGCTGCTGAGGGATAAAGACGGTCTGGTGATATTCCTGATTGCCTCCGGCGTTGATCTGACAGAACAACGGAAGGTGCAGAAAATCCTGGAGAGGGAACAAAAGTTTATTAGCCAGGTGCTCGACACCGCAGGCGCCCTTGTGGTCATTTTGGACTCTCAATGGCAGATCCTCCGCATCAATCGGGCCTGTGAACAGATCGTGGAACACTCCTTTGAAGACTTGAAGGGTCAACCATTTTGGAATCTGTCGGTCATTTCAGGTGAGGATGATCAAGGAGCAAGGCAGGTATTGGAGTCTTATAAAGCGGGGCAGTTACCTGCCGTGTTTGAGTCGGCCCTGGTGAATAAAGCCCGTCAGCTGAGTTGGATTCAATGGACCACCACCGTGATCTATGCTGAAACAGGCGTAGTGGAATATTTTATTGCGACGGGGACGGATATCACCGCCCGCAAGCAGGCTGAACAGAATCTTCGGGTGACGCATCAACAGTTAGAACGGCAGCAGCAGGAGCTGAGATCGCTTGCGGCCCAACTCCTGACGGCTCAGGAAGAGGAGCGTCGGCGTATTTCCCGTGATCTTCATGATGATGTCAATCAACGGCTCGCGCTTCTGAGCCTGAAGCTGCAAACGGCGGAAAAAGGGCTTCCGGATAGTCATCCCGTCCTGCCAATGCTCCGGGAGCTCTATGAGAATGTCGCGGATCTGTCTGATGATATTCGACATTTGGCCTACCAATATCATCCGTCGATCCTGGATGATCTTGGATTGGGCACGGCTCTCCGCTCGTTGTGCGAAGACTTTGCGAAGTATGAAGCCGTGTCGGTCACGTGGGAGTTGCCTGAAAGAGGGCGTAAATTTTCCCAGGCGGTGGCCACGTGTTTGTACCGGGTGGCACAGGAGAGCTTGCGAAACGTGTCAAGGCATGCTCAGGCTTCGAAGGTTCATCTCGACCTGAGGGAGGACGAACAGGAGATTATTCTTTCAATCCGCGATAACGGCCGGGGCTTTGAAGTGGGCGGGCTTCTTTCACGAGGCTTGGGATTCGTCAGTATGAAGGAACGGGTTCGCTTGGTGGGCGGGACGCTGTGGGTGGATGGTCAACCTGGCCAGGGCACAACCGTGAGTGCCTCAATTCCTAAAGGCACATCCACGTGAATGGGCATTCCCCCCTCTGTCATCCCCGCCGGTATTAAGCGGGGATCCATCTGAAAGGAAATCCGGATGGACTCCCGATTATCACTGTCGGGAGTGACGGGAGCAGATGGAGTCCAGAAAAAATGGCGGGCAGGACTCTATTCTCCGTCATCCCCGCCGGTATTAAGCGGGGATCCATCTTTACGATATGACCAAAAACCCTTGCGTCTATATTTTGGCCAGTAAACCTCATGGCACCTTATATATTGGCGTGACCAGTCATCTCATTAAGCGAAGCTGGGAGCACCAAAACGGATTCGTGAAAGGATTTACCAAAACCTACGATGTCCATAGATTGGTGTATTATGAACTCCACCCGGACATGATGTTGGCGATTACCACGGAAAAACAACTCAAGAGGTGGAATCGCGCATGGAAGATTCAATTAATTGAAAGACGTAATCCTGATTGGCATGATCTTTGGGAAGAAATTGTCTCATGACTGGATTTCTGGTTGCATAGACATAATAAGGATACAGACAAGATGGTTGCCCGATACACACTGTCGGGCATGACCCATGTTTTCCGTCATCCCCGCCGGTGGTGAGCGGGGATCCATCCGAAGAATTTCAAAGATAGATTCCCGATAAAAATGTCGGGAATGACAGGCAAATAGACAGGCAGATGAGCAAAGCCAGCCTAATTTTCCGAAACAGGCTGTCGGGAATGACGGGAGGGGATGGATGCCCGATGAATAATGTCGGGCATGACGACAGGGGAGAAAATGGCAGAGCATGAGAGGGAAGAACGAATGTCTATACGATCAAGCCAGTTGTCAGCCAACATAGGGCATATTTCATGGTGACCAGACCTCGCGTCCTGTTAGCCGATGACCATTCATTGGTTTTGGAAGGCCTGGCCAAACTGGTCACGGATGACTGTGATCTCGTCGGGAAAGTTGAGGATGGGCGGGCCCTCATTCAGGCTGCTCAGAAGTTGGAACCGGATGTGATTGTCTTAGACATTTCCATGCCCAAATTGAATGGATTGGATGCGGGGCGTCAATTGAAGAAGTTGCTTCCGTCAATCAAACTGATTTTTCTGACCATGCATGCGGATCCTCTGTATGCGAAGGAAGCCTTTCAAATCGGGGCTTCCGGCTTTCTCTTGAAACGTTCCGCGGCGTCCGAATTGATGCAAGCCATCCATGCCGTCATGAAAGGGCAATTTTATGTGACGCCGGCCATTGCCAAAGATTTTCTGGGTACGTTCACTCAAGAAATGCCGGCGCCCCAGGCCGAGACGGACTCGTTGACGCCGCGGCAGCGGGAAGTCCTTCAGCTCATCGCCGAGGGGTACAGCACCAAAGAGATGGCGACGATGTTACATGTGTCTCCCAAAACCATTGAATTTCATCGAACCCAGATTATCCGGGAGTTAAATCTGCATAGCACGGCGGAGTTAACGAAATATGCTATTGCCCATGGCCTCGTCGCTCCGGAATAAACCGTTCTTCGGATTTCCCTGGGGATTTTGCTCTCTGAAACTAGGGGTTTCCCTAGTGGCGATCTGATTTTTCCTCTGTACAATAGGCTATCCATAGCCGGTATCAATTCTCCGGAAACAGTAGTGATGCTCATGAATGCCTCTCAATCTACTCAAACCTTCTCTCGAGAGATGTCCCCTATGAACCTTCCCCGTGTGTTGTTGGCGGACGACCACCCTATGGTTTTGGAAGGAGTGGCGAGGCTTGTCGAGGATTTTGGTGAGGTCGTGGGAAAGGTTGAGGATGGACGAGCGCTGATTGAAGCTGCTTCACGCCTGATCCCGGATGTGGTGATCATGGATATTTCAATGCCGAATTTGAATGGCCTGGAATCGGCTCGCCATCTCCAAAAGCTTCTTCCCCACTGTAAAATCATTTTTCTGACGATGCATGCGGATTCCGCTTATATTACCGCGGCGTTTGAAGCCGGAGCTTCCGGCTACTTATTGAAGCGATCTGCCGGTTCAGAGCTTAAACAGGCGGTGAAGACCGTGTTGGCGGGCCGTCAGTATGTGACGCCTCTTATCCTATCGGGGGATGACCAACTTAGGGATCCCTTAGGAAGGGGGGCGCCAACGTTCAAACAGCTCACCCCTCGTCAACGGGAAGTCCTGCAGTTGATCGCCGAGGGCCATTCCACCAAAGCCATTGCCATCCTTCTTAACATTTCCACCAAAACCGTTGAATTTCATAAAGCCAAGGTCATGGAAACCTTAGGGATGCATACGATTCCCGAGTTGACCAAGTTTGCCTTTGCGCACGGCCTGGTTGTGAAGTAACAGTGAGGAGTGAAAAAGTAAGGAGTAAGGCGTAAGGGGGGGTAAGGAGTAAGCCGGAAAGAATCCATGACTGAATTTGCTGATTGCATCTTCGTTTTCCTCCTCCTCACTACTTACTCCTCACCCCTTACTCTTTACCTCTCATGCCTCGCCCCATACTCCTAACGATCCTCTGAAGCCTTCCCTGACCTAGGAATTTTTCCAGGAAGAACTAGGGATTTCCCTAGTTCTTTTTTTTTACTCCGATCATTATCTTTTCAATTAAGCGGCCAACCCCCTCCACCTGATGGTTTCATGTTTGAAACCGATTTGAAAGAGAGGCCCTCTCTATGAACCATCTTTCTTCATCTCCCACACTGGCGAAGGAACTGACGAATCCCGAAATAGAAACCCCAAGTCCATTCCATGACCATTTGGATGTCACGAAAACCCGACCCTGTATTTTGGTGGTGGAGGATGATCCTTCAGTGGCAGGGTTACTGAATAATGTCCTCGGAGATTGGGGATTTCACGTGCTTGTTGCGAGAAATGGTAGGGAAGGCCTGGACATTGTAGGCTGCCGTTCCGTGGATGGGATTCTGCTGGATATGCACATGCCCATTATGAATGGGCGGACCATGCTCGATGAATTACGATGGTTGGGGTATCAGATGCCGGTGGTAATGATGTCTGGCGGGTTGGACGAACGAGCTCTCCGTCAACTGTTGCAGGAAGGAGCCCAAGCCTTTTTTGTGAAACCGTTTCGTCTCTCATCTCTCAAGCAAGCCTGTCGACAGTTTTTTCAAAAGAATGAGGTCGAGGCACAGGTCTCATCTCACTTCCAGGTGGCCTGATCAAATAATGGAAATTAGCTTGAAAGGCGATAGATTTTTCAAAGGGAGCGTTTCGTGTCTTCCGATAGAGAGGAACGTATGAATACAGATGAGGCCGGTCATGTGAATGGAATCCTAAGAAACGGGAAGAGGAAAGTCTGCGCCCATCAGCGCATGGTGGATGATCATTACAACGAGCAAGGCGCGAAAACAGGGCACCTGGTCTGTCGGGAATGTGGTGCGGTCATTCATGAGTCAGTGAAAGTTTGAACTCGCCTGAGATGAATTCTACCTTCACGAGCCTGCAGAAAGGCGGAAGCCCTTGATACTTCTTGTGACTCACGAAGTTGAATTTGCCAAACATGTGGGCCGCTTGTTGGAAGCCCAAGGCTATCCTGTCATGTTGGCTTTCCAAGGATCCGATGTGCCGACTTTGGTGACGCAGGGGAATCCTCAGCTCATCGTCGTCAATTTGTATTTACGAAATCCCAGCGGGCTTGAGGTCTTGCGGGAACTTCGCGCAAGGGGATATGCAGAAAAAATTATTGTGTTAGCCGGTCATTCCGTGAGCTCCGAGATACCTCAGGCGTTATGTCTGGGTATCGATCAGGTCCTTGGGCAACCGGTGTCCTTTAACCAGATCGTCTCAGCTGTTCGTGTGGCCATCGGTTCTCCCGTCAAAAACGAAGATCACGCGGCGAGACAGATCGAATCCTATGCCCAGTTGGCCAACATACCATGAGCACCAGCACTGGTTTGGTTCCTCAGAGACAGAGATCCTCTTTCATGCCGCCCATTTGTCTTGAGGCGCATCGAGGGGAGATGAAATCATGAACGTTTAAGATGGAGATTAATCTGATGCAAGACCCATCATCAGTTTCGAGCCGGGATGATGAGCCCCAAGGTCGTTCCTCTTCTGTTATTGACGAAAAGAAGGTGAATCCTGCGGCCTCCTCAGAACCGTTGGAGGTCCAAATCGCCAATCGCGCCTATGAAATTTCTCAGCGTGGGAGCGGAGGCCGTAGCCAGAGTTTAGCGAGTTGGTTGGTCGCCGCACGGGAAGTGTTGTCAGGGGATCCTGAAGGGTCACCCTCACACTAGATTGTTGGCGAGGACACTTTTCCTGATCATGTCCGACAGATTCCCTCGGGTCTCCATCTGCTCCCATCACTCTCGCCATTCGTTGTCGAGAGTCCACCTGTAACGCCGTCATGCCCGACATTTTCTATCGGGCATTCATCTTTGACCTTCTTTGGATAGATCTCCGCTCACCACCGGCGAAATGGAGCCCGCAACCATCTTGTCATCCTGAGCCTACGGCGAAGGATCTGAGCCCAGGGTGACGGTGCCACGGCTCAGCGAGATCCTTCGTTTCACTCAGGATGACAAACATGGGGGAAGCCATCCCCACCGCGATCATGCCCGACGTTTTTATCGGGCATCCATCTGGATTTCCTATCGGAATGAATCCCCGCTTAATGCCTGGGGGGTTGACAGAAAATGTTGGTCATCTTCGACACCAACCGGTATCGGGCATTCATCATGAACCCTAGGAACTTTTCCTGGCTTTTCTAGGAAAACCCCTAGTATCTCTCCCTCATCTTTCAGGTTATAAATTCCCCCCATGAACATTCATTCCTTTCATCCATGTTGCCGGCTTTCAGGAAGGAGTTCAGACTGATGGCTAAATCTCAACCTCATGCCTTGTGGTCCATTATTCTCGCTGGGGGGGATGGGGAACGAACCCGTCCGTTTATTGAGAAATGGTTAGGCTATCCCAAGCCCAAGCAATATTGTACGTTCGTGGGAACCCGGTCCATGCTCCAACATACCTTAGACCGGGCGGACCGATTGGGGGCTAATCATCAAAAAATCACGGTGGTGTCTCAGGCCCATCAAGGGTATGCCAGCGAAGCCTTAGCGGGTCAGCAGGCTGGACAAGTGATTCTTGAACCAGACTATTGCGGCACCGCGGCGGGGCTGTTTCTTCCTCTGACCTATGTCCGGGCATGGGACTCGAAGGCCACTGTGATCATCTTCCCCTCTGATCATTTTGTGTTTCCGGAGGATCGGTTTATGGAAGCGGTTGAGCGAGCCACGCGTGCGAGCCAAATTCTTCAGGATCGCATTCTTCTGTTGGGTGTTCGTCCCACTCATCTTGAGCTGGACTACCACTGGATGAATGTGGGCGGGATTCTGGATTGGAGTGGAGGATCTTGTGTCCGGCAAGTCGATTCCTTCCTTGATAAACCAGACCGCATCGAAGTCCTCAATGCTTTGGCCAGGGGGGCCCTGTGGAACTCGGGGGTGATCGTGGCAAAAGTCGAAACCCTCTGGAAGCTTGGCTGGCAATTTCTTCCTGTCATCATGGAACGGCTTGAGCGGTTGGGAAAAGCCATCGGGAGTTCTCATGAAGGGCAAATGCTTCGCCAATTGTATCAAAAGATGCCCATACTCCATTTTTCTCATGAATTGCTCCAGCGCATCCCTGAACGCATCGGGATGATTGAAGTCGAGGGCGTGCTTTGGAGCGATTGGGAACGACCCGAACGCATTCTTGACTCGCTAGATGTCCTGGGAAAAGAATCGACGTTCTCCTCTGAAACTGTGACGACTCGTTCGTCTTTATCTTCTCTTTCTTCGATGGAGGTGAATTGATGAGTACTCAACGCGCATCGACAAGCGATCGCAAAGAACTGCAAAAACAATCTCTCTCCACTGGTTCAGGCAAGGGAGTGTCGGTTACACCGCCACGTGCCAAGAAGTCTTCAGGCGTCAAGACTGACAACCCTCTTCCGGCGGTGGAGGAGCAAGAGCTCAAGACTCCATCCGCGAATGGGGATGTTCAGCCGCGAATTGCTGAACGGGCCCATGAGCTGTACCACCGGCGAGGAGGCCATCATGGCCAGGATCTCGACGATTGGTTCCTCGCTGAGCAAGAGATATTGGCCGAAGATTCATGGGAGGACATTGAGCCCTAGGAGCCCTGTCGGACTTAGGATGAATCGGCTGCAAAAGTGCCTAAGCGGTCCATATTTCGCCGCTTCCTTGGACCATAGTCCCACTATGGGCCGGCGAAATCGTCAAAATCTGACCTCGCTCAGCCGCTTTTTCGCTCTCGATCCCCTAAGTCCGACAGGCTCCTAGAGCGAAGCCTCGAGCCTGACACCCGTGCCCCGTCATCCCCGCCGGTTGGTGCCGGGGATTCATCCGAACAATCTCCTTACCCCTAACGCTTCACGCCTGACGCCTTCTTTCGATGGACTCCCGATAACCAATCTTGGGAATGGCCAACGGGTCTGACTCCCGCTTTTCCCCAATCGTTGTCGCAATCTCCAACAGTGACTCATTATTGCGTGTTGCATTTCTCGCCAGTGGACGTTATCCGGCCTGGTCATTTCCTTACAGAACACGTTGCGAAGAAAAGAGAATTTGGCAAAGGTCCCACCTTGGCATAGTCTTCGCAGAAAAGGGTTTACGTTGGAGGATATTCCAGTGGTCACAATACTCCGGGCAAGGTGAGGGCGCAGCCGGAGGGTAGGGGAAAAAAGATGCCTAAAGCCATAACCGGGTTTTTCCTCCCTGGAAAATCAGGAATGATGGCCGGCAGACAATTTGTCTAGTGGAATTAAAAGGATAAGGTATGTATCGGATTTTAGATGGTAGTGAAAATGGGATAGTGGGAATACGGGTTGAGAGTAAATTGACTCCCGAAGAGTATGATTTATTGAATTCCTACTTGGAACAATTGATCCAAGATGTTGGACCGATTAATTTTTTATGCGATATGGCAGACGTTGAGGGATTGAATAGTCAGGCCTTATGGGAGGAGATGAGTAGCCATCTTCGTAATTTTCAAGATTATCAAAGGATTGCGGTGGTGGGAAACCGACAATGGTTGGGGGGTGAAACCAACGTGTTTGCCTCGTGGGAAAAGAGTCAATTGAAAAAATTTACACCCGACCAGACCGACGAGGCCTGGAATTGGGTGAAGGGATGAGATGCTTAAATTGACGGTTAATGTGTCAGATCTGGATGTCGCAGAGAACGCTGCCGTGAATGAGTTTGTGGCTATCCTCGGAGAACAACAGTTTGAGCCGAAACCTCTTCTTCTCTCCAATCGAATTCATCGGACCTTGGAGGGGACGATTGTGGTTCCCGTCTCGCTCAAGGGAAAGGCACCCTCCCTCTCTTTAGCACTCCTGATGGGCCACAAGTCTGAGCAACTCTACAAGCAGATGGCTTGCCGGATGGTCTTGGCTCAATGCCCCCTCGAAGATCCGGAAGAAGCCATGTATGTCTGGGGAGGGCAGAATTGGCAAGCGCTCCCCTAGGAGGATAATGAGGTTCCCTTTCAAAGTAAAGTTACAGGATTTTTTTTAAAAAAAGGAGTTGAGATGCCAAAGAATACTACCAAATTTTCACCTCAACAACGGGCTGATCGGTTTCGTGGGCAACGGGATAAAATAGAGGGTTTGTCTCATGCTCAAGCGAGCCCAGCCGCTTGGGCTGCCTTTGATGCCGAGACAGAACAGCTGTTGCGGGATACGTATGGAGAAGCTCACCAGTATCTGGAGGCGTATGCCTATGCATGCATGGGGGAGGCTGAAGCGCTTGTTAACATGCCAGAATCCGCACAGGAATCGTTGAGCGAGGATCTCCCCCAAAAAGCCTTCCAACAACGGAGACAATTACTCAACGCGGTGTTGGCCGAACTCGAGGCGTTGTAAGCTGAAGAAACAGACTGATCCTGTCACTCCCGAAATGTGTGATCGGGCGTCCAGGTTTGCGTAGGTCGCCTCAAGATGGAGCCACGCTGCCAACTGGCGGGGATGATCAAAGGGGGCCGTCATGCCCGACGGTTTGTATCGGGCATCCATCTTGATTTCTGTTTCCCCATCTTTGCCCCTCACGCCTGACGCCTCACCATTTACGTCTTCTACTGATGGACCCCGACCGCCAACCGGCGGGGATGAAGTCGCCCTCAACCAACTTGTCATCCTGAGACCAAGGCGAAGGATCTGAGCCAAGGTTGACGAGACCACGGCTCAACTAGATCCTTCGGTGCACCTTGCCCTGAGCCCCTTCGACTGCGCTCAGGGCAGGCTTGCCGAATGGGTCAGGATGACAGAGATAATTGGCTATGCCCGCCATGGTGGACCGGGCTTTCACCTTGAACCCTAGGAACTTTTTCCTGGTTTCCTAGGGAAATTCCTAGTTTCCTTCCCCTGTGTATTGTTTTACAACAGACTATCCATTCAGATGAGAAACCCTATGCTGCTTTGTCATGGTGTACCCAAAAAAGGGAGATGGAGAACATGAGAGTCGAGTCTAATCCGTTGTGGTCCATTATCCTAGCTGGTGGGGAGGGGGAAAGGACCCGTCCGTTTATCGAGCAGTGGTTGGGCTGTCATAAGCCCAAGCAGTATTGTACGTTTGTCGGGAATCGATCCATGCTCCAACATACGCTGGATCGGGCCGACCGGTTGGTCAGGCCTGAACACAAGGTCACGGTGATCGGGCGGAATCATCGGGAGTTTGTCAACGAAACCCTGGAGGGGCATCGGTCTGGACACGTGATTCTTCAGCCACGCAATTGTGGGACTGCGGCAGGAGTGTTTCTTCCACTGACTTTTGTTCGGGCCTGGGATCCAGAGGCCACGGTGGTCATTTTCCCATCGGACCATTTTGTCTTCCCGGAAGCTCGCTTTCTCGAGACGGTCAGGCGAGGGATTCGCGCAAGTCATATTCTCCAGGATCGTTTGATCCTTTTTGGCGTTCGTCCTTCACATCTCGAATTAGACTATGGGTGGATCAACGTGGGGGGAGTCCTGGGCCGGAGCGGTGGATCGTGTGTCCGTCTGGCTGGTTCCTTTCTGGAAAAACCAGACCCCATGGAAGGGTTACAGGCCATGGCCAATGGCGCCCTTTGGAATACGTTGGTGATTGTGGCAAAAGTGAGCACTCTCTGGAAATTGGGTTGGCAAAGCCTGCCTGGTATTATGGAGCGGTTTGAACGGTTAGGAGCCAGGATTGGGACCGTCCACGAAGGTGAGACTCTTCAGGAGATCTATCAAGACATGCCTAGTCTGGACTTTTCTTGTGAATTGCTTCAGCGGGTTCCTGAACATCTGGGAGTGATGGAATTAGAGGAAGTTCTTTGGAGCGATTGGGGAAAACCCGAACGCATTGTGGAGACACTCAAAACTCTCGGAAAAAAACCTGCATTTCCTTCTGAAATTTTACAGAGGCCAACTTCTCCACTGCATTCCATTTCTCACGTGGAGGTAACTTGATGGCGAAAAACCCATCAATCCAAGAATCTGGGCACGATATTATTCCCAAAAAGTCCTCCTCGGCAGGCAACCTCAAGGGTTGGTTGATTAAGAAGGCTTACAGGAGGGAGGTCATGTCAGGAACTGAGGAGTGTCTGCCATCTGGCGTCACTGGGTCGGTGAATCCTCAACCGACAAATGGGAATGTGCAAGCGTGTATGACCCAGGGGGCGTAAAAATTGTTTCACCCCCGAGGGCGGGCACTGTGGCCAGGAATTCGATGATTGGTTGGTGGCTGAGCAAGAGGTATGAGCTGAAGATTTTCCAGGAGAGTCAAACCGGCTGTTCACCAGGGGAGCCACGAGAATTCCCGTTTGCACATACCCCTATTTGATCTTTTCGTCATCAAAAGATGTCCCGGTTTCCTGGGACATTTCTCCCTTGTGAAAATTAAGGGCACAGTCTTCTTGAACTCTTGGTTCAAGATCCTTCAAAGCTCCATTGCCCTTGCGGGCTTCTTTCCGAAGAAAACCGAAAGATTAAAGCGAGGGTGAAGGCTCATTTGATCCTTCAACCACTATATGTCTCAGAGATATCAAAGTGAATCGTTCATCAACTACTGATTAGCACATACACCCATTCACCAAGCTTCAAAGGGTTAGAACGAAACCCCTGCAATCTTGCATGGTGTATTGAGAGGCTGACTTTTAGGCACAAATTTGTTGCCTTTTTTTTTAAGGGGGGTAATTATGCCTGGTTTAATAGGTACCCTGATGACAACAGGAATTTTTTGTTTGTCCCTTAGGGGGTGTTTGCCCACGCCAAAAGTGAGTGGGGAGCCAAGTCTTTCAGGTCAATGGTCTGGCAGAATACTATTGGTCCGAATCGCGCACCCCGGTTCTCAAGTCTAAGGATGAATTCATTACCGGCTCTTCCAGAATCCTTCTGCGTCCGGCGTATCACTGACGACATGATCTTCCTGGTCATTCGCTGGCATATCACTGATGAATAGCGCTTTCGGGATCTGGTGGAGATGATGGACAAATAAGGCCTCTCAAGCGCTCACTCCCATCATTCTTCGCCAGGTGCAGCGTTCTCTCCCCGAGTGTGAAAAACGATGGCACAGCACGTACCCAACCAACCATAAGGAGTGATGAAACGTCCTGCAAAATGCAAGGC
>Ga0224497_10002147_pt1 | contig 11869 bp, 9 predicted proteins | sample SF_Jul11_sed_USG_4_FD_167970 | JGI IMG/M metagenome (GOLD analysis project Ga0224497, IMG submission 167970) | Sediment microbial communities from San Francisco Bay, California, United States - SF_Jul11_sed_USGS_13 | ecosystem: Environmental > Aquatic > Marine > Sediment | place: USA: California...
ATGGCTTTACCAGCGCCCTGGATCGACTTGACGATGTTGATGTAACCGGTGCAGCGGCAGATGTTGCCCGAAATCGCCCAGCGAACTTCGTCATCGCTTGGATCCGGGTTCTTCTCGAGCAGGGCGGTGCCGACCAGCATCATCGCGGGAGTGCAAAACCCGCACTGCAAGCCGTGGTTCTCCTTGAACGCTTCCTGGATCGGATGTAGCTGTCCGTTCTGCTTGAGCCCCTCGACGGTAGTGATCGACTTCCCGTTTGCCTGGACGGCGAACACGGTGCACGACTTGACGGGGATCCCGTCGAGCAGCACCGTGCACGCTCCGCAACTAGTCGTGTCGCACCCAATGTGCGTGCCGGTCAGGTCCGCGTCGGTCCGGATGTAGTCGACAAGCAGCTTGCGCGGCTGGACGTCGGAGGTCCTGGCCTGGCCGTTGATGGTGACGGTGATCTCCATGCTCATTCCTCCCTCAGGATGCCTGGGCCAGCTCGAGCGCTCTGGCCAGACCGCGTCTCGTGTACACCCGGACGACATCCCGCTTGTATTCGGCGGGGCCGCGCACGTTGTCCTCCGGATCCGAGGCCTGGGCGGCCAGTTCGGCGGCTTCCTTGAACAACTCCTCCGAAGGTGTCTCCCCGACCAGCGCGTCCTCGGCCGCAGTTGCCCGGGTGTTGATCGAATTGACGGCGGTCAGCGCGATACCGGCTTGTTCGATCTTCCCGGCCGAATCGAGTTGGAGGTGGGTGGCCACCGCCGCGGTGGCGTAGTCGCCGATCTTCCGCTCGAGCTTCAGGTACGTACCTCCGGCCGGACCCGAGTAGTGGGGAATCCGCACTTCGGTGACCATCTCTCCCGGCTGCAACGAGTTGGTGAAGAAATCGACAACGAAATCGTCGATGGGGATCACCCGCTCCCCGCTGGTGCTTCTGGCCACCACTCTGGCCCGCAAGGCCAGCATCACCGAGTTCCAATCCCCCTCGGGGTCGCAGTGAGCCACCGAACCGCAGACCGTACCCCGGTTGCGAACCAGCGGATCGGCGATCCAGGGGGCGGCGGCCGCCATCGTGTGGTTCGCCTGCGCGACGACCGCGGAATTGACGATGTCGTTGTGCCGGACCAGCGCCCCGACTCGAAGGTGCCCGTTGGCTCCTTCGATATGGTCCAACCCGGGAAGTCCGTTGATATCGATCAGGACTCCCGGCACGGCCAAGCGAAGCTTCATCATGGGTATGAGACTCTGGCCCCCGGCCAGGACTCTTCCCTCATCTCCGACTTCTGCGAGCATCGTGAGTGCTTCTTCAAGCGTGCCCGGAGCCTTGTAGTCAAACGCAGATGAATACATCACGCCTCCTCGAGCGACCGACGGTGGAAAACACCAGGTCGGAAGTGGGGTGATGCAACCCGGTGCGCGGGGGGCACACGGGGCAGATCACGACCGCACGCGACGACCTCTGATCCACCTGGTTCCGAACATACCCAGCCCCACGTGCTTGTGCGCCCAAAACTCAGGTGAATCTTTTCACAAGTTCACACGGCCGACGGCGGCGCTCAACCCAGTGCAGGTAGCAAAGTGGCCAGCTCTTGGAGACTGGCCAGATTGTGGCCAGACAGCAGCACGTCGATACGAGGGAGCGCGGCGCGCATGCCCCGGGTGGCGGGTTCGAAACCGGGGTCCGACTTGAGGGGATTGACCCAGATCACCCGGTGGGAGAGCCGGCCCAGGCGGGCCATCTCGTCGGCGAGGACGGCCGGGTCGCCCCGCTCCAGCCCGTCGGAACAGATCAGCACCACACTCCCCCGAAAACCGCTCCGCCGCCCCCATGTCCGGTTGTACTCACGAAGCGACCGGCCGATCATGGTGCCGCCCTCCCAATCGAGGACCGCGCCGGCGACCGAAGCCAGCGCCTCGTCGGAGTTCCTCCGATGCAGAGCGTCGCTGATTCTGGTCAGCCTGGTGCCGAAGCAGAACACCTCTACCCGGCCCGGCCCCCGGCCGGCCGTATGAGCGAACTGGAGCAACGCCCGCGTGTACTCAGCCATTGATGCGGAGATGTCGAGGAGCAGCACCAGCGACCGGGGTTTGGTGCGGCGGCGTCGCCAGCGGCGGGGAAACACGATCCCGTCGGCCCGGACCGCGTCGCGCAGGGCAGAGCGCAAGTCGGGTTGCTCGCCCGACCGGGCTCGCTCGGTTCGACGAACCTTGCGCACCGGCGTCGTGACCAACACCTCGGCCATCAGGCGCCGAAGAGCCTCCAACTCCTCGTCGCTGCAGGCGGCGAAGTCCTTGTTGCGAAGAATCTCGATCTCTGACGCCGCCGCGCCGCTGGGCGGCTCATTGGGATCTCGCGGGCGGGCTGCTCCGCTGCCCCGCAGGTCGACGCCGACGATCTCGCCTTTGGGAACGGCACCTTCGGTCTTGAGCACGACGCTCAGCTGCTGATCGCGAAGAAAGTGGTGGGCAAAAACCTCGTCGTAGGTCGCCAGATCGGGCTGGCGAGACACGAGACAGGCGCGACCGGCCCAATACAGATCACGCAAGTCGGCCGGATCGAGGCGCGCCAGGGCCCGGCAGTACGAAGTCACCTGACCCAGGCCGACCACCAGCCCTACCGATCGCATCTCGCGGGCGAAATCGGTGAGCGCCGCGACCAGCGCAGAGTCCTCAGGTATTGCCGAGGATGGCATCGAGTTCGTCCCGCACTTTCAGAAGGTCGTCGTGATCCTTGATCACCGTGCCAAGCGTCGGGTCGGCGGTAGTCCGGTCGAGGGTGGAGACCCCCAGAAAAGCAAGCGCCTTCGCCCATCCGATGGTTTCCGCCACTCCGGGGTTCTTGAGGAGATCGAGGGTCCGCAACCGCTCAACCGCCTCGGCGACCTTGGTGGCAAGATCGATCGACACTTCAGGAGCACGCACTCTGACGATCTCCAGCTCTCGCTCGAGGTCCGGAAAATCGATCCAGTGGTACAGGCACCGCCGCTTGAGGGCGTCGTGCAGCTCACGGGTACGGTTGGAGGTGAGCACCACGATGGGCGGATGCTCGGCGCGGATGGTGCCGACCTCCGGAATGGTCACCTGGAAATCGGACAGGACTTCGAGAAGAAACGCTTCAAACTCATCGTCGGCTCGATCGATCTCATCTATCAACAGGACGGCGTTGCGGCCGGCTCGCAGGCCTTTCAGAAGTGGGCGCTCCAGCAAGAAGCGCGGCCCGAAGACCTCGTCGGTTGCTTCCTCGCTGTGAATCCCATCGGCGCTGAGGGCCCGCACGTAGAGGAGCTGGCGGGCGTAGTCCCACTCGTAAAGGGCTTGCGAGGCGTCGATGCCCTCATAGCACTGCAGCCTGATCAGTTCGAGGTTGAAGGTATCGGCGAGCGCTTTGGCAACCTCCGTTTTGCCGACCCCGGCTTCTCCTTCCAGCAGCAACGGCTGGCCGAGGGAAAGGGCGAGAAAGATCGAAGTCGCCAGGCCCCGATCAGCCAGGTAGGCGTGCTCGGCCAGCGCTTGCTGGAGGACCTCGATCGACTCCGGGAGCGGGAGCGGGATCCTTCCGGTTGGTTGCTCGTCCACCGGGGTGGCCTCCTCGAGCCCCGGGGCTGCTGTCGTGGCGGGCGGCGCGGCCCGGTGCTCGGTGTGACCGGAGAGCAGCTCCAAGGCGTGCGGGAGCACCGCCAGGATCGCCTGGAGGCTCTGGGTAGCGCCGCGCGGGCTACCGGGAAGATTGATGATGAGCGTCTCACCGAGCACGCCGGCCACTGCCCGCGATAACGCGGCCATCGGGGTCGACGCCAGCCCGGCGGCCCGCATCGCCTCTGCCAGGCCCGGGGCCTCTCGCTCGATCACCGCGTGGGTTGCCTCCGGGGTCACATCCCGGGGTCCAAATCCGGTACCCCCGGTGGTGACGAGCAGATCGGCACTCTCGGCCATCGCGCGAAGGGCGTTTTCGATATCGACGCGGTCGTCGGGAACCACCCGCCGGTCGGCCAGTTCGTATCCGGCGGACGACAGCAGGTCCGCTATCGATGTGCCGGACGCGTCTTCCCGCGCCCCGGCTGCCACTCCGTCGCTGACCGTCAGTACTGCCACGCGCTGCATAGCCCGATCATAGGGAACGGTGGGTAGCGGGTGGCCCGTGCCTGGCAATGACGGGCATCGTGAGGGCCTTGGATTGAAGGTCTTTACTGCCGGTTGTTCCTCGAGAACCTAGGTGGCTTCCTCTGCTCGACGGGAGAACCGTTGGGCGAGGGCGATCGGGACGAACGTCAGGACTACCACCACGAGGGCCACCACGTTGGTGACCGGGCGGTTCCGTGGCCTGACCAGGGATGAGAAGATCCAGATAGGGAGGGTCTGCTGATTCCCGGCGGTGAAAGTCGTGACGATGATCTCGTCGAATGAAAGGGCGAAGGCGAGCATCCCTCCGGTGACGAGCGCAGATGACATCTGCGGCAGCAGCACGTGGCGGAACGTCTGCCAGCCCCGGGCCCCGAGATCCATCGAGGCCTCGATGAGCGACGGCGAAGTTCGTCTCAGCCTTGCGATCACGTTGTTGTAGGCGACGGCCACGCAGAAGGTGGCGTGGCCGATGACGATCGTCCAGAACGAGAACGGCAGGTCGACCAGGTTGATCGCCGAGCGCAGGGCGATCCCGGTGATGATGCCGGGAAGGGCAATCGGGAGAATGATGAAGAGGGAAAGTGTCTCGCGGCCGAAGAACTTCGTCCTCCACACCGCCCCGGCAGTGAGCGTCCCGAGTATGAGGGCCACGATCATCGACACGAACGCGACTCGCAGCGAGAGTCCGAGAGCGGCGCGGATGTCGGCGTTCGCCCAGGCGACCGCAAACCAGCGCGTGGTGAGGCCGGGTGGCGGGAACCGGAAGCTGGCTTCCTCGGTGGTGAAGGCGTAGAGGAACACGAAGACAATGGGAACGTGGAGATACAGGATCGCTCCGAGCGCCGCCGCCTTCAGTCCCCAGCCTTTCGTCCTCATAATGCCTCGAATGCTCCCAGTCGCTTGGCGCCGACCAGGTAAAGGCCCATGACGGCGATCGGAACGAAGGCGAAAGCGGCGGCGAGCGGGAGATTACCGGCGACGCCCTGATAGCTGTAGATCGCCAGCCCGATGAAGGGCGAAGAATCCCCGATGACCGTCGGGATGATGTAGTCGCCCAGGGTGAGCGAAAACGTGAAGATCGATCCCGCCGCCACCCCGGGAATGGCGAGTGGCCATGCCACCTTGCGGAACGTCGTCGCCGGGCGGGCGCCGAGGTCGGCGGATGCCTCGAGGAAGGAACGAGGCACACGCTCGAGCGCAGCCTGGATGGGCAGCACCATGTACGGCAGCCAGATGTAGACGAAGACGAGGAACTGGCCGAGAAAGGAGACAGACAGCGATGGTCCGCCGATCCCGGGAAGCCCGAGGATGGCGTCGAGGAGGCCGCTGAGCCCGAGACGGCCAAAGAACCAACTCACGATCCCGTCGGCGGAGAGGATGAGCTTCCACGAGTACACACGAACGAGGTATGAGGACCACAGGGGAACGAGCACGGCCATCACCAGCACCGCTTTGGTCCGCCGTGAAGCGTAGCGGGCCATGTAGTAGGCCAGCGGGAAGGCGATCACGACCGAGGCGATGGTCACCGAAGCTGCCATTCCGATGGTTCGGGCCGCCACGGACATGTTGGCCCCGGTGAACAGGTCCCGCCACGTGTCGAGTGTCAGCGAGCGATCGACGGTTCCGGAGAAGCTATCGAGTTTGAAGAAGCTCTGGACGAGCAGCGAGGCGATGCTCCCCCCGTACACCCCAACCATCCAGAGCAGCGGCACTCCCAGAAGCAGCGCGAGGCGGAGCCTCGGGCGCCGGTAGAGCGCTGTTGCGATTCGTTGGATCGTTGGTTTCTCAGGGGTCGTCATACGAAGGAGGGGGTGGGGGCGCCGGACGGCGCCCCCACCTCAGGTTTCGATCAGCGTCCGCCGATGACCGCCAGGTAGTCGGTCACCCACCGGTAGTACGGTACGCACGCTCCGGCCGCGGCCGTCCCGTTGCAGTCCTCGGTTGGCGTCTTCCAGAACGAGATCCGATCGAAGTTCTCGAAGCCGTTCGTCGTACATCCCTCGGCCCCGAGCAGGTCGTTGCCCTCGCAAGCGGCGGGGACGGAAGGCACTGAGCCGAACCACGCCGCCAGGTCTCCCTGGACCTTGGGGTTCAGCGACCAGTCGAGCCACTTATAGGCGCAGTTCGGGTGCGGGGCGTTGGCGTGCATCATCGTCGTGTCGGCCCACCCCGTGGCGCCTTCGGCCGGGATCGTTGAGGCGATCGGCGCACCGTCCGCCTGCAGGATGTTGACCTGGAACGGCCAGCTGGCCGAGGCCGCCACCCCTTCGTTCGTGAAGTCGTCGATCTGGATGAAGGCGTCGTGCCAATAGCGGCCGACGAGGGTGCGCTGGGTGCGCAGCACGCCGAGCGCCGCCTGGTACTGATCCTCATTGAGCTGGTAAGGGTCGCCGATGCCGAGCTCTGGACGAAGACTCTTCAGGTAGACGGCCGCGTCGGCAACGTAGATCGGTCCGTCGTAGGCCTGGACCCTCCCCTCGTTGGTCGCTCCGTCGGGTAGGTCGGTCGGTTCGAAAATGACACTCCACGACGCGGGCGGACTATTGCCGAACACATCGGTGTTGTAGGCGAGCACGTTTGCCCCCCACTGGTATGGGGTCCCGTAGTGCTTGCCGTCCACGGTATGCCACGGTGCACTCTGGAGACGGTCGTCGACCGTGCTCCAACTCGGGATGAGATCGGTGTTGACCTCCTGCACGGTGCCGCCGGCGATGAGGCGGAGGCTGGCATCCCCCGAGGCGGTGACGAGGTCGAACTCGTCCGACCCGGTCATGAGCGCCACCATCTCGTCGGAAGTACCGGCCGTCTTCACCTCGACAGCACACCCCGTGTCTGCCTCAAACTGAGTGACCCAGTCGTAGGCCGAATCGGTCTCGCCATTCTCTATGTAGCCGGCCCATGCAACGATGACGACCGCTCCCTCGCCTTCGCCGATCTCCTGCAGCGGGCCGCCCGCGACCGCCTCGTCCCCGCTGCCGCAGGCGGCCAGCACCAGTGCCAGCGCGGCCAGCAGACTCACCATTCGTCTCATGTTGTTACCTCCCTTTGGGTATCAGCTGCCCAACCGCGTCAGCGGTCGGGGTCCTTTCTCGTCGTCCGCGGCTTCTGCCAGGGGGCGGCACGACCGTTCACTCCAAAACAGGCGCACCCGCTTCCCTCGGATGGCCCCGACCTCGCTGTGATCGACGTCGAGGTTCTGGCTGGCGACCAGCAACACCGCCCCATCGACGTCGACCCGGTACCGGCTGTACATGCCGAGATAGGTGGCCTCGATCACGGTCCCTTCGACCGAGACGGTCCCGTCCGGCGGTTCCACGGTGCGGTCGCTCAAGGTGATCTTTTCGGGCCGCACCGTGAACGGCTCGGGCGCCCCCCGGAGCCGTGCGGCCATGGCGCTCTCGACAACGTTCGACACACCGACGAACCCGGCCACGAAGGCGTTGCGCGGGCTCTCGTAGACATCGGCCGGTGTGCCGATCTGTTCCACCCGGCCGTGGTTGAAGACGGCGAGGCGGTCGCTCATGGTGAGCGCCTCCTCCTGATCGTGGGTGACGTAGATGAAGGTGATGCCAACCTCACGTTGGAGGGCTTTCAGCTCGATCTGCATTTCCTGACGAAGTTTGAGGTCCAGGGCGCCGAGCGGCTCGTCGAGAAGGAGAACTGAGGGGCGGTTGACGAGGGCGCGGGCGAGGGCGACCCGCTGACGCTGCCCTCCGGACAGCTGGGCTGGTCTGCGATTGCCCAAGGTTTCGAGGTGGACGAGGGCGAGGGCTTCGTCCACACGGTTGCGACGCTCCGCCTGGCCCACCTTCCTCACCATGAGTCCATAGCCGACATTCTCGGCGACGGTCATGTGGGGGAACAGCGCATAGTCCTGGAACACCGTGTTGACGTCGCGGTCGTAGGGCGGCAGCCCGGAAACGTCCGTCCCGCGGAGAAGCAAGCGACCCGACGTCGGCCTCTCGAACCCGGCGATCATCCGCAGGCAGGTCGTCTTCCCGGAACCTGAGGGGCCGAGCATTGAGAAGAACTCGCCGTCCTCGATGGTGAGGTCGACCCCATCGACCGCGACGACCTCAGCAAAGTGCTTGGAAACGTTGTCGAACAAGACGGCACTGGCCATAAGTGCGTGAGTGTATCGGCGCCTCTCACCGCCGTCCACCGCCGGCTCAGCGGGGCGGTTTACTCTCCAAACCACCGGAGTGCGGTCATAGCGGGGAGCAGGGTAGGAACCGAAAACCACCTGGTCAAGGTGCCTTTTCGTACACATCCCGACCAGGAAGCAAGGCGCAGTGATGGGCGGCAGGGTCGGGATGGGTGATGGGTTTGGCGGACTGGCAGAGGAACCTCCGGTCACAACCATCGAGGCTCTGGCCGCCACGAAGGCCGGCTCGTTCCCGAAGCGACGTGTGCAATACTCAGGACGACCAAGAGGGAGGTGGGCTCGCGAGCTATCGGTCAACGTATGAGCGCTCGCTTCAGGACCCCGAGGGGTTCTGGTCTGAGGCGGCGGAAGCGATCACCTGGTACCGACCCTGGGACCGGGTGCTCGACGACGGCCAAGCACCCTTCTACCGGTGGTTCACCGGCGCGACGCTCAACACTTGTTACAACGCACTGGATCGGCACGTAGAAAACGGCCGGGCCGCCCAAACCGCCCTCATCTACGACAGTCCGGTGACCGGGACGGTTGACTCGTGGACGTTTCGGGAGCTGCGCGATCGTGTTGCCCGGTTCGCCGGGGCACTGGCCGGACAGGGTGTCGGCAAGGGCGATCGAGTGCTCATCTATATGCCGATGGTCCCCGAAGCCGCCATCGCCATGCTGGCCTGCGCCCGGCTGGGTGCACCCCACTCGGTAGTGTTTGGCGGGTTCGCCGCCAACGAGCTGGCGACCCGCATCGATGACGCCCAACCAAAGCTGATCGTTTCGGCGTCGTGCGGTATCGAGGTGAACCGGGTCGTTGAGTACAAGCCCCTCCTCGACCGGGCGATCGAGATCGCCCGGCACACACCGGACAGATCCATCATCCTGCAACGTCCGCAGGCACCCGCGCGTTTGATTCCGGGCCGGGACCTCGACTGGCATGAGGTCACGGAGCATGCCGAGATGATCGAATGCACTCCGGTGGCGGCCACCGACCCCCTCTACATCCTCTACACGTCGGGTACCACCGGCCATCCCAAGGGTGTCGTGCGCGACAACGGCGGTCACGCCGTCGCGCTCAACTGGACGATGAAGAACGTATACGGGGTGGATCCCGGCGAGGTCTACTGGGCGGCCTCGGATGTGGGGTGGGTCGTTGGCCACTCCTACATCGTGTACGCGCCGCTGATTCACGGGAATACCACGGTGCTGTACGAGGGCAAGCCGGTGGGTACTCCCGACCCGGGAGCGTTCTGGCGGGTGACCTCCCAACACGACGTCGTCACCCTCTTCACCGCCCCTACCGCGTTCCGAGCCATCAAGCGGGATGACCCGGACGGCGAGCACATCACGCCGTGGGACCTGTCGTCTCTGCGGGCCTTGTTCCTGGCCGGCGAACGCTGCGATCCGGACACCCTCCACTGGGCGGAGGAGCGACTCGGCGTTCCCGTAATCGATCATTGGTGGCAGACCGAGACCGGGTGGCCAATCGTTTCAAACCAGATCGGCCTGGAGCCGATGCCGGTCAAGCCGGGCTCACCCACCGTGGCGGTGCCGGGGTGGGACGTCCGTGTGCTTGACGATGCGGGTGTTGAGGTGCCGGACGGGACGATTGGCAGCATCGTCGCCAAGCTGCCGCTACCCCCGGGCACGCTCCCCACCCTGTGGAACAACGACGACGGCTACCGGCAGGCCTACCTCGACACGTTTCCCGGCTACTACCTGACCTCCGACGCCGGCTACCGCGACGAAGACGGGTATCTCTGGATCATGAGCCGCATCGACGACATCATCAATGTTGCGGGGCATCGCCTGTCGACCGGTGCCATCGAAGAGGTGGTGGCCGCCCATCCAAGCGTGGCCGAATGCGCCGTCATCGGCGTCGCCGACGAGCTCAAGGGTCAGATACCGGTTGGCTTCGTGGTCCTCAAGGCCGGAGCGGATCGAAGCCACCCGGTCATCGCCGAGGAACTGGTCCGCTCGGTTCGTGACACCATCGGCCCGGTTGCTGCCTTCAAGACCGTCTACGTTGTGCCGCGGCTGCCGAAGACACGATCGGGCAAGATCCTTCGGTCCACGATGCGTAAGATCGCCGACGGCCAACCGTGGACGACACCCGCCACGATCGACGACCCTGCCATCCTCGATGAGATCGGCGTTGCGCTGGGCAAGTAGCGGGTCTTGGGATCTCAGTCCAGAGCGAGATGCCCCGGATCTTCGGAGGAACCCGTATCCCGTTCAGCCCCCGGAGGCCATCCCTACCTGCTTGGGGCCGTCGGCCCCGGGCTGGCCTTCTTGAAACGATCTGAGCTCGGAGACTGCCTTGGAAACCGTCTCCGCGGCGATGGGAACACCCTCGATCAAGAAGACCCAGTCGGGGTTTCTTGCCCAGACCACGGTCACGTTGCCGGCCGGTTGTATGGGCGGCGATCCGTCTGGTTGTGTCCCCCAGACCACCAGAACGGGGGTGACTTCAGAAACACCGGTGCGTCTCAGATGGCCCGCGACGCGCCAGGCACGCCGCGCAACAGAGGCAAGATGATCCCCGACTGCGCCCCAGAGGGCCTCACCCTGGAGGCGCCAGGCATGGTTGGTGAATTTCGTCTCGAATACGAAGACCCCGTCTTTCGACACGGCCACATGATCAATGTCGCCCGGGCCCATCTTCAGGCCATGGAACAATTCCCAGTCCTCGCGGCGGCTCAGCTCTTCGGCGGTCCATTGCCCGGCAAGCGCACCTTTTCGCCAACTATCGGAACCGCCGATCATTCGCAGGCGGTGAATGAAGTCCTGCCCTGGTGCGTTCATGACATCTGCTATCGGCGCTTGCCCGCGCTTCTTGAGGCACCCACACGCCAAGCTCGTGCCGCGGCCCCCGGCGCTGGAGTAGCGCAGCTCGGTGTACCTCGCCACCTCCCCGGCCGGCGGTTCGACTACTTCTTGACCCAGAAGGCGTGACCGCAGTTGGGGCACTCGAGTTCCGCTCCACTACCAGCCCACCAGCTTCCTGTCCGAGTCCTTCCGGTCGTGCGGTATGCAGTCACCAACACAGGCTGTCCACAGCCCTCGCACGGTTTGGTCGTCACCTTCTGCCACCAGTCCCGCAGCCATTCCAGCATCATCCAAAGCTACGCCCGGCACGCCACTCGGTCAATCCTGGTGGCTCGGGGCAGGTTTCCGAGCCTCATGTCCGGCCGGCGCACACGGCCGATCGGGGCGCTCGGCGAGATGACCGTTCGTTTTCGGGATCAAGCGATCTGCGCGGGGTAGGTTGTCACGGGGGAGGAAAGTCGGACTAGTGATGTGATGACTGCCGGAGATCGGACACAGGTCTGGTGAGAAGAGAGGGAGATGGACGAGGCCGAGCGAGCCACTATCGAGGAGTTTGAGCGCCGGTATCGGCTGGGCGAGGCACCCGCCCGGCGGCGGGTTGAGCAGCTCGTGTTGGGCTCAGACTACGGGGCGACCAGCTACACGACTGTCAGCCAGGCCGCCGATCTGGCTCAACGACTGCAGCTCGGGCCAGACGTCTCCCTGTTGGACCTGGGGGCCGGAAGTGGCTGGCCGGGTCTTTATCTCGCCGCCGCTACCGGGTGCCGGGTGGTGCTGG
>Ga0224497_10002148_pt1 | contig 11866 bp, 10 predicted proteins | sample SF_Jul11_sed_USG_4_FD_167970 | JGI IMG/M metagenome (GOLD analysis project Ga0224497, IMG submission 167970) | Sediment microbial communities from San Francisco Bay, California, United States - SF_Jul11_sed_USGS_13 | ecosystem: Environmental > Aquatic > Marine > Sediment | place: USA...
GGTGTGGTCCCAAGATGCCATTTTGCATAGTGGAGACCGCAAGAAAGTCTTCCAAGAAGTCTCTCGGGTATTGGCAAAGGGTGGACAATTCATTTTCACCGATCCCATGCAAAGCGCAACGTGTCCAGAAAATGTTTTGCAACCGATCCTTAACCGAATTCATTTAGATTCATTGGGATCTATTGGATATTATCAACAAGTGGCCAAAGAGTTTGGATTGAAAGAAGTTGTTATTATGGATTTATCAAAGAATTTGCCAGCCCACTATGCGCGGGTCTTGCAAGAGCTTGTGGCGCAACACCACACCCTCATTCGTGTATGTACCGAAGAATATCTGGCCACTATGAAGGTAGGATTACAGCACTGGGTTGATGCCGGCATGGCCGGGCATTTGACCTGGGGGATTTTACACTTTCAAAAAGATTAGACAGTTGGATTTTCTTGGTGAGAACCAAGAAGAAGGCAGGCCGGAGTTGCGAAAAAAATTGAGAGGGTTCTGAATCTACCGTTCGATTTTTTTGGGTTTGGCTGGCTGAGCAATATCCCCGCTTTTCCCAAATCGGCCTTCCCCTCCCTCCCCTAGAACATTCAGTGTATCTGTATACTCGATTTCTCGGGATTCTTTACTCATGCCCTCGCCAGGCTGCCATCCTAGTTGGTCCAGCGTGTCCAGCACTACTTTTTTGAGGGCTCCGGATGCGGTCATTCGAGTGGTGGCGAAGGCCAACACGCGTTCACTTTCTTTTTCAACCTTGGAAAGGTCGGGGTCATGGAGAAAGGACACCAGTGGTTCGATAGCCGTATCACCGATCATGACTAATGAATTGGCGGCATAGTCACGAAGCACCAGATCTTTCAGCAACAGGATAAGATCCGGAATGACTTTGGGATGTCGAAAATGGCCAAGAGCTGTGGCGGCCGCTTCTTTGATCAAGAGATCTTCACTAATGATGCACCCTGGAGTGGGTTTCCCATCTTGATGAATGCCTTTTCCCTTCAACGCATCTAAGACTGGCTGAAAGGCTCGGGGGTCCCCAATCATTCCTAACGAGGCGATGGCATGTCGCTTCACCGTCCCGTCCTTCATGGCTTCCATGAGGGCGTCGATAGCTTTTGGGTCGCCTATATTGCCTAAGGCAATCGTGGCATCTTCGCGAACGGCTCGATCCGGATCTTTGATCATGGTGATGAGGGCATCGACGACTCGTGATTCCCGCACCCACACTTTGCCCATCTGATAGTCTGTCGTCATCCCGCCTAACGCACGAACCCCATGGCAGCGCACCACGAAATGAGGGTCTTTCAACGTTTCTAATAATGCGTCGACTGAAGGTGCCCCAATATACATTAAGGCGGTCCCAGCCGTTTCACGGACAATCTTTGAGGTATCTTTGAATAGTTTGATCAATGTTGGAATGGCTCGCGGGTCTCCAATTTTCCCCAGAGCTTCGGCGGCGGCGCTTTTGACAGCACCGTCTCGGTCACGACAGACCATCGACAATCCCTGCACGGCCTCAGGATCACGGAGCTCCCCCAATGTCTTGGCAGCCTGTTCACGAACCCGCCACCGTTTATCTTTGAGACTCGTGAGTAATTTAGGCACGACCCTCTTGCCCATGGAGGCCATCGCTTGGACGGCCTCGGCCTGGACTTCCATCATGGTGTCATTGAAGAGGGTGATGAGGCCTTCAATGCTTTGATCGCCCCCGATTTTGGCCAGTGCCCATCCCACGTGGCTGCGAACGGACCAATAGTCATCTTCAAGAGCTGTTAACAGGGGTTCTAAGGTCTTGGGGTCCCCCATTTCGGCAAGGGTTTTGGCCGCCTCCTCTCGGGTGGCATCGTCCACATCCTCGAGTGCATCAAGCCAGTCTTGTACAGAATTTGACATATGGGGCCTTTGTTCTTCCTGGTGTTTTACTTCGGATAATCTGGGTCTTGCGGATAGGGTTGGGTATGGCTGCAATGGATGGCCAATGTATTTGATCCGCGTCCATTCACGCATTGATCGAGTGTTTTGGCAAATTCCAAGGTCCCTGCTAGCGTCACTTTAAACAAAAAATCAAAGGTGAATGTGCCAAACCGATATTCTCCAGGTTTGAGTTTCAATTCCTTAACCTGGGTGGTTTTGTACGCATCCATGTTGATGGGATCTTTAGTCCAAATTAAGGGGGTGATGCCCGGCACGTGCCACCAGGTTGGTGGATTCAAGGCACTGGGGTCAACGGTAATAGAGAATTCACGTAACAGCGGGTTCGTGGATTCGGCCGCTTCGCTGAGAGAGATAGCCATCAAAGGCAGACAGGCCAGTAAAACGCCAAAGCTACGTATCCATGTTCTGTTGAGAAATGTTGTTCTGCTTATCATTGGTTTATTGGTATATTTTTTCGAGTTCATTTTCGGTGGTTCGTCGTTCGGGCTTGGTTTGGAAAATTTCCGTCATAGCCTGACTCTCCCATTCCGTGTGCGTTTCCAATCCTAAGGCATACATGATGGTGGCAGCGGTATCCAACAAGGTGACCGGTTTGGCGATAGCATGCTTGCCTTTGATGTTGGTGCCCCACGCGATCCAGGGGATGGTCGCATTAAGTTCAACCGTTTCCCCCTTTTTCACTTTTTTGGACAGAGGATTGAGGGGCCCACTGTTTAGACCCGTGACAATGAACATCGTACGGTCCAGGACGCCAATTTCTTCGTAATTTTTCATGATCTGGTCAATGGCGGTATCAATGGACGTCACCGCAGCAGAATATTTTGGTGAATCCCAGCCATATTTTTGTCCAATCCGTGCTGCCGTGGGGAAGTGTGTGACTAAGAGGTTGGGCACACCAAAAAGGCGGAATCCATATCCCTTGCCGCTGGTCACTTTTTTGAGAAAGTCCTGAATATAAACAGACACCGTTTCTGGGGTACATTGCGGTTTGGTATAGCCGCAGACTTGGGAGTCGACATAGATTTCAGGTCGAATCAATTGGTAGAGACGTTCGTCCATGAGGAACACGCCCGTGTCGGCGCCGCCTGCCAAATCCATATAATCAAAGACTGTGGGGGAACGCATGAAGGATCGGGCAAAGTCGTAGTTTTCCCAATCAGCCGTGATGCGATGTTTTTCCACTGGCAAGCCGGTGAGCAACGACGCCATGGCCGAGACCGTGAGGGGAGGTGTGATGGATTGTGCGGACCAGGACACGGCACCTTCTTGGGCCAATTTGGCGAGATGTGGCGTCCTGCCACTTTGAATCGTGGAGGATGTTATGCCCTCTAGAACAACGAGGACGATATGCTCAGCTTGTGCGCCTGCCGCGGTAGGGAGAGGGATCACTCCCCCAAGGTTGAGCCATACGAGGCTCAAGGCTAGGAAGAATCCCCGGTGAATATTGTGTGTCACCCGTCGCCGATACCGTATCCAGAAAGTACTCATGATTCCTGCTATGCTCCACTTGAAAATTCGACATGAAAAAAAGGAATGTATTAATTAAGAATGAGGTAATGCCAGAAAAATCTCTCCTAACAGTAGTTTTTTCATTCGTACACAATCAAGGCCATTGAACTTATCATGCAGATTTTCAGACGGTCAACCAAAGCCGAAGGGTATTCGTGGTTGTACAAAAGTGGAAGGGAAGAAAAACTGCTTTCCCTCTTGCTCTTGGACGCCTCTATGGACTAAGAGAGTAGCCATTCTCCTGGCAAGATCTTGTCGTATGCCTCACAGTAATAATTTTCAACATGCTCCCTATTCCCGTTCAAACCCTGGAGAACGGGTGTCGTATCCCACGTTTGAGGCCGGGCCTTCCATTGACTCTCCTGCCTGGAAACAAGCGATGGTTCAGGTAGGAACCCAATTATCCAGATCCTACGTCAAAGGCGTCTTGTTTTTAAATGGACATCCCTTTGGTGATCTGTTTGGTGCGGCGCGCTTGGATGAAGTCGGGGGTTTAAAACGTGGCTATTCACGAGGCATTTCAGGTCTGGAATCCTTGTTGGCGCTTCTGAGGCCCGCAACCAATGGGATTGTGAGGAGTGCTGATCCGATTCATCCCCCGCTTATCAATGGTCCATCGACCCATGAGGCCCTGGATCATCTTGCTCACGAAGTCGGGAATTTCACCACGGCGTACGTAAGAGCGTTTGAGCAGGGACTCTGTCAGAAGGGGACGGATTCTATTCCCTGTGAGCGCTATATCTGGTCTTCAGTGAATCATCATCTCGGGCGGGTGGAGGCCGCGATGGCCTTGATCGAATTTCTTCAGGAGTGGGGTATGAAGCGATCATTATCGAAAGATGATCGAGTGTTGCTGGTCGCCCATGGTCATGCCGGCCAGGTCTTAGCTCTCCTGTCCAATCTTGCGACTACCGGTGAATCAGAAGCTCGCCCCAGAATTTTTGAGCTGTTAGCCAAATATTGGGAAGCGTGCCCTCAAGAAGGCCGGTCGGTTGAACAGTTGGAAGTGCTTTACCAGCTATTAAGTGAGCATCGGTTGTTAGGAGGCGCTTCGGTGGATATGGTGACGTTAGGGACCCCGGTCCGTTATGGATGGGACACTGACGGATTTGGTCGGTTGCTTCATGTGGTGAATCATAGAATGATTCGCGCTGATGGAAAACGATGGCTGTCCAAGATGGAATTGCCACAGACGGCATGGGAAATGCCCTACCAAACCGGTGGCGATTATGTTCAGCAATTAGCTGTGGCTGGAACGGATGCTAGCCCAGATACCGCTGAAATGGAGCAAGCCAATATAGATTTTCGTGAAATTTTGGAACCCTACGACGGGTTTGAGCGTTGGCTGGAATGTACGAGGCTGACCACGCGATGTCCGAAAGATGGGCAATGTGTCTTAGTGGAATATGGCATTCAGGCCGATGAAGAGGACCCCAGGCAGCATTTATATGGACATGGTTGTTATACGCAGAGTCGTGGCATGGTATTTCTGGCTGAGGAAATCGCCAATGGTTTGTACTCGTAGCCTCCAATAGCTCTGCTGATTTTCTCACGTTGGGCTCTCTCTGGGCCTTTCGTCCCGATCTCAATAGATATAAAGGCACATTGATTGTTTTTTAGAGCCTGTGATATCAATCAGGCCTTTGCCTAAATACTGTAAAGGCGTTGAATTCTATTTTCTCTAAAATTTTTCGAGATATGACCCTATGAAGATTGGTGTCGTCAAAGAAACTTACCCTGGTGAACAGCGTGTAGCCTTGGTGCCGGCTGTGCTGCCTTCGCTCATCAAGGGAGGCATGGAAGTCGTCATTGAAACGAAGGCGGGGGACCTATCGGGATACCCGGATTCTGCCTATATCGAAAAAGGTGGAACCATTGCCGACTCCCGTAAACAGGTTTTCGAAATTTCAGATTTCATCCTTCAAGTACGCTTATTAGGGGCGAATCCCAATGAGGGCAAGGCGGACTTACAGAGTTTCCGAAAAGGCCAAATGGTCGTGGGGATGGCTGAAGCTTTGAGTGTCCCCCAATCGGTCCAAGATTTAGCGGCTCAAGGCGTGACGGCATTTGCCTTGGAGCTTATGCCTCGGATCACGCGTGCGCAGAGCATGGATATTCTGTCGTCCATGGGAACGGTTGCCGGGTATAAGGCGGTTCTGATGGCGGCCAATACCTTGCCAAAAATGTTTCCTATGTTGATGACGGCGGCTGGGACCGTGACACCCGCCAAGGTGCTGATCATCGGGGCCGGAGTCGCTGGCTTACAAGCGATTTCGGTTGCTCGTCGATTAGGGGCGTCTGTGCAAGCCTACGATATTCGTCCTGCGGTAAAAGAACAGATTCTGAGTTTAGGGGCCAAGTTTGTTGAGCTGCCATTAGAAACTGGTGATGCCGAAGATAAAGGGGGCTATGCCAAAGCTCAGGATGAAAACTTCTATAAAAAGCAGAGAGAGTTGTTGGGGCAAGTTATCGCAAACAGTGACGTCGTGATTTCTACCGCAGCCGTGCCAGGGAAGAAGGCGCCAATTCTCATTACCGCAGAGATGGTGGCAGGTATGGCTCCGGGATCAGTCATTGTCGATCTTGCTGCTGAGCGAGGCGGGAACTGTGAGCTCTCGAAGCCCGGTGAAACCATTGTGGCTCATGGTGTCACCATTCAGGGCCCGGAAAATTTGTCGTCAACCGTTCCCTATCATGCCAGTCAAATGTATGCAAAAAATGTGGCCACCTTTCTGTTGCACCTTGTGAAAAAAGGCCAGCTCACCTTAGATATGGACGATGAAATCACCAAAGAAACGATGATGACCCAAAATGGGGAAGTCGTTCAGCCACGGATTCGAGAAGCGCTAGGGCTGCCAGCATTATCAGCATAAGGACGCGAGACTGTTATGGAAATGTTCATTATGGGCCTGACGATTTTTGTCCTCGCCATTTTCGTCGGATTTGAAATTATTACCAAAATTCCACCTACCCTTCATACACCCTTAATGTCTGGGTCCAATGCCATCTCAGGAATCACCTTGGTTGGCGCTGTGTTGTCCTCCGGGTCCCAGCACACCATGACGACAACAATTTTAGGTGTATTGGCAGTGATCTTTGCGACGATCAATGTCATCGGGGGCTTTATGGTGACCAATCGAATGCTAGCCATGTTTAAAAAGAAATCCTAATAGGAAATTTGAACGGAATGTCTGCACTCATCAATATCGGGTATTTGGTTGCCTCAGTGCTGTTTATCCTTGGCCTCAAGGGTCTCACGCATCCTCGTACAGCCGTACGAGGGAATTTGTTGGGTGCGGTCGGTATGTTGCTGGCCATTGTGTTGACGCTGACGGATCAACAAATCGTCAGTTATGAAATGATCATTCTGGGGCTAATTATTGGCGGGGCGATTGGTGCCGCCTTAGCGATTAAAATCGAAATGACCTCCATGCCCGAATTGGTGGCCGTCTTTAATGGATTTGGGGGCATTGCTTCAGTTTTAGTTGCAGGGGCGGCATTGCTGGAAAATACGTTAACGGCTGAAATTCCTCTGAGGCAATTGACCATTGCCATCGCAGCCTCAGGGCTTATTGGGGCTGTGACCTTTTGGGGGAGCTTAGTGGCTTTTGGGAAATTGAAAGGATTGATAAGTGAGAACGCCGTCTTATTCAGCGGGCAGCAAATTATCAATGCTGTCTTAGCAGCCACGGCCTTGGCCTTAAGCTGTTGGGTGGTGATTGATCCCGCAAATGGGTGGGCCTACTGGCTTTTAGTTGGTGCGGCGTCGGTCCTTGGGATCCTCCTAGTCATTCCCGTTGGTGGGGCAGATATGCCTGTCGTTGTCGCACTTCTGAACTCCTATTCAGGGTTAGCGGCAGCCGCGACAGGGTTTGTTTTATCGAATAATGTCTTAATCATTACGGGATCATTGGTTGGTGCGTCCGGTATTATTTTGACCCAAATCATGTGTAAGGCGATGAATCGATCCCTCACGAATGTGTTGTTTGGGGTCATGGCTCCAGCTGGAGAAGGTGGGCCGACGGCAGATGAGGTCTATGGCGGGAAAGTTAAATCGGCTACACCCGAGGAAGTCGCCTTATTGTTTGATGCGGCACGGCGCGTGTCGATTATCCCGGGTTATGGGATGGCTGTCTCTCAAGCTCAACATCCCGTTGCCAGTTTGGCTGCTCTTTTAGAAAGTCGAGGAATCACCGTTGAATATGCAGTTCATCCGGTGGCAGGGCGAATGCCTGGACACATGAATGTCTTACTGGCTGAAGCAGATGTACCCTATGAATCTTTGAAGGATATGGATGAAGCAAATCTAGATATTGACCAAGTTGATGTCGCGTTGGTCATTGGCGCCAATGATGTGGTGAATCCTCTGGCCAGAACGGACCCAAGTAGCCCAATTGCAGGGATGCCAATCATTGATGTCGATAAAGCCAGGACAGTCGTCATTATTAAGCGAAGCCTCAGCCCAGGGTTTGCTGGAATACCTAACCCGTTGTTTTCTCTAGATAATTCTTTAATGTTGTTTGGAGATGGCAAGAAAATGGTTTTGGATATTATTGCGGCATTAAAAGAGAGCTAATCATGGCCGTCGCCTTAGTTGAAATAGCGTAAGGTATTTGTAAGTCATTGATTTTAAATGCAAAACATTAAATTATTTTTTTTCATCGTTCTTGCTTAGGTCATGAACACATGATAAAGTATGGACCTTGGAGTTAGAAAATTCGTTCATTTATCCAGAAATTTTACGTTAAACCTAGAGGGAACTGTGGAAGTACGAGTCATTAATAATAATGTTGAAAAAGCCTTAAAGGTCGCCAAAAAGAAATTGGCTGCCGATGGATTATTTCGAGAATTAAAAGCCCGCCGTTTTTATCAAAAGCCGAGTGTGAAGAAAAAGGCTAAGGAACGAGAAGCGGCCAGACGTCGGCAAAAGTGGTTGTCCAAGCATCGAACCTTTTAATCCGGGCACTTTAGCCAGAATTCCCCCCCGTTAGTCCGTTACCCGCTAATTTTTCCCCTCAATTACATCACATAGTATGCAGGATGACGATATTCATATCGTCCTCCATTTGGTGAAGGAGTCCATTCAGCAGTGGCCTGTTTCATTCATGGAGCGGTTCGCTAAGAGTGGAGCTGATCCATTTAAAATTCTTATTGCCTGTGTCTTGAGTTTGCGGACTCGTGATCACACTTCTGAGGAAGCCAGTACTCGGTTGTTTGCCCTTGCGGCCGATCCGTTTTCTATAGCTAACCTTCCGGTTAAAAAAATAGAAAAAGCCATATGCCCCATAGGGTTTTACCGAACAAAAGCCCGGCAGATTCGGGCGATGTCAAAACAGATTTGTCAAGAATTTCATGGAAGGGTCCCAGACACGATTGAAGCATTAGTGAGGTTTCCGGGTGTGGGGCGAAAAACGGCAAATTTGGTGAGAACGGTGGGGTATCGCAAGCCTGGGATTTGTGTCGATATTCACGTCCACCGCATTTGTAATCGTTTAGGCTATGTGGCAACGAAGAATGCCGATGAAACTGAAAATGTTCTACGACAAAAGCTTCCAAAGAAACATTGGATTCGCTTCAATAGCTTGTTAGTGCCATTTGGTCAAAATCAATGTACCCCAATCTCTCCTCGGTGTAGTTCCTGCCTGATTCAACCCTTTTGTGGGCGAGTAGGAGTTTTGGCTACTCGTTAAGCGAATTACGATCCAATAGGCTCCCGTTAGTGTTACCTTTAGGCCTAATTGCTACCAAAAGGTATCATGATTTTTAATTATGTGAATAGTGCTGAAATAAACCAATAAATTCAAGCAAAAAACGACCTCATGTTTTTTATCACCTATAGTATCCAGCCTCACCATGTTTAAGTGTTACCGTTTGGAATCACGTGGGTATTAGTAGATCAAATTGAAATGAACTTTTCTATTATTTTTCAATGACTTAATAATTTAAAGCCAAAGAGAAAAAGGATCGTTTTTTGCTTTATATTCTCTCTGTTCGGAATCTATAATCATGATTGCTGAATTACAAATGAGTCAATTTCATCAAAAAATTCATGAGGAAAGGGGGGTGATTATTAATTTTTCGTCCGGTTTTTTAAATGAATTCACGGACTTTATGTCCTGCACTTACTTAGGAGGTGTAAGCAATGTTTCTTTCTAGACGTCAATTTTTAAAGGTCTCAGCGGGGACCGTGGCGGCCGTCGCGTTGGCGGACAAGGCTTTGGCTTTGACTGCGTTGCAACCCGTCATCGAAGTGGGCAATCCTCTCGGGGAATACCCAGACCGTTCATGGGAGCGGGTGTATCACGATCAATATCGGTATGACAGCTCATTTACCTGGGTGTGTTCGCCGAATGACACGCATGCCTGTCGGGTGCGTTCGTTTGTCCGTAACGGTGTGGTCATGCGGGTGGAACAAAACTACGACCACCAAACATACGAAGATCTCTATGGCAACCGTGGAACGTTTGCTCATAACCCACGGATGTGCTTGAAGGGTTATACGATGCATCGTCGGGTGTATGGCCCGTACCGGCTCAAGGGGCCGTTGATGCGACGCGGCTGGAAAGCTTGGATGGATGAGGGCAGCCCAGAGTTTACGCCGTCCGTGATGACCAAATACAAATTTAATGCACGGTATCTTGATGATATGTTGCGGGTGTCCTGGGACACGGCCTTTACGTACTTGGCCAAAGCGATGATCATCATTGCTGAACGGTATAGCGGTGAAGCTGGTGCCCGTCGGTTACGGGAACAAGGCTATCCACCGGAAATGATTGAAATGACCAAAGGGGCAGCCACTCGCTGCTTTAAGTTCCGAGCTGGTATGCCCATCCTCGGTGTCATCGGGAAAATGGGGATCACCCGGATGAACGGCGGCTGCGGAGCCTTATTGGATACCTACATCCGGAAAGTGAAGCCGGAACAGGCACAGGGAGGCCGGTATTGGTCGAACTACACCTGGCACGGTGACCAAAACCCAGCTCATCCGTTCTGGTCAGGGGTGCAGACTTCTGATATCGATATGAACGACATGCGGTTCTCCAAGTTGAACACCAGCTGGGGTAAGAACTTCGTGGAAAATAAGATGCCGGAAGCGCATTGGAAGCTCGAAAGCATTGAGCGCGGCGCCCGGGTGGTCGTGATCACACCAGAATATAACCCAACTGCTTACCGCGCTGATTACTGGATTCCAGTTCGGCCGGAAACAGACGGGGCCTTATTCCTCGGTGCATGTAAAATCATCTTTGATGAGAACATGTATGACCATGACTTCTGCCAAGCGTACACGGATATGCCCTTGTTGGTCAGAACCGATACGCTGCAATATTTAGATCCTCGGGAAGTCATTGCAGACTATGCGTTCCCAGATTTCTCGAAGAGTTATTCCGGAAAAGTGCAAACATTGGATCCTGCTAAAATTGCCCGTTTGGGTGGTTTTATGGTGTGGGATCTCAACAAAAACCAAGCGATCCCAATGCACCGGGAATTGGTTGGTTGGCATTACCGCAAGAGCGGCATTGATTCAGCCTTGACCGGTACCTACCGCGTTAAATTGCTGAATGGACGGGAAGTTGACGTCATGCCGGTCATGCAGATGTATCAAGTGCATTTACAGGATTATGACTTGGATACGGTTCACCAAATCAATCGGGCCCCAAAAGACCTGATTGTGCGTTGGGCGCGTGATTCAGGCACGATCAAGCCAGCGGCTATTCATAACGGGGAAGGTACGAACCATTACTTCCACCAAACCATCATTGCGCGTGGCGCAGCGATGGTGTTGATTATCACTGGTAACGTCGGGAAGTTCGGAACCGGGCAACATACCTGGGCCGGCAACTACAAAGCGGGCATCTGGAATGCGACGCCATGGGGCGGAGGCGGATTAGGCACGCACACTGCGGAAAATCCATTCAAAATCACCACGGATCCAAATGCCCATGGTAAAGAAATCCATGTCAAAGGGTATTACTATGGTGAGGAAGTCGCGTACTGGAACCACGGTGACACGGCGTTAATTGTGAACACGCCAAAGTATGGTCGTCGGGTGTTTACCGGGAAGACGCATATGCCGACCCCGAGTAAATTCCGTTGGGTTGCCAACGTGAACGTGTTGAACAACGCCAAACACCACTATGACATGGTGAAGAACGTTGATCCGCATATTGAAACGTTGGTCACGCAAGATGTGGAAATGACATCAGACGTCAACCATAATGATATTGCGTTTGGTGTGAACACCTGGATGGAGTTCACTTATCCAGAGCATACCGCAACCGTATCAAATCCATGGTTCCAAGTGTGGAAGGGTGGAATTCGACCCTTGTATGACACACGGAACGATCTGGATACTGTGGCTGCTGTGGCCGCCAAGTTGACCGAAATGACGGGTGACGGGCGGTTCCGTGATTACTTCAAATTTGT
>Ga0224497_10002151_pt1 | contig 11859 bp, 12 predicted proteins | sample SF_Jul11_sed_USG_4_FD_167970 | JGI IMG/M metagenome (GOLD analysis project Ga0224497, IMG submission 167970) | Sediment microbial communities from San Francisco Bay, California, United States - SF_Jul11_sed_USGS_13 | ecosystem: Environmental > Aquatic > Marine > Sediment | place: USA...
AATTGGTTTGTTGTTGTAGATGGCATTCGCCCGGATCATCATGTGTCCTTCGGTCTGGGATCGCACGGTGACCGTTATCCCCATGACATCAGTATAATTGGGTTCCGCAAAACGGGCCGCGGTGACAAGTCCCATGGGTTCATTGGCGCGCTCGATGATGAACCCAAGATCTTGGAGTGCCGCGACCACCCCGCGCATGGCTTGGGAAGGATCCGTGGCCTCAAATGAACGTGATTGATAGCTGCGCAGTTTCATTTGCGCTGCGGTTGGTGCTAATAAATTCGGCCCGGGTTGTGGCGGGGCACATGCCTGGAGAAACAATCCCCCGGTGAAGAGAAGTGCAATCCAGACAGCTTGCTTGTGTTCCATAAGTCCTCGCTCAAATGGTGAACGCTTCCAAAAAGACGGCTTTGGATAGCTTGAAAAAAAATTCCTGGTAAATCAGTGGATCCCGGATCATCTCCATTTTTTGTTCACCCGGAGGAATATACTGCCGATCGGCTTGTCCGTCTCCCTGCCACACCACCCGGTAGAACATGATTCGCACCTCATGTTTTGTGCCATCCTGATTGATGGGACGGGCGATAAGGACGGCCGCGATTTTTTGGTGAAGATCTACCGGCATTCTGAAGTTCCCTAAGGAGAGGAGCCCCATAAAAAACCGGGTGAAGTCTTGCCCATATTCCCGGGCGCTTCGTTCTTTGGTTGCGCGCAGAAATCCCATTTGCCGTACGCTTTCCTCGATCTGGAGCCCCAGATCCTGCAAGACGGCAGCCGATGCGGACAGGAGTTCATTTTCATTTGACGTTTCAAAGATACGAATCTGCATCGCCCGGTTTTGCGAACTTTCAGGCGACAGTTGAAGGAGCTCTGCGGGTTGGGTCGGAGTTGTACAACCATTGTTGAGGGCCAGAAGAGCAAGCAGTGTCCCCCATACCACCCATCTCACCTTTTTTCGCATGGCGGGGTGTTCAGAACTGCGTCGAATTGTAGGCAAAGTCCCGCACCTTTTTCTCCTCGTCATACTTGATGATAATGGTGAGGGTTCGCTGGCGGGTTGAGCTTGAACGGTCTCTCGAGTTTGCGCCCAGAATGATAATGTTCCCGTATGAGGAAGAACGTGTGTCCACTCTGTCCGTGGAGACCTTATCGTAAATCCAAACTTCACGTCGTTTGTCATCTGTCGTTACAATATTGGGAGATCCCAAAATTTCGGCCACTTGCGCAGCACTCATTCCTGTTTTAATTTCCCCCTGCACCTTGCCTACCGTCAGGCGCTCTTCGGGAATTTCTGCCTTGTTGCCTCCACAACCCGATACTCCCAATGCGAGGCACAACCCTATGATTATTAGCATGGTTTTCATGACTTTGCTCCTTTTCAATTTTTTAACCATATCTTTGAAAGAACATTTTTCCGAACAGGCCAGGCATGGATGGAAACATTTAAGAGTATGGCTGCTCCCTTTACCATCTTAAAAAAACTATGGTCCTGATGATGCCCGAACGCACATCACCTTCCCATCAATATGTTGTCTTCTATTTTTTCTCTGGTTCATCTGGCTGAATCAGAGCCGGAGGACGTTGAGAAACCAAATCGGCATAAAAGTCCTTATCTTCTTTAATGTGAAAACAAGTCAAAAAATATCAAGCTGAAAGAGAAAGAAACGGAGAATGTTTACTGTTGAGAGCATTTCCCAAATTCCCGGGCAATTTCACCCGTTTTCAGATTCCAAAGTGGAAGGGGACCACCAATGTGTCCTGAGACAAGAAATTGCCCATCGGGGCTAAAGGATAAAGAACGAATTGGCTGAGGCTCTGGAGGACTTAGTGTTTGAATGGGTTCGCCCGATTGCAGATCCCAAATCATGACTTTTTCATCCGTGTATCCTCCTGAAGCCAGAAAATGCCCATCGGGACTAAAATGTATGCTCCAACTGCCACCTGGGTGGTATAGCTTTCTTTCTTCTTTTCCGCTCTCCCTATCCCATAAGAAAATAGAGCTTTCGTCGTCAAGAAAGGATGAGGCGGCAATTGTTCTGCCATTTGGACTGAATGCCACTGCATACACTAGACCAGGTACTTCGAAGGTGCGAATGTTTTTTCCGGTTTGGATTTCCCATACTTTAACTGTTCTGTCCGCGCTTCCAGATGCAAGAAATTTTTCGTCAGTACTGAAATCGAGTGTATTCACCATAATCCAGCTTTTATTTTTCAAAAAGGGGGAATGACAACAAAACCGTTTTACACTCGATCCAATTTTATGTGCATCCCAAAGAAGAATGGCCTCATCGTGTCCTGCCGAAGCAATATATTTCCCAGTCGGGCTATAGGCTACCGCTCGAAGACCGCCCACATGTTCATCAAATACCGCCTGTTCATCAAATAGTGGCTTGCCATTAAGCGTAGGGTGAAAAGAATATACGCGAACCGTACGATCTCGTATGCCAATAACGAATTTTTCTCCATCGGCACTCCAGGCAAGGGAAAGGATGCCTTTTAGCCCACTTGAATACGGTGGGTATTGGGAGTCCGGATCCGAGGGCGGAATGCGTGGGTCATGAATAAAGCCAATCCCTTGTAGTTCACACCGGTCTGTTTCCCAAAGTCGAAAATCTCCATCGAAACCTGCAGATAGGATGTACTTTCCATCCGGGCTGAAGGCCACCGAGGTTGTATCCATTTCCTCATGGGGAGAGTAGTACAGTTGAGGGTATGAATAGAGAGGGAGATTAAGACAGAGTAGAATTAAACAGAGATTGAAGCCCAGGAACCGTCGCTTCCCCGCACTCAATGGATATTTTTTGGCTATCATGGTTACTTCCGCACAGAATGAAATCGCTCGCTTGGTGAGGGTTTCATTTTTGTTCGGCGTTGCCAACCTGGATGAGGCCCGAAAACTTCTGGCCGGTCAAATCAGCGTAAAAGTCCTTGCCTTCGTGATTGATGACGATGAAGGCCGGGAAGTCTTCCACTTCGATTTTCCACACCGCTTCCATCCCCAGGTCTTCAAATTCCAGGACTTCCACTTTTTTAATGCTGTGTTCGGCCAGCCGTGCGGCGGGGCCGCCGATGGAGCCCAGATAAAATCCGCCATACTTTCCGCAGGCCTCCCGCACTTGTTTGGAGCGATTCCCTTTGGCCAGCATGACCATGCTGCCGCCTGCTTCTTGAAACTGATCTACGTACGAATCCATGCGCCCGGCAGTGGTGGGGCCGAATGAGCCCGATGCATGGCCTTGGGGTTTTTTTGCGGGTCCGGCGTAATAGACCACATGATCTTTCAGGTATTGTGGCAAGCCTTTTCCGGCATCCAATTGTTCTTTGAGTCGGGCATGCGCGATATCCCGTGCCACGACGATGGGACCGGTGAGGGAGAGACGTGTCGCCACGGGATGCTTGCGAAGTTCTGCCAGAATATCTGCCATCGGCCGGTTTAAGTTGATTTTCACGACATGGCCATCCATGTCTTCTTCTGTCACATCGGGTAGATATTTCGCGGGATTGGTTTCGAGTTGTTCCAGGAAGACGCCCTCTTTGGTGATTTTTCCGAGGACTTGTCGATCGGCTGAACAGGATACACCCAAGCCGACGGGGCAAGAGGCCCCGTGTCGTGGCAGGCGGATCACTCGTACGTCGTGGGCGAAGTACTTTCCGCCGAATTGCGCGCCGATGCCGGTCTCGGCGCAGAGTTGAAGGATTTGCTTCTCCAGATCCAGGTCTCGAAAGGCGCGGCCCTGGTTGTTGCCTGAGGTGGGCAAATCATCCAGGTAATGACAGCTGGCCAGTTTCACGGTCTTCAGCGTGAATTCCGCAGACAGACCGCCTACGACGAAGGCCAGATGATAGGGCGGACAGGCTGAGGTGCCCAACGTCCGAATTTTTTCAGCCACGAATGCCAATAGGGATTTTGGATTCAGCAGGGCTTTGGTCTCTTGATAGAGAAAGGTTTTGTTGGCAGAGCCCCCGCCTTTGGCGATAAATAAAAAATGATACTCCGACCCCGGCTTGGCGTAGAGGTCGATCTGCGCTGGAAGATTCGTGCCGGTATTTTTTTCCGTGTACATGTCCAGTGGCGCCATCTGCGAGTACCGCAGGTTGCGCGTATCATAGGCTTCGAAGATGCCGCGAGAGAGCGCTTCGGCATCATCGCCCGTGGTGAAAACCTGTTGCCCCTTATACCCCATGGCGATGGCTGTTCCAGTATCCTGGCAGCCTGGCAGAACGCGGGCAGAGGCAATGTTGGCATTTTTGAGTAGTTCTAACGCGACAAACCGGTCATTTTCGGAGGCCTCGGGGTCTTCCAGGATTTTGGCCAACTGCGCGAGGTGGCTCGATCGTAACAAATGCGCAATGTCATCCATGGCCTCTCTCGCCAGAAGTGTGAGGGCCTCGGGTTGGACCTTGACGAGTTCCTGACCTTCACAGGTCGTGGTGGACACATAGTCCGACGTGAGTTTTCGATAGCTGGTCGTATCCGCTTGGTGTTCAAATATTTCCTGGTACTGAAATTCCCCCATGTCTGTGATTCCCTTCTTCTAAAACCGTCAATACTCTTTTGCTGTCCAACGGTAATCGCTGGCAGGGCTGCTTGGCAATATAGCGGTTTTCGGATCGTCAATTGTGCGTCTTCTTTGCTAAAACTTCAAGCGAGTCTCGAGCTTTTTTGTTGGCAGATTTTGAACGCTCCTCTGCCATGTTGATTGGAACATGTGCTGTTGGACACCGTCAGTGTTGCCGGACTTTTTTCAGAGGGGCAGGTGACTTCGTGTGAGTTTTCTTTTAATGTAGCAGGCTGCGAGACGTCTTTATGATCACGATGGAGTTTGATTGCCCATGAAAGTCTTGATGTTCACTAATGAATTTCCCCCTTACACCTATGGCGGAGCCGGTGCTCACGTGGAGTATTTGAGTCGGGAATTATCCCATCTTCTTCCCATCGAAGTCCGTTGTTTTGGCGATCAACAGGTGGACCATGGCAATCTGAAGGTGCATGGGATTCCCTTAGGCGAGACTCCGTTCGGGGCTCCCAAACCCCTGCATTCGGTCCTTGGCGCCGTGCAGCGCTGTTGGCAAATGAATGCCGAGGGGTTGGACGCGGACTTGGTCCATTGCCATACCTGGTATACCCATTTAGGCGGTATTTTGGCCAAGCTGAATTACGGGATTCCGCTCGTCATCACCACGCATTCGTTGGAGCCCCTTCGACCATGGAAACGAGAGCAATTAGCTGGTGGCTATGATTTTTCCCTGTGGGTTGAGAAGACTGCCCTGGAGATGGCTGACGCCATTATTGCCGTGTCCGAAGGGACGAAGAAGGATATTCTCAAGTTGTTTCAGGTTCCCGAAGAACGGATTCATGTCATTCATAACGGGATTGATCTTAAGGAATTTCAGAAGGTCGAGAGCCAAGATGTGTTAACCCGATATGGGATTCCCACCGGACAACCCTATGTCTTGTTCGTGGGGAGAATGACCCGGCAGAAGGGTATCACCTATTTGATTAAGGCTCTCTCTTATTTAGATGAAGAGTTTCCAGTGGTGTTGTGCGCCAGTTCTCCTGATACCCCTGCGATGGCGGCGGAAATGAAAGAGGCGCTCGACCAGATTTCGGCGCATCGGGGGCATATTTATTGGATACCGGATATCCTCGACAAACCGAGTCTCATTGAGTTGTATTCTCATGCCGGGGTCTTTTGTTGTCCCTCTATTTATGAACCCTTCGGGATCATCAATTTAGAGGCCATGGCCTGTGAAGTGCCCGTGGTGGCTTCTGCCGTCGGCGGCATTCCTGAAGTCGTCGTGGAGGATGAAACGGGATTTTTGGTGCCGGTTGACCAATTTGAGGAAGCCCCCTTTAGCCCGAAAGATCCTGACCGGTTTGCACAGGACTTGGCCGATCGCATGAATCAACTCATGCGAGATCCTCAATTACGGGAGCCCATGGGTCAAGCAGGGAGACGACGGGCGGAAGAACTCTTTGGCTGGGACAAGATTGCTACACGAACGAAAGCGCTGTACCAAACGGTTCTCGGGTCCATTTAGGCGGTGGGGCTGTTCAGGCATCCCGGGAGATGAGGCGTGTGGACAGGGCGTATCGGGTTAGGAGCTGAGTAGAAGGCCTCAGGCGAATGTGCAGTCTGAGTGGAGGTTTATACGGGCGCTCGAACACCCCGGTGTCTTATCCGGGATCCTGGCCGGTTTGAAACATGGTTTCTAGCCGCTGCACTTCTTCTTTGCGGCGGTGACGTTCTTCCACCAGCATGGAAATTACGGAATTCCAAAAGGAGACTTCCGCCTGTGAACCATCGGTTAAACGTTGGTCTCTCCATTCTGTGGCAAAACGGGTATATACTCGAATTTCGCAGTCATTAAAACTTCTAAGCGATTCAAGCAGTTCTTCTTCAGCATGCATAAGTCAACCGGCCTTCCTGAAGTTGGAGATGTGAATGATGAATGTGGGGTACAGCGAACATGAGGATGTGTATCGGCGGTTCTTCGATCGTTCCTTAGTGTGAGTCACATTCTTGTGAGGAAAAAATCCGATGAAAAAAAAGTTATTCAGTTTTGGGACGTGTCACCGGTGGATTGGGCTTGGTCTGTTATGCGGAACGCTCTTGGGCTGTGGGGAGGATCCTCGACAACTGTTTGAAACGGCCCAGTTCGAAGAGGAACAGCACAATCGAGCCCATGCTCAGGAACTGTACGAACAGGTTATTCAGCAACATCCTGAGAGTGAATTTGCCGAAAAAGCCCGGCAGCGATTAGAGGCTTGGGAGACAGAGAAACCAGAAGAGGGAACGTGACGTGATTGAAACAGTCAGGAGTTATGTTCCGGATCAACGCCCGTTCGATACATATATTCTAACCGCCTAATATCCTGGTCCCGCCGCATTCGTTCATCAATACACAGGTTTACCACAGTATTCCAAAATCCAGCTTCGGCGATGGAGCCGGCCTCCATCCGTTGATCGCGGAATTCACTGGAGAAGCAGGTATAACGCTGTAAATCGCTGTCGTCGAATTCCCGAAGGAAACCCGGTAAATCTTCCGTATGGGGCATGTGTTCGTGGTTATGGCTCATCATGCAATCCCTTATGGAAAATATATCGGTTTGCGCCCCCTGAACTCTTGAGGCTATTGGGGGAAATTCTTCCATAAGCGACGAGAATTCTGCCATGGATGAATTTCGCTCACGGGAGAAATTGTTCATTTTGTAAAATTTCTGAGCGTTTGTTTCTTCTGTGAGGAGATTTCTGTCGTTCACGATAAGATTGTTGAGATCCAACAGAATGAGACAGCCGGAATGTTAAGCCACATTTCATCACGTCCTATTCTGAGCACCCGGCAATGGGTCGCTGAATGTAGGCTCAGACACTTTCGGAAAGCATTTGCCCCATTGAATTTGAGCTCGAGCGTCTTGCCCCTGGATATTTTAGGCAGTTGAGCAGGATAGGTCTATGCCTGGAACCTGCAAGCCATGATCCCCATGCAAATAGGGCAAGGTCTGTGAGACAATCGCGGAGAGTGTCATTTTCATGATTTCTGATTGAGATCATCGGAGGAGCAGGCGATGAGGGGTCATCGGAAAAAACGATCGAGTAAATCGGGGCTGCCGCCCGGGACACCGGTCCATATCGGTGAGCAGAAACTCGAAACAATGTCCCTGACGGCGCTGACCTATTCAGAGCATGCGTTCCACGAAATGCAAACCGACCGTGTGGAAGAGGTCTTGCCGCTGGCAACCACCACGGAAAATGTCTGGATCACCGTTCAGGGCATCCATCACATCGAAGCGCTTCAGCAACTTGGTGCGGCATTCGGACTGCATCCTTTGGTGATGGAAGATATCGTCAATACCGATCAGCGACCAAAAATTGAAGACTATGGCGAGTATCTGTTTCTGGTCATGAAGGCTGTGTCGAGACATAACCCTGCTCCATCCTTGATGGTGGAACAGATCAGCCTGATTGTGGGAGGGAAGTTTGTGTTGTGTTTCTTGGAGGGAAGTGATGATCCCTTTATCGACCTTCGCGAACGACTGCGCCGTGGAAAAGGCCGATTGAGAACCATGGGGTCCGATTACCTCACCTACGCGCATCTTGACACGATCGTGGACCAATACTTTCCTCTGTTGGAACAGCTAGGAGAAGACATTGAACAGCTTGAAGAAGGACTCATTGCACATGCTGATGGGGAGGTGTTGAGAAGGTTGCATGTGTTTAAACGGGAGATGATCCTCCTTCGCAAAGCCATTTGGCCGCTTCGGGAAGTGCTCGGTCATGTGGAGCGAGGAGAATCCACGCTGATTCATTCGTCCACGCATATTTATCTGCGGGATGTGTACGATCACACCATTCAGTTGATTGAGACGACGGAAACCTACCGTGACATGTTGGCGGGTATGATGGATATTTATCTCACCAGTTTAAGCAACAAACTGAATGAAACCATGAAAGTCCTGACCGTGATTGCCACGATTTTTATTCCGTTGACGTTTATCGTGGGTGTGTATGGGATGAATTTTAAGTTCATGCCGGAATTGGAATGGCCGTGGGGGTATCCCCTCGTGATGGGTGTGATGCTCATGCTCGGGATCGGCATGCTGTGGGCTTTTCGAAGCAAACATTGGATTTGAAGGGTGATGTCGGTCGCGTTACACTCGAACTGTTTGCGAAAACACATGAATCACGATGACTCCGGCGATGATTAATCCCATCCCAATCACCGCCGGCGTATCAGGAATTTCCCGAAAGGCGATCGCGCCTACGAGCGCTAGGAGAATGATGCCCACCCCCGACCAGATCGCGTAGGCGATGCCGATCGTCATACTTCGCAACACCAAACTTAAGAGATAAAACGCCGCGATATAGCCAATGACCACGATCAGGCTTGGGCCTAGCTTGGTGAAACCCTCGGCTGATTTCAGTGAACCGGTCGCAATCACTTCCGCCACAATAGCCATGAACAAATACAGGTACGTCATAGGGACACTCCTTTCGGTGCTTTCCTCTCTTGCGAGGAGGCAGTCTGTTAAGCAACCAAACTCTTTGAAGGCGTGTGTTTCGACGGATTGGCCGTTTGAGGGCTATTCCGCCTTGAGCATCCGGATCTCCCTCTGTGGGAAGGGGATCTGGATGTGGTCGGTTCTGAACTCTTCCACAATGGCCTGATACAGCTCTGCTTGAGCTGGAACATAATCTTGAATCGCCACCCACGGCTTGACGGATATGTTGATCGACGAATCTCCCAAAAGGGCAATGCCCACCACCGGCGCCGGATCCGGTAACACGCGTGTGTTTTGCATCACGATTCTTCGAACTGAAGCCAGGGCTTGCGTGAGATCGGTGGCATAGGCCACGCCGACGATCAGGTCGAGTTGGCGGATCTTTCCATAGTTATGCAAGATTTCGCCAATGATTTTCCGGTTGGGGATGACTACGATGGAACGATCCAGATGAAGCAACTTGGTCGTGAAGAGGTCGATGGCCTGCACTTGGCCATGTTCTCCAAGGATATCGATAAATTCCCCAACCCGAAATGGTTTGGTGAAGATGATGCTCAACCCGGCAAAGAGGTTGAGGAACACTCCCTGTAAGGCCAGACCAATGCCGACGCCGGCGACTCCAAGCCCGGCGATCAGGGGGAAAATCTGAATCCCGAATTGTTGAAGCACGACCAGCAGGGTGAACAAAAAAATAATACCCTTGACTATCCGAACAAGGAGCAGTCTGATAGGGACATCCATCTCGATTTTAGCTAAAGAGCGATGGGTATACTGTCCGGCCGATCTGGCCAAGAAGGCTCCAATTGCCAGAATCAGTAATGCGCTACCGGCTTGTAGTCCGTACTGAATGACTAAATCCATGCTGATGTTCGTTCCAAGCATGTTGGGTCCTCCAGGTGAAGGTGATGGCTATGTGTCTAGGCTGGATAGCCTAACGGAAAAGCTGCAGGATAACTACATGGGGAGTTATAAGGATGTCATTTTTGAGAAACGTGTGAATGGCCAAAGAGTGCCCCAAAAAATGGGTTGCACCAAAAAGGGAAATTGCGCTAAGAAAGGCTATGGTGAAAGATGTTGTGCTGGGACGGTGAAAAAGGAGGCATGCAATGAATTCTCATATTCGGGTTATGGTGTCAATAGTTCTGGGGCTTGTGGCCTTGCATGGAATTGGTATGCCGTTCCATGGCCAAGCCTTGGCAGAGTCCGTATTGCTTCAAGAGGGATTAGGAAGACATCATTTTCCTATCTCCTCCAATGGAGGTATGGCCCAGCGGTTTTTCGACCAAGGGCTGATTCTGTCATTTGGCTTTAACCATGCTGAAGCTGCCAGATCTTTCAGAGAATCTCAAAAGCGCGATCCGAACTGCGCCATGTGTTATTGGGGTGAGGCGTTGGTGCTCGGTCCGAATATCAATGCCCCGATGGATCCTTCGGTCGTTCCTCAGGCCTTTGCGGTCTTGGAGAAGGCGTTAGCGCTGAAAGACCAGGCCACTGAAAAAGAAGGCGCGCTCATTCAGGCGTTGGCGACACGCTACTCCAATGAGGTGATGAACGATCGGGCCTCACTCGATGCGGCCTATGCCGAGGCGATGCGGGGTGTCGCCAAACAGTTTCCGGACGACCCGACCATTGGGGCCTTATTGGCTGAAGCGCTGATGGACCTGCATCCCTGGGATTTTTGGAGCAAAGGGGGAGAGCCCAAACCCTGGACACCGGAAATTGTGTCGACGCTGGAGACCGTGTTAGATCAATCTGCCAGTCATCCGTTGGGCAATCATCTTTACATTCATGTCATGGAAGCCTCTCCCAAACCTGGCAAAGCTCTTCCCAGTGCAGAACGATTACCGGCTCTTGTCCCTGGCTCCGGACACCTTGTGCACATGCCCGCCCATATCTATATCCGTGTGGGTCGTTATCGTGATGCCGTGTTGGCTAATGAACATGCTGTTAAGGTTGATGCGTACTATCTGAGCCATCCTCACGAGGAAAGTTTGTATACGGCAGCCTATGTTCCTCACAATTCTCATTTTCTGTGGGCGGCGGCGATTATGCTCGGGCGACAGCAGTTGGCCAGACAAGCGGCCCTCGATGCGGCCGCAACCGTCAAGCCTGAGATGATGCGCGCTCCTGGCATCGGGGGCACCTTTCAACATTTTTGGTCTATACCTCTGTATACCAAAGTTGTATTTGGGCAATGGCCGGAGATTCTCTTGGAACCCGTGCCTCCGGTGGATTTGCTGTATCCCACGGCTATCTGGCATTACGCTCGTGGGTTGGCATTGGTTCGTCAAGGGAAATTGGAAGCCGCCCAACAGGAACTCGCACAACTCTCGGGGATTGCCCGTGATCCTGCTGCGGCTAACTTAACTATTTTTGATCTGAATGGGGTCGTCGATATTCTCAAAATTGCGGAGGCTGTGCTGGCAGGAGAGATGGCGGCAGGCCATGGAGATTACGAGACTGCGGAGCGCCAGTTGCAGCGCGCGGTTGAAATTGAAGATGGACTGAATTATACGGAACCGAAGGATTGGTATCTCCCGTCCCGCCAGGTGTTGGGTGCGGTGCTCCTGGATGGCGGAAAGGCCGTTGAAGCGGAACGCGCCTTTCGAGAAGATCTCCAGGATCATCCCCAAAACGGGTGGGCGCTTTTTGGGTTGGAACAGAGTTTGCGCGTGCAGGGGAAAACTGATGAGGCCGAGAGCGTCCATCAGGAATTTCGGCAAGTATGGAGTGACGCAGATGTGACATTGACGTCTGCTCGGTTTTAAGCCAAAAGGATGAGGAACGGTGTTGTCACTCGTCAGGGTTTCTAGATTTATGTGACAAATGGTAGGTTTCCGGTGATGAGGCATTGT
>Ga0224497_10002152_pt1 | contig 11857 bp, 12 predicted proteins | sample SF_Jul11_sed_USG_4_FD_167970 | JGI IMG/M metagenome (GOLD analysis project Ga0224497, IMG submission 167970) | Sediment microbial communities from San Francisco Bay, California, United States - SF_Jul11_sed_USGS_13 | ecosystem: Environmental > Aquatic > Marine > Sediment | place: USA...
AAATGGAATTAATCCGCCAATTAACAATCCAACTATAATAGATGGATTAGTTAAACTATAATCCAAAACCAAAATCCCTGCAAAGATATGAGATGCTTCAAATTGAAATGCTTGAATCATAGCCAAAGCAGCTAACGCAGCACTAGCAATAGCAAATCCCTTTGTAACTGCCTTTGTAGTATTTCCAACTGCATCAATTTCATCAGTAACTTTACGATTTTCTTCCCCCATTCCAGTCATTTCAACTATTCCGCCCGCGTTATCTGCAATTGGTCCAAACGCATCAATACTTAGAACAATTCCTGCAAGACTCAACATTGCCATGGCAGTCAAAGAAGTACCAAAGATTCCATACAGTACAGGATCTTCTCCTTCAGGTGCTGATCCAGAAGTAATAGTATAAGATAGAATAATTGCAATTACCAGTGCAATCATAAAGGGTCCAGTAGATTGCATCCCTTTGATTATTCCCATTAATGTTAATGATGCATAACCCCATTTTGCAGAATCTGCAATTTCTTTTACTGGACTTTGTTTGTAACTAGTATAGTAATCAGTAATTTTTTGAATTATGGGAACTAGAATGACACCGATTACGGTGGATCCAAACAAGGCATATGCTGCAGCTGATTCGCCAATAAATTGTGTAATGAACACAAAGTTTAATCCTATTGCAATTGCAGCTGAAACATAAAATGAACGATTGAGAGGCTTCATTACATCTGTGATATTCTTAGAGCCGACAATTATTACACCTATAATGGATGCAATCATTCCAGAAGAACCAATTAAAATTGGATAAAGGAAAAAGTTGGGCGCTCCAATTAAAGCTGCAATTAACAATGCTGCAAGAATTGTTACAATATATGATTCATAAACATCAGAACCCATTCCTGCCGCATCGCCTACATTATCACCCACATTATCTGCAATTGTTGCAGGGTTTCTAGGGTCATCCTCAGGAATATTGGCTTCAACTTTTCCTACAAGATCAGCACCCATATCTGCTGCTTTTGTAAAAATTCCCCCACCAATTCTAATGAATAGGGCTATGAGACTTGCACCTATACCAACACCCGCGATGGTGATTGGATCTGGATAAATAACATAGAGACCAGTAATTGCCAAAAGAGCCATTGCCGGAACTGCTAGTCCAACTGTAGCGCCACCTCTAAAAGCCATGACAAATGTTTTTCCTAGTCCACTACTACTAAGTTGAGCTGCTCTGACTGCTGCTTTTACTGTGATTTTTAATGAAATAACTCCTGCAACTGCAGATAATGTTGCACCCACTGCAAATGCAATGCCATTTGATGGTTGAAGAAATACGCCGATGATAACGGATAGTGCTATGGCAACTGGAACAATAATCTTCATCTCTCTTTTTAGAAATGCTGCAGCACCTTCTTTGACAGCATTTGAAATGTCCATCATTTCTTTTGTTCCTGTTGGTTGCTTTGTAATCCATGCAACTAAACCTCCGGCTACTAAAAACGATGCAATTCCTGCCGCAAATGGTAGAATTTCTGAGATTTCCACATTATACACAGCTTGAACAAGTCTATAAGTGTAAATCAAATAGTAGTGATCTTACTTCTCTTTCTATAGGGCAAAAATGTTTTTCCTTTAAGTCCTTGCCTAACTAACTTGTTGAATCTTTTACCATGAGCGAGATAGGGGAATCTCATATGAATTAATTCATGGACCAAGGTGTTTTCGAGAGTTTTCTCATCAGGAATTTTTCGAACATTGATGAAGACTAGATTATGTTGAAGATATGAAACTCCATAATACTTGTAAGCAGAAGTACGTCGACCTTCAGTCATTTCTTTTGGAGCATCAAGAACTTCTTTTGTAGATAATAAAATTTGGGGTTCTGAAATCGAGAAACGATTTGAATAGATGCCGATTTTTTCTAAAATTTGTAATCTTAATTCAGGATCAAGTTTCACAATTCTTTCTCAAACAATTTGAGTATATCTTGAAATGTCAGTATTTTGTATAAGCGCAATTAAACACATTTGACCATTGAAATAGTTGCGAAAAGTTTGGTATCTTCATTATTTAAAAATATGAATTAATAGGGTCAGAAGGTTTAGTAGAGTAATCATCAATCATACAGCCACCGTCTCATCACACCCCAATTATTCCATTAAATCAAGTAATGATTGCACTTTATTTCTAATTTCTGGAGTAATCTTCACTATTACAAGTCCTTCATTTGGCTGACCATACAAAACAATTGCATTTTCAGGGGCATAAATACAAACTGGAAGTACTAAGAGATCTTCTTCCCCATTAACAAAAAGTCTGACAGGAGGTTGCATCATTAAGGCATTCTTAATCATTTCAATACTTTGAGAAGTTATTTCTGCAGCAGGATTTTGAACAGTCAATTCAATAGCATTTGCCAATTTCGGTGGTTCTTTTTTTTCTCTTTTTTCCTGACCATCAATGATTTGTAATGAGGGAATAAGACCAAATTCAATCATCTTTTTAGTTGTTCTATCACCAACGGTAATAATATAGGAATTTTTTGAAAGATATTTTTGAATATTTTTTTTATCAGTTTGATTTTCAGGTAAAAGTAATCCTAAAGGAATTTTCAATTGGTTTCTTAAAGAACAAGGTAATTTCACATTAATCGTGACTAACTAGTACTTGCCTCAGGCATGGATTCTTCACTGGAACTTTCAGATGTCATTTCATCTTGTAGTTTTGCTGCAAGAATACTACATTGTGCTGCAATATTTTTTGCACTCTTTCTAAAAGCATCTGCACTTGGAGAATCAGGATTTGTAATCATTATTGGTTTTCCCAAATCAGAGCCTGCCATTATTCCAGAGTTTAATGGAATTTCACCCAAGAAAGGCATGTTAAATTGTTCACTGATTTTTTTTGCACCACCATCACCAAAGATATAATGTTTTTCATCACAGTTTGGACAAATAAAATGACTCATGTTTTCAACAACTCCAATAATTGGAACATTTAGTTTTTCAAACATTGACACAGCTTTAACTGCAACATTACTTGCAACATCTTGTGGAGTTGTAACAACAAGGATTCCAGTGATCGGAATTGTTTGAGCAAGGGTTAGTGGAATGTCACCAGTTCCAGGAGGAAGATCTACAATTAGATAGTCCAAGTCAGACCAATTAGTATCTACCAAAAATTGTTTTAAAATTCCAGAAATGATAGGACCACGGTAAATTGCTGCTTGATTAGATTGATCTGCAAAGAAACCAAAAGAGACAACTTTTAATCCATGAGAGTCAGCAGGTTGAAGTTTGTTATCTTCAACCTCCATGAATCCATCTTTCATTCCCAACATTAATGGAATACTAGGACCATAGATATCAGCATCTAGCAAGCCAACTTTAGCTCCTGATTCAGATAATGCCAATGCTAAGTTTAATGAAACAGTGGATTTTCCAACCCCACCCTTTCCACTTGCAACGCCAATAATGTTTTTGACAGATGCCATTCCAGTATCTGCATCAAGTGAACGACCCTCCATTACTTTAGCAGTTACTTTCAGATCAAAATTTTTCAAATCAGTTATCTCACCAATTACTTTTCTTACATCATCCTCAATTTCGACATTGAAAGGACATGCAGGTGTTGTTAATTCCAAAGTAAACTTTAGATTTCCATCATTCAGTTCCAAGTCTTTTATCATACCCATAGATACAATGTCTTTTTTCAAATCAGGATCAATGACAGTACTTAGTTTTTCAAGAACTTGATCTATTCCAACCATAGCGTCAAAAAGTTGGTTTACATTATTTAAACATAGGTTAGAGAATTACATTCTTTATTAGATTATATGAAATTTTGTTGCCTATTTAATTTCATCATCAAACAGAATTATGCCTAATTTTTAATTTTCCAAAAGTCTCTCATCAAAAAAACGTCATTTATTGAAAAATTAACAAAATTTTTGGAAAACTATGAATAAATCACCCAAAGATTCATAAATTGAAATTCAAGAAAAATACATGATTGTTTTCTATATCTACCCTAGTTGATGTTGTTAGGATTCCTCCTAGCTTGTTTGGAACGACTCTCAAAAAGGCTGCTGTGAATATCCTCAAAGAAAAATACGAGAGTATGATTAATGCAGACTTGGGGTATATCATTATGATTTTAGATGCTAAAGTTGATGAAATGGGAAAAATGATTGCCGGAGACGGAGGCACATTCCATAAAGTTCAGTTTGAAGCATTAACATTTTATCCAAAATTACAAGAAATCGTTCAAGGAGAAATTGTGGATATTACAGACTTTGGAGCTTTTGTCAGAATTGGTCCAACCGATGCATTACTTCACTTATCACAAGTGATGGATGATTATCTTAAAAGTGATGTAAAGTCTGGAATGATTTTAGCTAATCAAAGTGGCAGAACATTAAAAGTTGGTTCTACACTTCGTGCAAGAATTACTGCTGTGTCATTGGGAAAAGCTGCTGCAATGGGCAAGATTGGAATCACATGTAGACAACCATTCCTAGGAGCAGATGACTGGATTGCAGAAGAAATTAAAAAATCTACAGGGGATTCAGATAAACCTGCAAAAGAAGCTAAAGTAGAGGCAAGTTAAGATGGCACGAGAGATGGCATGTCGAAAATGTAAATTTGTTACAACAGGTAAAGTTTGTCCAGGTTGCAAGTCATCTGATTTGACACCAGATTGGAGTGGGATTGTATTGGTAGTTGATCCAACAAATTCAGAGATTTCAAAAACTCTAGGTATTACTCAAAAAGGCAAATATGCGATAAAAGTAACATAGCATATTTCTAAATCTTTAAAATCATAACAATATTTTAACAATAATGTTGTCATTTAATTCTAAAAAACAATTATTACAATTTCTTGTAGAAGATATTGGATCTGGGGATATCACTAGTGCTCTTTTACCAAAGAAGAAGATATCAGCTAAAATAATTTCAAGAGAAAATGCAATTGTTGCAGGTGCAGTTTATGCAAAAAACATTTTCAAATTAAAAGGATGTAATGTTAAAATTGTTAAAAAAGATGGTTCCAAAATAAAACCTAATCAAACTATAATGACAATTCGTGGAGATGCAGGGAAAATTCTAACATGTGAGAGGACTGCATTAAATATCCTTACAAGAATGAGTGGGATTGCAACTCAAACAAACGAACTTGTAAAAAAGATTCCAATAAGAACAAAATTGTATGCAACTAGAAAAACTGCTCCTGGACTCAGATATTTTGATAAAGAAGCAGTAGCAATTGGCGGAGGTAAAAAACACAGATTAAGGCTAGACGAAATGGTGATGATCAAAGACAACCATATTGCAATTGAAGGATCGTTATCATCATTAATTAAAAAAGCAAAGAGAAAATACAAAAAATTTGAAGTAGAAGTTGAAAATACATCAGATGCAGTTCATGCAGCAAAAGAAGGTGCAACGATAATCATGCTAGATAATTTCTCGCCTGCACAAATCAAAAAAACAATACAAGTACTCAAAAATCAAAAATTGCGAAATAAAATAATGCTTGAAGCGTCAGGTGGAATCAATTCTAAGAACATTGTGAAGTATGGAAAAACTGGGGTAGACATCATATCAGTTGGAAGTATTACAAATTCTGTCAAAGGGATTGACATGAGTTTAGAAATTTAAGAATTCAATTCTTGTAATAATGCAAGAACAGCTTTGTTTTTTGGATCAACTTCTTGAATTTTTTCACAACACTGAATTGCCCTTTTGTTTTCATCTATTTTTTGATGAGAGTATGCTTTAAGCAGTAAGATCTCAACATCATAAGAAGCGATTTCTAGGGCTTTATCAAAGTAAGATATTGCAGTTTTGTATTTCTTTTGTAAATGGTAAATCCCACCCATAGTAAATAAAACATCATGATGATACGGCATTTTGTATAAAAAATCTTTACCTGATTTTAAGGCAGAATCATATTTTTTTTCTTTAACTAGTTTTTTTATCTCTTTAAGTTTTTCAATATGTTTTTTCTTTAGAGGATCTTTTGGGGTTTTACTAAACAATCCAACCAAAATAGTCACCGCAGCCTAGCTAACTTCAAGCATTCTATTGATTGCTAAACGAGCCTTATCAGCAATCTCTTTTGGAACGGTGACAATATTTTTTTCATTTACTAGTGCATCATAGACTTTTTCAAGAGTAATCATTTTCATATATTGACACTCAGCTTTCTCTGATGCAGGAACGAATATTTTGTCAGGATTTTGCTGCCTCATTTTATACAAAATTCCAGTCTCTGTTGCAACAACAAAGTTTTTTGATTTTGATTGATTCACATGATTTAGCATTCCCTCTGTAGAAAGAATTGAAACTTTTTTACCGTCATAACTTCCATCTGCCACATCATACATTATAGGAGTTGTACAACTACATTCTGGATGAATTACAAACTCTGCATCTTTTAAAGAATTTAATTTTTCAGCTACATCTTCAGGTCTAATTCCAGCATGAACATGGCATTCCCCTGCCCAAATATGCATATTTTTTCTCCCAGTCATTTTTGCCACATAAGAACCAAGAAACATATCAGGCAAAAATAGTATCTCCTTTTCTTCAGGTATTGCCTTTACGACATTAACGGCATTAGATGAAGTGCAGCAATAATCAAGCTCTGCTTTAATTTCTGCAGTAGTATTAACATAACCCACGGCAATTGCATCAGGATGTTGTTTTTTCCAATTACGCAATTCTTCAACAGTAATTGAATCAGATAATGAACACCCAGCTTCCAAATCAGGAAGTAGAACTTTTTTATCAGGACTAATAATCGCAGCAGTTTCAGCCATAAAATTCACACCACAAAACAAAATTGTCTTTTGGTCTACAGTGGAAGCTTGTCTTGAAAGACCTAAAGAATCGCCTGTAAAATCAGCAACATCCTGTACATCAGGAATTTGATAATTATGTGCTAAAATCACTACGTCTTTTTCCTTTTTGAGTTTTAGAATTTCTTCTTTAAGTTGTGATGACTGTTGAACTAACATAGACCATAAAATTTTGAATTTGTGAGGATTTAAAGAATGGGAAGTAGTCCAGAATTCTCTAAAAAGACAGACAATATGGCAATTATTGCCATATCAGGTACCTATCTGAATATCATTAGAACAATATTTTCTCAAAGTTTCGATTGCAGATAATATTGCTAACCTGCTTGTTTTTGGATTATTAGAATCTGGAAAATTTTCAATTGTGAATGTCATCTTTCCAAATTTCCCAGTAGCCTCAATATGGTGAGTATTTTTATCAGTATCAGGATCAGCAATGATTTTTACAATTGTTTGTTCACTTCCTACTCCAGATAAGGAAAGAAGTGCTGCAACATTGATGTTTGCAGGAAATAAAGAGACTGCTTCTTTTGCAGTTCCTTCAAATATTGTGGTAGGAGAATTAATTGTATTCAAATCAATTTGAGAAGTTTCAAAAAACTTTGCCCCCTTTAAGGAACGAGGATTTTTTGTTGTTGTAAGGCATACAGATTCTAATTCATCTTTAACCGATTTTAGTCCATCTAAACCAGCAATTGCACCAGAAGGAAGATAGATAGTTTTTTTAAAATGATTACATGCATCTGCCAAAATATCATAAATGGATTCATCCAATAATGCACCAACACTCATAATCATCAAATCACGTTTATTCTGTAATACACTTAATCCTACATCTTTAACAGCATCTTGAGATGCAGCCTCTACAATAATATCAATAGGGTTTGAAGATAAAAGATGGGAATTTTCAACAATTATGGGTGTGGTATTTAATTTTGAAACAAGTTCAATTGCAGCATCTTTTGAATTATCATAGATATGAGTAAGAACAGCAGGAATTTTGCCGGAGTCAATTGCATAAGCAATCTGAGTACCAATAGCACCACAACCCAGCAAACCTATTCGTTTCAAGCAATAATACTAGAAATGATCACTTAATTAATTCTAGTCCAAGTAGAACCAATCGTAGATTTGCGTGCAAAGTAAACCAATCCTAAAACAGAAAGTCCAAGGATCAAAATGGTAAATGCTCCAAACTCAGGAATTACTGTGGTACCGATGATTTCCACATGTTTTGTATCCTCAGTTATTATCATTCCAACAACATACCCATCAGGCATTTTTATGACATCATATCCTGTATCTTCCCCATCAATCAAAAGCTGGTATTGTTCTTTGTCTGCAGTTAGCACCTCAAAAGGTATCCTAACCCAAAAGTCTGTTTTTTTAGGAACTTCATCAAAAGTTACTTCAATAGACTTTCTTTCCTGATTGATGATCATTTCTTTCACAGTTGGGTCTCCCAAAGAGTCAGTCATTGAATCATCTATGCTTCCATGATAACCATAGTAAATGGTATGCGGAGTCCCATCAAATTCAAATACAAATTTTTCAGCCTCTAGTTGAGAGATATCAAGATACTGTGCATAGGCATCAGGATTAAAGATATGCTCAGCAAAGGCTAAGCTAGATGCAGGAACACTTAACAACAAAAACAATATCACAACAATACGAATCAAGTAATAGAAATCATCCTTTAGTAAATATAATAAAATTGGAGATTCTCAATAATGATTATCAGAAGAAATTATTCTCAATGTTTTTAACAAAATAATTTCAAACAAAATTGATGAATGACAATCTCAAAAATATTACTCTGATGGTTATTGTTTCAATCATGATTTTAACAATAGGCTTCCCAGCAAATGGTGATGTTGACTCGCCAAAAAAACAGATGAGTGGAGGAGTATCAGCAGAGAATGTTTTGTGTAGAGAGGGCTTAGAATTGGTCATCCGAACAAACGGGAATGCTGCCTGTGTAAAATCAGAGATGGCAGACAGAATGGAAAAAGCAGGAATGTTGTTTATTCCAATAAAGTTTTCAGATTTACAAAAAGAGATCAAAACAATTCCAGTATCTGAGACAGAGATGCAGACGGTTCCAGCATCGAATATGTCAGTTGTGAATTTCTACATAACAGACCAAGACTTGAATGTAGCACACCGAGGTATTGAAGTAGTATCTACACAAGGGTTGTTTGAGTTTACAATCAATGGAATTCCAATTGATGGTCCCAATAACATGATTGAGACAGGGCCAGATACGGGACAGTTTTACATCAAATTGGAATTACCAGATGTAATCAATGGAAGACCCCTAAGTCAGGATGATATTGTCATGATAAAATATTTGGATGCATCTGACAATTCAGGAGAAAAAAGAGTGCTAGTAAAATCAATACCATTGACTAGAACATTTGCAAATATTGAATCATCAGGAGGAGGTTCTAGAATTGGTCATGAGTTTACCGTGAGAATTTACGAACCAGATGCAAACAAGGATTCAAAAAATGAGGATAAAATCTCATAAAGCAAATTAGAGTTTCGTGGTGAAGGCGGAATTAGAACTACACTTACCAATCCAAAATTTGATGTAAATCGAGGATATCTTGTAGAAACAGGACCTAATACAAGCACGTTTGAAGTGATAATTAAAATTCCTAGGGAGATAGATGGTAAAACAATCCACATTGGAGACACTTATGAGATAAGATATATCGATACCAGCACACCGTCTGGAACTAGTGAGAAAGTGATTCTAAAAGGTAGAATCGGTTAGAAGATTTCACGGATCAGGTTTGTCAAAGTTCAGTATAACCTAAAGATTTTATTCAAACCTGCAAAGTATTGTTGTGCTCAATACAGTATACAAAGATGCAATCATTAACAGAGACAAAATGCTTTCAATCCTGAAAGGCCCAAAATATGAGCAGATTTTACAAAAAGCGCGCGATAATTGGGTTGAATATACGCCTACAAAAGAGGAAGTGGTTACAGCAGGCATTGATTCTAGTTTCAACAATACAAAATTTCAAGGAATTGAACTTTGGGCAACAACAGCAGTTTCAATTAAATCAAATGGGGAAATTCTGGTGGATTTACACAAATCAGGACTAGGATTTGCAGATGATATTTCAAGCATAGCAAGTAAAATGGAGATTGAGGCATGTGAAAAAACAATAGATGAGGTAGACATGGTTTTGATGGATGGGTCATTACACTCTCAATTAATGACAAGACAAGCAAATCTGGGATCATTAATTGTAAAGATAATGAAAAAGAAAGAAAATGTGATTTTCATAGCAAAAACATCAAACACAAAAAAACAATTTGAAAACTTAGGTTCTCTAGCAGGAGACATATTCTATTATAATCATGTAACAAAAAATCCTGGATTTAGTAAAATTTTTGTTGAAAGAAAATATGGTGCAGACAAAATAATATCTTCCACATTTGTAAGATTAAGTGACTCTACACCCATAATCAAATTAGAATTTTTAGGTGAACAACATGATGAAGATGAAATTAAAACAATCATGAATAAATTATACAAAACTAGTGTAGGTGGGTATCCATACGCACTTAAGCTTGCACATAATAACTGTAAAATATCTGATAAAGAACTTGCAAAGATGGTTAGTTTGTTAGGTTTAAGTAATGAAATTGGCTCAAGAGAGGTATTAAGTTGAGTTTAGGTTTTGTAATTGGAGAATCAAAACCAACATTTGTGACAGCACTTACTTCAAGAGCGTTATCAGTAGGAGAATATATCAAAATTGGTTCAGATGAGGGAGAAATTTTAGGTTTGGTAGAAAAATCTTCTGTATCAAGCGCAGCATTTACAGATGTTAAGAATTTTGATGAAGCATTAGAAAGTACGGAAATTGCAGAATTAAACAAAAGAGACAAGACATTTATGGCACAAATTGGAATTTTGGGATTTTTAGAGAATCTAAGAAGAGGACAGTCAATCATACCTGCAATTCCACCCATTCCAGGCACAGAAATCACTTTACCAAGCAAACAAGATCTAGAAGAAATATTCAGTCCTGAAAAGGAAGGATGGGTAAGCATAGGGAACCTTTTACGAAATAAATCAATCGATGCAAAAGTGAATTTAGATAAAATTGTATCAAGACATTTAGGAATTTTAGCTATGACCGGGATGGGTAAAAGCAATTTAGTATCTTTGGTTACAAAACAAATTTCAAAACTAAAAGGCACTGTAATAATTTTTGATTATCACAATGATTACACAAGCTTGAATATACCACGCATTAATGTAATTGATGCAAAGATAAATCCAAGATTGTTGGATGCAGACCAACTCTCAGATGTGTTAGAAATTAGAGAGAGTGCTACCGTACAACAAAGAGTGTTAAGAATGGCATTTTCAGAACAAGTTAAAAAAGCAAAAGAGTTTTGGAAGAAATTAGAAAACGAAATAGATTTCATCATAAATTCAGATGATAATAAACTCAAAGAAATTAGATCATCGGCATACAGAGTTCAGGACATTATTGAAGAGTCACAAAAAAGATTTGAAGATATTTTGGATCCAGATATGGGCGATCCAATTAGCTTCATCAAAGAAGGTCGTGCAAATATTCTAAATATTTCAGAATTATCAGAAAAACAAGCAAATGTTGCATTAGCATTTTACTTACAACAATTACTAAAAGATAGAAAAGATGCAAGTATTGCAAGACATGGTAAGAGTAAGAAAGAAAGATACTATCAATTCAACTCACCTATATTTGTGATCATAGAAGAAGCACATGTTTTCATTCCAAAAGATCATGATACTAGTGCAAAGTATTGGGCCGCAAAAATTGCAAGAGAGGGAAGAAAGTTTGGATTAGGACTAGGAATAGTATCCCAAAGACCACGAAGTGTAGACCTGAACGTGCTTAGTCAGATGGGCTCATTTGCAATCATGAAGATAATTCAAGAAGACGATCAGCGACAAATTGCCTCAGCAACAGAGTCTACTAGTCGTGA
>Ga0224497_10002153_pt1 | contig 11856 bp, 7 predicted proteins | sample SF_Jul11_sed_USG_4_FD_167970 | JGI IMG/M metagenome (GOLD analysis project Ga0224497, IMG submission 167970) | Sediment microbial communities from San Francisco Bay, California, United States - SF_Jul11_sed_USGS_13 | ecosystem: Environmental > Aquatic > Marine > Sediment | place: USA: California...
GTATCGGAACGATTTTCAAGCGTATGTCGCACATAGGTCATGCTGGCATCGACAGGGCCACTGGTAATGGCCTCGGACTTGAAATGTAGGCCATTTCCCGTCTCCCATTGCACGGTGGGAACCGGCAGGTAACCGTCCTGCAATTCCTGGTGTATTGTCGCAGCTCCGGCAGCCGAATACAGATGTTCACCCTCTTTGACATAGGGCATCAGCGAGGGAGCGTCGTGTCGGAATTCCAGATTCCCATATTCATCAAACAGGCTTTCCTCGCTATCCCTGGGAAGGCCCACCAGGGTCCAGTACGTCTGGTGCCCCGTCAGGTGGAGAGGATAATCACCGAAAGGCGCCTTTCGGGCATCAAATTGATACCGGACAAAAGGGGTGAAGGCCTCGGTGGGGCCAAGCAATGAAATCTCGGCAATCCCAAAACCGCCCCCTGCTATCACAGGGTAAGCAAGCACAAGCCTGATATAGCGTAGCTCGGATGCCTCATGCGGAAGAAAATCGGTTTGCCCCTCTGCTTCCGAGACGGAGATGTGAGAGACCTGTTTCCATGCCTTTCCATCCGGCGAAATCGCCATGTCCACCGAACCGGCATACTGCTGATCCCAGTCGATACGCAATCCGGAAATAGTCCTGGACTTGCGCAGGTCCAGAAGCAATTCTGCCCGGTCGACAGGCCCGCTTTTCCAGACGGTATCGGTACGACCATCCATCATGGCCGGTGCATCATCTCCACCACCGGAGACCACGGTGATCTCCACAAGGTCATCAGTCCCCTTGACGTCAAATTCCCAGAGGGAATGCCCCCAGCCAGTTGCTCTCGCCCTTGTTTCCAACCGGATATATCGCCCGGAAACAGGCCGGATATAAATATCATCCATCTGCCCGTCGCTGTCGTCGTTTTCATGCACCGTGGTCCACTCCTGAGCGTCGGTAGAAACCAGGAGGCTGTATTTGCTCGGATACGCGTGCTCCCAGTGCAGGGTAAATCCCGTAATCTCAACCACCTTTCCCAAATCAACGAGAGACCATTCCTTATCCTTTGCCTGACTGGACCAGCGGGTCCCGGTGTCACCATCAGCCAGGTTACCCGGTTTGAATTCATCGCTCTGGATCGAGGACGCGGACACGCGCCATACGTCCTTTGCCGGCATGTCGGATGCCGACAGCGCTGGTGTCACAGGCAATACCAGTAGGACCAAAGCAGCCAAAAACGTCAACATGCTTCTCTTGTAAACGGTCATATCAGTGACCTCCTAACTTGCCGTGATGTTTCCGGAAGATTTTTGCCGAAGCCCCTTGCCGTCTTTCCCGAAAAGATGGCAGTTGTCTGCCGCAATACACACAGTCAGCCTGTCTCCCTTCGCGCCACAGAAATCGCCGGAACCACGAAAGATCAGAGGTTCATTGGCATCTGGCGTTTCCAGATAGACATAGGAATGGCTGCCCAGTGGCTCCACAAGCTTGACCTCTGTCTCGACGAGGTTGTGATCTCCCCCCGTAGCCAGATGCTCCGGACGAATGCCAAGCGTGACCGGAGAATCCGGAGATAGTCGTCCGGAACCGGTATTCACCTGGATCGTCGTTCCGCTTTCAAGCCGGACAATGGTTGTATTCGGGTGGCTTTCTACCACGGACCCAGCCAGGAAGTTCATGGCCGGCGATCCGATGAAGCCCGCAACAAAGCGGTTGGCAGGATATTTGTACAGTTCGTGTGGTGAACCCGTCTGTTCAACAAGACCATCACTGAGAACCACGATGCGATCCGCCAGTGTCATGGCCTCTACCTGGTCATGAGTGACATAGATCATGGTTGTCTCAAGTGTATCATGCAGTCGTGCAAATTCTTGACGCATCTTCACACGAAGGGAGGCATCCAGGTTTGACAGCGGTTCATCAAACAGGAATATTCTCGGGCGCCTGACTGTTGCTCTGCCAATGGCTGTACGCTGGCGCTGTCCACCGGAAAGCTCTTTCGGTAGACGATCAAGCAGCGCGGTCAGGCCGAGGGTCTCGGCAGCCGCGCGCACCGCCTGGTCAATTTCCTCCGCAGGGGCTCCGGCAATTTTCATCCCGAAGCTCATGTTTTCATAGACAGTCATATGCGGATACAGGGCATAGGACTGGAACACCATCGCAATACCGCGCTTCGACGGCGGCAGGCTCGTGACATCGGTCTTACCGATTGTGACTGTTCCCTGATCTATATCTTCAAGGCCCGCAATCGTACGCAACAGGGTGGACTTGCCGCACCCCGAAGGGCCGACAATCACTGCAAACTCCCCATCTGCGACATCAAGGTCAATTCCGGACAACACAGCGGTGTTGCCAAAACTCTTGTAAATATTTCTCAGGGTCAGACTAGCCATGACGCATATGCAACGAAAGAGGCAGAAAGGGTTCGTCCAGCATCGCACCATTGGATTCGATAATTTTCGAGTAATACAGGGCTGTATCCTTCGGCGTACGCTCAAGGGTCTCAAAATCGACATGAACAATGCCAAATCGCTTGGTATACCCAAGCGACCATTCGTAGTTGTCCATCAGAGACCAAGACATATATCCCCGGACATCCACGCCTTGTGCAATCGCTGCCCGGATTGCGCAAAGATGTTGATTCAAGTAATGCATCCGTAGCGGATCAATGACACGGCCGTTCATTGATTTCGGTGGATCGAAAAATGCCGAGCCATTCTCGGTGATATACAACGGCATCTCACCATAACGGTTTTTGAGCCACAGCAGCGTATCGGAAAGCCCCTCCGGATAAACCTCCCACCCGGTTTCCGTGTAGGTCTTGTGCGGTTGGCGCACGGTCCCGGCCCTAACAGGCAAGGCGTCCGGCTTATCACAGGTGACGGCGCGCGTGTAATAATTTAACCCCACGAAATCAATCTTCTGACGAATAAGTTCGAAATCCTCTGCAGGCCATTCAGGCCATGCGTCACCGAATATCTCCTTCATTTCTTCCGGATACGATCCCAAAAGGGCGGGATCAAGAAACTGTCTGTTCATGTAGGCATCTGCGCGATTGGTGGCTGCCTGGTCCTTTGGGTCGTCCGAAGCCGAATACTTCGGTTCGATATTCACAACCAGGCCGATTTCATGAGCTCCAACTGCCCGATAGGCCTGAACGGCCGCCCCATGGGCGCGCATGAGATGATGCGCGGCAACCGGCGCTTCGTAGTGGCAGGAATGTCCGGGAGCCAATGCGCCATGCAAATAGCCACCATCCGTGACCACCCATGGTTCATTGAGTGTCGTCCATTTTTTGACCCGGCCATCCAGTCGCCGGTACATGGCTTCCCCATAGTCGGCAAACCAGTGGGCAATGTCCGGATTCAACCATCCGCCACGATCATCCAACGCTTCTGGCAAATCCCAGTGATACAGCGTCAGGAGCGGTTCAATCCCGGCTTCCAAAAGACCGTCAACGAGTTTTTCGTAGAAACTCAGGCCTTTCTCATTCAGCCTTCCCTTGCCTTCAGGGAAAATGCGCGCCCAGGCCACTGAAAATCGATAGGCCTGCAACCCCAGCTCTTTCATGAGAGCGATGTCTTCACGCCAGCGATGGTAATGGTCACAAGCAATGTCGCCGGTGTCTCCATTCAGGGTATGCCCCGGTGTGTGGGCAAACCGCTGCCAGATGCTTGGGCCTGCACCATCGGCTAGCGGTGCGCCCTCAATTTGATAGGCCGATGTCGCCGCACCCCAGAGAAACCCGTCAGGAAAGGTAGATTTTTTTTTCATGTAGTATCGTCCCTTTTTCTAAAATGGCTGCACATAATCGGATTCGCGGAAACCGCTGTTAGGGGGATGTCCAGCGGACGCCAACAGGTGTTCCATTGAAAGTCACTCTAACATTTTCCTTCAGGGAAGCCGGCAGAACAAAGCCACCAGGTGGCATGATTGATTCTTTAAGATCAATGCGCACCTGTCCGTCTTCATCACGTGCGGTATACGACACCTGGCCATAGGGTGTTCTCAGCCCATGCACCCGGATTCCTTCACCCCGCAGCCAGGAGCGAGGGAGACCGGCGCCGATAACCAGTGAGTCGGTTTCCCTATCAACATAAACAAACAGATCAAGCACTGCCCGGATGAAATCCGAGCCCACCCATGTATGGGGCAGATCACCAATGAAATGTGGTTCCCGTTTCAGACGACTGATCACCTCGCTCCACTGGTTCCAGGCTGCCGGGCGGCGATCCTGCATGTAAAAGTCCAGCAGGGCATGAGCACGTTCCAGCTTGCCCAGACGCACAAGCGCGCTCACCTGACGAAATTCATATGGAGTATAAACCTCCCATGCCTTATGCCCATCGCGCCGCGCCACAAACTCGGACCATGCTTTTTCGAACGTGGCCATCAGTAATTCCCGGGATAATGCTGTTGCAGCCCCGGTAGGCGAAAGCGCGATCGTCGTGGATGTCGGATCAAAATCCTTCCGATCGGCTGCCCCTGGCACATGCCCGATCTCTTCACCCAACAATCGAACAGACGTCCCGATGTCTCCAGAAAATTCGTCGGCATGTGCTTTGAGTACCGCCGCGCGATCGGTGTGTCCTAGAACATCAGCGAGGAATGCTGCATCGTTCAGCCCTTTCAAACCCCAGAAATTATCCCAGAATGAATAGGCAGGTTTGTCCGAATAGCCTTCATGGCTGATCGAAGGCGGTAAGAGGCCATAGAGGGCTTTGCGATCACCCTGACTGTTCCGTTCCGTCCGTTCAGAAAGCCGCAGTTCGTTGATCGCCGCAGCAGCCTTGTCCGCATAGGGCCACATGGCTTCGGCAAAGGCACGATCCCCAGTGTACCGGTAAATATTCGCAATCAGAAAAATCAGTTCTCCATGGCTGTCATTCTCGACAACCGGGTCTGCGCCACGTTTGTCGACACAGCAGGGAACGTTGCCGCTGGAAAACTGATACGGCGCATACCAGCGTGCAAAATCCACCGCAGGTTCATGGTGCCCAAGACGCAGGAAGCTTTCACTCATCATCGCGCCGTCACGTATCCATGAACGGGCGTACGAACGCGGTCCTGGTCGCAGTGCAGGCCCTTCGCGCGTGATCATCATATGCGCGAACGCGGTTTTCAGGGCATGCAGAATCGGCATGGATTCAGGCGGGCCTGAAATGTCCACCTGATTGAGGATTTCCCGCCACTCCTCAGCGGCTACCGTTTCGGCGGCGGCCATAGCCATGGGGTCCAGATCGGGCGTCCGTCCGCCATTAGCACCGAGCACCGTGACGACAGACGCCTCGCGAAACTCACCCGGCTTCAGGTCAACATGAAAATACATGACGCCGGAGCCGAAACCTCCCGGAGCGACCATGCTTTGCGAATCCATGCGTGTTATGGCGACCTGAACATGCGGGAAACCAGCTCGTTCAAATTCTGCTAGAGAAACCTGATCCGGCTTCAGGTCAGGATACACAGACCAGTCGCCGTTCACGTGAAATGCGGACCCATCCCAGTCGATCTTCTCAATCCTGATGACACCGCCCACAAGGTTCAGTGCCTGCGTGGGCGGATTGACCTGCATCGGGCGGATGGCCAGGGCCAGCGTGAGCGCTCGCCGGGTCTTGCCGGTATTGGCCACACGGTATTTGGTCACCACATCGCGGGCATTGCCGTCGGTCCCGCCTTTCCGTCCTGCGGGAATAGGCGGACGATGGGCAGTGATATCGAGTGAAACACCTTCATGGGTCCGGCGCACTTGCGGCAGGGGCAGATAATCATCCAGCAGGCTGTGGTGATGTTCGCCATCGGCCCAACTCAGTACGGCACCATCTTCGATCACAAACGGTTCAATCGAAAAAGCCCCGGGTCCCGGTTCCATGGCGCCATCTTCCGAGAGCAGGGCTGCCCGGCCGCCACGTGGAACGCCAACAATAGTCCAGTAAATCTGCTCACCTACAAAACTGCGTGGATAGGATCCCTTTTTCGCTTCCTTGGCGAGTGACAGCAGGAACCGATTATCATCCTGCCCGAACTTCGGTGGTTCGATCGTCGCATCCAATAGACCAACACGGCCTCCAGATTTCGGTGTCACAGAAAGACGAATGTAACGCCCAAAGGATTTTGGCATCCGCAGATATTCGGTGGGGCCTATCGAGGAAGGCCCGACAGACTGTTGCCACTCTGGCACCGTCCAGTCTGATCCGTTCTCGGAAAGGGCGACATTCATCATTTCCGGCAACTGACCGTCGGCCCACCGCAAGGTCAGACCGCCAAGTTCACCCACATAGCCCCGGTCAAGTGTCAGGTCTATGTCCTTGCCGGTAGTCCAGATGGTTTTTGAATTGCCGTCAACTGCGGCAGGAGCGAGAGCGTCGCCGGCTTTCGCCACCACGGGAGGAAGAATAGCGGGCAGTTCGGGTAACGTCCGAATTTCAAGGGTATCGAACTCGACGGAAGCTTTGTCACCGCTTGTCCCGACAACAACAAATTCCATTTTGGCGATGGTGTTCAGATCATGGTCCGCGATGGGACCCCAGGCAAAACTGATATCGCTGCGCCTGATGCGAATGGTGGTCCAGTCCTCAGGAAACTCGTAATCAGGAAACCGCTTCCACCAGACATTGGCACCACTTTCATCAAGCAGCTTCACTTCAAACGTAGACTTCGGGGCATGACCTCTAAGCTGAAATGCCATCTCGAAATTGTTCGAAAGTTCAAGCGGGATTTCTCGACGTGCATAGGCGACACCGGCGGCCCGGAAATCATACGACAGTTTGAGCGCATGGCCCCTCGCGCCTTCTGTCGTGCTCACAGACGCCTCACAATCTTCAGTGGCGCCTGCCGTCCATTCTCCGACATGTTCAAATCCGTCAAGCAAGCGAAGATCATGAGGGGCGGTTTTCTCCCCCGCCGCGCTCATGGCCATTGATAAGGATACCATTCCGGCAAACAGACAGGATGCGATCCGCCAAGTACATCTCATCCCTTGACGCTACCCGCCAGAGTTCCGCTCATGTAATAACGTTGAAGCGCCAGGAAAAGAACCAGGACCGGTGTAATCGTGACCACCGCACCGGCCATCATCAGTTCGACATCCTGCACATGCTCACGCGACAGGGATGCGAGGGCAATCGGCAAGGTATATTTGTCGCTGTCGGTCAGGACGATCAGCGGCCACAGAAAATCATTCCATGCGGCCAGAAAAGTAAACAGCCCCAAGGTAATCAGAATGGGAGTCAGTAACGGCAAGACGACGGACCGGAAAATGCGTATCTCACTAGCTCCTTCAATCCGGGCCGACTCGATCAGCTCCGTCGGAATCGACAGGGCATACTGCCGGACCAGGAAGATCCCGAATATGCTGGCCACAAAGGGGATGAGCACACCGATCCAGGTATTGACCAGTCCCATGCCTTTCAACATCAGGAACAGGGGAATCATGGAAACCTGTGCCGGAATGACCAGAGCGTTCAACAGCCAGCGGAACATCAGGTGCCGCCCCTTGAACTCCAGTTTGGCAAACGCATAGCCTGCCGAGACATTGAAGGTGAGCGACAACAACGTGGCCGCCGACGCCACAAACAGGGAATTCAAAAAATTCCCCCCCATGCTGGAATATTCAAAGAGCTTGATATAATTCTCGAGTGTCGGGTGTTTCGGCAACAGCGGTGGGGGAAAACTGCTGGCCTCGCCCGGAGACATCAAAGACACGCTCAGCATCCACAGCAACGGGCCAACCGCAAACATGGCCAGGAAAGCCAAGCCGAGATTCACACTGGATCCCCTCCACAGTTGTCTCATCGACTTACACTCCGCTTCCGTACCGCCGCATCACCATAAGCTGGCCGACGGCTGCCACGATCATAAACACAAAGAGAATGAAGGCCACGGCGGATGCCGAGCCCAGGCTCCACCATTTGAAGCCTTCTTCATACATCAGATAAATGATGCTGAGCGTACTCTGAACTGGTCCGCCCTGCGTCATGACATAGGGTTCGGCAAACAGCTGAAAGTATCCCGCCATGGTCAACACCCCGACGAGAAATAACGAGGGAACGAGGGAAGGCAGTGTGACATGAAAAAAACGCTGCCAGGCGTTGGCCCCGTCAATCCGGGCAGCCTCATACAGATCGCCGGGTATCGCCTGCAGGCCCGCCAGAAGAATGATCATATTGTAGCCAAAGTTTTTCCAGACGGCGAAAAGGATAATGGCCGGCATGGAAAAATGCGGATCGCCCAGCCAGTCCACAACGGGCAGGCCCAACCCGTCGAGGGAATAGTTGATCAGGCCATAGCGGGTATGCAAAAGGTAGCGCCAGATCACTGCAACGGCCACGATCGTCGTCACCACCGGCGCAAAGAGCGCGGTCCTGAAAAATCCTTTGAAGCGTACCATCTGCCCGTTCAGCAACAGGGCCGCCGCCAGTGACACCAGCACCGAGAGGGGCGCACCGACCACCACAAAATACAACGTGTTCCCCAGTGCCTGCCAGAACAGCGGGCGTTGCAAGAGTTCGATATAGTTTTGGAAACCCACAAACCGCAGATTGGAAAGCTCGGCCAGGGCATAGATGTCAAAGTCGGTCAGGCTGATGGCCAAGGCCGCCAGCACCGGCAGAAAGAAAAAGACGGCAATGATGGCTAACGCAGGACCGGCAAACAGCCACCCCGCCACAGATGGTTTCACGACTCGGCTCCTGCTTCCCGCGCCAGCATCCAGCGGCGTTTTTCCAATATGCGATCAATCCGGCTATCCAGTTCCCGCGCCGTCTCGACGGCCGTCCATTGCTCATGCACCGCACGCTCGGTCACCATGCGCAATTCCTGCACGATGCGTTCCCATTCAGGGACTTTCGGGGCCGGTAGGACGCGCTCGAGCTGCTCCCGAAAGGCTGCGACGTAGGGATCTGATGCAAGCCGGTCTCCGCGCCAGCTTGCCCGCCGCGGCGGTAGATTGCCGCTCAACGCATAAAACTGTTGCTGGATTTCCGGACGAGACAAGAATTCAACAAGCTGGAATGCCAACTCTTTATGTGCTGAATGTTGAAACACCACCAGGCTGGAACCGCCTGCTGTCGAGGCACCAGGCCCCGAAGGCCCCGGCAAAATGGCCGTCATCCAGTCATCCTGAAGATCGGCTGGCAACCGGCGGCGGAATTCACCGATATTCCATGGCCCGGTAAGGTAGAACGTAAAGTAGCCGCGGGCGAATTCATCCCACACATTGGAAATGGCGGATTCACTGGCGGCCGGTGCCAGCCCCTTGCGGAAAAAATCGAGATAAAAATCAAGGGCGGCCACCAGCTCGGGACTGGAAAAATTGCCATACCGATCACCCTCCCGCAGCAACGGCACCCCTTGCTGAAGCGCCAGGGACACCTGCATTTCGAAATCATTCACCGGCACGAACAGGGCAAAGTTGTTGTTCCCGACATGTTCCTTCACCGCCGTGGCCGCCTGCATCCACTCAGTCCAGTCACGGGGAGGGCGGCCAATCCCGGCAGCCTTGAGAACATCCTTCCGGTAAAAGAGCAGTCGCGTATCTACATACCAGGGCAAGCCGTAGAGGGAATCGGCAATCCTATTCGTGGCCCAGATACCGGGGAAATAATCCTGTTCTTCAATAACGGAAGAAGTGTTCGCCATCTCATCCAGACTGGATATGGCCTGAAGTGCCGCAAATTCCGATATCCAGGTATTGCCCATCTGGGCGACATCAGGCAGGGCGTCTCCGGCAAAGGCTGTCAACAGTTTTTCATGGGCTGCTGTCCAGGGAACCTGCTGGACCATGACACGGACACCCGGATTCTCGCGTTCAAACTCTTTCAGCAGCTCGGGAACAATTTCCCCTTCGCGGCCCATCGCCCAGAACTTAATTTCCAGAATCTCATTCTCGCCGCTCTCGTTTGTGCATGCGGCAAACATGATACCCAACACCATCACGGCAACGACAAACATGCCCAGCGTTTTTCCGCCCCATCTTTTCTGCCAACCTGTCGTCATGCTGTACATTCTGTGTTGTGACTGAATGAACGAATGGCTCCCGCGTCAGCCGGTATGCCGGCGATTGTCCGGATATGCTGTAGCCTCACATACGGCGCGGTAGTGTCAAGGTGACCGGGGATTGATTGGCGGGGGGTAATCAATACCGAAACGCCCGGTTGCTGGGGGAAAGCAACCCCGATGGCTAGGGACCGACAGATTCCGAAAAGTTGATTCGGCTCATCGTACTCCCAATTCCTTCGCGGTCAGCTCAAATGATCATACCATTTTTATTCCTTGTCATGAATACGGTGGATCAGTCTTTCCATGGGGAAGAATGTAGTTGATCCACAGTCAGTGGGTCTACGGGAGAAAAAGCCTTCCCGGTGAAGGCTTTGCCTCAGTGGTCGATATTGGGAAACCTGTTTTAGAACCTGTTTGGATAGGTTGGTAGCATTACACCATGGGCTTTGAAAGGACTGCGTCGCTGATTATTGTGGATAGATAGCGAAAGCAGAGGTAGGTCGGTGTTGTGTATTTGTCATGTAAGTCTGCAAAAACTCTTGTTAACATGACAATACTGCACCATCTCATAAATCTTGACCTTGAACTACGGGTATCCCCTCGTTTCCCAAATCCATCATGCTTTTCAGTGTTTCATTCTCGAGGAGCGGTAGGTGCATCATTGGGCCTAGCATAGCTCCAGAAGCTTGTTTTTCTCCTGTATAACTGCGACTGACCACGCCTCTTGTAACCATGCCATTAGCGCCTAGTATGGGGCCACCACTCATTCCTCCAGGAATTTTTGCTTGAAAATCAAAGCAAGGCCCCGGAGTTGGCACCTCTTTTTTTAAATGATTGTCTGGGAAGACGGTCGTTACGTTGCCGATGAAAACATACAGGTCATGTTCAAAATTGTTAATCACTGGCTTTCCATCCCTGATTTCCACTGGAATATTGTCCATCTCCGCATAACCGATAACACATGCTCCTTCCCCTTCCTTAAAACGGTTTAAGGAAAGATTTAGAGGTTGGTGTGCCGCTCCGTTTGGCATTTCGGCGATTTTACAAACTGCTATATCGGTAAGATAGTCAAATTTCTCATCTTCATGAATGAGGGGACTACTCTTCCACTCACCCCAATACCAACTTTGTTCAAAAGGGAAAAACCTATAACCTTGTGCTCCATATGCGAGGCTTATTGGAATTAGAACTCCCATGTTTAAATCGCCAATGAAATCTAAAAGGTTCCCTTTCCTAATAACCTTTCCGTAGTTCCTTTCTCTCGGATCCAGAAGCACATGGCATGCCGTCATAACATAGCCGGTACAGCTAATGATAAATGCGGTTCCTATACATCTTAAAGAGTCTTCGTTTTCAACCCAAGCTACAACTGGAAGAATACTCTGTTTCATTAAAAAATTAGTTGGACCAAATGAGGAAAAAATCTCGTGAATATTCATTGAGCCAGGATTTTGCGTTAAAAGCTCCATCTTGTTTTCAAATTTAAAATAATCAGGATCAAATCCAGCCTGTGGTTTAAGCGTAAGACCTTTTGAATTTCGGACTCCCCAGCGACCGTCGCTTTTCCTTCCCCAGAGGGATTTCAATATGGCAATATTTTTTTTAGATTCATTCATGATTCCCTTACCCGATATACCAGACGGATATACGCTTTTTCAGTTTCGGTTCTGTCGGTTTTTTAAGGCGTGGGGCGCCGTGTCGGCAAACCTGACAAGGTGTCCTGTATTTTTTAATTCTTATCGGTAAAAAAGTGCGGGTCACCCATTAGCAGGCTTTGTCAAGTGGGCACACGACTCCTGTCTTGCGCGGGTTCCTTTTTTTTATGGCCTCTGCTCCTGGCCTTCCGCGACGCGCACCCTGACTCGCACCTGGATCTTCGTT
>Ga0224497_10002154_pt1 | contig 11856 bp, 9 predicted proteins | sample SF_Jul11_sed_USG_4_FD_167970 | JGI IMG/M metagenome (GOLD analysis project Ga0224497, IMG submission 167970) | Sediment microbial communities from San Francisco Bay, California, United States - SF_Jul11_sed_USGS_13 | ecosystem: Environmental > Aquatic > Marine > Sediment | place: USA: California...
CACGGGCGGCGCCGTTGGCAAAGGTCATGCGGCTGCTGGCCTTGTGGGTGATCTCGATGCGCTCGCCGGTACCGGCGAACAGCACGGTATGGTCACCGACGATGTCGCCGGCGCGGATGGTCTCGAAACCGATGGTCTTGCGGTCACGTTCGCCGGTACGACCCTCGCGCCCGTAGACGGCGCAGTCCTGCAGATCGCGACCCAGCGCCTCGGCCACCACCTCGCCCATGCGCAGTGCCGTGCCGGACGGGGCATCCACCTTGTGGCGGTGATGCGCCTCGATAATCTCGATATCGACCTCATCACCCAGGACGCGCGCGGCCAGGTCAAGCAATTTCAGGCACAGGTTGACGCCGACACTCATGTTCGGTGCAAACACGATGGCGATGTCACTTGCCGCATCGGCAATCTGCGCCTTCTGCACATTGCTGAAACCGGTCGTGCCGATCACCATGGGGCGACCGGACGCACGGCACACGGCCAGGTTGGCCAGGGTGGCCTCGGGACGGGTGAAGTCGATCAGCACGTCGAACGCGTCCGCCACGGCGGCGAGATCGGCACCCAGCGTCACGCCCAGCCTGCCGACGCCCGCCAGCTCACCGGCATCGCTGCCCAGCAATGAACTTTCCGGGTGCTCCAGTGCCGCGGTCACTTCCAGCCCGTCGGTCTGGTGGCAGGCCTCGGTGAGATTGCGGCCCATGCGGCCGCCCGCGCCCGTTATGGCTATTCGTGTCATGGCTGAAACTTTTTGTCTGTGGGGAAGACGCTAGAGTGAAAGCTCTACCCGTTCAAGTCAATACGAATCGCCGAGCGGGTAGTGGCTGGGGCGGGCTTTCGCGCCCGCACGGCATAGATGTCAGTTTTCGCACTGACAGGCGAGGTACTTCTTTTACGCGGGCTTCCGCGCCCGCACGGCATGGGGGTCAGGTTTCGCCTGCGGCGAGATACTTTTCTTTGCCCCGCCAAAGAAAAGTATCCAAAAGAAATGCGGGCCCGGAGGCTTGCCCGCTGACGCGGGTTCCCTGCGCTTCTCGTGAAAACCGGCGCTCGCCGAACTCGCGATCTCGCTGGCGCTCGATACGCTCAAACAGGCGGCTCGCTTGATCCGGTTTTCACTGCGATGCTCGGCGGCGCCTACGGTGTTGTGACGGCCACCCGCTGACCCGTTGCCCTCACCGAGTACCGCAGGCAATCCGGGATCAGGGCGCGCACCCTGTTTGAGGCAAGCCAGAGCGGGATTGAAAATCCCGCTCTGGCTCCGAGTTGTGCGCGCCCCCCGGATTGACGAGGAACGCAGGGGATCGGCGCCAGCCGATGAGGGCTCCGGGTGCCCTTCTCTTTGGGTACTTTCTCTTGGGCAGGCAAGAGAAAGTACCTCGCCCGTCAGTGCGAGAACTGACACCCGTGCTGTGCGAGCGCGGGAGCTCGCGTGCAACAAAGTACCTCGCCGTCAGGCGAAACCTGACACCCTGATCGGACGGGCGCGCAAGCCCGCCCCAGCCCCTACCCTCCCAGACCGTCGAAAAACTTCTTCACGCCATCCAGCCAGGAACTGGCCTGCGGGCTATGGTGACTGCCACCGCCTTCCACCGCATCGGAAAACTCCTTCAGGAGATCCTTCTGCTTGCGGTTGAGTTTGACCGGTGTCTCGACCCGCACCTTGCAGACCAGGTCACCCACCGGGCCACCGCGTACCGGCTTCACACCCTTGCCACGCATGCGAAACATCTTGCCGGTCTGGGTCTCCGGCGGGATCTTGAGACTCACACGGCCGCTGAGAGTGGGCACCTCGAGCTCACCACCCAGCGCCGCGCTCACAAAACTGATCGGCACCTCGCAGTACAGGTTGTTCTCTTCGCGGGTGAAGATGGAATGTGGTTTGACCTGGATCTGCACGTAGAGGTCGCCTGGCGGACCGCCGCTCTCTCCGGCCTCGCCCTCACCGGCCAGGCGGATCCGGTCGCCCGTGTCGACACCGGCCGGCACCTTGACCGACAGGGTCTTGCGTTCCTGCACCCGTCCCTGCCCGTGGCATTTCTGGCAAGGATCGGTAATGATGGTGCCGCTGCCATGGCAACGCGGGCAGGTCTGCTGCAGGGAGAAGAACCCCTGCTGCATGCGCACCTGGCCATGACCGCCGCAAGTGGTGCAGGTGGTGGGCGAGCTGCCCTTCCTGGCACCACTGCCGTTACAGGCATCACAGGCCACCTGCGTGGGCACACGAATCTTCACCTCGGTACCGGCAACGGCATCCTCCAGTGACAGCTCCAGGTTGTAACGCAAGTCGGAACCGCGGTAGACGCGCTGCCCCCCACCGCCGCCGGCGCGCCCGCCACCGAAGATGTCGCCGAAGACATCACCAAAGATGTCGCTGAAGCTGGCACCGGCGCCCGCACCCGCCGGCCCGTAACCGCCACCCATGGAGGGATCCACGCCGGCATGACCGAACTGGTCGTAGGCCGCGCGCTTCTGCGAGTTGCTGAGGATCTCGTAGGCCTCCTTGCACTCCTTGAACTTACCCTCGGCATCCTTGTCATCCGGGTTCCGGTCCGGGTGATATTTCTGCGCCGCGCGGCGATAGGCCTTCTTCAGCTCGGCCTCGCTGGCATTCTTGGATATACCCAGTACTTCGTAGTAATCGCGTTTTGACATGACTTGATCTTTATGGATTCAATCCTGATTACTCACCGCAGAGACGCAGAGGGCGCAGAGCAATTCGGCAATATTTTCCCAGTTCATAGAAAACTATCCCGGTCTACGTACCACATACAAACCTGATGATTTAAGCAAGACACGACCGTGGTTATTTGTCACGTCTCGCCCGGCTAATGCAATTATTTTCTCTGCGACCTCTGCGTCTCTGCGGTTAATAATACGTTAAGTTCCACCAGACAGATCGCCTGTAAAGCAAAGATCCGGGGTCGGCAAAGCCGGCCCCGGACCCGCAACATCACTGTAACGCCTGTGCGTTACTTGCTGTCCGCGTCCTTGACCTCTTCGAACTCGGCGTCGACCACGTCACCCTCGTCGCCGGCCGAGGCTTCCGCGGACGCCTCGCCCTCGGCCGCCTTCTCCTGGTAAAGCCGTTCAGCCAGCTTGCCGGACTTCTCGCCCAGTTCCTTGGTCCGGGCCTCGATCGCCTCCTTGTCATCACCCTTCATGGCTTCCTGCAGGGCCTCGATGGCGGCCTCGATGTCCTTCTTCTCGGCCTCTTCCACCTTGTCGCCCAGCTCGCCCAGGGATTTGTTGCTGGCATGTATCAGCCCGTCGGCCTGGTTGCGCGCATCGATCAGCTCATGGAACTTGCGGTCCTCGTCGGCATGGGCCTCGGCGTCCTTGACCATCTGATCGATCTCGTCATCCGACAGGCCGCTGGAGGCCTTGATCCGGATCGACTGTTCCTTGCCGGTGGCCTTGTCCTTGGCGGAGACGTGCAGGATACCATTGGCGTCAATGTCGAAGCTGACCTCGACCTGCGGGACACCACGCGGGGCCGGTGGGATATCACTCAGATCAAAGCGTCCCAGCGACTTGTTGGCCGATGCCACATCGCGTTCACCCTGCAATACGTGCACCGTCACCGCGGTCTGGTTGTCATCCGCCGTCGAGAACACCTGGTTCGCCTTGGTGGGAATGGTGGTGTTCTTCTGGATCAGTTTGGTCATGACACCGCCCAGCGTCTCGATGCCGAGCGACAGCGGCGTCACGTCGAGCAGCAGCACATCCTTCACCTCGCCACCGAGCACGCCGCCCTGGATGGCTGCACCGACGGCGACCGCCTCGTCCGGGTTCAGGTCCTTGCGCGGCTCCTTGCCGAAGAAGGTCTGCACCGCCTCCTGCACCTTGGGCATGCGGGTCTGGCCGCCGACCAGGATGACGTCATCGATCTCGCTCGCCGACAGCCCGGCGTCCTTCAGGGCGATCTTGCAGGGATTGATGGTGCGGTCGATCAGATCCTCGACCAGTGATTCCAGCTTGGCGCGGGTCAGTTTCATGTTGAGGTGCTTGGGTCCGCTGGCATCGGCCGTAATGTAGGGCAGATTCACGTCGGTCTGCTGGCTGGACGACAGTTCGATCTTGGCCTTCTCGGCGCTTTCCTTGAGGCGCTGCATGGCCAGCGGATCACCGCGCAGGTCCATCCCCTGGTCCTTCTTGAATTGATCCGCGAGGTAATCGATCAGGCGCTTGTCGAAGTCCTCGCCACCGAGGAAGGTGTCGCCATTGGTCGACAACACCTCGAACTGGTGCTCACCGTCCACATCCGCGATCTCGATAATGGAGATATCGAAAGTGCCGCCGCCCAGGTCGTAGACCGCGATTTTGGAATCACCGCGCTTCTTGTCCATGCCATAAGCCAGCGCCGCGGCGGTCGGCTCGTTAATAATGCGTTTCACCTCCAGGCCGGCAATGCGCCCGGCGTCCTTGGTGGCCTGGCGCTGGGAGTCGTTGAAATAGGCCGGTACCGTGATCACTGCCTCGGTAACCTTCTCCCCCAGGTAGTCCTCTGCGGTGCTCTTCATCTTCTGCAGCACACGGGCGGAAACCTCCGGCGGCGCCATGCGCTTGCCCTGGGCCTCGACCCAGGCATCACCGTTGTCGGCCTTGACGATTTTATAGGACACCAGGTCGATATCGCGCTGCACCACGTCCTCATCGAAGCGGCGACCGATCAGTCGCTTGACGGCAAACAGGGTATTGCTGGGATTGGTGACCGCCTGGCGCTTGGCCGCCTGGCCGACCAGCACCTCGTCGTCACCCGTGAAGGCCACGATCGACGGTGTGGTCCGGTCCCCCTCGCTGTTCTCGATTACCCGGGCCTTGTTCCCCTCCATTACCGCGACACAGGAGTTGGTCGTGCCCAGGTCAATTCCAATAATCTTTCCCATTTTCTCTAATCTCCGCGTAACCTCATGAATAATATAAATTCGAAACTCGTCTGTTGTTACCGTCTAGATGGGGCCGACGGACATAAAAATCAAGCCTGCCCGGTATCGGAGGCCGCCGGGGCTCTGGACACGATCACCATTGCCGGCCGGATCAGCCGGTCATGCAGCAGGTAACCCTTTTGCACCACGGTCACCACGGTGTTGGGTTCGACGTCGGCACGCTCCTGGATGGACATGGCCTGGTGGAAGTCCGGGTTGAACCGTTCGTCCTGGGGATTCACCTCGGTGATGCCGAACTTTTCCAGCACGCTAATGAGCATCTGCAGTGTGAGTTCCACCCCTTCGCTCAGCTTGTTCGACTCGGTATTCTCGGCCACGAAGGCGGCGATGGCCATTTCCAGGCTGTCGCGCACCGGCAGCAGTTCCTGGGTGAAGCGATCCAGGGCGTACTTGTGGGCATTGGCCAGGTCGCGCTCGAAACGTTTTCTCAGGTTCTCGATTTCAGCCTGCAGGCGCAGGCACTGGTTCCAGTGCTCGTCCGCCTTGTCGCGTGCATCCTCGAGCAGCGCGGTAAATTCACTGTGGTCGAGCGGCTGCTCGTCCCCTGCGGCCTCCGCCGCACTGGCGGTCTCTTCCTGTGGCTGCTCGGCCTGTAGCTGCTCGGCTGCGGTAGCGCTGACGGTCCCATCCCTTAACTCATCGGCGGATACTTTTTCATTATCTGACATGTAGTTACTCCACTATTCTCATGCTGTATATTACTTTTTAGCGCGCGCCAGCGGCGCCCGCGCAGCGGAACTGACTGCTGAATATGGGGGTTAATCCTTGTGATTCAAGGCCGCCCCGAGCAACCGGGCGGTCGCGTCCACAATCGGGATTACACGATCGTAGGCCATCCGGGTCGGGCCGATGACGCCAAGTACGCCCATCACCTCCCCGTCCACCTGGTAGGGTGCGGTGACCATACTGCATTCATCCAGCGTCTGGTAGCCGGATTCTTCACCGATGAAAATCTGGATGCCGTCACCGTGCACACACAGGTCGAGCAGGTGCAGGATCTCGCGCTTCTGGTTGAAGGCGTCGAACAGGTTGCGCAGTTTTTCGATATCACACAGCTCCTGGAATTCCATCAGGTTGGTCTGCCCGGCCATGACGAAGTCTTCACTCTGCTTCTCTCTCAGAACCTGGTCAGCCATCTGCATGGCCGTCATCATCATCTGGTTCATGGTGGAGCGCGCCTCCTGCATTTCAGCAAGCAGGGTGCTGCGCACCGCGGCAAGGTCTTTTCCTGCGAACAGTTCGTTCAGGTAGTTCGATGCCTGCTGCAACTCGGACGCACTGCACTGGCGGTCGGTCGTGATTATCCGGTTTTGCACCTCACCCTCACTGGTGACCAGGATGGCCAGCACCCGCTTATCCGACAGGGGCAGGAACTCGACTCGCCGGAACATCGCATGCTCATGCTTGGGGAGGCTCACCACGCCGGCCAGATGGGTGATGCCGGACAGCAACTCGGAGGCGGATTCAATCAATCCCTTCGGTGCCCGGTTGACATCGAACTCCAGGCGCAACCTTTCTAACGAGGAGACATCCAGCGGCTGCACCTTGAGCAGGGTATCCACGAAAAAACGGTAGCCCTGTACCGTGGGCACGCGCCCGGCAGAGGTGTGTGGCGCGCGAATGAAACCGAGATCCTCCAGGTCCGACATTACGTTGCGGATGGTTGCCGGGCTTAGTTCGAGCCCCGCCTCACGTGCCAGGGTGCGCGAACCCACTGGCTGCCCCTCGCGGATATAGCGGTCAATCAGCACCCTCAGCATGTGCTGCGCGCGTTCTGAAATATCGGGTGTTGGCTGTTTCATGATTGCTCGTACCGGCCTGCGCCGGACCCCTGTTTTGCAGGCTGTTGCTGGCACTCCCTGATGGCGAGTGCCAATCTGCAACGTACCGCCGCCTTTTCGAGGTGTCAAGCCGGGGTGCCGGCCAGGCAGACGGGAGTTGGCGTCCCTGTTGAGTCGTGTTAGTTTGCCAACAAATCAATGGAATACGAATAATGAAACTTTCCTTTAAACGTGTCGGCCTGATCGGTAAATCCAACGATCGCAATGTGCTGGTCACCCTGCGCGCCCTGATCGACTTCCTCGAGCGGCGCAAGGCGAAGATCGTGCTGGATACAGGCATTGCCGACATGTTCGCCGACAGTGGCTACAAGATCGTCGACCGCGCCTCACTGGCCCGGCAATGCAATCTCGCGATCGTGGTCGGCGGCGACGGCACCCTGCTGAATGCCGCACGCAGCCTGGCCGAACCCAATGTCGCCGTGCTCGGCGTCAATCTCGGACGCCTTGGTTTTCTGGTCGATGTGTCGCCGGAGGACATGGCGGTGCAGCTTGAGCAGATATTCGGCGGCAATTTTACCGAGGAGCAGCGTACCCTGCTGCACGCGACCGTGGCCAGCAACGGCGAGCCGGTCGATGACAGCACGGCCCTCAACGATGTCATCATTCACAAGAAAGACATCGCGCGCATGATCGAACTGGACACCTGGATCGACGGCCACTTTCTCAACAGCAACCGCTCCGACGGCCTGATCGTGGCGACCCCAACGGGTTCGACCGCCTATGCCCTCTCCGGCGGCGGCCCCGTCCTCCACCCGGCGCTGAACGCGCTGACACTGGTGCCCATCTGTCCGCATACGCTCAGCAATCGTCCGATTGTCATCAACGACGAATCGGTTATCGAGATCGTCATCCACAAAGGCACCCTGCAGGCCCAGATCTCCTGTGACGGCCAGGTCAACGTTATCCTGAATCCCGGTGACCGGATTACGGTGCGCAAACATGAACACACCCTGCGCTTGATACACCCGCCGGATTACGAGTATTTCGATATCCTGCGCAAGAAACTGCGCTGGAGCGAGCAGCCCTGAGAAACCGCATCGACTGCCCATGCTGACCCATATCCACATACGCAACTTCACCATCGCCGACGAGGTCGAGGTGGAATTCGGCGGCGGCATGACGGCACTGACCGGCGAGACCGGCGCCGGCAAGTCCCTGCTGATCGGCGCGCTCGGTCTGGTACTGGGTGACCGCGCCGACAGCGGCGTCATCCGCCACGGCTGCGAACGCGCCGAGATTGCAGTCGGCTTCGACATCGACCGGCACGCAGGACTGCAGGACTGGCTGGAGTCGCGCGAACTGGACGCCGACGGGGAATGCCAGCTGCGCCGGATCATCAGTCGCGAGGGCCGCTCACGTGGCTACATCAACAACCAGCCGGTACCGATGCAGGCACTGCGCGAACTGGGGGAACAGCTGGTCGACATCCATGGCCAGCACGAGCACCAGTCCCTGCTGCGCGGCAGCGCGCAGCGCGCAGCACTGGACGCCTATGCCGAGCACCAGTCCCTGCTTGCGGATATCGCCATAGTCTTCGCTGACTGGAAGGACACCCGTGACCGGCTCGCGACGGTCACCCGTTCCGAGGAAGACCGCGATGCCCGCCTGGACCTGCTGCGCTACCAGTTACAGGAGCTGGCTGCCCTTGGCCTGCAGGCCGAGGCAATCACTACCCTGGAAAAAGACCACGACCGGCTGGCGAATGCCGGGCAGTTATTGAGCGCCTCCCGGCAGGCACTGGAGCGCTTGTACAGCGACGACACGCACTCCGTCTACCAGCACATCAGCCAGGCCCTCGGTGAACTCGAGAACCTGGTACGGCTGGATGACGGTCTCGCGGAGACCACCCAGCTGCTCAACGAAATCCTGGTCCTGGTACAGGAATGCGCGGACGGCCTCAGGCACTACAGCGAAGGGCTGGATGTGGACCATGGACAGCTTCAGGAACTGGAGATGCGCATCGGCGTACTCCATGACCTGGCCCGCAAACACCGTTGCAAACCGGAACAACTGCCTGCAATCCAGCAACGCCTGCAAGCTGAACTGGAGGGTCTCGAAGATGCTGACCAGCTGCGCGCGGGACTGCAGCAGAGACTCACTGAACTCGAGACCGCCTACCTGGAAAACGCGCGGCTGTTGTCAGGCAGCCGGCGTACGGCGGCCCGGCGATTTGGCAAGCTGGTCACCGAGGGTATGCAGGCACTGGGTATGCCCGGCGGCGTCTTCGAGGTCGTCGTTGCACACGACCCGCAGCGCGCCTTCGGATCCCACGGGCAGGACGCCATCGAGTTCCGGGTCAGCGCCAATCCCGGCCAGCCGCCCGGACCGTTGTCGAAGGTTGCATCCGGCGGCGAGCTGTCGCGCATCAGTCTCGCGATCCAGGTCATTTCCTCCAACAGCGGGCACATCCCGACGCTGATATTCGACGAGGTGGATACCGGGATCGGCGGCAGCGTGGCGGAGATCGTCGGCCAGAAGCTGCACGCCCTCGGCAGCGACCACCAGGTGTTCTGCGTCACCCACCTGCCCCAGGTGGCCGCGCTGGCCGACCAGCAACTGCAGGTCAGCAAGCTGACCGGTGACAACACCACCCGCACCCGGATTCGCCCATTGAACCCGGATGAACGCATCGATGAGCTGGCACGCATGCTGGGCGGCGTAAAGATCACCCGGCAGACCCGCGAACATGCCCGCGCGATGCGGTCACAGGCCCAGGCGATCAAGCCGGTGAAGACCCGGAAGCGCCGGCCAAAACGCACCGGCTAGCCGGCCGGCCTGATGCCAGGAAAGAATCCGGCCTGCTGTTGTCCAATGTATAGAAAGTCTGATCAAGCCGTCATTCCGACAGGAGCGTAGCGGAGACCCGGAATCCAGTCGTTGGTCATCACCGTCATTCCGGGCGGAGCGAAGCGGAGACCCGGAATCCAGTCGTTGGTAATCAGGCAGTTATCTTGATTCCAGACTTCGCAGGAATGACGACTGATGAGTCAATCAGGTCTTACTTAATAAATACTGTACACCGGTGTGGTCGGTTAATGAGGTGACCCGCAATGCAGGCGGACCTGGACAAAGAGGTACAGCGCCTTTACCGGCTACTCCACCCCCTCGGCTGGAGCCGGGGTGATTGTGAGCTTATCGCGCCGACCACCCTGGAGATCAACGACCTCAAGCACCAGCAGAATGCCGTTATCCTGGCGCATTCCTACCAGACCCCGGACATCATGTACGGGGTCGGTGACTACGTCGGTGACTCCTATGGACTCAGTGTCAGAGCCACAGAACACCCGGCGCAAAAGATCATCTTCTGCTCGGTGTATTTCATGGGCGAGACGGCCAAGCTGCTCAACCCGGGGAAAGAGGTCCTGGTACCCCGGGTGGCCGGCTGCTCGCTGGCGGACTCAATCAGCGCTGCACAGGTACGTGCCCTGCGCAGGGAACATCCTGAGGCCGGTGTCGTGTGTTACGTGAACACCTACGCCGAGGTCAAGGCTGAGAGCGACGCCTGCTGCACGTCCGCCAACGCGGTCGAGGTGGTCGAGGCCATGCCGCAGGACGAGATCCTGTTCATCCCCGACCGCCTGATGGGGCTCAATCTCGACAAGATCAGTTCCAAGACCATCCTGACCTGGGACGGCACCTGCATCGTGCATGAAGGCTTCAATGTCGACACCGTGCATGACATCCGCCGGCGCTTCCCCGGGGTAAAGATCCTGGCACACCCGGAGTGCACACCCGGACTGGTCGCGGAGGTGGACTATGCCGGAGGGACGTCCGGCATGCTTAACTACGTACGCAACTCGGACGCCCGGACCTTCATGCTGGTCACGGAGTGCGGCCTCAGCGACCGTTTCAAGGCGGAATTCAGGGACAAGGAAATTGTCGGCACCTGCATCCTGTGCCCGTACATGAAGGAGATTCGACTGGACGATGTACTCAAGGCCCTCAAGAACCCGGCCCCCGAACAGTACATCGAGATCCCCCCGGATATCGCGCGCCGCGCGCAGGCAAGTCTGGACAGGATGTTCGAGCTGGAACGTGAAGGCAAGGCTATCCTGGCGAGGCGGGGGACGGGCGCCCTGCCCTGGACGGCCGCGCGCCAGAACTGAACGGCCGGCTGGCGCTCGCGGCCGGACCAGTGGGACGCTACCTGGCGCGACACTCCGCGCAGATACCGTACATGTACAGGCTGTGATCGGTCAGTTCGTAGCCAAGTTCGCCGGCTATGGCCTTCTGGCGTTGCTCGATGGTCTCATCGACAAACTCATCCACCCGCCCGCATTTGACGCACAGGATGTGGTCGTGGTGGGTACCTTCGTAGAGTTCGAAGACCGAATGCCCGCCCTCGAAGTGATGTCGCTTGACCAGCCCCGCTGTCTCGAACTGGGTGAGGACCCGGTATACCGTCGCCAGGCCGATGTCCTCACCGGATTCCAGCAGCGCCTTGTAGACATCCTCGGCGCTGTGGTGGCGGCTGGCGCTACCCTCGAGGATATTCAGGATCTTCACCCGTGGCAGGGTCACCTTCAGACCGGCCTTGCGTAACTCACTGGATTCCAATGCTTCATCTCCTTTTGTAATGCCATCGAACGCGAACTTCGGTATCATGCGGTCGATCATTTTCCGGGAACCCGACAGATCTGCAGATGAAAAAGCTTCTCATTATTATCACCTGCTTTGCAAGCCTGAGCTCTGTGGCCTGCTCGCCGCGCTTCCACGTGGTCCATAAAATTGATATCCAGCAGGGCAACGTCGTCACTCAGGAGATGATGGACCAGCTGCGGCCCGGCATGAGTCGGGCCCAGGTCCAGTTTGTCATGGGCTCCCCCATGGTGGTGGATACCTTTCACCAGGAACGCTGGGACTACATCTACCGCTTCAAACCGGGGTATGGCGACATCCAGCAGGATCACGTCATCCTCTACTTCGAGGACGACAAGCTGACACGCACCAGCGGCAGCATCCCCCCCACCGAGGGCGGGGACAGGACCAAAGGCAACCGGCAAACCACGGTCGTGGTGCCGCCCTACGAACGCGTGGAACCCGGGCTGTTGAACCGGTTCTGGCACTGG
>Ga0224497_10002155_pt1 | contig 11844 bp, 10 predicted proteins | sample SF_Jul11_sed_USG_4_FD_167970 | JGI IMG/M metagenome (GOLD analysis project Ga0224497, IMG submission 167970) | Sediment microbial communities from San Francisco Bay, California, United States - SF_Jul11_sed_USGS_13 | ecosystem: Environmental > Aquatic > Marine > Sediment | place: USA...
ACCGCATAGAAGCCGGAATCAGGTTTTTGCGGGACAGGGGGCACCGCCAGGTGGTGCTGCTGGCGCACAGTTGCGGCGCGCACATGGCGATGGACTGGATCCGGGCCAGGACGGACGGCGGCATCGACGCGTTTATCGGGCTCGGGATGGGCGCCACCGACTACCGGCAGCCAATGCATCAACCGTTTCCGCTCGACTGGATGCAGGTACCGGTGCTGGACCTGTATGGTGCCAACGATTACCCGGCGGTTATCCGCCTGGCCCCGGGCCGGCTGGCGATGATCGAACAGGCGGGGCATGCAAAGTCGCACCAGGCCGTATTGCCCGGCGCAAATCACTATTTTAGCGACCAGGGCAAGCCGCTGGTCGCGGCAGTCGCGGACTGGCTCGACCGACTCGACTAGGCCGCGTGTCGATGCTGCCCTCCAGGATCTGGATATTTTCGCTGCTGATCGCCTGTGCGGGCATTGCGCATGCCACCGGCCCCAGCCAGGATACGCTACGCCTGGATCTTCCGAGCGGACAGGAAATCCAGATCAGGCGTTTCACCGGCGGCGACAGGCCCCTGTTGCTGTGGCTGCCGTCCGAGCGCGGCATTCGCGAATCGCACCAGGTTCATGCGCGTGCGCTGGCCGAACTCGGGCACGAGGTCTGGCTGGCCGATTTGCATGAGGCTTATTTCATCGCGACGGACCGTAGCAGTATCGGCAGGTTTCCGCTGGATGATGTCATCGCCATCGTCGACGCGGCCACGACAGCAACTGCTGCAGGGATCATCCTGGTCAGCAGCCAGCGCGGTGCGCAGCTCGCATTGATCGCGGCGCGCGAATGGCAATTGCGGCATCCGGGGAAAACGGATATCAAGGGCGCGTTGTTGATGCATGCCTATCTCTACGAGGCCAGGCCCGGGATTGGCAAGGCGGCAGCCTACCTGCCGGTAGCCGCCGCGACCAACCTGCCGGTTTATCTGCTCGACACCCAGTATTCGACCCGATCGGCGCATATCCAGGCGCTTGCCGGGGCCCTGGCTGTCGGTGGCAGCCAGGTCTATACCCAGGTGTTGCAGGGAGTCCAGGGCGGTTTCTTTGCGCGAGACGAGGATGAGCTCAGCGAGGCTGACCGCACCGCCAGGCAAAATTTCGCGCGCACCCTGAGCCGCGCCGCCGGCATCCTGGCGATGACATCAACGCCGGGCTATGCGGCCGGCAGCGACCACGATACGAGACGGTTTACCAGTGCCAGCATGCGAATTCCATCCCTGCAGAGGCTCGATGAACCGTTGCCGTCACCGGCGCTGGCGCTGCGCGACTACCGGGGCGCCGAGTACGACCTGCAGGCCGGACGCGGCCGCGTCCGGCTGGTCAATTTCTGGGCGACCTGGTGCAAGCCCTGCGTCGAGGAGATCCCATCGCTGCATCGCCTGGAGGCCAGCATTCGCAATCCAGCTTTCGAGATCGTGACCGTCAACGTCGGCGAAACCCGTGAACGCATCTCCCGCTTTCTGCAGCGCGTGCCGATAGAGCTGGCGTTGCTGATGGATGTCGACAACCGTGTTGCCAAAAACTGGAATATATATGTTTACCCGTCGAGCTACCTGGTCGATCAACAGGGTATAATACGGTACGCCTACCTTGGAGCGCTGGAATGGGATTCACCGGAGAACATCGCGATAATCCAGAATCTGCTGATGCAGCGCTGAAACACCCCTATACACGACTGACTCCCGACCACGTCATCGACGCGGTCGAATCGACCGGTCGACTGAGCGACGCGCGCATCCTCGCGCTGAACAGTTACGAGAACAGGGTCTACCAGGTCGGCATCGAGGCGGCGCAACCGGTTATCGTCAAGTTTTATCGTCCCAATCGCTGGAGCGCCCGGCAAATCGACGAGGAGCATCGCTTTACCCGGTTCCTGTTCGATCACGAAATCCCGGTGGTGCCGCCGCTGGTGATAAACCCCGGTAACGAGTTTCCGACAATCGGCTGTCACGATGGCTTCCAGTTTGCCATTTACCCGCGCCAGGGTGGCAGGGCGCCGGAACTGGATAACCTCGACCATTTACACCAGCTGGGTCGATTTATCGGCCGCATTCACGCCGTTGGCAAAGGGTTTCCGTTCGAATACCGGGTGAAACTGTCGGTCGATCAGTCCACCAGCAACGCCGCCTACCTGCTCAAGGCGAATTTTGTTCCCACCGATCTCGAGGACGCTTACCGCGCGATTAGCGGCGAAGTGCTGCAGGCGATTGCGCAGCGACCACCGGATTCGCGCGAGTATGCCCAGATTGCGCTGCATGGCGATTGTCATAGCGGCAACGTGCTGTGGCGTGACGATTGCCCGCATTTCGTCGATTTCGACGACTGCCTCACCGGTCCCGCGATCCAGGATCTGTGGATGCTGCTTTCGGGAGACAGCCTCAGCCAGCAGCGCCAGCTGCTCGAGATCATCGAGGGCTACGATATGTTTTGCAGTTTCGACCAGGCAGAACTCAAGCTGATCGAACCGCTGCGCGCCATGCGCGTGTTGCACTTCAACGCCTGGTTGGCGCGGCGCTGGGACGATCCGGCTTTTCCGCAGGCCTTTCCGTGGTTTAATACGCCACGCTACTGGTCGGAATACATTCTTGAACTGAAAGAACTGGTTACCGGCCTGCAGCAGGCGCCGCTGACGATGCCCGATTTCTAAATGCCGGGCCAAAAAAAAGGGCCCCCTAAGAGGCCCGCAAACATTGCGCGATTAAATCTTGAAAACGTGAATGATCACTAATTCCTATTGCACAGTGTCAACAGGACCCGATGATAATGCCTGCAGGTACCGGACCCTGATGCTTAACCAAAACACTCATAACAGCCAGGAAATGTGAAATTTTTCTGAAAAATTATGAGATTTTGTTACATAACGAGGGCAAGTATCCCGCGATACGTCGCGTAAAACATCACCCAAATGGGTTAAATTGCATTCTTTTTGACATATTATCGAGGTTGCTCCTCGCCGCGGTACTGCCATGATTCCAGGCCTTAAGCTCGACCATACCCTGCGTGACCGGATTAGCGCAAATCTGGCCCGACTGGAGGTACGCAAACAGGAGCGCAAGGGCAGTAAGCATGCCGCGGTCGCGTTTACGCTGGTCGATTGCAGCGAGCCGGCCGCGATCGCCAACATTCCTTATCGCCATCGGGATCGCGGCCAGGCCGCCTATATTCTTACCACGCGGGCATCGAAGCTTTCCAGTCATGCGGGCAACGCGCGTATCCGGGCGGACGCGTCGATCCGGGCGAAACGACGGAACAGGCCGCCCTGCGCGAACTCGAGGAGGAGGTCGGCCTGCGTCTCGATCCGGCCTGCATCCTCGGCCGGCTCGATGATTACGCGACGCGCTCGGGATTCGTCATCACCCCGGTCATCGTCTGGGGCGGCAAAGACCTGTCGTTGACGCCCAACCCGGACGAGGTCGAGCGAATTCACCGGGTCCCGCTGCGGGAACTGCTGCGCGACGACGCGCCGATTCTCGAAAACATCGACGCAAACGAGCACCCGGTGTTGAAAATGCCGCTGGGCGACGAATGGTTTGCCGCGCCGAGCGCCGCGATTGCCTACCAGTTTCGAGAGGTGGCGCTGCTCGGCAAAACCACGCGCGTTGCGCACTTCGACCAGCCCTATTTCGCGTGGAAGTGATGTGGCATTACCCGCTTCCGCACGGTATCCTCGGTATTGGCCGGGTCGCAGGACCCCATAGGGCCCGAGCGAGCCGCGAATCAACGACCCGCAGGGTTTGCGCGACATGAGCTTGAGTTTCGAGAATTTCATAAAGCAGCACAAAACGGCTTTCGAATCCCTGTTCGATCCCGCGTTGACCGATGCCAACACGGTCTACATGGAGCTTTCGTCCGCCACCAAGGGTAGCGAAAGTCTGAGCGAAGCGGAGCAGGATGCCGCAATCTTCAGGGGCATCGATGACGCGGGCGCGCTCGCCGGCGTCGGCGGCTACCTCGAGAATCGTTCGGTCTACCGCGATACCGACCTGTTTCACGGTGACGCCGAGCGCTGCATTCATATCGGGATCGACGTGTTCATGCCGGCCGGGACCGCGATATTCGCGCCGCTCGACGGCGTCGTTCACAGCTTCGCCAACCGCCAGGTGCGGGGCGATTACGGGCCGGTCATCATCCTGCGGCATCACCTCGATGATTTCACCTTCCACAGCCTCTACGGCCACCTGAGCGAAGGCTCGCTGGCGCATCTTCATGACGGCAAACCCGTCGCCGCGGGCAACAAAATCGCCGAAATCGGGCCGCGTTCGGTCAACGGCAACTGGGCGCCGCACCTGCATTTCCAGTTGATCCGGGACATGCAGGACTACCACGGCGATTATCCGGGGGTCGTGCGCCCGGCCGAGGTCGACTTTTTCCGCGCCAACTGTCCTGATCCGACGAGCCTGCTGCTGACCTAGCCCGGAAAAATCCTGGCGACCAGCTGCAGCCACAAAGCGCCGACGAACAGCATGGCGATCGCGTAGGGCCAGTTCCAGAACGCGATTTTCCAGCCCGGAATCCCGTATCGGCCCTGAAACACGAGGCTGGTGCCGGACAGCGGGTTGGAGCAGGTGCCGAGATGCCACGCGAACAGGAACGTCGCCGCGAGCAGGTTCGGGTCCGGATCCAGCGTCAGGATCATCGGCGTGAAACTCGAAATCATGATGATCGGGTGGATGCCGCAAAAGGCGCAGAAAAGCATGATTGCCAGTACCTCGGCCGCGCTGATGCTATCGAACTGGTCGAAGGGATTTGCGAAAACGCCGTGCAGAATAAGCGCCGAGATACCCGCGGCGAGCACCCCGGCCGACAGGAACAGGCACAGTTCGTTGACGATTCTGGGCAAGCCCTCGAATACGTAGGACCGCAGCTCGCGGGCCGAACCAGAGATCCCGTTGCGAACCAGCAGCAGCAACGACGTGACCAGCAATGCGCTGATTGCAATCAGCACCAGGATCGAGGTATCGGGCAGCGACCACGACATCGCGATCACGGTCACGATCAGGATTGCAGGCACCTTGAGCGCGGCCAGGTGAGTCGGGTAGCCGATGAAATTTTCGACCTCGTCCGCGTAACGCAGCCGGGCCTCGACGTAAACCCCGATGATCCCGATCAGCATGAACGGAAACCCGGCGACGATGATCCACAGCAGGCTCGCGTCGCTGACATAGGTCAGCACCACCGCCATCGCGCCGAAGAATGGCGACCAGCTCGAAACGCCGCAAAACACCCGGGTAAAGGTCTGCGCGGTGAAACGCTGCAATGGGCGCTTGCGATGGATGCGGTCGGATATCAGGATCGGCGCCGAAATATTGATCACCGAACTCGAGATGTTGAGCCCGACGATGGTTTGCAGGAACGCCTTGCGCCCGACGGGCAGGGTTTCGTCCTGCAGCGTGTCGGGTATCACCACGAGGCGCAGAAATCCGACCGAGGCAATCATCGTCATCAGGCCGGTGCTCGAGCTGATGACGAAATCCGGATCGATTTGCGCGTCGCTGTGCGTGGCGAAAATCATTAACCCGATACCGATCAGCAGGATCAGCGTGACCTGCACCTTCAGCACGCGGGTGGTATCGGCGAACAGCAGCAGCGCCGCGCTCCACGCGCCGATACCCGCGATCCACAGCGGGTTGAAACCGGGCTGCAGCAAGCCGAGACCGCTCATGACCGTGATGACGATCATCAGCAGGATCAGTATCCCGGCCGTCGAGTGCCGCAGTCTTTTGCCTGGACTGTCGATTTGAGATTCTCTGGAAATGATGGGAGTTGGCGGAATGTTACTTGATTTTAGCGAACGGTTAACCACACAGTTTCGGCGAAATAGGGTTTGTACAGTTCGCAGAAAAAGGGGACTGCGATAACAGCCGGTCGCGCCAGGGCCGTTGTCGAATCCCGGAGTTCGCGTGACAGCGAAGCTGCTGCCTCGTTTGATGCCGGTCATTGCGGCCTGCACCGCAAATGACGGTAACTTATCCGGCGTAATTGAACGAACATTAGGTTCGTGGCAAAGGGCAGGGACCGGGGTCATTTCGAAATTCGTCATGCCGGCTCGCGTGCCGTCTTCCCTAAAGCGCCACGGTCAGATTGTCGGAATGGATTGCTGCCGGGCCTCGCCGGCCTGCGCGGTAATGACGGTAAATCGACCGAAACGCCTGAGGAAACGAGGGGATTGGTCCCGCGGGCGCCCGTTTACTCGGCCTCGTCGACGCCGCGATGCATTTCGATCTGGTGGTTGATATCTTCGTCCTGCAGCAGCTTTTGCATCGCGTTGATAAAGCTTGCCGATTGCTGGTAAGAGGTATCGCGAAAACGAATGATCACCGCCAGCTCGTCGGGGTCGAGCTTCAGGTGGAAATCGCCCGAGGGTTTCAGGATCTTGCGAATCTTGTTCCAGTCCGAAATGCGGTCGTCGGGATCCTTCGACAGCGCGCTCTCGATAAAGACGGCGAAATCCTCGTCGATATCGGGGCAGGTGTTGCGAATATCCGGCGGCTTCTGGCTGACCTGCATCTTCAACAGCTTGGCCAGCGTCGACGCGCTGAAGGGGAGGCTGGTGGTCAGCATGTGAAAAGCCATGACGCCGAGTGCGTAAATGTCGGCGCGCCCGTCGAGCAGGTCGCCGTTGATGATTTCGGGCGCCAGGTAGGAAGGCGTGCCCTCGATATTGACGTCCCCGTCCTGGGGCGGGCTGGCGATGCCGAAATCGGTCAGTTTTATATTGCCGTAAGCGTCGATGACGATATTCGAAGGCTTGATGTCGCGGTGCACGATGCCCTTTTCGCCATGGTTGTGCGCGTACTGTAGCGCGCCCGCGACCTGCGACAGAATTTCACGCGTCTCGGCGAGCGTGAAGGCCCCCTTGTCGTCCAGGATCGCGGAAAGATCCTGTCCATGCAGCTTCTCCATGACGATGAAGCGGGTAGAGAACTCGTTGATAACCTCGAACACGTTGACGATATTCGGATGGTTCAGGCTGGCGATGGTTTTGCCTTCCTGCTCGAAGCGCCGCAGGAACTTGTCGTTATAGGCGAGCTTGTACTTGAGCATCTTGATCGCGACCTCGCGCTCCAGCTCAGGATCCCAGGCGCTGAACACGGTCGCCATGTTGCCTTCGCCCAGCTTGCTGCGCAGCACGTACTTGCCGACCTGGTTGATACCGCCGTTTCGCGCCATGCGGCTGGTCATCAGCTGCGACATGATCTCGGCAAACTCGGGATGCTTTTCGATCAGTTCCTTGAAATGCTGCTTGTCGAGATAAAACGCCGTGGTGTCGGACAGCGCGACGATATCGGCCGAGTAGGTGGAGTTGATCAGCAGCGATATTTCACCGACGACCTCGCCTTTCTTGAGCAGGATGCGGCTCTTGACCTCGCCGTTAATGTCGGGAATCTGAACTTCGACCCTGCCTTCGAAGATAAAGTAGATACGCTCACCCATCTGCCCGGCCTCGACCACCATGTCGCCTTTCCTGAATTCCGCGCTCTGGGTGAGTTCCGCGATATCGTGGATGATCTCGACGTCGAGATCCTGCAGGATCTTGACGCCTGAAAGAATGAGCGTGATTTCGTCTGTATGGATCGACATCGGGTTTTCTCGGTCAGGGTCAGCCGATATGGAAATTAGCTTAGGATTCGATCGCGCAATGTTTCGCGCAACAGGTCACATATAGGTAAAGAATCTAGAATAATCCAGGATTAAGTGGCGAGGCCGCGGTCAGACCGCCGTCCAGCGTATAACACTGGCCGGTGGCAAAGGCGGCCTCGTCCGAGGCGAGCCACAGCGCGAGGTTCGCGATATCGGCCGGTTCGCCGAATCGTCCCGCGGGGTGTCGCGCCAGCGCGTCCCGTTTTGCCCGTTCGGAGTTTTTGGCGACGTTGAAGGCCGCGTCCGCCATGGCGGTCATGATCCAGCCGGGGCTGATCGCGTTGCAGCGAATATCGGGGCCATGGTCGACCGCGATCGAACGGGTCAAACCCTGCACGAAGGCCTTCGAGGCATTGTAGAGCGCGAGCCCCGGATCGGCGGTAGAGGCCGAAATAGAACCGATATTGATAATCGAGCCCCCCTGACACATGATCGGGATACAGTCGCGGCACAGCATGAACACGCCTTTCGCATTGGCGCCCATTAGCAGGTCCCAGTCCTGGTCGGTGGTTTCGACGATGGTCTTTTCGATCTGCACCCCGGCGTTATTGACCAGGATCGACAGTTCGCCGAACTCGGCGACGACGCGGTCGGTGAGCGCATCGACGTCGGCCTTGTCGGCAACGTCGGCGGTTTGCCATAGCACCGCGTCCGGCAGGTCGTCGGGTCTCGCGCCGCGTCCGCAGGTCATCACGCGCGCACCCTCGGCGACGAAGCGCTCGACGATGGCGCGGCCGATGCCCTGGCGTCCGCCGGTCACCAGCGCGGTTTTGCCGTTTAGCCGTTTCATAAATGCATTTGCTGGACCTGGGCGCTGAGCCCGCCGTCGATAACCCAGAGCTGGCCCGACGCGTAGCGTGCCTCGTCCGAGGCGAGCCAGTTGACCAGGTTGGCGATGTCCTCCGGGGTGCCGTAGGTGCGCGTCGGGTGCACGTCCCGCACCGCCTGTTTCAGTGTTTCGATGTCTCCCGATTCGCCGAAAAAGCTCTGCAGCATCGGGGTATCGACGTAACCCGGGCAAATTGCGTTGACGCGAATTCCCTCGGGCCCGTGATCGCAGGCCATCGCGCGAGTCAGCGCGTGTACCGCGCCCTTGGTGGCGCAGTAGGCGGCCAGTCCCGGGTCGGCGATATAGCCGTCGTAGGAGCCGAAGTTGATGATGCTGCCGGCGCCCGATTTGCGCAGCAGGGGCAGGGCGTACTTGGAGGTCAGAAACATGCCGGTGACGTTGATCGCAAAGATCCGGTTCCATTCCTCCAGCGTGGTCTCCTCGATCGTCTTTTCGATTTCGATGGCGGCCGCGTTGACCAGTATATCGAGCTTGTCCCAGCGCTGCGCCAGCCCGGCAAAGGTTTGCCGGCAGACCGATTCGTCGGTGACGTCATAGGCGAGGAACTCGACCCGGTCGGGCAGCTCGCCGGGTTGTGTCAAATCGGCCGCGATGACGCGCGCGCCCTCGCGCGCAAAGCGCGCGCAGGTCGCGCTGCCGATTCCGCCGCTGCCGCCGGTAACAAACGCGGTCTTGCCGTCGAGCAACTTGCTCATGCCGCCGCCTCGGCGGCGTGCCGGTAGGCGTCGAGGATGAGCCCGTGGAAATGATGCACCGCGTGTTCGCTGGCGCCGCTACCGTCGATATCGACGATGTAGCGTCCCGAATTGAATGCCGGCGTATTCATGCCGCGCTGCACGCTTTCGACGAGGCCGATGTCCTCCGGCTGCAGCACTTCATCGATAAACTTCAGTGCCTCTTTTTCAGTTTCGTTGGGCTCTGCGGTTTCGAAAAAAAAATCGAACTCTTCCCGGGTTTCCTGTTCGTTGATCGGATAGAAACGCCACACCATGAAGTTGCCGCGGCCGGGGTAACGCATCAGCGTCAGGTTGGGCCACAGGAACCAGACCGCGTGATCGGTGACGGTGGCGTCGGCGATATTGTAAGCCGAGTTTTCGCCAACTCGCGCCTTGGCCATGTGGCTGGAATAAATTCCGTGGGTTTCGACCTTGTAGGTATCCATATCGATCATAGAGCTGAAACCCTTGTGCGCGACCGGGCAGTGGTAACACTCGAGAAAATTGTCCACCACGGCTTTCCAGTTCGCCTTGATACGATAAGTCAGCCGGGTCGAAAAAGTCAGTCGGCTCAGATCTGGTGCATATTCCATGATTTCCCGCGCGAGGTTTCCCGACTGTTCGGCGAGCGCAGCGGCGTCGCCATCGAGATTGACGAATACCAGGTGGCAAAACACTTCGACCTGCACCCGGTCGAGACAGATCTGTTTGTGATCGAAGTTTTCGAGATACTGCGAGCGGGGCGCGGTCACCAGCGCGCCATAGAGATCGTAAGTCCATGCATGATAAGGACAGGTAATCCGCCTGATCTTTCCCTGTCCCTTTAAAAGTTCGTGCCCGCGGTGCTTGCAGACGTTGTAAAAAGCCCCGAGTTCGCCGTCGCGGCTGCGCAGCGCGACAATGGGCTGTCCTTCGATATCCATCGTGACGTAGCTGCCGGGATCTCGCAGTGATTCCTCGTGACAAACAAACTGCCAGCTGCGATGAAATATCTGCTCCCGCTCGATCTGCAAGAACTTTGGATCGACATAGCAGCGGGAATTGATCGAATGCGACCGCGTCGCTACCGGGTCGTATTGACCGAGAATCTCGGAAAATTCGGAGCCGCTTAGGCTTGCGCTGGGCAATGTTAATCTCCTTCGTTTCGATGCATCTTACTGGATGCTCCGTTCGCGCGGACCAGAAATGTCTGGCAGAATACCGAGACCGGCTTTACCCGGATCGTAGCCTTGCGACATTTAACCATGAAAGACTGCTGGTTTGGAGACGAAGAACGGCAAAATTCAATACCCCGGGTACAAATTTATGACCGATTCTATGGCTAGCAACACCGGGAAGATGAACGCGTCCGATACCGAAAAAAAGCAATGGCATTACCGTCCACAAGTACCGGTGCAGGTTTCGCCGTTATTCAGGCAGCCTTTTGATGCACGCGCGGTATTGAACTGGTTTGGGCGTGGCTGGTTTCCGCTCTCGGAACGCCTGGTCATTCTTTCGCTGGCGGTCGTATCCTGGTTCTTTTTCCAGCCCGCGCTGATACGCTGTCAGGTATTCCAGTTCGACTGGATCGCGCAGATTTTTTTCAGAAACCTGATCCTGATGTTCGTCGTTGCGGGTGGCCTGCATCTTTACTTCTATGTTTTGCGGGGCCAGGGTGAGGAACGCCATTACGATGCGCGGCCGTTCGCCGAAAACAGCCGGGTATTCACGTTCAACAACCAGCTGCGCGACAACATGTTCTGGAGTTGCGCCAGCGGCGTTACCATCTGGAGCGCCTACGAAGCGCTGATGATGTGGGCGCTTGCGAACGGTTACGCGCCAATGCTCGACTGGCCGGGGGATGCGCTGTGGCTAGTGCTTCTGATTTTCCTGGTGCCGATCTGGGAGACCTTTTACTTTTTCCTGATTCACCGCTTACTGCACTGGCCGCCGCTGTATCGCAAGGTGCATTACCTGCATCATCGCAATACCAACGTCGGGCCCTGGTCAGGGCTGTCGATGCATCCGCTCGAGCATGTGATCTATCTCGGCTCGGTCCTGATTCACTGGGTCGTGCCGGCGAATCCGCTGCTGATCGTCTTTCACCTGCAGTATTTCACATTGTCCGCCGCGACCACGCACAGCGGCTACGAGGGCATCGTTATCGACGGTAAAAACCGCCTCAAACTGGGTACCTTTCATCACCAGATGCACCATCGCTTCTTCGAATGTAACTACGGAGGACTTGAGATCCCGTGGGACAAGTGGTTCGGTACCTTTAACGACGGCACGCCCGAGTCGCACCGACAATTTCTCGCCAGGCGCAAATTAAAAGCCGAACAGGCAAACGGCTGAAAATACTCGCGGTTTAAATAACGTGAAATCACATGCACGGGTAGTTGTCATCGGCGGCGGTATCGGGGGTTGCTCGGCGCTCTATCATCTCACGCAGGAGGGCTGGACCGACGTAGTGCTGGTCGAACGTGACGAGCTGACTTCCGGCACCACCTGGCACTCCGCGGCGCAGTGCCCGAACCTGGCGTTTAACCAGCTGCTGATCGGGCTGCGCAGTTTCACCATCGATTTGTACCGGGAGCTTGCTGAAGACCCGGACTAC
>Ga0224497_10002158_pt1 | contig 11824 bp, 13 predicted proteins | sample SF_Jul11_sed_USG_4_FD_167970 | JGI IMG/M metagenome (GOLD analysis project Ga0224497, IMG submission 167970) | Sediment microbial communities from San Francisco Bay, California, United States - SF_Jul11_sed_USGS_13 | ecosystem: Environmental > Aquatic > Marine > Sediment | place: USA...
TTGCAACCACAGCCATGTATCAACCGACCGCACCGATCGATTACCTGTCGCCCGATGTCCCAGGGCAGCTGCCCTGGCACGACGTGCCGCTGGTCATCGCCGACGACCGCTCGGTGGAGGGATTTGGTTGCCTGGTCGACGATGCCGACGGTTTCGATATCGAAATCGTGCAGTGGCCCGCGCTGGGCTGGCGCCCGGTCGATGCCGGCACCGGTGACGAGGCCGGAACCGTCGAGGGCGTTTTTCATAGCGAATGGTGCGGGCAGGTGTTGCGCGCGAGGAACGACGCCGTCAACGGCGATTACGTTCTCGGCTGGTCGACCAATCCCGCCGAGGCCAGCGAAGACGAGGCGGCGCCGGACCCGGTGCGGGTGCTGCTATGGCATCTGAATTATCATCCCGACGGCGGCCAGCTGTTTTACCCGCTGGATAGCAAGCCTTTCGTGGTGCCGGTGGCGATGCCCGGTGACGATATCGCGCTCGATGATATCGTCGCGCTGTGGTGTGATGGCAGCCGCGGGCTTTATATCCGCCCCGGAATCTGGCACGAAGGGGTTTTCCCGTCGACGCGGGCGCAGTCGTTCCGCGATCGCCAGGGCCGCGTGCACGCGCGTGTCAGCTGTAACATCGCGCGTGAGTTCGGGCTGTTCCTGAACGTACCCCTGCGCCCGGCTACTTCCTGACGAGGCTGATCCGGCGCCCGACCCAGTCTGGTAATTCCGCAACCTCGGCCGCCTTGAGGCGGGTCTGCACGTCCTCCGGCATCGCCGTGGTGCGGCCCGCGCGCGTGTCGTAGTGCAGGGTCATGAATTCCGCGGTTGCGCAGGGATCGCCGTCGACGCGCATCTGGTGTGCAAACCAGATTTTCTTCGCGTCCGATCCCAGCATCAGGGTCTCGATATCCAGCGTCGCCGGCATGCGCACGTCGTTCAGGTAGCGAAGATGGGATTCGACCGTGTAAATTGCGCAGCCTGTAGCTGCGAAGTAATCGGTGCCGATGCCGAAGTGATCCTGCATGACCCAGGTCGTGTTGGTAAACGGCAGCAGGTAATAGGCTTCATTGAGATGTCCGTAAGCGTCGGCCCAGCTGTCCTGCATCGGCTCGGAGTGAAACTTGAATACTGTCATCGGGCTGATCCCAGGTTGGAATGTGGTCGAGTATAGCGTATCGTCGCGCGCTTGAAACTCAACCGGCCCGGGTCGATATAGTGGCATATCCAACGATAAGATCTACGAGTAGAATCTCGCGATGCAACCCATAGTCAGCATCCAGTCGCTGTCGAAAGTTTATGACAGTGGTTACCAGGCGCTTTGCGCGGTCGACCTCGATATTTTCGAGGGCGAGATTCTTGCGCTGCTCGGTCCTAACGGCGCCGGCAAGACCACCCTGATTTCGATTATCTGCGGCATCGTCTCCGGCAGCACGGGGTCGGTCCGCGTCGCCGGCCACGACATTGTCAGCGAGTACCGGATAACGCGCGACCTGATCGGGCTGGTGCCGCAGGAGTTGACGCTCGGCGCCTTCGACACGGTCTGGAATACGGTGAATTTCAGCCGTGGTTTATTCGGCAAGAAACCCGACGTCGCCTACCTCGAACAGTTGCTCAAGGATCTTTCGCTATGGGACAAGCGCGACAGTGAATTGCGCGAGCTTTCCGGTGGCATGAAACGCCGCGTCCTGATCGCCAAGGCCCTGTCGCACGAGCCGCGCATCCTCTTTCTCGACGAGCCCACCGCGGGTGTCGACGTCGAGCTGCGCCAGGATATGTGGAAGATGGTGCACCGGCTGAACGACTCTGGCGTTACCATTATCCTGACGACGCACTATATCGAGGAAGCCGAGGAAATCGCCGACCGCGTCGGCATTATCAACCAGGGCCAGTTGCTGCTGGTCGACGACAAGAAAAACCTGATGCAGAAACTCGGCAAGAAACAGTTATTGATCGAGCTCAGGCATTCGATCGGGCAGATTCCGCCGGAGCTCGCGCAATACGAACTCGAGACTTCGGCGGATGGCGCTCACCTGATCTATACCTACGATACCCAGGGCGAGCGCACCGGGATAACCGCATTGCTGCAGGACCTGCACAATGCGGGGCTGGCGATGAAGGATCTGAAATCCAGCCAGACATCGCTGGAAGAAATTTTCGTCAGCCTGGTGAGGGCGCAATGATCAACTATCAGGCCATCCGCGTCATCTACAAGTACGAAATGCTGCGTGCGTGGAAAACCCTGCTGCAGACCATCGCTTCTCCGGTAATTTCGACTTCGCTTTATTTTGTCGTCTTCGGCGCCGCGATCGGCTCGCGCATCGAACAGATCGAAGGAGTGTCCTATGGCGTGTTCATCGTGCCGGGGCTGGTGATGCTGTCGTTGCTGACGCAGAGCATTGCCAACGCCTCTTTCGCAATCTTTTTCCCGAAGTTTACCGGCACAATTTACGAAGTCATGTCGGCGCCGATTTCTTTCTTCGAAATCGTCGTCGGCTATGTCGGCGCGGCGGCCTCCAAATCGCTTATTCTCGGCATCATCATCCTGCTCACCGCGAACCTGTTCGTCGATCTCAACATCGCGCACCCGTTCATCATGACGCTATTCCTGGTGCTGACCTGTATCTCGTTCGCGCTGTTCGGTTTCATTATCGGCCTGTGGGCGACGAACTTCGAAAAATTGCAATTGATCCCGTTGCTGGTGATTACGCCGCTGGTATTCCTCGGCGGCAGTTTTTACTCGGTCAGCATGCTGCCGCCGGTCTGGCAGACGGTCACGCTGTTCAACCCGGTGCTCTACCTGATCAGCGGGTTTCGCTGGAGCTTCTTCGAGGTAGCGGACGTCAGCGTCGGCATCAGCCTGGCCATAATCGGCCTGTTCCTGCTGGCCTGCCTGGCGCTGGTCTGGTGGATGTTCAAGACCGGCTATCGCCTCAGGAACTAGGCTTCATTCCAGTTCTGTCCGGGTTCGCGAGTTGTTTCTCGCGGGGACGGCGGGGACGCAGGGAGCGCGGGGAAGGTATTTGGATTGGATTCGTTAAAATTAGCTCCGGGTGTAGTCGGTCAATGTAGCCACTCGCTTACCTCGGCGCCCCTTGCGGGCTCTGCGAGAAAAAGCGGGTCGGATAATTGCTGCCGAAGTAAATTCCCGGGGCAGGGTGGGGCGCAAAAAAAAACCGGTGTGAACCTTTCGATTCACACCGGTCGGGGTATTGGCTGTTAATTCTGCCAGAAGAATTTTGCGGTTTCGCGTTCTACGTCCATCGGTGCCAGGCCAATGTCGTCCAGCAGGTGCGCGTTCATTATCGCCAGCATGCGACGATCGTGCGAGCGGCGGGCCCAGACGCGAACAATTTCCGCTACTTTAGCCGCGAAGCCCTCGATGCGTTCAACCGCTGCGAAGGTCAGTGCGGCGATGTCCATGTCTTCGATCAGATGGAAGTGTTTCGCTTTTAAAGTACTCATGGTGTTGCTCCTGTAAAAGACTGCCGGCTTAATCGCGGGCAGCGTCGTTAAATGCTGTAGGGAATTATAGGCAGCAACGCCAATAGTAACAGTGTCAGTTTATATGAAAAATATACATAACAGTAAACCGTAACAGATTTTTGAGTTTCGGGGCTTTGTGAAGTACTTCACAGGCGAATTGTGCGGTGCATCACGTTGCCTTTTTGACGATTTCGAAACTACCTTTATATTTTTATCTAAGTATTTGAATATATGAATAAAAAAAGGATATATTCACGAGCTGCTCGAGGCCTCGATACAGGTAATTCAGGGTTGTCGGCGACGGCTCGAATGCGCCTGTTCGAACCGTTCGCCAAACTGTACTGGTCGGTCAGTTCCTGGTTATATTTTCAGCACCGTGGAGCCGGTTGTTGCGCGCGCTTCGAGCTGGCGGTGCGCCTCGGCGCATTCGGCAAGCGCCAGGATCTGGTTGACGCTGATGTGAACCTGTCCGCTGCCGACGACATCGATCAGGCGTTTGGCGCCTTCCAGCAGCAGTTCCCGGGTCGATACGTGCGTCGCCAGCGTGGGTCGCGTCAGGTAGAGCGACCCCTTGGCGGCCAGGATCATCGGATTGAATGGTTCGACCGGGCCGCTGGCGTTGCCGTAGGTCGCCATCACGCCGAATGGTCGCAGCGAATCGAGCGACGCTTCGAACGTCGCCTTGCCGATCGAGTCATAGACCGCGGCCACGCCCTCGCCATCGGTAATCTCGCGCACCCGGCTCGCGATATCTTCATTGCGATAGAGGATAGTGTGGTGGCAACCGTTTTGTTGCGCCAGCCGGGCTTTTTCTTCCGAGCCCACGCAGCCGATCACGTTGGCGCCGAGCAGGTTTGCCCACTGGCACAGGATCTGGCCAACCCCGCCGGCGGCGGCGTAAACGAGGATACTGTCGCCCGCCTTGACCGGGTAGGTTCTGAACAACAGGTAATGGGCGGTGAGTCCTTTCAACATCATCGCGGCGGCGGTTTCATCGCTGATCGAATCGGGAATCCTGACCAGTTTAACGGCGTCGATCAGGCGCGCCTCGGCATAGGCCCCGAGGGTCATCGGGTAGGCAACCCGATCGCCGACGGACAGGTCGGCCACGCCGTCGCCGACGGCATCGACGACGCCGACGGCTTCCATGCCCATCACGACGGGCAAATCGCCTACCGGGTACAGGCCGCTGCGACCGTATACGTCGATGTAGTTCAAACCGCAGGCGGCCTGTTGCAGGCGCACCTGGCCGGAAACCGGCTCGCCTACTTCGATATCCTCCCAGGTCAAAACTTCCGGGCCGCCTGTTTGATGGATGCGTATAGCCTTGGTCATATCGGTATCACCTTGTGAAAAAAGTCGACCATGCCCTAAACCCGTGCCTTGATCAAGCGTTTGCTGGCCTGAATCGCAGCGACAGGATAACCGCCGAGATCACGATGATGACGCCAGCGGTTTGCATCGGGCTTAGCGTTTCGGCGAGCAACAGTCGCGCCAGCGCGATCGATACCACCGGTTCCAGGTTCAACAGAAACGCCGCGCGTGCCGCGGGCAGGCGCGCCAGCGCCTCGAACTGGCTCAGAATGGCAACCAGGTAGAGCAGGGTAGCCACGATCAGCGCGCCGCCGCCGCCCGGGGCCCCGGGAAATTCGGCGCTCGCCAGGATAAACGGCGCGATAAACAGTAATCCGGTAGCGTTGATCCAGAAGGTCATGACCAGCGGTGACATCGACGGCGCGACGCGGGCGCCGCGGACAAAGGTGAACGCCGCGGCGCAGCTCGCCAGCGCCGCGAACAGGATGCCGCTGGCATCGACGCGGAATTCACCGCCTGCCAGCGCCAGGTAAAGCCCGGCAAACGCGCCGACAAACAGCGCGATCAGCCCGGGCGACGGTTTGAGCTGACGGCTGGCCGCGGAATAGGCCAGCACCAGCAGCGGGTAAGTGTAAAAAATCAGCACCCCGAGGCTGACCGAAATCGTTTCGATCGCGACCAGGTAGCAAACCATCCCGCCCGACCAGATCAGGCCGATCGCAAACAGCGGCAGGCGCCGCGCCGCGTGCACGCTGAAACCGTCCCGCCTGACCAGCACCAGCAATCCGAATATCAGCGTAGACGCGACAAATCTAACCAGCATAAGCGCCAGCGCATTGCCGCCGTCGGCGTAGAAAAGTTTCGCGAACGAGGTGATCGCGCCCAGGCCGCAGGCGGTCACCAGCGCGAAAATCATGCCGCTGTAATACCTGGAAAGTCCGAACATCGCGCCCGCACTATAGCGGCAGCGCCGGCGGCTTGCCAGGCGCGGCGCAATTGGATATGTTGCGCACCTCGGCATTATCCGGAAAAACCGATGGCAAAACTGCAACTCCCCGATTCGTTGGTCAACGTCGACTGGCTGCGGCAGCATCTCGACGACGACGACCTGGTCATTTTAGATTCCAGCTGGCACATGCCGCAGACGGGGCGCGATGCCTTCAAGGAATGGCAGCAGGAACATATCCGCGGCGCCCGCTTCTTCGACTTTGATGGCAAGATTTCCGACCCTGACTCGGACCTGCCGCACATGCTGCCGAACGAGGAATTATTCACCCGCGAAATGCAGGCACTCGGGCTTGACCAGGACAGCGTCGTCGTGGTTTATGACGCGATGGGGATGTTCTCGAGTCCGCGCGGCTGGTGGATGCTGCGCGCGATGGGTTGCGAAAATTGCGCGCTGCTCGATGGCGGCCTGGTGGCCTGGAACGAGGCGGAATTCCCGATCGAGAGCCTGCAACGGGAGCCGGCGTACCCGCCCGGCAACTTCGTCGCCAGGCTGGACAAGCGTATGGTTGCCGACGCCAGCGAGGTTTTGGCCGCGCTGGACGACGCTTCGCTCTGCGTGATCGACGCGCGTCCCGGGCCGCGCTTCAGCGGCGCCGCGGAAGAGCCGCGCCCGGGATTACGCCGCGGTCACATGCCGAGGGCGGTTAATTTACCGTTTCCGGACCTGTTCAAGCATGGCTTGCTGAAACCAGCGGACGAACTCGAGGCAATGATCGCACCGCTGATCGGCGACAGCACGCGCAGCATTCACAGCTGCGGTTCGGGTGTAACCGCGTGTATCACGGCCTTTGCCGCGCAGCGTGTCGGTTACGACGACTTCGCGGTTTATGATGGTTCCTGGAGCGAATGGGGACGGCCCGGAGACCTGCCGGTAGTGACCGACTAGACTATCCCGGGCAATGCGCCGATATCGTCGAGCACGATGTCGGCGATGTCTTCGAGGTCGTCGCGCGTGCTGGTGCCGGTCAGCACCCCGACGCACAGGCCGGCGCCTGCGTTCCTGCCCATCTCGATGTCATGGCGGTTGTCGCCTACCACGACGACGGCGTCGACGCCTAGCGCCGTCTGTTCGCAAAACGCCAGCACCATGCCGGGCTCCGGCTTGACGCCATGCCCGCTATCGTAACCGGCGAGAAAATCGAACTGCCGCAGCACGTCGAAAGATTCGAGCGTTTTGACGATCCCCTGGTGGCTGTCGGCGGTGGCGACCCCGAGCCTGTAGCCGGCGCCTTTCAACTGGCCCAGGGTCGACGCGAGCCCCTCGACCGCGGTTGCGTGCCGGGCGCCGTGATCGTGGAAGATTTCGTTGAGGCGCTGGCTCAAGGCGTCGACCTGCCCGGGCCTGCCGGTCTGGCTGGCCCAGGCTTCGGCAATTTGACGGTTGTTGCCGGCCGCGAGCAGGCTGCCGCCGATAAACCGATCTTGTTCGGCCGCGTATCCATGCTCGCGCAGCAGGCGGTCGGCGAGGCGCGTGTCGCCCTCGGCGAATTCGAGCGCGGCGTAGAGATAAACCGGCAGCCAGGTCCTGTTGAAATCGAGCAGCGTGCCGTCCTTGTCGAACAGGATGCCGCGGTATTTCATTGGCCTGCTTGCAGCATTCTGAGGCTGCTGTAGAGGCCGTCGAGATCGCTATAGGCGCCCTGCAGGTGGCGCGTACCGGCGGCCGAGTAGGCGCTGCGCGCGTGTAGTACCCGGGTATTATCGAAGAGTATCAGCTCGCCGGGTTGCAGCTTGAACACGACCTGCAAGTCGTCGCGTTCGAGGATTTCGGCGAAGTGTCGGTAAGCAGGGTAGAATCGGCGCATCAGGTCGGGCGGTAGCATGATCGTGTCGATCGAACGGTTGTTAAAGCGAACCTTGACGACCTGGCCGAGGTCGTTTACCTCGATGAACGGCGCCCTGGCCCGCAAATCCGCGCTGTCGTCGTGAAAACGGAAGTTAACCCGGTTGCGGCTCAACAGCTCGAAATGCTCCGGGTTTTCGTCGCGCAGTAGCTTTGCCGCCATGAAACCATCCTGCAGTATCGATTCGCCCCCCTCGGTCGACGATTCCAGGCAATGCAGCAACTGTATACCCGGTACCGGGTCGCGATAGGGGTTGTCGAGATGGCAACCCAGCCCCAGGTTGGTAAAGGCCAGGTTGCTCGGATCCACGCTGGCGCGTACCTCGAACAATGCACCGTAGTTGGTCTCGCGCACGTAGCCGAATGCGTCGATTACGCGGAGTACCTGGCCCGGCTCGCAGGGCACCGAGTCCAGCAACACGAAGCCGTAGTCCCGTACCGCCTGCAATGCCGGCAGCCTGCTGCGCGGTTGCTCGCGAAACTGCGGGTAAGCGCAGCGCGGCAATGCCTGCCCGAAGGAGAGCCCGTGCCAGAGTATCTTGCCGGCCTCGCTGCGATCGTCGTAGGGGCGGTTAAGGCAATAACAGTTCCGGTACAGCCAGTCGAGATCGAACTCCGAACGATGTCCATCCGGCTCGAATTCTACGATGATCCTGTCGTCGGCAAGGCTTACCTCGCCGATAGCGATATCGGTCGGGATGTCGGTGATATTCAGTAAGCGCTGGCCGTTGTTGCGGTTACGGCTGGAAGGCATCTGGCAATGGTCGCGCAACCAGATTGCCTGCAGGCGGCTCTGGCTGGCGTTTTCCCAGGTGATCGCCAGTTCGCCGGCGTCGAACGAAAACGCTTTGATACGAGTCATGCTAACGCGTTAACTGTGCTTCGATGGTGGCGCGATACTCGGTAACCGGCCTGATCGATAGCCCGGCTACCTTGCCGTCGTCGTCGTAAAGCCGCAGCCTGACCGCGTCCCCGTGGTGGGGGTTGGCTTCGAACGCTTCGACTTCCGCCGCGCTCATGGGTCCGCCCTGAACCCGCAGCGAATTCACCGAGGCCTCGGACAAATGCCCGAGATACTCGCTATCGGTGGCGCAGAGATAGCGTTTCGCGGCCACGTGCAGCCTGATCGGTTCGGTGATCGCGGGCGGGAACCAGGGCGCGAGGTAGTCCGCGCCGGCTTCCTCGTGGACGTTATCGATACCCTGCTCGAGCGCCTCGATCGGATGGGCGCCGACGAAATGCCCGATATCGTGCAGCAGGGCCGCGACCACGAGGCTGTCGGGGGCGCCGTCCGCGACCGCGCAGGCCGCGGTCTGCTCCATGTGCTGGGACATGCTGACCGCTTCGCCCATGTATTCCTCGGCCCCGCGACTGGCGAATAAGTCGAGGATGAAATCGACGATCCCGGCGGGATTCTGTGCTGCAGTCGGCATCATTGTCTCCTGATTGGCTGGCGATAATTCTGTCGCAGAACCGGGTAGCAGCACAACTTATTTATCCTGTTTGGGATCGCCAGAGATTTTACGGGCGCCGTTTAAGCTTGCCCGAAGAATAAACACAAAACAGAAAAATGACCGGCTTATTTCACCACCGGAACAGCCCGGAGGCCGGGTTTGCCCCTGATATCGTCGTGGGGTTGCGATCGGTACACCGCAAACCGGTTCGGTTGAACGTGCCGGCCGATCAAAAGGTCAATATCGACATTATCTACCGGATTGCACGCCTGTCGCGGGGCAAGTATCGACCGCTGTGTCAAAGCTAGCGCTTTTGCGCGCTCGCCGCGGTTATTGCGGTTGCGCTCCAGGTTCACAAAGCGCCGGGTACCCGAGCGCCGCGTCGATTTGGTGCTGGTTGAATACCGCGATGCCGTGTTGCCGCAGCAAGGCCGCGGTGACGCCGCTGCCGGGCACCGGGTGGCGCGCAAACTCGCCATCGTAGACCTGGCTGCTGCCGCAGGAGGGGCTGGATTCGGTCAATATCGCCACGCCGATACCGTGCTGCCGACATAGCGCCAGCGCCTGCCTCGCACCACCGACGTAAAACGCGGTTACGTCGCAGCCGTTTCGGGTTTCGACGCGCGCGCGGCCGTCGATGACCGCAGCGCCGTCGCCACCGCGGATTTCCGCCGCGTCGCGCGGTATCGGCAGCCCGCCGGCGACCTCGGGGCAAAAGCCGATGACACGATCCTGCTCGACCAGCCGGGACAGCCGGGCGTGATGCAGGGTTTTCGCCTTGCCGTCGTAACGCACCGGGTTGCCGAGCAGGCAGGCGCTGACCAGGATCTTGCTCATGTCGGTAACGCGTTCCTGAAACGCAGATGCCGCAGCAACACCAGGCAACCGATACCGGCGGCAAGATGCTTCAGGCTGTGCCCGCTCGCTATGATCAGCCAGCCATAGATTTCGTGATTGAGTATTTCGCATAGCCTGGCAAACAGGTAGCAGGTGAAAAACCACGATGGAACAATTCGGCGAAAAACTTGGTCTGTCTCACATTAATCGTTATTTCGGCGAATTTCCAGTCGACCAGCGCTTGAATTTTTTTCTGCAGTACTGCAGCAGCGAATCGTAGTCGGGAAAGTAGAGATCGAAACCATCTTCGGCCGGCGCGTCGTATTCGCAATAGTCGTTGCTGTGGGTGCGGCATATGGCCGGCCGTATCTCGTAAATATTGCATCGTCCGTCGCCGAGCAGGTGCTGGCAACGAGACTCGAACATCACGAACCAGCCGTCATCATCCTTGTAGGCGCCCACGCCGTCGTGGGAGACCTGCCATAACAGTATTTCGAAATCGTACTTGGATCGAGGCGCATCGATTTGCTGGGTTATGTAGGTACAGCACTTCGAGTTGCTACACAGGTCGCACTTGTTGAATTCGTCGGCTGTTCCGCTGATCTCGATTTCGGGAAAGCTATTTTCCATTGTCGGCTAGCCAGTCTCGTGCCCGCAGGTAGTGATCGGTTAATTTCGCCTCGGCGCTGCCGGGCGGGGGAGTGTAATTATAGCGCCAGTTTACCACCGGCGGTAGCGACATCAGTATCGATTCGGTGCGACCGCCCGACTGCAGGCCGAACAGCGTACCCCGGTCGTACACCAGATTGAACTCGACGTAGCGGCCGCGGCGATACCATTGAAATTTCTTTTCGGTTTCTCCGTAAGAATCATCTCTATGGCGCTCGACGATCGGCGCGTAGGCGGGCAGGTAATGGTCGCCGACGCTGCGCATGAAGGCAAACGCCTGTTCGAAGTCGGGTTGGTTCAGGTCGTCGAAAAACAGCCCGCCGATGCCGCGTGCCTCGCCGCGGTGTTTCAGGTAAAAGTATTCGTCGCACCACTTTTTATAATCCTGGTAGCGATCGGCCCCGAAGGGATCACAGGCCTGTTTTGCGATCCGGTGCCAGTGCGCGCAGTCCTCGTCGAAGCCGTAATACGGTGTCAGGTCGAAGCCGCCGCCGAACCACCAGATCGGATCTTCACCGGGTTTTTCGGCGACAAAAAAACGCACGTTCGCGTGCGAAGTCGGAATATAGGGATTATCCGGATGCATCACCAGCGATACCCCCATCGCGTGAAACCGTCGACCCGCCAGCTCGGGACGATGCGCGGTTGCCGAGGCCGGCAGGTTGTCACCGAATACTTCGGAAAAATTGACGCCCCCCTGCTCGAAAACAGCGCCGTCTCGCAGCACCATGCTGCGGCCGCCGCCGCCGCCCTCGCGCTGCCACTCGTCGACCTCGAAACCGGCCTCACCGTCGATATCCTGCAGCGCGCCGGTAATACTGGCCTGCAGGCGCATCAGGTAGCTGCTTACGCGTTCGACGTCTATCAATTACTGCTCCTCAGGATGGTGCCACTGGCAAGCGATTTTATCTCACTTGGCCTGCCCGTGCCCGCGGCAAATCCGCCGACGATGAAATCCAGCTGGTCGCCGAACTGTTTGCGCATCTGGATCGCGTTGCGCACGGTGGCGCAACCGGCACGATTCGCGCTGGTCGATACCAGCGGCGCCTGCAGCCGATCGCAGAGGAATTGTAACAGGGGGTGATCGGTAATCCTGATCGCGACCGTCGGGAAATTGCCGCGGATCCACGGCGGGCAAAACTCGCTGGCGGGCACCAGCCAGGTCGTCGGTTGCGCCGTTGGCAGACGCAGGGCTGCAAGCTGCTCGGCGTCGGCGGCTAGAT
>Ga0224497_10002160_pt1 | contig 11819 bp, 11 predicted proteins | sample SF_Jul11_sed_USG_4_FD_167970 | JGI IMG/M metagenome (GOLD analysis project Ga0224497, IMG submission 167970) | Sediment microbial communities from San Francisco Bay, California, United States - SF_Jul11_sed_USGS_13 | ecosystem: Environmental > Aquatic > Marine > Sediment | place: USA...
ATCCGGGCTAAGTCGCTGAAACGTATGGAAACGAGTGTGTCAAACTTGGACGCTTGTTAATACTCAGACGCGCACGGTTAGCTCGAAACCCCCTTCGAGCGGCACCGTCATTGTGCAAAACCGATTGCTCGGGTGGTTCACGAATTCAAAGTAGTCACGGTATTCGTCGGCGTCCACCGTTGTGTTATCGCACACTACAATCGCCCCGGGACGCAGGCTCGGGGCGACCCGATCGAGGGCCGGCAGAGCTACATCCCAGATGTCGACTAGCATAAAATCCACCGGGCCGCCGATGTCCTGGAGCGTCTGCCGAAGATCCCCTTCGCGAAGCTCGATGAATTCGCTCAGCCCGGCTGCCCTAAAATTCTGACAGGCGAATTCCACCTTCCTGGGTTCGTGCTCTGTGCCAATGACCACCCCGTTATCGACTTCGTTGTCGCGCACGGCGGCCGCCAGATAGAGAGTCGAGACTCCGCACGAGGTGCCGGCTTCGACGACACGCGTCGCTCGCAGCGAACGACAGAGCTGGTAGCAAAACTCTGCCTTGTCTCGGTCAAGCGCAACCATCTTGTCCGAGAGGAAATCGTGCATATCGTCGTCGCAAAAGTTCTCGTAGTCGAGCGAGCCTTCTTGCGCTCGTCGCGCGAAGTACGCATCTGTCTCGTCGACCTGTGCGTCGCTCTGTGCGTGCAGACGATCGAGCAGAGCCTCGAGCTTCGGGTCGTTCAGTAGGGATGGCATATCTAGGTTATCCTCTCGACGGGCACTTAAACCTGCATGCATCGTCTGGCCAACGATTGTTTTCCAAGTCGAGTACAGGAAATATAAAGCATACGTTATCCGTTAGAAACCTATTTGATCAGTCACAAGTTGTTGGCGAAGCTCGACTTTGTACGGCTGTCGAGGTGGATAGGAGGTAAATTCGGCTAATCGATGTGCATACATATTTGGGTAATAGGATGTTATTCGTGCTGTTCACTTGCAAAGAGAAATTAATATGCGCGTGGCCTGGCCGTTTATCCAGAATCTGTCCGGTCGTTTGGGTAAGAAATGTGATCTCGAATAATCATAAAGATGCGTCAATCAGGTCACTGAGCTGTTTCGACTTGCCTGACATGTAACCGCCGTCCACGGGCAGGTTGGCACCCGTGATATAACTGGCAGCGTCTGATGCCAGGAAGTGAAATGCGGTTGCCACTTCCACCGCTTCGCCAATACGCCCCAGCGGGATAACGAGTTGTGACCACTCAATCGGATCATGGCCTTCCCAGATTTCCGATTTGACCGGGCCGGGGCTGATGGCATTGACGCGAATACCGCGCGACGCTAGTTCCAGCGCTGAACTTTTGGTCAAATTGATGAGCGCGGCTTTAGTGGCACAGTAACTGGATGAACCCACTTCCCCCTCCATGCCCGATATCGATGCGGTATTGATGATTGAGCCGCCATCGTTCATATATCCCGGCGCCAGTTTGAGCACATGATAGGCCGCGCGCAAATTGACAGCGACCGTCAGGTCATGGGCATCCATGTTGGCATTGGAAATTTGGCCAGTCTCCGGGCCAATGCCAGCATTGTTGATCACCACATCGAGCTTACCCAAATGTTCAGCCACTTTGGAAAAAAGGCTCTCAACATCGCCAGGCTTGCTCATGTCCGTTTGAATAAAATGACACCCCATGGACTTGGCAATGTCGCCGCCATTTTCGCGCCTGCCGCTGATCACGACGTTCGCACCGTGATCAGAAAAATGCTTTGCCGTAGCCAGCCCAATCCCGGCCGTTCCGCCCGTAATTAGGGTCGCTTTACCTGTTATCGAAAATGGCATAACGATGCTCCCAAATTAATTAAAAGAATATCCAGATGATAAGACGCAGAACATAATTGCGCCATGGATAACAAGCCACTTAAGTCCATACCCATCACATTGTCCGCTAGTGAAGATGCTACGCGGAACACGGTTTTGATATAGCCTCCGAGCATCAGTCGGGCGCGTTGTTGCGCACGTGGGCCGCCCGCAAGCTGGGCGGAAACGTTTTGGAGCTAAGTATAGGTGCCGGGCTGTCGGCGGCGTGGTCGGTGGATGGTATGGACGATGAGCCCGTCTCGTATCCGTTGAACCGGGCGCCGCCGTAAGTGCCATTGCAGAAACGCGCCTGGGTGAAGATCCGTGATTGTCTTTGGTTGTTGCCGATGGTAATGCGTGGCTGCGTGGCACAAACGACGGCCCATTCGACTTGATCTTTGCCGACGCAATTCCTGGGAAATACGAATGTTTGAGGATAAGACTAAAAAAGCATACGTTATCCGATAGAGACCTAGCAATCGAGCAGTACGGAGGTGGGACATCACCTCATTCAGACTGGATGCGGAAAGCGTTGTTCGAGATGATCCAGGAACTGATTTATCTCCACCGATTAGTTCATAGGTGACTAATACGAAGGTGAACTCATACAGTATACTGAGAAATTCGGATTGGAAACGGCCGTCGCTTGAACTAGAGATTTGATCGGATCATCCAATAATTATCGTCAAGCTGGATTTCACTTGTCAGTAAATTCGTAAAACTAATGGCATCACCAGACAAATATCATTTGGCCCGTAATACGCCTGCGATGACGTTGACAGATTTCGAATCGAATCTTGATATGTCAAAACTTTGCCAGTATCGACTGGGGCGCGTGCGGGAACAACTGGTCGCGCACGAAGTAGCGGGATGCGTGCTTTATGATCCGGTGAATATCCGTTATGCCACCGGTACCCGGAATATGTCTGTCTACACCATGCATGCCGCTGAACGGTATGCGTTCATCGCCACTGAGGGCCCGGTCATTATTTTCGATAGTTATCCAGTGGGCACTCCGGATATTGTCGACGAACGCCGTCCGGCTAAAACCTGGTACTACGAAGTGACGAAGGATAGAACCTTCGATGCCTGTCGGGACTGGGCTGCGGAAATCGCCGACATTGTGACGGAGCATGGTGGTGGTAATAATCGTGTCGCCATCGACCGCATGGCGACACTTGGCTTTGAGGCATTGAAAACACATGATCTGATCTTGTGCGATGGTGGCAGCGTTATGGAGCAGGCTCGCTTGATCAAATCGGCAGAAGAGATTGCCTGCATGTCTGTAGCTGTCGGCGCATGCGATGTGGGGATAGCCCGCATGCGTGAGGCTTTGCGCCCCGGCATTACGGAAAACTATCTGTGGTCTATTCTCGCGCAGACCAATATAGAGCTGGGTGGAGAGTGGCTGGAATGCCGCCTCCTGGCATCGGGTGGACGTACCAATCCGTGGTATCAGGAAGCCAGTGACAAATTGATCCGCAGCGGCGATTTGGTTGCCTTTGATACCGATATGGTAGGCCCTTATGGCTACTGTGCCGACGTTTCACGCACATTCCATTGCGGGCCATCTAAACCGACCGACCGTCAAAAACAAATTTATCGATTAGCTTACGATCAGATTCACCATAATCTGGATTTGATAAAGCCGGGAGTTTCATTCAGGGAACTATCGGACAAAAGCTGGCGTGGTCCGGAAGAGTTTGAGGAAAACCGCTATGTCTGTATGGTTCACGGCGTAGGATTGGTGGATGAATATCCCGATATTGCCCATCCGCTGGATTGGGAAAGGCATGGCTATGACGGCATGATTGAAGAAAACATGGTTCTATGCGTTGAAAGTTATATGGGGAAAACCGGGGATAGCGAAGGAGTGAAACTTGAAGAACAGGTTGTGGTTACCGCCAATGGTATTCAGTCGCTGTCAACGTTCCCATTTGAGGATGAGCTGCTTATTTAAAAGTGACGCTAAATTCGCGTAAAGCACACCTAAGAACGGACCTTTATTCTTGCTTAAATCATTCGTAATAAAAGAAAACGTACATTCCGGGGACAGTCTTGTCCCGTGCCGATTTAGTGTATCGGTATGACCCGCTATTACCCCTTCATTTGCAATACCGGTTGTCTTTCCTATACGCCTAAATGAAGGGACGCACCGAACCGTACTACAATAACCGGATTATGAGTTCCTGCTAACGGAGTAATCGGATGATTGGGTGGGCTCGGTTGGTTGTCGTTCTTAGGCGCATTGTCTTGTACATGGCGGTGGGTGTCATCACGATCGAGTCGGCACAAGCGTATCTGGATCCCGGTACGGGAAGTCTGTTCATACAAGTTATCTTAGGTGGCGTGGCCGGTCTTCTCATTGCCGGAAAATTGTTTTGGCATAGAATATTGGTGTTTCTTCGAATCAGGAAAGTGGAGTCCGAGATGGAGCAAAAAACAACAGACACGAACGACGTCTAAGTTATATATGCAGATGGCCTCGAGCGGGGCTCCTTGCCCGTTTCAGCGTGCGGAACAGATTTGGTATCGTATCCAGCGACTGCTCCGTGCCTTGACCGGGCGATCGAATTAGCAATTCATTCTCGTTGGTTCGCAGCGCCGAAACCGGTCGACCTATCCATAGTGCGGGCATTGCCTTGAGCGTCAGGCCGCCAGGCGGTGAAGTGCACGACAGGTAGACCGACGACCATTTGAATGAATCGAAGTTCGGATAGTCATGATCCGATGGTCGTTTGGAAAAGAGATACCGGCCGTCCAGTTCATCGAAGGTAATCCACATTACACGGCGCGAACCGACTAGGGGATTTACGACCGGCGGTAGAGCGAGGCGGTACTCCGCTGCGACCGGATTTAAACCCACGATTCCTAGCCACGTAGCCTGGACGAAAGTGATCAAGATAAACGGCGCGAAAACAAGAACTACCGCATAAACCAATCGGCGCACCAAGCGATGAAATACAACAACGAGCAAGCACACGCTCAGTATCGCACCGATCCACCACAATCCCGTAGTGTCAATATAGAGATCGAGCGATAATCGGGCGAAGTTCAGCGGGTTAACCCCCGCTAAAACCATCGCTAATGATAGAAATAAGTCGTAGGGACGCTGCAATTTTTCTAACATCCTCAACGTAAGGAAATATAGTGCCGCCAGTATCGAAACGCCGCCAATAACCACAATGTAGTCTAGGCGGACTGGAGGCGGCATATAGTAGGAGTCTGGGCGTTGATAGAACACCAATTCACGCCACACTGGTAGAAAGCTTACGTTCGCCGCCGACAGCGAAAATAGGCCGAGTGTTCGCGCCCTAAACGTGGGATTTATCGAGCGTGATGGATCGGCGCTGGACCCACGGTTAGCGCATCGAGATCAAACGTATAGCCATTTGTGAATTTGTTTCGTGATATACGTACGCTAAAAGGCGCTGCCTAAAGTGATCGCACTAGAAGCATACTTCGGCGTCGAACTACTGCGGAAATTCGAGCCATAGATCGGAATTACGAACCCTCTATTTTCGTCGATCACAAGCGCGTTCGATTGACAGCGGCACTTTTACTTCGTCTCGACGATTAGCGTCAATAAAGCAGTAAAGCGCTCGTGTTTACCACTCGACGCGATAAGCGATAAGTTCGCTCGATAGCATGACGGGTACTACGAGAAGACTCTCTTCTGGAATGTAGATGAGCTTTGCCGCACCTTTGGTGAGTTTTTGGAGTATTTCCACCGGAGGATCCCGCTCTACGGAAAGATGCATCACGGTCCCGGCGCGCCAATCGGTTAAGAAAAATCCATTGTGCTGATCGGGCTCGACGGCATCCAAGGTTCCTAGCGGCGTGTTGTCGTACAGCGGTTCGATCAACTTTCCATCCATCGACACTTTCTTCAGATAGCGGCTGGCATCGGGTTTGGCTTGGGTTTCGTCGCCCGCAGCCACAATCAAACCGTCTTCTGTTAGCAGCAAACCATTCGGCGATCTGAGATGCGGTGATTCTATCCACGGCTGCATTTTTCCGTCGAGCAAACGCCAAAGCTTGTCACCTTTGGCATCGCTCACGTAAACCGGGCCGTCAGGGCCTGCCACAATATCTTTGAGGCGGACCGCGCCGGGGGCATCGTATCGTTCAGTAATTTTCCCGGTTTCCAGGTCAGCAACCAGAATTTGATCGATGTCGGCGATATAGAGCTTGTCCTGATGAAGGGCTACACCGTAGGGGCGATGCAAGTCCATGATGAATTTCTCAGGCGCAGAGTTTCCGCTGATGGCGACTCGAGCGATGAAGCCCTTGCGGTCTTTTTTCTGATCCGGTTTGGAAATATTGGATACGTAAAGTACGTTTCTTTTTGCGTCGAAGGCAACCGACTCAGGATATGCGATCGGTGCCGCATGCCGCCAGGCCTCGGACAGTTTGGGTGTTGGCACGGCGTCTGTGCAGGCCGATAGACTCGCGAGCAGACACAATAGAATACACCGGTTTCTGAGGATGTTCGGTTTGATCATATAGCTATGTAGCGTCCGATATGTGCGTTGTCAATTCACTCCTAATCGCCTAGACCATTGTTCTGACGGCATAAATTCTGAGTTCCGTTGGCGACAGCATCCAACCGTAAAAATTTGCGATATTGCCACGAGCGAAATCATTTCGAATTTGCTTAACCAAAAGGAATTGGGCATCTGCGCTTGAGTGTCTCCATCGCAACTCGATTCTCGTTGCCAGATCATCCAGTAGCTCATCAAGCTGCGAGTCGAATCCGCTGGAATTTATGTAAAGCTGTCCGATCTCGGTCGCCTGCCGGGGGTCGGAGAAAAACATCCTAACGGCTTTCTTAACACGCTGACGCCGGGTGACTGCTAAGCCACAGCCGGATAGCAGAGTCAGACCGCTTAGCGCAAACAATCCTGGGATGATGCCCAGCGATCGAAGAAATAGGCGTTTTGACTGGACTACATCCCGGTTCGACATTAGGCAAAGTAACGTTGTTTCAGGTGGTCTGCCAAGCGCAATGCGAGAGCAGTTATGGTGAAAGTGGGATTTGCCCACCCGGACGTTGAAAACACGGAGCTACCGCCGACATAGAGATTCTTGATCGAATGCACACGGCAGTTCTCGTCGACGACACCCTTCTTGGGACTGTTGCTCATTCGGGTCGTGCCCATATGATGGTATCCAGAGTAGGACACATTTTCCGGATTGGACTGGTCCATCGTAATTCGAAGCCGGCCTTCGGATAAACGACCGAGTTCATGGCCAAGAGTTTCCAGGCTTCGATATACGTTGTTCCAGTCGCTTTTCTGCATCTGCCAATTCAACTTTACCTTAGGCACTCCCAGCGGATCTCGCCAGTTGCTCAATGTTACGCGACTTTTCGGGTTCGGCATCTGCTCCGTGCGGCAACGTAGGCCACCGAGGTAGCTGCCCCTCGTGGTATTACGATTGCCATACTCTGGGTAATTGTCAAGCTGCGATACGGCATTGAACAACTTGCTCTTCCGCATATAGCGGTCGTCCGATTTGGGAACCTCTCTGCTGTTCAGGTATAGCGCACAATTGTATACCTGCTGTTCTATTTGCGCCGCTTCGCTCAAACAAAGAACGCCGATCACGTATGGTCCGACGCTCCCACCCGACAGCGCGTCCCAACGTCCATAATACATCCCGACCGGATTCTGTGGCCGCGATCGCATCAACTCCGCAATGCCTAATAATCGAATATGCTCCATGAAGAAACGCCCCACCAGGTCGTACTCGTTGCCGATGCCGCGCGGGAAATCGTCCTGATTGGCCAACAAAATCCTGGGATTCTCAATACCACCTGCGCACAATACAAATATATCGGCGTGCACGCGAATGCGCTTGCCGCTTAGGCTGACTGCATCGATGTAGTCGATCCTAGAATTGTCCTCTAAGGTGCGGATGCTGGTGACATTGGCGTGTAGAAACAACTCTATATTCGCCGCCCCGGTAATGTCGTCACGATAGAGTGTGTTGAACCTTGCCGGCTGCTCGGCATGATGAAGAATCTGGGTATCGAATTTTTCGCTGTCCTTTATGAACTCGGGGCCCAGTCGCTCTTTATGATCGCCAAGGTCGTAGTTAAACGGCGTAACACCAAGCACTTCAGTGGCCCGGTCGTAATAAGGATCCATTTGTTCTCGCGTGATCGGCCACCCACTGTACGGGATCCAGGGCCGTTGTTTGAAGTCCCAAGGACTCAGCGGAACACACCAACCGGACCAACAATTGGTACTCCCGCCGAACTGTCGAGTTCGGCTCACATGAAGATAGTTTTTGCGAAGTTGTGCCTCGAGGGGTGTATTGGTTTTAAATTCGCCCTCGTATAATTTTTGCACCGAACCTTCGTGATTAAAAGCGCCGCTTTCCACTAATGCAATGGACACGTCCGGTTGCGAGAGAAATTCTCGAGCCAAGCTGATGCCTGCGGCCCCAGCACCGATTATGCATAGGTTTTTCGTGGCGGTTGTTCCACTCGGGAGATTGTCGATATCCGTGTACATAGTGAACAAATAGCTTAGAAAGCTTTCTGCATTCTCGGTCGATTTAGGCTGGTTGCGAGAGACGGAGCGCCGATATACTCGCGCCCCACACCTGAAGCGCATGCTAGCGCGTTCAAAAACAGGGGTTATTATACGTATACGATGTGCCAAGAACAGTTGATTCGCTTCTGATAGCAGGTTCATTTAAATGTTGGCGGGCGCTATCGCTCATAATTATCATTGCCTGCGGCCGCGGTTCCCTGGACTACGAACGAGTGCGTTACCCATTCATTATTCGGTCTGGAGGAATTTATCTTCAGCATCGTTAGGCCTTCCTTGATCGGCGCGGCCATCGTTATTCGTGAAACCAAGGCAGTTTTTGGGTGCGATGTCGCAGATGTGCGAATGGAATGGCTTAAATGCGATTTGTGACACGATACAACAACTGGCACGCGAATAGATCGACTTGTCATTTCATTTGTTTCAACTGCTGTGAGTGGCTCAAAAATAAAAGCAGTTTGCGACAGAGATTCCTTTATTCTGGAATTCTTGTCGTTTTTTTGGCCTGAGAGGGCCAGCAGCGTTAGAAGGAGTCGCTCGGACTCTTGAGTACAAACCGACCGGCGAAGCACGCCTTGTAGACGATCCAATTCTTGGTTGGCTGCCGAAGCCGGAGACGACGGGAGTGATGATCAACAAAGAGTTCGAAGTAACATATACGATTAACGAACTCGGCAGGAACGATGACCTGGTCTTTCCTCTGAGGCAGAGCCACCATCGAGTCCTAGTGGTGGGAGATTCGCATACTTTTACTATAGGTGTCGATGTCCAAGACGTGTGGCCAAATCAATATGACGAAATCTTATGACGAAGTGGTGCGACTGACGCGGTGGCCTACAACGGTGGAGTGACGGGATACAGTAAAAGTGCGGGTTTATTTACGGATCGCAAGATAGGGTGTACCACGACCTTGACGAGGCCGGCCAGCTAATCGAGAAAAATTCAAAAGGACCTGCCCAGCGGTCGGTATTCGTAAAACAGGTCGGCGCTCGCCCATAGGCCACTGATCCGTCGCTTGATGGCTAGTATCGAATCTGGCGCCCTAGTAGTTGCGATTCGTCTTGACGCCGCCGTCGCCGGATGTTCTGATGCGTCGCTAGAATTTCAGTACTGCACCGCGCGCCGGCGATATCCGCGGCGATTCTTTGAACTCAACCGGAGCGTAAACATGGCCACAGCATCGGCACGACATATACTGGTGGAATCCGAAAGCCAGTGTGAACAACTTAAACAACAGATTGCCGATGGCGGAGATTTCGCCGAGCTCGCTAAGCAGCACTCGAAGTGTCCGTCGGGGAAGAGTGGTGGTGGCCTCGGTGAATTCGGGCCGGGTCGGATGGTGAAGGAATTCGATGAAGTCGTATTTAGTGCGAATCTCAATGAAGTACAGGGGCCGGTCAAAACACAGTTTGGTTATCATTTGTTAGAGGTTACCGCGCGTACGGAGTAGCAGAGGATTAATCACGCAAGCAGGGCATGTTGCCGGTCGCGAAATGATGCCCGTGAGTCAACGCGGCCCGCCGTATAGTTGACGCAGCCGTTTCTTGTCTAGTTTGCCGACGCTGGTTTTGGCGATGGCGCTGACGAACTCGACGCGGTCCGGTACTGCCCAGGTTGAAATTTCGCCGCGATCCGCATATTGGCGAACGTGGTCACGGATATCGTCTTCGCCGATGTCCGGCATGCCCGCAACGCCGCGAACCACCAATAGCATCGGCCTTTCGCCCCAGCGCTCATCAGGTATGCCGATCGCGGCGACTTCGACAACACCCGGGTGTTGTGACGCAATGTCTTCTAGTCGCAACGACGAAATCCACTCGCCACCCGATTTGATGACATCCTTGAGCCGGTCTGTAATCTGTAAATAACCAGAAGCGTCGATGTGACCGATGTCTCCGGTGTGCAAATAACTACCCATCCATAATTGTTCCGAACCTTCCGGGTTTTTTCTGTACCCTTGCGTTAACCACGGCGCGCGCACGACCACCTCCCCGGTGTCCTTGCCATTGTGATTGACATCATTCATATTGTCATCGACGACACGCAACTCTACCATCGGCGCCGCTCGCCCGGTCTTGCAGCGAATTGAGAGTTGTTCCTCGGCGCTATGTGTTATGTGGGCCGGACTTAGATGAGCCACGCTCACGAACGGACAGGTCTCCGACATGCCGTAGGCGCTAAATACATCGATACCGCGATCGATTGCGGCCTGTGCTAGACCCTGTGGCAATGCCGACCCACCGATCACGACTTTCCAGTTACTGAGGTCGAATTCGTCAATTAGCGGCGAATTCAACAGCATATGCAGGATAGTAGGCACACAGTGCGAAAATGTGACTCGCTCGCGTTGTATTAACTGCAATAGTGCCTCCGGCGTATAGCGGCCGGGATAGACTTGTTTCAGTCCCATCAGCGTTGCGACGTAAGGAAATCCCCAGGCATGCACATGAAACATCGGCGTGATAGGCATATACACATCGCCCATATGTAAACGCCCCTGATGGCTCGCGGCGCCGAGACTGCCCATTACCCCCATCGTATGCAACACGAGTTGCCGATGGCTGTAATACACGCCTTTTGGATTGCCGGTCGTACCGGTGGTGTAAAACGTGGTAGCGCGGGTCCGCTCGTCGAACTCCGGAAACTCGAACTGCGCCGCCGCCCCGCTCACCAGTTGCTCGTATTCATTCTCGATATTGAGTGTTGTCTCGGGCGTGTCATCGTTGTCGCGAAGCAGAATTACCTTTACCGGTCGCTCAATACGCTCTCGAATTTCCAACAACAGCGGTAGAAAATCGGCGTGTACCAAAATGAAATCATCTTCAGCATGATTCACGGTGTACAATATTTGTTCCGGCGCCAATCGAACATTGATGGTATGCAACACGGCACCCATCATTGGTACTGCAAAAAAGCACTCCAGATAGCGGTGGCTATCCCAATCCATCACCGCTACGGTGCTGCCTTTGGCGACACCCAATGTGGTGAGCCCGGCGGCCAGCGATGCTAAGCGCTGCTTAAACGTACGATAGTCGTAGCGACGGTGATCGGCGTAGACAAGTTCTTGATTCGGTGCTATTGCGAGCGGTGTATGTAGGAGCTGCTTAATCAGTAACGGATATTCATAGGCGTCGGTAGCGGCGTCGGTGTCAGTCATTATTGGTCTCTGTGATTCTTGCGGCACGGGCCGAATACCGAGACGGCCGCTAGCTATGATAATTGATGCGGGAATAATACCGTATCAGGCGTGTCGTCTCATGCTTTATAGAGCTGAAGATTGGAATAGATCGTGGGCATCCGCCGAGCGCATGCGCGCCATGCTGCATGGGAAACGCGCGGTTTAAACCATCAAATCTTTGGACCATACACTTTACGCAATCACAGGACGTTTCCAATGCGCAAATTCATCGGTT
>Ga0224497_10002163_pt1 | contig 11815 bp, 11 predicted proteins | sample SF_Jul11_sed_USG_4_FD_167970 | JGI IMG/M metagenome (GOLD analysis project Ga0224497, IMG submission 167970) | Sediment microbial communities from San Francisco Bay, California, United States - SF_Jul11_sed_USGS_13 | ecosystem: Environmental > Aquatic > Marine > Sediment | place: USA...
ACGATGTCCGCGCCGGCCGCGACTCCGAAGCTGCTCTCGATACCGCTCGTGAGGATGAACGCGTACGTCGTCTGCGGGGCGAACGGCACGAGCGGGACGATCTCGAGCACGCTGCCGTCGGCGCCGACAGATGTGCTGACGCGGACTTCGTAGTCGATGCCGGGCTGCAGCGGCACGTTGTTCGTCGCATCCAGCACGAAGATCGTCTCCGTGCCGCTCGGGGCGGCGAAGTCGAACGGAATCAGAGTCGCGGGGTCGAGCGGCGCGTTGAACGGTGCGGTGATCGCTGCGGTCGTTGAGAAGCCGTCGAGCGTGTTGACGGCCTCGGCCAGCGGGCTGGTGATCTTCTCGGGCACGGCCAGCGTCGGGCCGGTCATCGCGACGACGGGGTTGTAGATATCGTTCGGGTAGGGGCCGACGTCGACCGGCGGCGCGTAGAGCGCGACGAAGCCCTGGCCGCTTGGTGCCGGTGCGGGTGTGAACGCGATCGCGGCCGGGCCGCTCGACGTGCCGCTCTCGCATCCGGCGAGGACGAGGAAGGAAACTGAAAGCCAGGCTAGGCGCTGCATAGTGACGGCTCCCCGACGCTGTCGCATCTTCTTGATCGTATGAACCGTGCCGCCCCAGGGCCAGGCACGTTTTTCGCCAATGTAGTCGGCACAGCACGCGCCGGCAAGTGACGCAGCGCCTGCAATCTGACCGGGCGCGACGCGTCGGCCGGCCCACGTTCACGTACAATGCCGCGCAAGCCCTTGATTCACGGAGTTGCTGTTGAAGATTGCTGTGCTGTTTGGCGGCACCAGCGCCGAACGCGACGTCTCGGTTGCGAGTGCCGCCCAGGTTGTCGACGCCCTGCGCCGGGGCGGGCACGAGGTGCTGGCCGTGGAGACGAGCCGCGGCGTCCTGCCAGCCGCGCAGGAGCGTGAGCTGTTGAGCCAGGGAATCGACCGGGCGCCGCCAGCGGATCTCGAGGAGGGCATCGGCAAGCTGCCGGCTGTTGTCGGCTCGGGTGGGCTCAAGGACGTCGACCTCGTATTTTTGGCCCTGCACGGTGGTGCCGGTGAGGACGGCACGATTCAGGGCGCGCTCGATCTCGCCGGCATCGTCTACACGGGTAGCGGTACGCTCGGCAGCGCGCTGGCGATGGATAAAGATGTCGCCAAACGCCTGTTTCTCGCCGCTGGCGTGCCGACACCGAAGTGGCTCATGACTCCGGTGGAGCCCGCGCACGTGGTCGAGCAGCTCGGCCTGCCCGTCATCGTCAAACCGAACAGCGAGGGGTCAACCGTGGGTCTGACGCTCGTGCGCGAAGAAGTTGCGCTACCCGCAGCGTTGGACGAAGCCGGCCGTTTCGACGCCGAGGTCATGGTCGAGCAGTACATTCCGGGTCGTGAGCTCACGGTCGGCATTGTCGACGACGCGCCGCTCGCAGTCGGCGAGATCGTTCCATTGACGGGAGAAATCTTCGATTACACGGCGAAGTATCAGTCCGGCGCAGCTCATGAGATCTTTCCGGCCGATCTGCCAGATGGGGTCGCCGAGCGCGTCCAGGCGCTCGGACTGCAGGCACACCGGGCCTTGAAGCTCGCAGCTTACAGTCGCGTCGACTTTCGCATGGACCCGCAGGGCGGACTCTGGTGCCTCGAGGTCAACACCTTGCCTGGGCTGACGGCCGGCAGTCTGCTGCCGCAGTCGGCCGCGGCAGCCGGGATCGGCTTCGATGAGCTATGCGAGCGGATTTGCCGCGCCGCCGTGTCCCGCGCGCCACGCGCCGAGCCCTAGCGCCAGCCACGCAGCCATGAAAGCCGTTCCGCCGAGCGGAGCGGCGGCGCCGAGACTCGCCGGCGCCCCGAACGTCGTCGCGTAGATGCTGCCGCAAAACAAGGTGATGCCAATGACGAGCAGCCAGCCCGCGGCGCAGAGCAGCCTCGAGTCCGGCGAGCGATCCGTCAGGATGGCGACCGCGACGAGACCGAGACCGTGATAGAACTGATAGTCGATGGCCGTGCCAAACGCGCTGCGCGTTGCAGCGCTTACCTCGGGGCCGAGCCCATGGCTGGCGTAGGCGCCCAGCCCCGTGGCGAGTAACAGTGTCGCGGCACCCAGGCTCAGAAAAATTCGGCTGATTGTTCGCATTCGTCTGACCTCTTCGATGACGCACGCATATGTGACAGACTCCCACGCCTGACAAGACGATTGGGAGACCCGACGGACCATGAAGCTCTACCATTATTCCAAAAGTCGCTCCACGCGGGTGTTCTGGTTGCTCGAGGAGCTCGGACTCGAGTATGACGCCGAAATGCTGCCGTTCGACTCGCGCGCATTTGGCCTCGCCGATCATCTGGAGATCGAGTCCTACGGGGAGCTGCCAATTCTCGTCGACGCGGCATCTTCGATGAGTGAGTCGATTGCTGTCGTGACGTATCTCTTGGATCGCTATGGTGAAGGACGCCTGGAGCCGGATCGTGCGTCCAATGATTACGGCCCTTTCTTGGAGTGGATCCAGTTCGGTGAGCGCTCGCTCATGGACCCGCTCTCGCAACTGTTGCAGCACGCCGTCCTGCTGCCGGAAGCTGAGCGCGACCGGGCCGTCGCCGACCGAGCGCGGCGTGTGTTCACTCACAATGCCCGGTCGGTCGACGAGGCGCTCGAGGGAAAGAGCTATCTCGTCGGTGATACATTTTCCGCAGCCGACATCGTCATCGGCTACGCGCTGTTCCTCGCCGACGACAACGGTCTTTTTCCTCGCGGACTCGATAACCTGCGCGCCTATTTCGAGCGGCTCAGCGAGCGCCCGGCCTTCAAGCTGGCGACAGCGAGTTGATGGTGGGCCCGGTAGGACTCGAACCTACGACCAAGGGATTCACTTGGACCCACCGTTTCCAATGGGAGTGGACTATCTCTTCACCCGCAGCACGCGACTGCTAGGGTGCGGGACGCTCTAAGCCTGTCATTAAGAGCACTGAAGCTCTCAGGTAGTCTCTGCACCTTCCAGCGGTGTACCGCTGGCTTGGCTCAGGGTTGCCGGCGACGATCGCTACGGTTTCCCTGAATTCATCCCGTCCACTTCACGCCTTTCGACGCGAAGGCACCTATCGATGAGTCCCCTGCTCTAACCAACTGAGCTACGGGCCCGAACCCGAGATATGGTAACACCAGGCCGATCGCGCCGCGCTCGTCGATGGCGCTTGGCTTCGCTATTAGGCCGAAAATCGGCTGTCCTGCGACCGATCGGGCCGAGAACTTGACCCGGGTCACGCTCCCGGGCCGAGCCGCTTGCGACAATAGTCCATTGCAGGTCATTTCGGGCGCGCCCGTATGCTCAAATCACCAATTCCGATCGGGGAAACCGTTCGTCTCTGCTCGCTGCAGAACCTCAAGGTGCTGGACACGCTGCCCGAGGAGCGCTTCGATCGCATTACGCGGCTCGTCGCGCGCGTCTTCGACGTGCCGATCGCATTGGTGAGCCTCGTGGACGTGGACCGGCAATGGTTCAAATCCAGGCACGGCCTCGATGCGGAGGAGACCCCGCGGGAGATATCTTTCTGCGGTCACGCAATTCTCGAGGAGAGTACTTTCGTGGTTCATGATGCGGCCGAGGACGGGCGCTTCGCTGATAACCCCCTCGTAACGGGCGAGCCGAAGATCCGCTTCTATGCGGGCCACCCGGTCCACTCGCCGCAAGGCACGCGTATCGGGACGCTGTGTCTTATCGACCGCAAGGCTCGAGCGTTCTCGAGCGAGGATGCCGCTAACTTGAAAGCATTCGCCGAGATGGTCGATCATGAGCTATCGCTGCTTGCGCAGACAACGAGCGACGAACTCACTCGCATTGCCAATCGACGCGGTTTTGCTCAGATCGCGAACCACATGCTCGCGCTGTGCCACCGTCATGCTAAGCCGGCGACGGTCATCGGCATCGACCTCGACAAGTTCAAGGTCATCAACGACACCCACGGCCACGAGGCCGGCGATAAAGTCCTCGAGCGATTTGCGGCGCTGCTCGTGAAGACCTTCCGCGACTCTGATGTCGTCGCGCGTTTCGGCGGCGACGAGTTCTGCGTCCTGAGCAGCTACGCAATCGCGAGCGAGATTCGGGCGCGGCTCGATCAGCTGGCCGAAGCCTTCTCCGCCTCTGCGCTGAAGGGTGAGTTCCCAATGCTGTCCTGGAGCGCCGGCGTGGCGGAATATGATCCCTCCAAGCCGCCAGATCTCGAGGCCTTGCTCAGCATGGCGGACGCGCACATGTACGCGGTCAAGCAGGCACTCGCGGCCGACAGGGCCTCGGGCGTGCGCTCAGTCATCTAGACGCCGGCCCTGGCTCGCGGCGCAGTCCTCGGGCCCGACGTCCCGGCCGGGCGCGAGGATCCCGGTACGGCGGCCGTAAGACCGGCCCGCTGACGGCGGCCGGGTCCATCCCCTCGAGATCCTCGCACCCCGCTTGCTGCGGGCACGATTCTGATTGCCGCATCCGCGCTCGCAGGATACGCGCGTCTAGCGGTGCCCGCGACGGGACGCTACGCTTGGGATCGTGGAGCCCATCTCTGACTTGCGCATAACGAACGCGATGTCCAAACCCTGCGCCAGTCTTTCATCGGCGCCGCGCTACTCTTCGCTGAGCGCGGAAGATTCTCTGGGAGGAAATAGAAAACATGAAACGCGTAACCATCATCACGTTGCTGATACTCGCCAGTACCCTGTCTAAGGCGAACGCCCAGTCCTGGCAGCCCCCCGCCGAAGCCGATCGTTGCCCCTCCCAATGGGGGGCCGGTGACGAGCGCGGTTCGGCTAATCACATGGGTACTGCCAGCGTGCTGCGGGCCGCTCGACTGATACGCCAGGGCGAGGTCGTCGAGCTCGGCAACGAGCTACACAGCGGCATACCGCTCGGTTCGCGCCACTTCGATATGTTCGTCAAGCCGACCGCGATGAACCCCGCCAGCAACCGTAGAGGTTCGAACGAGGAGCTCGTCGTGACGGAGCTCGGTCAGGTGGGAACACAGCTCGACGGCTTCGCCCATCAGTCGATCGGCGACACGTTCTACAACTGCTTTCGCGTATCAGAGGTACAGACGCGCGATGGATTTACGCGGCTCGGTATCGAGAACGTCGGCATGCTCATGACGCGCGGCGTGCTGCTGGACATCGCCGGCCTCAAAGGCGTCGAAATACTCGACGAGGACTACGCGATCACGATCCAGGACCTCGAGCAGGCTCTCGAACAAGCCGATCTGACGTTGGAGCCCGGCGATGCCGTGATCGTCAACACCGGCTGGGGACGGCTCTGGGAGCGCGACGTCGAGCGCTTTCTCGGCCCGGCACCGGGCTTGAGCGTGGCCGCGGCCGAATGGCTCGCTGCCCATGACCCGATGATCGTCGGGGCCGACAACCAACCCGTCGAGATTCAGCCGAATCCCGATCCGGCCGTTTCACTCCCGGTGCATCAGATCATGCTCGCCGTCAATGGGATTCATATCCTGGAGCGGCTGCGACTGGAGGAGCTCGTAGCGCGCGAGGTCTACGAGTTTGCGTTCGTCATGCAGCCGTTGCGTATTCGGGGCGCGACAGGCTCGACCGTCGCACCGGCCGCGATTTACTGAGGCGCAACCAACGCAGAGCACGTAGGACGCCAGCTCGAACGACGGAGCGAACCGCGCCATCGGCACGACTGCCGTGGCCTGCGCCTACAGGGTGCCCGGACCTTCGCGGTCCGGGCGTCTGGCGAGTCAGCCGAGTTCAGTCTTCGAGTAAGAAGCTACGCAACTGATCCGAGCGCGATGGGTGGCGCAGCTTGCGTAATGCCTTCGCCTCGATCTGGCGAATTCGCTCGCGCGTGACGTCGAACTGCTTGCCGACCTCCTCGAGTGTGTGATCGGTATTCATGTCGATACCGAAGCGCATGCGCAGCACTTTCGCCTCGCGCGGCGTCAGCCCGGCGAGCACGGCGTGCGTGGTCTCCTTGAGGCCCTCGGACGTCGCGGAGTCGACGGGGGAGGAGATCTCCGCGTCTTCGATGAAATCGCCGAGATGTGAATCCTCGTCGTCGCCGATCGGTGTCTCCATCGAAATCGGCTCCTTGGCGATCTTGAGGACCTTGCGCACCTTGTCCTCGGGCATGTCCATTCGCTCGGCGAGTTCGTCCGGTGTGGGCTCCCGACCCATCTCCTGCAGCATCTGCCGCGAGATCCGGTTGAGCTTGTTGATCGTCTCGATCATGTGCACAGGGATGCGAATCGTGCGTGCTTGGTCGGCGATCGATCGCGTGATGGCCTGGCGAATCCACCAGGTCGCATACGTCGAGAACTTGTAGCCTCTGCGATACTCGAACTTGTCGACGGCCTTCATGAGGCCGATGTTGCCTTCCTGAATCAGATCCAGGAACTGCAGTCCACGGTTCGTATATTTCTTGGCGATCGAGATCACCAAGCGCAAGTTGGCTTCGACCATTTCCTTCTTTGCGCGCCTGGCCTGGGCCTCACCCATGGAGATCTCGCGATTGATGTCCTTGATCTCGCCAATCTGCAGGCACGTCAGCGACTCGAGTTTCTGCAGCCGCTTCTGGGCTCGCAGGATGTCGTCCTTGAGCTTGGCGAGTTGGGAGGAGTGCTTGCGTTTGGCGCGGATGTGCTTGTCGACCCAGCTCAGATTCGTTTCGTTCTTCGGGAAGCTCGCGATGAAGTCCTTGCGCGGCATCCTCGCGTCGCGCACGCACAGCGCCATGACCTGACGCTCGAGACTCCGGATACCGTTCACGGTATCGCGCAGCGAGGCGACCATGGCTTCGAATAGCTTCGGCGCGAGCTTGATCTCCATAAACTCAGCGACGACGCTGCGCACTGCCTTCTGCGTCGAGGCGTGCTTGATGCCGTGCTTAAGGAGCATATCGACATAGCGTTTGTAGAGGCGGCGAACCTTCTTCATGCGCTTTGCAACTTCGGCGGGATCCGGACCCGTATCGGGGGGCTCGTCCGAGTCGTCGTCGGTCTTCGCATTCGGGTCGGCGATCTGTGCGTTCGGGTCGATGAAGCCGACGATGACGTCCTGCAGGCGCGTCTCGCCCGCCGTGACCCGGTCATAGCTCGTCACTAATAGGTCGATGGACGGCGGAAATTGCACGAGCGCCGCGCGAACTTGATCGAGCCCTTCCTCGATGCGTTTGGCAATACGGATTTCGCCTTCACGCGTCAATAGCTCGACAGTGCCCATCTCGCGCATGTACATGCGCACGGGGTCGGTCGTACGGCCGAACTCGCTGTCGACGGTCGCCAGCGCCGCGGCCGCCTCCTCCGTGTCGTCATCGCTCGATACGGCCGAGTCCGAAAGCACGACGGACTCCGCGTCCGAGGCTTTCTCGTAGACCGTTATCCCCATGTCGTTGATCATGTTGACGATATCTTCGATCTGCTCGGGATCGACGATCTCGCTCGGGAGATGATCGTTGACTTCGCCGTACGTCAGGTAGCCTTGCTCCTTGCCTTTGGCAATGAGCAGCTTCAGCTGCGACTGGCGTTCGTCTTCCTCGGGGAGTTTTACAGATGTCGCTTTTTCCATATTCAGACCAGCGTCCTCGCTCTAACAGACCGGCGTAAGATTAACCAATTATCGTATCCCAATTCCGGGGCCCGTTCTAGCAACAAATCCGCAAGAAATAGACTGTCATGCCTCGGGAAAGCCGGATTGGCGGCTGCTGGCAGCCTGCAGCTCGCGGATTTCGGTCTTTTCCGCATCGCTCAAGCTGCTGCCCCGCGTCAGCAACGCGCTCAAACGCTCCCGGCGAAAGGCCGCGACGATGCGCTCGGCGCAGTCGCGCAGTACCTCGGCAGCTGCCGCCTCGTCATCGAGTGGTGCGGCCGCTGCAAGCTGCCCGAGGTAGCGCCCTTCGGCGTCGTGGCGGAAGCGCTCGAGCAGCCCAGCGGTATTGATTTTGGGTTCGGCAGCCGTAACTTCAAGTACCTGACACAACAGCGTAATGCCGGGCTGATCGACACGTTCCAGGCCGTCGATCGGACCGATCTGTGCGGCTGCTTCCGGGTGGTGCACAGCAAGGGTCAGAGCTTTGCGCACGAGCGTCGAGCGCAGCGTGCGGGTCGGAGTCTGCGCGCTCGCTCGAGGCGCGGGAGCGGGCGGCGGCGCATCGAGGAGCGTGCCGAGCCGCTCGGTGGACGTGCCGAGCCGTTCGGCCAGCTGCTCGAGGAGCCTATCGCGGTAGACGCCGTCCGGAAGCTGCGCGAGCAAGGGCTCGACGAGCGCGGCCAGCCGCGACTGGCCGTCGGCGCTGCCGAGATCGACGCGCTGCGCGAGTTCCTCGATCACGAAGTTCGACAGCGGTAACGCGGCTGCGATGAGCGACTCGAAATGCGCCTTGCCTTTCTCGCGAACGAGCGAATCGGGGTCGTGGCCTTCGGGCAGCAGCAGGAAGTGGATTTCGATCTTGCCGCCGGCCATCGGCAGCGCCGTCTCCAGCGCCCGCCACGCGGCCGCTCGGCCAGCACGATCGCCGTCGAAACAGAACACGACGCGATCGGCAAGCCGGGTCAATCTGCGGATGTGCTCGGCCGTCGTCGCCGTACCGAGCGTCGCCACGACGGGCTCGATGCCGTGCTGGGCGAGACTTGCGACGTCGAGGTAGCCCTCGACGACGAGAATCCGTTCCGGGCGGCCCTGCCCCTGGCGGGCTTCGTACAGTCCATAGAGCGCCTGACCCTTATGGAACACGGGTGTTTCTGGCGAGTTCAGATATTTGGGTTCACCGCTGCCGAGTACTCGTCCGCCAAAGCCGAGCACGCGTCCCCGTGGATCGCGAATCGGGAACATGATGCGGTCGCGGAAACGATCGTATTGTCGGCCTTGCTCGTTCTTGATCACGAGCCCGGCGTCTCTGAGATGCTCGATGTGAGCCGGGCTGGTGCCCAGCGCTTTGAGCACGGTATCCCAGGCGTCGGGTGCGTAGCCCATGCCGAAACGCGCCGCCGTCTGACCGTCGATGCCGCGTGCTTTGAGATAGTCGATTGCCGTTTGGCTATCACGCAGCGTTTGGCGGTACAGCGCATCGGCTTGGCCGAGCAGATCGAACAGATTGTGGGTCGGCGCACGTTCCTCCGACGTCGTCGTTTTCGGGACCGCGACGCTGCAGATGTCTGCGAGTGCCTCCACTGCGTCGAGAAACTCGAGATTGTCGTACTGCATCAGAAACCCGAGCGCGGTGCCATGGGCGCCGCAGCCGAAGCAGTGATAAAAGCCCTTCGTGGGGCTGACCGTGAAGGAAGGTGTTTTCTCGGCGTGGAATGGGCAAACGGCTTTGTATTCGCGTCCCGCCTTCGTCAGGGACACGCGATTGCCGACGATCTCGACGATGTCCGCTCGCGCGATCAGATCGTCGATGAAGCTTTGCGGGATTCGCTGGCTCATTGCAGCAACTTGCGCCTTGGTGGTGCTCGCAGGCTAGCTCTGGAGACCCACTAGCATACCAGCGCAACCGGACGCGCCCGCGAGCGGAGGTCGCTTGCGCTCAGCCCGCGGTCAGCCGCGCGCGGACGAGCTGGGAAACCTGGCCCATGTCAGCGCGCCCAGCGGCGTTTTTCTTGATTTCGGCCATCACGCGGCCCATGTCGCTCGGTGCAGTCGCGCCCGTGTCTGTGATCGCCGCTTCGATCAGAGTCGTTAACGCCGCCTCGTCGAGCGGCTCCGGAAGGTAGGTCCGGATCACGTCGATCTCGGCAGTTTCCTTGGTCACGAGGTCGTTGCGTCCGCCGCGCTCGAACTGAATGATGGCGTCCTGGCGCTGCTTGACCATTTTTTCCAGAATGCCCAAAACGGTTCCGTCGTCGAGCGTTTCACGCGAGTCGACCTCGCGCTGCTTGATCGCCGCCATCACCATGCGCAAGACTCCCAGACGCGCCCTGTCGCCGGCCTTCAGGGCGGCCTTGACGTCGTCCTGAAGGCGTTCCTTCGTCGAGGACATTGAGCGGGGGATTAGTAGAGTCGCGTGCGCCGCGCGACCGACTTCGAGCTGCGCTTCATGTGGCGCTTGACCGCAGCCGCTTTTTTTCGCTTTCGCTCTTGCGTCGGTTTCTCGTAATATTCGCGACGGCGAAGCTCCGTCAGGACTCCGGCTTTCTCACAGGCACGTTTGAACCGCCGCAGAGCGGCATCGAAGTGCTCACTTTCTCTAACTCGAACGCCTGGCATTTGATCCTCGTAAAACAGACAGGCCGGCAGGTGCCGGCGCTGAGCCGGGCAATAATATCCCGTAGGATGTAGATCTGTAAAGGCGTGCGGACCCAAGCGTGAACATACTCGGTATCGAAACCAGTTGCGACGAAACCGGCGTCGCCGTCTACGACCCGGACCGTGGCCTGTTGGCCGAGGCGCTCTTCAGTCAGATCGAGATCCACAAGCCGTTCGGTGGCGTCGTTCCGGAGCTGGCTTCGCGCGACCATGCCGCGCGGCTCGCGCCGATGATTCGTGACGTGTTGGGTCAGGCAGGCCTCGAGGTCGCTGATCTCGAGGCGATCGCCTATACGGGCGGTCCTGGACTGATCGGAGCACTCATGGTCGGCGGCTCGCTCGCAGCGAGCATGGGTCTGGCTCTCGGGATTCCGGCGCTCCCCGTGCATCACATGGAAGCGCACCTGCTCGCCGCGATGCTCGAGCACGAGCCGCCGGAATTTCCGTTTCTCGCGTTACTCGTGTCCGGCGGGCACACGCAGCTCGTTCACGCGCGCGATCATGGCGATTACACAACGGTGGGTGCAACGCTGGACGATGCAGCCGGGGAGGCCTTCGACAAGGTCGCTCGGCTGCTAGCGCTGCCCTACCCAGGCGGTCCTGCCCTCGCAGCCCTGGCGGAGAGCGGCAATCCGGTTGCGTTTGATCTGCCGCGGCCGCTCAAGAACAAAGGGCTCGATCTGAGTTTCAGCGGGCTGAAAACGGCCGTGCGCCTACTCATCGAAAAGCATCGGCGTGATGCTGAGAACGATCTGCCCGCGAACCTGCGGGCTGACGTCGCCGCATCGTTCCAGGCTGCCGTCGTCGACACGCTTGCAAACAAGTGCCAGCTCGCTATCGAGGCATCGGGGCTCGAGCGGCTCGTCATCGCCGGCGGGGTTGGCGCCAATCGTTCACTGCGCGATCGGCTGAAGGCGCTAGCCGACCAGCACGGCTTTCGTGTGTACTACCCTAGACCGAGTCTATGCACGGACAACGGCGCAATGATCGCGTACGCGGGCTGGCGCCGGCTCGGGGAAGCCGCGCGGGGCACCCCGCGGATCGTTGCACGGCCGCGCTGGCCGCTCGACGATCTCAGGCCCGTTGCTGCGGAGGTATGACAATGGACAAGATTTTCTTGCGCGACCTGGAGATCGAGGCGGTCATCGGAATCTGGGAGTGGGAGCGGCGCATCACGCAGAAGGTCAGCATCGATCTGGAGATGGCGGCCGATGCGCGCGCTGCCGCGAGCGCCGATCAAATCGAAGGGGCGCTCAATTATCGCGATGTCGCCAAGCGGCTGATCGATTTTGTCGGCGGCTCGCAGTTCGAGCTCGTGGAATCGTTGGCCGAGGCCATTGCGCGCGTGATCGTCGTGGAATTCCACGTGCCGTGGACCCGTGTTTCGGTTGCCAAGCCGGGTGCGATCGAGGGCTCGCGTACGGTCGGCATTACGATCGAGCGGACGACCGAGGATTTTGCTTGACCGCCAAGCTGCAATGCTTCTTGCTTGGCCTGCTCGCTGTTGTCGCCGGCTGCAGTAGTAGTGGCTCAGACGCAAACGGCCGGGCCCTGGCATGTACTGTGGAGACGCAGAAGCAAGCCGTCG